>Ga0268359_11237_pt1 | contig 37285 bp, 41 predicted proteins | sample BioMet11_FD_194416 | JGI IMG/M metagenome (GOLD analysis project Ga0268359, IMG submission 194416) | Sewage microbial communities from Oakland, California, United States - Biofuel 11 (PacBio Assembly) | ecosystem: Engineered > Wastewater > Sewage > Unclassified | place: USA: California | collected...
TTATTATCGGCGTTGTCTCCGGCATTACGATCGTCGCTTTCACGCCAAGCATTTGAGCAGCATAGCCTACACCCTGCGCATGGTTGCCTGCTGATGCCGCGATAACGCCCCTGTTTTTTTCTTCGTCGCTGAGCTTGCTAATTTTGTAATAGGCTCCGCGAATTTTGAACTGAACCTGTGACCTGAAAGTTTTCAGGCTTAAGGAATACCCTGTTCCCGCATTCATTGCTGAAAAATTGGCTTTCGATCAGCTCTGTCTTACGAAGTATCGGTTCGAGTGTTTTTTGTGCAAGGCAGATATCTTCGTGTGACACACTAGTGTCTGCCGCCTGAAATAATATGTTTTTATGCGTCATATTTATTCCTGCCACCCTTGATTTAATATATTTTCAAATCACTTTTATCCTGCAAATTTTCTCCTAGTTTTTGAAAACTGTGGACAGGGGCCGGGATACGGCCTCCGCGCTTTATGAAATCCGAGCAGCTGAAGCGGTTCACAGGCATTATCGGAGCATAGCCGAGAAGTCCTCCGAACGTAACGGTGTCTCCGATGGTTTTGCCGTAAACAGGGATGACCCTGACAGCGGTAGTCTTGTTGTTCACCATGCCTATGGCCATTTCATCTGCTATCATCCCTGATATGGTTTCAGCCGAGGTATCCCCTGGAATGGCTATCATATCAAGACCAACGGAACACACGCATGTCATGGCTTCCAGTTTCTCTATCGTAAGGGCACCTGCCTCAACGGCCTCTATCATCCCGTGGTCTTCACTTACCGGGATAAAAGCGCCGCTGAGTCCGCCAACATACGACGACGCCATTATGCCGCCTTTTTTTACGTTATCGTTGAGTATTGCAAGAGCAGCTGTCGTGCCTGGAGCGCCCGCATGCTCAAGTCCCATCACCTGGAATATTTCCGCCACGCTGTCGCCGACGGCAGGGGTCGGAGCAAGAGAAAGATCTATTATTCCGAAAGGAACTCCGAGGCGTGATGACGCTTCCTTCGCAACAAGCTGCCCTGCGCGCGTGATTTTAACGCAGTCTTTTTGACAGTTTCGCACAGCGTTTCGAAATCAGCTCCTGCAAACTCGCTCCAGCGCTCTTTTACAACACCCGGCCCGCTTATGCCTACGTTTATAGCGCAGTCGCGCTCCCCTACCCCATGGAAAGCTCCCGCCATGAAAGGATTGTCCTCTACAGCGTTGCAGAATACGACAAACTTGGCGCAGCCCAGAGAATCCTGTTCCTTGGTGAGCCTGGCTGTTTCCTTTATTATTGTCCCCATCTTCGCAACGGCATCCATGTTTATGCCGGAGCGCGTCGAGCCAAGGTTTATGGATGAGCATACGCGCTCTGTCACGCTGAGTGCCTCAGGCACAGAATCGATCAGTATTCTGTCGGACTCAGTCATCCCCTTGTGCACAAGGGCCGAGAAGCCGCCTATAAAGTTGACTCCTACTTCTTTGGCTGCTTTGTCAAGGGTTTTTGCTATTTCAACATAATTATTGGATTTACACGCCGCGGCGGCAATGGCCATCGGTGTTATCGATATTCGCTTGTTGACGACCGGGACACCGAACTCTCTGGATATGTCCTCGCCGACTTTTACAAGGTTTTCTGCTTTTTTTGTTATTTTGTCATACACCTTTTCGCAGAATTTTTTTTCATCCGGGTCCGCACAGTCGAGGATGTTGATACCCATCGTGATAGTACGGACATCAAGGTTTTCCTCTTCTATCATTTCGTTTGTCTGACGTGCTTCGGAAATGCTTATCATCGCGGCCGCCTATATCCTGTGCATGCTTTCAAAGATCTCTTCCCTCTGGAACTTGGCAACTACGCCCATCTGCCTGCCTACCTTCTCAAGCCCTTCCGCAAGTTCCACAAGCGCGCATTTGACGTCTGTAATGTCGACTATCATGATCATGTTGAAATATCCCTCGACTATTGTCTGGGAAATCTCGAAGAACATTCACGTTCCTTTCCGCAAGATATACACACACTTTTGCTATAATGCCGACCTTATCCTTGCCGAGTACAGTTATTATGGCTTTCATCAAAATCCCTCCGATGTTGTTTTATGGCAAATCACCTGACAATGGAGTGTAAAGCCGTGTCTCTGATGCTGGTTTTAATCCAGTCCGGTAATTCGTTTTTTCTTACTGCATACGGTGAAAGGAGCAATATATCCTGTGCTTCTTCATATAAACCGCTATGTCACGGCATCTGCACCAGCATTGTCAATGCTTGTGGAAACCGGCGCTGTATCAGCTCTTTATCCGCAGCTGTCAAATGCGGGATCAGGGCTCAGATGCGATGAGGTACAATTTTACAGTATATGCCGCAGTCTGTGAATAATTTATTAGACATCACTCAACTTGTTATATCTTAAAAAATGATTGTTTTGGGAGGCAGAAGTTGCTTAAGAAAGCGTTTCCTGAAAGAATCACACTAAAATTGGATCGTAATATGTCTGTAACAGCTATTATTTTTTATACTTTTCAGACCGACTGACCTGCAGCCGTCTGAATTGTATTAAAACACAGCCGGAATAAAGATCCCTTAATAGCTCCAGTCTCTTTTCTTATGCTGATTTTTATTTCAGAATCATCGTTACGAAATTAAAAAACAGTTTCACTCCATAAAATACTATAACGGAGCCGCAGATGATATTGATCCAGCGCAAAACCTTCGCGTCAAATTTGTTGCTGAAAACAGAGATCAAGAATGTCAATCCCGTGAACCAAATGCAGGAAGCGGAAACAACGCCGGTTATAAAAGGGACAGACTGCTCAGCCGGAAGAGTGACACGAAAGGCTCCTAGCATCATTGTTCCGTCGATGATCGCCTGCGGATTGAACCATGTTACAACACAGGCGGATAATATCGTCCTGCCTATGGAAAGTTCCGTTTAGGCCCGTCAGATATATTATCTGCCTTCGATTTCAACAGGCTTGACCCGATGTAAATCACGATCAGGCTGCCGATGAACAGAATAACGGCCTGAAGAAATTCATAACGCCGCATAACCGCGCCAATACCGAAAAACGAAGCCATAGCCAAAGTTATGTCAAAGAAAATTACGATCAGCGCAGTCAGTAAAGCCTTTTGGCGCTTCTGCGACAATGCCGAATTGATGACAAACAGATTTTGCAAACCGATCGGGGCAACATATGCCAGCCCAATTGAAAGTCCCTGGAAAAAATATCTCATTTTCTCAGCTCCATAACCAGCCAAAATAAGCTTAATTTTTATAAAAAAGCGATATTATGCAGTATAATCAGGCATTAATCAGATTTATCATTTTCATTATAACTATTACATGCAGATAATTGACCATCCAAAATATTAAAACAACAGCCATCCAAACGGAGTTGATATAATGAAACGGCCATTACCGATCCAAATAGACTGGAAACCGGATAAAAACAGCCCTACACCTGTTTACCAGCAGATAGTGCGATTTATATACGGCAAGGTATCAAAGGGTGAATGGCCCGTCGGCACCCGTATCCCGGCCCAGAGAACATTGGCGGAACTGTTCGGAGTCAACCGCAGCACGATCTCCTCATCTATCGATGAACTGGTTTCATATGGAATTATCGAAGGATGTCACGGAGCCGGCACGCGGATCGCAAGCAACACATGGTCACTGCTTCTGCCGCCTTCCTTGGATTGGAATGCATATATATCATCAGGCTTCTTTAAAGCCAACGATTACACCATACAAACGATCAACCGCCTTGAATTCGAGCCCGGCATGGTGCGTCTGGGCACAGGAGAGCCTGACCCCCGGTTATTTCCGTCTGATATGTGGAGGAAAGTTTTGGAAAGAATAAGCCGTCAGGTCACTGAGATGGGCTATCTGGAACCGCTGGGATTGCTGGAATTGAGAAACGCCGTATCGGCTCATATGGAAAAATTGGGAATATATGCCTCGCCGTCATGCATTTTGATTACATCTGGATCATTACAGGCTCTGCAGCTGATTTCCGCCTGTCTGCTCAAAAAGGACTCGGCAGTTTTTACAGAGGCCCCTACTTATCTGAAATCACTGCAGGTTTTCCAGTCTGCCGGCATGAGACTGAGCGGAATACCGATGGACAAAAATGGAATGCAGTTTTGGAAACTTTCATCCGCGCTGAAAACAGAGCATTCACAGGGTCCTTCTATTATTTATACGATACCGACCAACCATAACCCGACAGGGATCACAATGCCGGATGAAAGACGCGCCGACTTCATGGATTTCTGCACGGCAAACAGGCTTCCGATCATTGAAGACGGGGCTTACCATGAGCTTTGCTATGGCGGACAGCAGCCTAAGCCTTTGAAATCTCTTGATGAAACAGGGATGGTAATATATCTGGGCAGCGCGTCAAAATCCTTGGCTCCGGGTCTGCGCATAGGGTGGGTCATAGCGGCGGAACCGATAGTACAGAGATTAGGCGATGTAAAGATGCAAATGGACTATGGGGCAAGCTCGATCTCTCAGTGGGCTTTTGCTGAGTTTCTTTCAAGCGGCCTGTACTCCGCGCATCTGACCAGGCTGAAAACCGAACTCAGGCGCCGCAGGGACAATGCCGCAGATGTTCTGCAGAAACACTTCAATGGCATTGCAAGCTGGAATATTCCGGAAGGCGGGTTCTATATCTGGCTCACTTTCCTTGACACGATAAACATCGGTCAGCTCTTTGAGCGTGCAATCAGGGAGAATATCCTGCTTAACCCTGGAGATATATACGATTTTGATCGTAATAACTCACTGCGGCTGTCTTTTGCCTATACTTCATGCGATGAATTTGAAACCGCGATCCGGAGGCTTTCCGGTATAATCAAAGAAATGAGATGACCACACAGCCAAAGTCATTCAGCGGATACTGAGTAAAGTTCAAAAAAACATTGCACGCTGAAAAAATCAGCGTGCAATGTTTTTTAAACTATTAGTTTTTATTTATATTCCGGCTATTTTCCTGCCAAAATCCACAGCGGCATTTTGTGAATCTTCATCCGGGTTCCAGTGAGTTCTGAATCCTTCGTCAATAACTTCAAAACCAGCATCCGCCATTAAATCATTTATTACTTTTACCGATTCTCCGCTCCATCCGTAACAGCCGAATCCAGCCGCCTTCTTATTCTTAAATTTCAATTCCTTGAGCAGGTGGATAAAGCCTGCCAGGGAAGGCAGTATGCTGTTGGAGAAGGTCGGTGACCCCAAAACGACCGTTTTAGATCTGAATACCTCTGTTACAAGGTCATTTTCATCGCTTTTCGCCAGGTTGAAGATTTTTACGACGACATCCGGATCTGCCAGGCCTATGCCTTCTGCTATCCTCTCGGCCAGCGTCTTTGTCCCGTTCCACATTGTGTCATAGATGATCACGATCTGGTTTTCGCGGTAATCATTTGACCACTGTGAATATTTTTCAACGATCTGCATCGGATCATCTCTCCAGATAACACCATGGCTTGTTGCTATGATATCGATCGGAAGTTCAAAAGAAATTACTTCCTCCAGTTTTTTCCTGAGTATCGCGCTGAATGGCGTAAGAATATTAGCGTAGTATTTTATGGCCTCATTAAAAAGGTCACACTGGTCTGCAAGATCATTAAACATTTTTTCTGTTGCATAATGCTGCCCGAAAGCGTCATTGCTGAACAGGATGTTGTCTTTGGTAAGATAAGTTGCCATGCTGTCCGGCCAGTGCAGCATCGTCATCTCTACAAACACCAGTTCTTTGCCGTTTCCTATATCTATTTTATCTCCCGTCTTGACCACATGAAAATTCCAGTCCTTGTGGTACTGGCCTTTTAAAGATTTAAACTGCATTTGCAGTGCAATAAATTGGCTTGTCCGGAATAAGTTTCATCAATGCAGGGAGCGCCCCGCTATGGTCGACTTCTCCATGATTTGCGACAATATAATCGATTTTATTCAGATCGATCTCTTTAGCCAGATTCTCTACAAATTCTTCGGCAAACGGAGCCCACACCGTGTCGATCAAAACGGTTTTCTCTTCCTGTATCAGATAGGAGTTGTAACTTGAGCCATTATGAGTCGAATATTCCTCGCCATGAAACTTCTGAAGCTCCCAGTCGACCTTTCCGACCCATGATACATTGTTTTTAACTTTCTTTTTCAATTGCACTCACGCTCCCTGTCGATCATTAAGTTTATGATTTACTTGTTTTCAATTGCCCGGAGCCGGCGCTTTTACAACTATCAGCTCCAGCGTATCTGCATGCAGGTTTTTTATATTCATCTTTGTATGGACCGGTATTTTTAGCAGAGTTCCAGCCTCATATTCGTGCGTTTCCTGATCGCCGAGCCCAATGGACAGCTTTCCTCTGATAACCGTCATATATACATTTGAATTTGTGAAATGCTCCGGAACCCCTTCATCCCTGTTAAATACCATATGGATATAATTAATATTCTCATCAAACAGGACTTTCTCGACAGCCTTTTCATTTCCTACTGACAGTTTAAATACTTGTTCGATCATAACAGCGCCTCCTCCAAACTTAATAAATTTGCCTGCTGTTAACTCTTTAGAGCAGAATTCGAATTTTCGCGATCACAAAATTTATCTCTCAGATCCCAGCCGACACATGCACGAATCACTTCTCTGCCACGATCAGCCTGACAACGTCGCCTAACAGATTTATCTCATCCTTTATTATGAAATCAGCTTTTGCAACCAAAACATTCGTATTTCTGTTGATATTGTCACTTAAAAACATGACTGTAATCGGGTTGAGCCAGTTCATCAGACATTTCAGCACAGTGTTGCCGCTCGCCATATGTTCTAATAGAATCAGCCTTCCGCCTGGTTTGAGGACCCTATGGCATTCCCGCAGTCCTAAAACTGGATCAGGAACAGTGCAAAATACAAATGCTGCCAATACACTGTCAAAACTGCCCGATTTCAGCGATGTGCTCTGAATATCCATTTCTTCTAATTTAACAGGGACTTTAGAATACACCGCCCTTTTTCTTGCCAGGTCAAGCATCCTGGGACTAACATCGATACCTAAAACACTAAGGCAGCTGTGTCTGTGTAAAACGGGAGGTTTAATCCCGTTCCTACCCCGACTTCCAGTGTATTCCCAAATGCAGACCCAGCCGCGCGCTCACGCCATGAGCCGGGGATGAGGCGATCGATCACGGCATCGTAAGCAGCAGCGATCTTGTCATATTTGTTTTTTATCCTATGCTTCTCCTGATAACTCAAGGATCCTCCGTCAGCCCGGCTGCTGCTCTAAGCTACTGTCCCAAATAATACTCACTCAGCGTTTCAAGCCTCTTGTGCAGTTTCTCATGAGTGCCTGCTCCGATCACATTCTCTTCAAGCTCCTCAAAGCGGTCAAAAAGTTTATCCTGGACCTCCTCGCTCAGAACACTGTCGGCCATTTCAAACAGCACATTATTCTCTTTGTCTATGTGCCCGCGCAGCAATTCATTGTATGCCCCGATATTCTCAGCCAATGACGCTGCCGCTGATTCGACTCCGTTTTTATAATCAGCTATCGCCGAGCTCATATTTCGGATAAAAGCTCTCCCCTGCTCGTGTTCTGCAAGCATAACGCCTATGGGGCCGCCTTCACGTGGAATTCCTGACTCTTCGAGTTTAGGGAAGAGGATCTGCTCCTCTTTGCCGTGATGGCACTTATCAACAAAAATTTTCAGAAAATCGATTATATCGTCAATATCAGCTGTGCAGATCTTATTTCCAGCAGATATTCCGGCTGCCGCTCTGTCCATAATTTCCAGCATAAGCCTTACTGCCTCATGTTCGTTTCTTAAGTTATCCGTCGCTGTCATAGATTTTCCGCCTCCTTTTTTAGCTTAAAGCCGCTTCTTTATGGCTGTTTCTGTCGTTTCCGATGAATATCCCGCATTGAGAATATCAGGTTTGGCTTAACGTTATTTCGTATTTTGCGGCGTCTTTACATACAAATATCCCGGAGAGTGCAATAATAAAACTATCAATCATTCTATTACTGGCGTTTTAGCATCAGTGCTGGTTTTATAATCTTTGAACCGCGGAAAATACGGCGTTACCGCTAAATGGATTCAATTCGACGATCCTTACTGTCACGATTTTATAAAATGAACTGAATTCATAAAGCTGTATTTTTACTGTATTTTTATTTTCCTACATATGGCATGAGATAAGGTTGCACAAAGCATCCTTTTTAATTGTTGCCGCAGAATCGTTTATGTCCTACGGAATGATGTCCAAAAAATCTATTCTGAAAGAAACATGCAAAATTCTTCTCCTTATAAATCCGGCCCTGGCAAAGCGCCATCCATCGACATAGCTATAAGGTGCGACCTTACGAAGCCATAGTTCCGCAGTTCGTCAAGAAACTTGTGCATCATGTCCTTGGAACAGAAAGCAGCCTCTATCAGGAAGTCAAGTTCTCCGTATATCTCCCAGAAGTGTATGACATCAGGAGTTGATTTAAGAAAAGGTATCAGCACGTCATTGGGCTTTTTCGCATATCTCTGGTCGCTGTTGAATTTGAAACTTACCATCACATGGAGAGATCTTCCTATGGCATCGGTATTTATTTCAGCCCTGTAACCTGTGATAACACCGTTTTCCTCCATTCGCAGTATGCGCTCACGAACAGCAGGGCGCGTCATCCCAACGGCTTCGCCTATTTCCTTGTATGAGATCCTCGCGTCGCGCTGCAGTTCTGCAAGTATCTTCCAGTCAGTAATATCAAGCTCGTTCTTTTTAGCCGTCAAAATCATCACCACCCGTTCTGCACATATTACCCGCACCAATTGATTTATTCAACGCGCTGAAATAAAAACCGGCATTTTTGTTAACAAATGAAAAATATTGCGCATATAAGGATTCGCTTTGGCATTTAATCAATATAAATTTTATAAGAAAATATCCATGAAAAATCACATGTATTCATTACATAAGAAAGGATGATGATCAAAATGGCTGAAACAGAAAATATCATTACCGCCCAGAACAGTGCAGCCTTTTGCACCTGCGTAGACCATGCCTGCAAATGCAATCCTGTAAATCACACACATGGCTGTACGCCATGTGTGTCCAAGTGCCTGGCGGAAAACGAGATACCAGTTTGCTTCTACCGTAAAATTGAGCCTGATATGGACAGAAAACAGAATTACACCTTCAGAGGTTTCGCTGAGTTCGTATTTGATCATGAAAAATAAGGGGTCAATTTAACCTCTGCGAGCTGTGATATTTTAATATTTGATGATTACAAAAGAGGGCTGTACAAATTGTTGTTTTTACAATTTGTACAGCCCTCCTGCGATAAAACCTTTGAACGGCTCCGAAACTAAACGTATTGTAACTATGATTTAGAATATTAGAGTATAATACAAAAAGTTTTTACAGTGGGAGGAATTTTTGTGTTAAAAGACAGGAAGTCAAAATTCATTATAGTAATTCTTATAATGGCTGCCCTGCTGACTTATGGTCAAGCCTTTGCAGGGGATGCAAACACTTTCACCATCTCAAAAAAGATCCCGATCTCGGACAACCGTCTCCTGACACTTCAGTTCAACGGTTCAAAATCTTCCGAAACAGAGACCGGAGGGTACAAAAACATAAAGGTATATGAAGAAAAAAACAAGCTGCTTCAGACAATAAATATTTCTGAAGTTAACCCATTCGGAGATGAATCCACAAACTGCCCCGATCCCGGAACCGGCAGCGATATAGCCATTGAAGACATGAACTTCGACGGCATAAGGGACTTCAGGATCGTTGCAATGCTTCCAGCCGGCCCCAATATTCCATATATATGCTTCCTATGGGACAAAAAATCCGGCAGGTTCATCCACGCTGAATTCCTGGACGACATCACTTCACCTCAATTCGACAGCAAAACCAAAACAATAACATCCGACAGCAGGGAAAGCGCGAACATTTACAGAAAAGACATCTATAAATACTCCAACGGCAGGCCGCTGCTCACAGAATCTGTGATCACCGAATACAAAAAGCTCAAGGACACAAACGGCGCTCTAAGGTTATTCGAGATCAAAACAACTAAAAAGCTGATAGATGGCAAGATGAAGGTTGTTAATATTCAAAAGACACCCAAATAGGAAATCTGCCTGGGGCGTAACCATCGGAAATTTGGCAGGAAAATCCGCCGAGACCCTTTCGTATGGAATCGGCGGCCATAATACTTTTTAAGCCATTTATGAGTTATTTTTTATAGCCATCTCCCCGGCATTCTTCTGATCAAATCGGTCAGGGAATGATTATGTTTGCCGTATTCCTTGTATAATTCTGCGAATGTTTTTTGTCTTAAAACCAGCCAACCGCCTGCCTATTCATTTCCAACAGACATGCCGCTGAATCTTTCATCATGAGCTAGAATGTGCAGCTTAGCTTTTGACAGGCGGCTCCGGCTTCAAAACAGATCAAGCGTTCCCAACATCGGGTATGCTGCAGTGCTTCATCGCTATATCAAATTACAAATTGATATATTTTTTATCCCGCCATGCGCGTTTGCATTTTTCGTGATCAGAAAATATTACGCATAACATCGACACATACCGTATATAAATTGGTTTTGCTTTTTTGATAAAATTATCTGTTGACATCCGCGATGCATAAACATATACTTTTGTGAAAGTGAATTCACTTTCATTAAGAGGTGGGCATTTATGACAAGAAACAGGCTTAGTTCGACATTGAGACAGGAACAGATCCTGGATACGACACTGGATATAATCGCTGAAAAAGGGGTTGGCGGCGTTAATACTTCTGATATAGCGCAGCGTGTTGGGATAGTTCCTTCTGCCCTTACCGCCATTTCGAGAATAAGGAAGCCTTGATAGATGCGCTGCTTGAGCGCACCCATAAGGTTCTTACAGAAAACGTCAGGAAAATCACACTCAAGTCATCCCCTTCCGGTGAAAACCTCAAGAGCCTTTTTCTGATGCATCTGGAATTTATAAGGAAAAATCCTGGGATACCCAAACTTGTCTTTTCTGATGCTGTTGTCATGGGGTCTCCTGAGCGCAGGGAAAAGCTTTTTTCCATCGTGAAAACTTATACTGACAGGCTTGCGGAAATCGCAGAAAAAGGCCAAAAACAAGGGGACATCTTTTCGGATATCTCCCCTGAGGCAGTTGCATTTTCTATGGTCAGTTTCGTCCAGTATACAGGCCTCATATTAAACCTTACTGACGGCAGATCAGACCTTGGCGCACTGGCGGAATCGGCATGGAGCTACATAGAAAGAACTATCCGTAAAGATAAGTACCGTGAAGGGCAATGACCAGCCGAACTGTGATAAGGAAGGGAAAATGTCTATGAGACGGATGATAGGGATCGTTAAGATAATGATGCTCTCCCTGTTGCTTCTTCCGGCAGCCGCTGTTTGCAGTACAGCCGCAGAAACATCGGGGGCTGAAAGGCTCGAAATCTGGCAAGCCATGGAAATGGCAGAACAAAATAACCCTGCCCTCAAAGGCAGCTATATCGAAAAGGAAAAGAGCGACATCGACGTAAAGATCGCGGAGGGAAATGAAGTCTCCCGTGATCGACCTGTGGGCCAATACCGCTTTTTCGGACTATCCTTCCACTGTGGTACCGATAAGGGAAGCTGGAGTCTTCCCTCCTCTGGATACGCACATCACACGTTTGGAGTCGAACTGAAAATCCCTATTTACACAGGAGGAAAACTTGAGGCGGAAAAGATATCTGCACAAAAGACTTCGGCAGCCGCATCCGAGGACTACAGACAAAGAAGGCAGGATCTGCTGTTACAGTGTGGTTTCGGTCTTTTCAAGATCGCTGTATTTCGCGACATGAAAGAGGCATCCGCAAAGAGGATCAGGGCTCTTGAAGACGCGGAGAAATCCCTGGAACTTCTCCTCCGTGAAGGCAGGATACCGAAACTCGACCTGCTGAGGCTTCAGACGCATTTATCACAGGCAAGGCACGATCACATAGTTTTCGATCAGGCGGAAAAAGATTCGCTGTCGCTCCTGGGCACCCTTACAGGAAATCAATACCCTGTTGATGCTGTTGCAGCAATGCCGCTTGATGTAGAACTGGGCGCGCTGGACGAGATAGAAAAAGCGACATTCTTGACAGCAGCCATGCGGTAAAAAAATCATCGTTCCTCTCAGAGGCTTCTTATGCCAGATCACAGGCAGTAAAAGGCGATACCATGCCACAGGTATTCCTGTTCGGAAGAGGCACAGGAAGCATGGGAAGCGATTCGGAAATATATGATGACTGGCAGACCGGGCTTCAGGTCACTATAAAAATGTGGGACGGGCAAGTCAGTAAAAACAAAATAAAAAAATCCGTGCTCGATATCGAGAGGGCAAAGCTTGAACTGGATCAGGCACGCAATAACGTTATGAATGAAGCAAGAGAGGCCTCTGGGGCCGTAGTAGAGGCTGGTTCCAAGATGCAAACTGCCCGTAAACAGACCGAAGAGGCAAAAGAAGCCCTTAGGATAGAGAAACTCAGATATGAAACAGGCGAGAGCACCATAACTGATCTGCTGAGCGCCGAATCAGAGCTCTGGGAGTCGGCTGCAAACGTGAACAAAGCTTACTATGAAAAGATCGCATCTGAAGCAAATGTTTTAAGGATACTTGGAAAACTTTCTCCAAAGAGAATGCGTTTACCTCGGAGGATGGCACGTATGGGAAAAAACCTGAGAAAGATGAGGTTGTGAGGTAATGAAAAAGAGAATAAACAAAAAGCTTATCCTTCTGATAGTAATTGCCGCTGCAGCATTTTTCGCGGCATACACATTCTTTTTAAAAGACAACGGAGAAGATCCGGACAAGATATTTGCCTCAGGAACGATCGAAACTACGGATGCGGACATGTCGTTCATGGCCAGCGGCATTTTAAGGACCCGCAAAGTCGATGAAGGACAGACTGTGCGCCGGGGCGACCTGATAGCGGAGCTTGACAAGAGAGAGGCTGAAGCTAGGCTGCGCCAGAGCACCGCTGCAGTGGCCGCTGCCAAATCAAGGCTCGGCGATCTCAGCGTGGGTTACAGAAGCCAGGAAATTGCTGAGGCAGAAGCTCTGGTAGCTCAGTTCAAGGGCAAACTGGGAAAACCTTAAAGACGAGGCGGACAGATCTGAAAAACTTTTCAGCGGCGGAGCAATAAGCAGACAAAGACTGGACCGCGACACAACAGCAGCTGATGTAGCCAGAGCACAGCTGGCTGCCGCGAGCAAAAAACTTGAACTATTTCGTTCAGGGTTCAGAGAAAAAAGCATTGAGACAGCCGCAAATCAGGTGAAAGAAGCTGAAGCCGCGATGGAGGCCGCAGAGGTCGTAGTCTCGAACCATGAATTGGCAAGTCCTATGAATGCAGTGGTCTCAAAGGTCTACGCTGAGCCTGGAGAGATGGTTGCAATTGGAAAACCCGTACTTACGCTGACTAGTCTGGAGAGGCCGCGTGTAAAGGTATACATACCGGAATATAAGATCGGGAGGGTAATGCTGGGCCAGAAGGCAAATATTACCGTTGATTCCTTCCCTGACAAAAAATTTCCCGCGAAAGTGACCTTCATTTCGACTGAGGCCGAATTTACGCCTAAAACTGTTCAGACAGCGGAAGAGCGGGTCAAGTTAGTCTTTGCGGTTGAAGTCACAGCGGAAACGACAGAGGGCCTGCTAAAGCCGGGAATGCCTGCAGACGTAATGATAGACCTGGGCCATGAATAGTCCTGACTCAACAGATCAAACCATAGAGATAAAGGATCTTGGCAGGGAGTTCGGTGACTTCTGGGCCGTGCGGCAGGTGAATTTTTCTGTCAGCAGAGGGGAGATCTTCGGCCTGGTGGGACCTGACGGAGCAGGAAAGACAACTGTGATGCGCATGGCGGCGGGAGTCCTGCTGCCCTCGGAGGGAGATATCCTCGTGGACGGATATTCTGTCATATCAGATCCGGAAACGGTAAAAAAAAGGATAGGATACATGTCGCAGAGGTTCGGCCTTTATGGAGATCTCACGGTTCTGGAAAATTTACGATTTTACGGGGATCTTTATGAAATACCCAACAAAACAAGGGCGGCTGAGGAAGAAAAGCTGCTTGGCTTCAGCTACCTTACCCCATTCAAAGACCGTAAGGCAAAAGATCTTTCAGGCGGGATGAAACAGAAGCTGGGGCTTGCATGTTCCCTGATACACCGCCCGAGCGTGCTTCTTCTCGACGAGCCCACCAACGGAGTGGACCCGGTATCCAGGAGAGATTTCTGGAAAATCCTTCATGAAATGATAAAAGAAGGAGTGACTGTATTCGTCTCGACATCTTATCTGGATGAAGCGGAAAGATGCGAGCGGGTGGGAATGATGCAGGATGGAAAACTTACGATGTGCGACAATCCCAGAGAGCTGAAGAAGACGATATCTGGAAGCATACTCGAAATAAAGACCGATGACCCCGGGAAAACTCTCCAGGCATTGAAGGAGCGATACGGGAAAATGACTTCCGATATAGTATCCGGGGTTATACGCTTCAGACTACCTCGAACCTCATCTCTGGAAAAGATCAAAAACGAAATGAAAAACATGGGCCTTGCTGATTTTTCGATAAACGAAGCACGCCCCACTCTTGAGGATGTATTTGTAAACCAGGCAATGAAGGCGGATGTCCAATGAGCGAAATATTCGCGGTCGACGTAAGGGGACTCACAAAGACCTTCGGAAAATTCACCGCGGTGGACCACATTGACCTGAGGGTCCTGAGAGGAAGGATTTTCGGTTTCCTCGGGCCTAACGGCGCTGGCAAATCAACGACCATAAGGATGCTGTGCGGCCTGCTGCTCCCGACATCAGGCGAAGGCACAATTGCAGGATCTGATATTTTCAAAGATACAGAGGAAATAAAAAATAAGATCGGATATATGTCTCAGAAGTTTTCTCTCTATGACGACCTGACAGTAGAAGAAAATATAGATTTTTACGCCGGGATATACAGGGTCCCCAAATCACAAAGACCTGAACGTAAGTCCTGGATTCTTGAGATGTCGGATCTCACGGCACATACATCAAGTATGACACGCTCCCTTGCCGGAGGTTGGAAACAGAGGCTGGCGCTGGGCTGCGCGCTTATCCACCATCCGCCGATAGTCTTTCTTGATGAACCCACATCGGGAGTCGACCCGATCTCCAGAAGACATTTCTGGAACCTTATATCCGATATCGCACGCGAAGGGACCACGGTATTTGTGACGACACACTACATGGAAGAGGCTGAATACTGTGACGAGCTGGCACTGATATACAAAGGCAGGATCATAGCAAAAGGCACTCCAGCCTCGATCAGGGAGGATTCGATACCATCTGACCTGATAGAGCTTGCCGTGAGCAGCCCATTCGAAGCGATCAGTGTGCTGGAAAATTCCGGACAGGTTGATTCTGCGTCGATCTTCGGCGACGGGCTCCACTTAACTGTCAAAAAAGGGAGCTTTTGTGACGATGAGATCAGAAGATCCCTTTCTGAAAAAGGGTTTGAAGTCTATTCGATGGACCGCGTAAGGCCTTCACTTGAAGATGTATTCGTGCACCTGATAGAAAAAGAGGACTCCTTATCAGGGGGCGGCCGCAGATGAATGAGAACGGTATAAAAAAGATATCGATCCGCAGGCTGACAGCGGTTATAAAAAAAGAATTCATACATATTCTAAGGGACACCAGAAGCCTGGCAATGGCATTTCTCATGCCGGTAATACTCCTGTTTATTTTCGGCTACGGCATAACTCTGGACATCAAAAGCCTCAACATGGCCGTTTATGACATGGATAAAACGGCCGAAAGCAGGGAACTTACAGACAGGTTCAGGGCTTCAGGCTATTTTGATATTATCGCGGCAGTAAACGGGACCCGCGAAATAGACAGGCTTATAGACCGTAACATAGCCCACATGGTGATTGTCATACCCGAAGGTTTCGGCGGTTCAGTGAAAAAAGGGACGCCCACTGATATTCAGGCGATTTATGACGGAAGCGACGCCAACACGACCTCTATAGCAATGGGCTATACCGAGGCAATTACTTCCAGATATTCGCTCTCAAAGATGGCAAAGGACCCCTCCGGTCAGATCGACCTCAGGCTGCGCGTCTGGTACAATCCGGAGCTTAAAAGCCGCTGGTTCATCATTCCCGGACTTATTGCGATCATTATGGGAGTCATAAGCGCGCTTCTGACTTCGCTTACTGTTTCCAGGGAATGGGAACAGGGAACGATGGAACAGCTTCTATCGACCCCGATACATCCTGTGGAACTTTTTCTGGGAAAGATAACCCCATATTTCCTGATTGGGATCATCGACGTCCTGATATCAGTTGCCGTGGGTGTGTGGATCTTCGGAGTCCCGCTGAGAGGCAGCTTCTTATTCCTCTTTGCGGTATCGTCACTTTTTCTTGTCGGCGGACTCAGCCTGGGAATATTCATTTCTACAGCAGCAAAATCGCAGCTGGTCGCAAGCCAGGCGGCGTTTGTCCTTACGTTGCTCCCGGCTTTTATGCTTTCGGGTTTTCTATATTCAATAGACAACATGCCTGTTTTCATACAGAAAATCACATATGCTGTCCAGTCGCGTTATTTCGTCACGATCATGAAGGACATATTTCTAAAGGGCAACGATCCCTCGGTTTTAATAAGGGAGATACTTTTTCTCTGCGCATTTACAGCTGTAGTATTCACTGCGGCGATCAAAAAATTTAAAAGAATATAGGATAGGCAGACCATGGGAGAAAGAATTTTACGTTTGATGATAAAGAGTTTATACAGGTCCTGAGGGATCCGAGAATGAAGGCAATGATCTTTGTTTTGCCCGTCATACAGCTTTTGATCTTCGGATACGCCGTAACCACCGATGTCGACCGCATAAAGACAGTGGTCGTTGACAGCGACAGGAGCGTTCACAGCCAGCATCTGATCGAGAGTTTCACATCCTCAGGTATATTCAGCGTGATCTCATACCCTGATGACGAAGGCGCCATTACGGAATATCTCGATCGAGGCAGAGCTGTTGTAGCAATAAATATCAAAGAGGGTTTTGCTGAAAATCTGCTGCGCGGGAAAAAACCTGTCGTACAGATACTGGTAGACGGGACAAATTCCAATGACGGCATGCTGGCCATGAACTATGCCCAGCGCATAATTTCAGATTTCGGAAGAGGAAAGGATAGCAAAAACCTGGTGAATGTCCAGGCGAGGGCATGGTATAACCCCGACTTGAAAAGCAGGAACTACAACGTTCCAGGGGTAATAGCGATCATCCTGCTGATGACATCGCTGCTCCTGACATCAATGGCCATAGTCAGGGAAAAGGAGATAGGCACGATGGAACAGCTTATGGTGACGCCGATGAGACCCATCGAATTCATACTTGGAAAATCCCTGCCTTTCGCGTTGATATGCTTTATTGATGTCATCGTGGTAAGTTTTGTAGGAATGAAATGGTTCGAGATCCCCATAAGGGGGAACATGCCTCTGCTGCTTTTTGCCGCGGCCCTGTTCCTGATGTCCTGCATAGGCATAGGCCTTTTGATCTCCACTGTATCCAAAACTCAACAGGAGGCTTTGATGTCATCTTTCTTCTTTTACTTCCCGGCAGTCCTCCTTTCAGGGTTCATGTTCCCGATCTCCAACATGCCACAGCCTGTACAATGGATAACGACCATAAACCCGCTCAGATATTTCCTCGTTATAATCAGGGGGGTATTCCTTAAGGGAACAGGACTGGCGGAACTGTGGCCGCAAATGACCGCCCTTGCAGTTCTCGGATCATTCTTTTTGATCTTCAGTGTCTCAAGGTTCAAAAAGACTATAGACTGACCGGTCTGACCTGGCTTCAAAGCTTAAATTACGCTTTTCCGGGTCATTTTGGGATCAGCAAAAGAAAATCAGCTGTAGAATTTTTCATACAGAATTCTATTGAAACTATCGTTTGACGATCACTTGACAACGTTTGACAGTCGCTTGACCCTCCCTAAAATTGACTCCGGTCTATTTGCGATAGATCCGCAGGCGGACGCAGTCTCAGCCCGCTTTTACTGTTGCTAAGCTACCGTTTGGCTATGGATTTTTACGGCGCTACTTCCGCTTTTCTCTCTTCGCAAGATATTCTTCTGCCTGATCAAGGCTTTCGAAGCCACGGAGCTTGAGACCGTTCTCCACCACTGTTTCGGGATAGCTTCTGCTCTTCTTTTCAAAGGCGTCGAGGTTCTCTTCGAAAAGCTCCAGAGTCCTCTGTGAGTAGGTCCAGAGTTCGCCAAGCTCGTAGGTTTCGATGGATGTCCAGCTGGCGGCTGGCTCATCAGATGTTCTTAAAGGGCGGCCTCGGCCGGATACGTGCGGATATTTGCAACGGAAGGCCTCGTTCTGGGGAATGAGCCGGTCGGCTATGCGTCGTGCCGCCTGCTTTTTCCCGAACGGGACAGGAGGCAGGCAGCGGGCAGTTTCCTCGTTGTTTTGAGAGTCGCTGATGCACATCATATAGCCATATTTCTCGGTAAGGGGGTTGCGGCCTTCTTCGCGCGCGCAGATCAGGTCGGCCTTCCAGCTTTCAAGCAGCGGCACCGACCATGCCATATACTGGCTGCGGCGCATTTTACTGAAAGTGTCCCAGTCGTCCTGACAGAACGCGCGTCCGCCCTCGTTCTGAACTTTGTCGAAGAAATCCCATTCCATCAGTATGATGCTTTCGATGATATCTTCCATTTTATCCCACCGATACTCCGAGTTTTTTGAGATATTCGCTCTCTATCCGCTTCATTATCTCCTCTGCCTGGGGCACTAAGAACGATTCGGAAATAGTGGTGAGCCCATCCTCCTGCAGGGCCTCGCGAACGTGTCCGCAGATGGATTCGATCATATCCAGCCGCTCTGCGTCAGACGCTGAATAGAGCGAATCAAGTTCCCGCACGGCCTCCGCAAGCCGCGGCAGCATACGGGCGCTTCTGAACGCCCATTTGTAGTAGGGCATGTAGCGTTTGTTGAGCAGATGAACGGCAGAAAGCGCGGCACGGATAAATTCATCAAGGGCCAGCATGGCTGCCGAACCGTCGCCGCGTTTTATGATCCTGCCATAGTTGTACTGTCCAGCCTGCCCCATGACAAAAACACGAGCCGCGAGCTTTTTGAACCGTACGTCTCTCGGGTAACAGGGCAGAAGAGCATTCCTGATCCTGCTGAATTCGCCAATTTCATCAAAAAGACCTCGCCGCTTGTGGCGGCGGCAAGAAGGTGTTCCGGAATGCGGAGCCACGCTGCGTCGTTTGGCGGAACATCCGGGCAGCCGGTAAACTGAGAATAAAAACGGCTTATCTGCATAACTCCCACACGGCCAGAGCCCTGAGGCGCCGTGTTGCGCGAAAAACCCATGAATTCACCCGGCAGCGAATCGTAGAGCTCCTGCAGTTCGGATCCAAACGCGGCGTAGTCATTATCCGTCAGCCAAAGGCAACACCCTGGACCAAAATCGTGGTCGCGCGAAATATCATCGTCGAAACCCAGGCAGTCCGATCCCTGCCCCGCAAGCCCGGCGGCCACTCGGCACGCGCGTTCACCGAACCGCTCCACTATCGCCGGAGCAGCGCACTGTATATAAAATTCGCGGCTTAGCTCAAGTCCCTGCAAAGCTTTACCTCCGCTCTTCCACGCTGTCGGCAAGCTGCAGCCAGCGTTGAGCCTCTTCCCTATGCCCCGCTGCCTCAAGGGCCTTGGCGCAGTTTTTGCACGCGCGCGCATAGTAGGAATTTCGGCCAAAGCGGTTTTCTATGTTCGCAGCGGCGCGTTTGTAGTATCCCGCAGCCTCCGCAAAACGGCCAAGCATGTACTCGAGCTGCCCGCGTGTAGCAAGCATGCTGTCCGCATGCGGATCCCCCGGAAGTGAAGCAAACAGATCCTCGGACTTTTCCAGATTTTCCCTGGCCTCTTCAAAATTTTTCTGGGCCATCAGGCATATAGCAAGGTTTGCATGGCACGTAGCGGTCTCGGACCGCACGTCCTCCATCATCTCAAGCATCGCAAGCGACTTCGCAAAATATTCGCCTGCCCTCTTCGCGTCGTTCATGCGAAGCAGTGACTGGGCCATGTTGTTGTACAGCGCAGCATAGCGGTAGTCGTCTGCTGGGAGCTGCGCATCGTATATCTCCTTCACGCGGTCGTAAAGTCCAAGGGCCTCCCCCGCCTCTCCGAACGCGGTCTTCGCTGTGGCGTAGTTCAAAAGCGTGGTGGCGTGCGCGATCGTCCCATCCAGCCTGCAGGAAGAGATGAGGCCAAGCGCTGTTTCCGCAGCCGCGTAGCTCTTTTCCTTCTGTCCGGCAACGCGCCAGAAGCCCTCGAGCTCATTGAAGATGGTTATTGCCAGGGTGCTGTATCCTTCTTCCCCGCACTGCGCTGCCTTGTCCTCAAGATAATCGACAGCTGCCTGCATCTGCCCCTGCGCAAGCATTTCATCGAATTTGCAAAGTATGTTCTCTATGTCCATTTATCCCGTCCCTTTCATGCCTAAATTCCATCTGTACTTTCAAGTCGGAAAAAACATGCACGGATCACTTTCATGTCTCAGCAGACTGCTTCGATCAGCTATCCCTTGTTCAGGATAACAATGATTCCCTTGGAGAGCCAGGTTATGCATCGTCCGGCTTAAATCAAAAGTTTCAGGTTCCAGTCCCTGCGGCAACGTCAGCAACTTCCTGAAATGCAGCATCATATTATGGCGTCCGTACATCAAAGCTATTAAACCTTCACTGCCGGTAACCTGCCCCTGCAGCAAACATGTCTCCTGCCGGATACGCATAATCGGCTTTGTCATAATATAACGAAAGCCCTATATGATTTGATTACTTTATCATATAAGGCCAGTTGATTGCATCTATTATTGTTCTTAATTTGCATGACGTTGTGCCGCAGGTTTGACGGAGTGACAAAGCAAATCCGTAAATTACCGCCCGTTTGATTTTATGATATCTCCGTCAGAGACATGGTTATACTTATCTGACGTTTTGCCGGGCACAGACCATGCAGGAGACTGTATCTGCCGAAAGCGGAAGATACCTGCACTGCATCACTCTCTGCTTATATACATAATTTGTTTTGGCTGTTTCAAATTTGCTATTTTACCGAATTGACAAAATCAAGCAAATAATGATAATCGGGACCTATTTTTCGCTCACGGGCCAGTATTTTGCCGTTATTATCAAAAATAATCATATCTATCTGTGAATCTGTTGGAATGTTGAATAGCGTTCTTACTTCCTGCGGGGCGGTCCTTTCCGTATAATAAACCAAAACATATTTATCCTTAATAGTTTTCTTGAACTCTGGCTGCTCCACGTCAAGGGATGCCCTGTACCCTTTTGATATACCCTTTTTATCCCTGTATACAAATGCAAACAGCATGATCATTTTCTTGTTTTCCTGTTTAGCTAATTTAAATCCCTCATCTAAATTTGTCATCCAGCCATCTTCCGACGGCAGATATTCCAGAATTGGAATATATATAACATTGCCATTCGGCAGTTTTATTGCCGTATTCTGAGGCGGAGTTTCCGTCTGGGAAGCTGCCTGCTGTCCAGCCTGTCCTCTTGCTGATGCACTCTGTGCCGCAAAAACTGAAATTATAACAACTGCGGCTAGAACAAAAATTTTTTTCATATTTATTCCCCTTTTCGATATTTTTATGCGCAGTATTTTTAAAGTCATGATCATGCAGACAAGATAAAAAAACAGTTACAGACCCTATTGAAGTTTATGCCGCCAAGATAAGGGCAACATTTTTCAGCGGACCATAATAACTGTTATATGAATTATTTATAATTTATTAAGTCATGGCAGCAAAATAAACTGCAGCTAATCCACACATGATATTTTTATTTGTATTCCTCGGTTATCCTCTGTCCGGCTTCATTTTATGTATATATCTTATAAGCTTCCCGGCCCTGTCATAATCCTTTTCAGTCTCTTTGACATAGTCAAATACAGATTTCAAATTTCCGTCTTCATAATATTTCCGCGAAAAAATTTTCCTGCCATCTTTATAAATACCAGTTTCATACATTATTCCGTAAATATTATAATTTTTATACTCCCCTTCTTTTTTATCTTTTACATAATTGACCAATTCCCTTATTTTTTTATTTTTATAGTCATAATAAATTGTAGTTAATCCATTAAGCAGTCCATTTTTATAATTTTCAACAGCATATATTTTCCCGTCAAGATAGCTGTAGCCGATCCCTTCCTTTTTGCCATCCAGGATACTTACAACGTGTGTATTGTTTATAAGAAAAATGCCGGAATACGGAATCTGTGTTTTTGCATCGCAATACAAATTCTCGCCTTTTATACAAACAATTTTTACGAACGGCGAATACCTGTATTTTTTGCCTCCCAATAAAGCACTGTATTCTATAGGTTTTTCATTCTTATCAGTTCTTATTGTTATTTTATCTTCATCCGACAAAACTATTTTAGTCTCAACAAGTTTGTCATCTTTATATGTCTTATACATATTTTTTTCTCTGCCCGAGCCTTCTCTTTTTCCGTTGACATACGGAGTTTCACTATAAATACTGCCGTCAGGATCATATTCTATGCAGACTCCGTTTCTGAGACCGTTTACAAACGGAATCCTGGCAAAAACAGATTCACCGTTATACAGTATTGCATCTCCATTTATCACTCCGTTTTTAAGCGGGTAATAAAAATTGTCTTCCATCAAAAGATAGCCGTTGACAGGCCGACCGTCTTTATTGCAGTATACGTTTCCATTTTTTATTAAAACGCCGTCATTATTTGAATAAAGATCGCATTTAGTCCCGTTTATCACGACATATCCGGATTTTCCAAACCCGTTCGCGAAATCCATTTCTGTAAACACAGTGCCGGATGGAGAATATGATTTTGAATGGACAGTCAAAGCATTTTCATACACTATCTCGTTTTCGGTTTTACCCAAGCTATCGTTGAATTCCCATATTCCATCCCTTTTACCGTTTTTATAAAATCCACGCATTTTTATATCAGGATAAGGGCTGTAAAAAATGAATTTTCCGTTCAACCTGCCATCGACTGTTTCAAAAACCTGGACATCTCTTTCAATCTCTCCTGATTTACTTCCTGTAACAGTTCCAGTAAAAGCCGCCCCTGTTTTTGTGCAATAAAACTCCGATGAGCGGTCATTATCATAAAGTCCGCCCACCACTTTATGGACAACATCCCCGTGGTTGTAAATATTATTGTCATGGAATGTAACACTCATTGCAGCATATGCAGAACCGCAGGTTAACAATGATAAACATAGAACAACAGAAAGGGTGAATAAAATATTTTTCCTCATTTTTCAGCACTCTGCCCTCATAATCTTATGTCATAAACAAAGCCGAAATATCATTAAAATCATTTTTGAATTTAAGTATATCACTAAAATTATTTGAACAATTTGAACAATATTAAACTTATATTATTTTAATCCGCTTTATCAAATTTTGCATGACAAAAATAACCATTGGACCATTAAGCTCTTCATCTGCATGCTTACGATATAATCGTATGCAGTGAAGCTGGCATTTAACAAAAAATACTAATATCTGTATATGAGCAGACATGGAGGCTAAAAATGAAAATCGCCGGGAATATACACAGGCTGAAAATAGAATTCGACGTTACACCCGAAATAAGGAGATTCGTATATATATATCTGATAGAGGGCCGGCACCTGTATCTGATAGATACGGGTGTGGACGGCACTGAGAAAATGATTGCCTCCTACCTGAAAATTATCGGCAGGAGTATCGGGGAAATACGTGCGGTGCTGCTTACACATTCTCATCCAGACCATATAGGTGCGGCATACAGAATCTGCACGGCATCCGGCTGTAAGGTTTATGCCTCAGCGGGAGAGCGCAATTGGATAGAGGACATTGACGAACAGTTTGCAAACAGGCCCATTCCTAATTTTTATAAATTTGTAAATAATAACACTGAAGTAACTGATGTTATCCGCGGCGGAGATATTCTGCACCTTGAAGACGGTATAACTATGCGTGCGGTAAATGCCGGCGGGCACTCGCAGGAGTCGCTCGCGTACCACTTCCTAGAGGAACAGGTACTGTTCACAGGAGACGCTGTTCCTGCAGCAGGTGATGTTCCGATATATGTAAACGCGGATGACAGCATAGAGACGCTCAAACGGCTCGATAATATTACGGATATCAGGATGTATTTGCCTGCATGGGACGAGCCGGCTGATACTGAAGAAGGACATTTGGCAATAAAAAAAGCACTCGAACTCATCAATAACATTAATGGAACTGCCGGCAGCACGCTGATTGATTTCCCGGCACTCGATCCTGAAGAACGTTTCACGATTATATGCAGAAAGCTTGGAATGGAACATGAAGCGCACAACCCGCTGTTCAAAACATCCGTTCTTTCCTGCATCATGAAGACAAATACTGAAATCAGGTGAAAATATGGGCAATAAATACAAAGTTGTAGAAATGGAAAAATGGAAACGGAAAGAATACTTTGAGATTTATAAAAAAGCCTCACTGCCGCAGTACTGTGTAAGTTTCGACATTGATGTTACTCATTTCAGAGAGGCCGTATCTGAAAACGGGTGGTCTTTTTCGCTGGCATTTATATATGCCGTTGCAAAATGTGCAAATCAGATAGAAGAGTTCCGCTACCGCTTCAAGGACGGTAAAGCTGTGCTTTATGAATCTGCCGATACTTCATTTACATGGCTGGATAAGGAAACTGAGCTGTTCAAAGTTGTTAATGTGCCAATGCAGCCGACGATAACGGAATATATCAGCATTGCCTCTGATACTGCCGCACTGCAGAAAATGCCATTTACTGGCCCTGTGCCGGATGATGTTTACCAGTTTTCCGGACTGCCCTGGATCAAATTCAGGCACATATCACATACCGACTTTGGAAATCCTGAAAAGGCCCAGCCTATATTCGACTGGGGTAAATTTTACTTAACCGGCGACGGATGGATGATGCCGTTTGCTGTACAGGTGCATCATGCTTTTGTAGACGGTATCCACATAGGAAAATTGGCCGGCATGCTGCAGCACTATCTTGATGAGCTTTAAAGATTTCTGCCTCAGCAGCCATGGCATCTTTAAAATTAACGTAAGGCAGCACACGTACCCGCAAAATATTTTTCAGCAAGGCCTGTTTGTGAAAACAGATAAAAAGTATATTTCAGATTCAATATGCAGAATTTACCGATTATAATTTTAATCCGCCTAATACTTGACTTAACAATGGCACAATGATATATCTATTCCGTCATCGTAATATGTCTTATGGCTTAATGGTAGGTCCGCAGATAAGGGTCTCCGGATATAAGCTTGTTCTACACTATAATCGTACGGATGAAGGATCTGGAAGAGAACAGTGAGTCAATCTGTCGCCGAAGGGGTAATGTAAAATTCTCTCAGGCAAAAGGACCGGGTTCTGACGTACCTCTGGAAAGCAGAAATGCACCGAAGATGCAACCTTCCTTAGAATACAGCTGAGGAAGGGAAACTTTCAGGTCACATAACAGAGGCGTACAGCAGCGTAACAACGTTGCCGTGCGCCTTTGTTTTTTTTGTTAAAAAAAACACAAGGAGGTATTTATGGATCATGGATAAGAAAACACCGCTGTACAGCTGCCATCTTGCCGCCGGAGGCAAAATCGTTCCGTTTGCAGGGTATCTTTTACCGGTACAATACGAAGCGACAGGCGTGATAAAGGAACATATGGCCGTACGCACGGCATGCGGGATATTTGATGTCTCACATATGGGTGAGATCATATACAAAGGACCCGATGCATTAAAAAAACGTCCAGTATATAGTTACAAATGACTGTTCAGGAATGCTGGACGGGCAGGTTCGTTACAGCCCTATGTGCAATAACGACGGCGGAGTCGTTGATGACGTACTGGTTTACAAAATCAGCGACGAATATTACATGCTTGTTGTAAACGCAGCAAACAGAGAAAAAGATTTTGCCTGGATGAAATCAAATCTCAAAGGCAGCGCGGATATTGAAGACATTTCCGATTCAATTGCACAGATTGCACTTCAGGGGCCGGCCTCCGCTTCCGTTATGAAGAAACTGCTGCCTGATGAATTTATCCCTTCCAAATATTACAGCTTCAAAAAAGATGTCAGCCTTGACGGAGTGAAATGCCTGATATCGTCAACAGGTTATACGGGTGAACTCGGCTATGAAATTTACTGTCCTGAAGCAGATGCCGTCAAAATATGGAATCTTCTTATCAGTACAGGAAGCTGCTGCGGCTTAATCCCATGCGGCCTCGGCGCACGGGACACACTGCGCATGGAAGCTGCAATGCCTCTTTACGGGCATGAAATGGATGAAAAGGTCTCGCCTCTTGAAGCCGGACTGGGAATATTCGTCAAAACCGGCAAAGATGATTTTGCAGGCAAAGCAGCCCTGATTTCACGAGGAGACCCCATGTATGCCAGAGTAGGTCTTGCTGTTACAGGACGCGGTATCGTCCGCGAACACTGTGACCTGTATCTCGATGATATTGTTGCCGGACATACGACATCAGGCACATTCTGTCCGTTCGTTAATGCTCCTATCGCCATGGCGGCAGTAAAAACAGAATACTCGCAGATCGGCACGAAATTCGAGGCCGATGTCCGCGGACGCCGTGTCGAGGTCGAAGTTATAGCTCTGCCCTTTTATAAGAGAAGCAAAAATACAAAGTAAATATATTACAACTACTAAATCCAGGGAGGAAATCCAATTATGAATTATCCGAAAGACCGTATGTATGCAAAGACACATGAGTGGGTCAGGTTTGAAAATGACGGCACCGCTTCAATAGGCGTATCAGATTTTGCCCAGCATGAGCTGGGAGAACTGGTATTTGTAAATCTGCCGATGAAAGGCGATATTCTTAAAAGCGGAGAGCCTTTTGCCGAAGTCGAATCGGTAAAGGCGGTGTCAGATGTTATCAGCCCCGTAACAGGAGAGGTTGAAGACATAAACGAAGCACTGTCTGACAATCCGCAGATGATCAACGAGGATGCGAACACAGCATGGTTTGTAAAAATTAAAAATATATCCGACCGTACAGAACTTATGGATGCCGGACAGTACGAAGAATTTGCCGCAAAGGGTGATTAAATTGGGAAGCTATATTCCGTCGACAAAAGCAGAACGCGGTGAGATGCTAAGCGCAATAGGGCTGTCTGATATAAACGGGCTCTATGCGGATGTGCCGGACAGCGCGATGTTCAAGGGGCTTCTGGATCTGCCTGAAGGCCTTTCAGAGCTCGAAGTCCGACGTAAAATGACAGAAATAGCAAAACAGAACCGCGTGTTTTCAACCATTCTGCGCGGTGCCGGATCATACGACCACTATATTCCGTCAATTGTTAAATTCATAACATCGAAAGAAGAATTTGTAACGGCATACACGCCCTACCAGGCTGAGCTCAGCCAGGGAATCCTGCAGTCCATTTTCGAGTATCAGACTATGATATGCTCGCTGACAGGTATGGACGTTTCAAATGCCTCTGTTTACGACGGAGCGACGGCAGCGGCTGAGGCAGCGGCAATGTGCGTTAACGCAAAACGCAGGACAGTCCTGATATCCGATACGGCGCATCCCGATACAATTTCCGTGGTAAAGACATATTGTTTCGGCACGGACACGGATGTAATTATAATACCGGGAAAAGATGGAAAGACCGACATAAGTGCGCTCGAATCGATGCTGACAGAAACGTCAGCCGCAGTTTATATCCAGCAGCCTAATTTCTTCGGACTTATTGAGGATGCAGCCAGGATAGGCGAAATCGCTCACTCATCAGGGGCGAAATTTATAATGGGCTGCAATCCAATATCACTTTCAATAATGAAAACTCCTGCCGAGTGCGGTGCCGATGTTGCAGTCGGAGAAGGACAGCCTCTTGGCATTCCGATGTCATACGGCGGACCTTACCTAGGATTCATGGCTGCAGAAAAAAGCATGATGAGACATCTTCCGGGACGGATAGTCGGCGAGACAGTCGACAGCGATGGCAACAGGGCGTTCGTTCTCACTCTTCAGGCGCGTGAACAGCATATCCGCCGGGAAAAAGCATCGAGCAACATCTGCTCCAACCAGGCACTTTGCGCTTTTACAGCAGCAGTATATATGAGCGTTATGGGGCCTGACGGCATCAGGGAGGCTGCAGAACAGTCCATGTCAAAAGCCCATTATTTCGCGGAATCACTGTGCAAGATAAAGGGCATTTCAATGGCGAATTCAGGATGTTATTTCAATGAATTCCTGACGAAAACGGAGACCGATCCGGCATTGATATTAAAGAAACTTGAGGAGGCCGGCATATTGGGAGGGCTGCCCCTCAAGGACGGGATACTCTGGTGCGTAACGGAAAAAGTGGAACGTGAAAAACTTGACGAAGCAGTTGATATCGTTAGGGAGGTATGTAAATAATGGAACTTCTGTTTGAAAAAAGCGTGCCGGGCAGACACTGCTTTATCCTTCCGAAATGCGATGTTCCAAGGACTGGTATGCCTGCTGAATTTAAACGGGCTATTCCTCTGGACCTGCCTGAAATGTCGGAAACTGACGTGAGCCGTCACTATACCGAGTTATGCCATAACGCCTTCGGTGTAAACTGCGGTTTTTATCCGCTTGGTTCATGCACAATGAAATATAACCCGCGGATAAACGAGGAAATAGCCGCAATGCCCGAATTCACATGCATCCATCCGCTGCAGCCTTCCGAAACCGTCAGGGGATGCAGGCTTGTTATAGATAAGGCGGAAAAATATCTGTGCGAGATCACAGGCACCGATGCAATGACATTCCAGCCGGCGGCGGGTGCACACGGCGAGTTCACCGGACTCCTGCTTATAAAGGCATACCATCTTTCACGGAATGACACAAAACGTAAAAAAATAATAATACCTGATTCTGCACACGGAACAAACCCTGCAAGCGCAAGCATGGCAGGCTTCCAGACAGTATCAGTTCCATCCGGCAAGGACGGCTGCGTAGATATTGAAAAGCTTTCGGAGGTCCTGGGAGACGACACGGCCGGACTCATGCTCACGAATCCGAATACATTGGGCCTGTTCGATAAAAACATACTGAAAATCACTAAAATGGTTCATGATTCAGGCGGCCTGACATATTACGACGGCGCCAACCTAAATGCGATAATGGGCGTAGTGCGCCCGGGAGATATGGGATTCGACGTTGTCCACCTTAACCTTCACAAGACGTTTTCCACTCCGCACGGCGGAGGCGGTCCCGGAAGCGGCCCTGTCGGATGCAAGGCGTTCCTCAGGGAGTTTCTTCCCAAATGCACGTATACTGAAGGCGGAAACGGGTTACAGGTAAAATCCTTTTACGGCAATTTCCTTGTAGTTGTAAAAGCGCTTGCTTATATCCTGACTTTGGGTGCTGAAGGAATAAGGGAAGCTGCATCAACGGCTGTCCTGAATGCCAATTATCTGATGTCAAGGATCTCTGAAACTTATGAAATGCCATACAGGCATACATGCATGCATGAATTCGTGACCTCTCTCGAGTCTCTTAAAAAGGAAACCGGAGTTAGTGCGCTTGATGTAGCCAAATCGCTTATCGACTGGGGAATGCATCCGCCAACGATGTATTTCCCGCTTATAGTGCATGAGGCCCTCATGTTTGAACCGACTGAGACCGAGTCGAAGCAAACTCTTGATAAGGCGGCGGATATACTTATAAAACTTTACAAAGAAGCACATGAAAATCCTTCAAAAATGAAAGAGGCTCCGACCAAAGCATACATACGACGTCCTGATGAAGTCAGGGCGGCACGCAGCCCGATACTCAGATACGATCACAGCAAGTAATAATTTTATTGTTTTTAAGAGGCGGCCGCCGGCTCAGCGCCGCCCCTTAAAAACGATGCACTGATTACTTATAAAAGTGCATCATCTTAATTGATACTATTTTGGGAGGTAATACAATTGAAGTATGACCTTATCGTAATAGGCGGCGGCCCTGGCGGATACGCAGCAGCTATACGCGCTGCGGAACTAGGGATGAATCCCGCTTTGATTGAATGCCGCGACCTGGGCGGCACTTGCCTTAACCGCGGGTGCATACCTACAAAAGCACTTATGCATTCAGCAATAGCATATAAGGATATGCTAGCGTCGGAGACGATCGGGATAAATGCTGCCGGGATATCCTTTGATTTCAGCCGTATGCATGCATACAAGGATACTGTGGTAGGCAACCTGAGAAACGGGTTGGAAAACCTGATCAAAGGAAACCGCATCGATTTAATATACGGACAGGGGATACTGCAGCCTGACGGCACTGTAAAAGTTGGGGATAATGTATATGAAGCCTCTGATATCATTATAGCAGCAGGATCGGTCCCGTCGGTCCCACCGATTCCAGGAGCCGGCCTGCAGGGTGTGATGACAAGCAGCGATTTGCTTGAAAAAAACATAAAATTCAGCGACAGTCTGATTATTATCGGAGGCGGAGTAATCGGCGTTGAAATGGCATATATTTATTCGGCCCTGGGGAGCCGCGTAACAGTAATAGAAGCCCTTGACAGGGTGCTGCCAATGATGGACAGGGACATATCGCAAAACACCTCCATGATACTGAAAAAAGCCGGTGTAGAAATATACACTTCCTCATCCGTTGATAAAATAGCAAGAGCAGAAGGCGTGGCCCTTTCATGCACATTTAAGCATAATGACAGTGAAATCGAAAAAACCGCGGAAAACATACTGGTCTCGGCAGGACGAAGGCCGAATACCGAAAACCTGTTCGCAGAAGGTGTCAAAATCGAAACCAGGCGCGGGTATATCACAGTCGACTGTAATTTACGTACATCCATGCCCAACGTATACGCCATAGGGGACATCACAGGCGGAATACAGCTGGCACATGCAGCCGAGGCTCAGGGGATAGCCTGTGCCGAATATATCAGCGGAAAAACAGATTGTTTTGCCGATCTTTCGCTTATTCCGTCATGCGTATACACAAATCCGGAAATAGCTTGCACCGGACTGACTGCAGACGAAGCAAAAGCGGCCGGCATAGATGTAAAAATAAGCAAATATGTTATGAACGGAAATGCCAAAACTTTAATCGAGATGCAGCCACGCAGCTTTATAAAACTGGTGTTCGATTCCAAAACGGAAAAACTTCTCGGCGCGCAGCTTATGTGCGCACGGGCTACAGATATGATCTCAGAGATGACATCGGCTATCTCTGCAGGATTTAGCAAAAGCGATCTTTTGCGCGTGATCCGCCCACACCCCACTTTCAGCGAGGCTATTACAGAAGCCGTCGAACTTGCAGACGGGCATTCGATTCACTCGATGCCTAGCCGCACTGGCAGGTGACATTAATGGCCGAAATACTGAGAGGCAAACCTGTGCTTGAATATATGCGCCCGCAACTCCAGAAAGATGTGTGCGAGCTTAAATCCAACGGGATAACTCCTGTTCTTGCTATAGTAAGAGTGGGCGATCGCGGCGACGATATGGCATATGAACACAGTGTAATATCGCATTGCGATACGATCGGTGTCGGGATCAAAAAATACACGTACAGTGAAGATGTAAAACAGGACGAATTGATAGCCGGCATACGCACGATAAATAATGACGGATCAGTGCACGGTACGCTGATATTCAGGCCATTGCCGCCGCCAATTTGACGATAACGCAGTCTGCGGGATACTTGCCCCGCAGAAAGGACGTAGACGGTATAACGAAGAGCTCGCTTGCAGGGGTATTCACAGACAGCACTGTCGGCTATGCCCCCTGCACAGCACAGGCATGCATGGAGATCCTTGATTATTACGGGATAGACCCCAGGGGAAAAAACGTAACGATTATAGGGAGGAGCCTTGTTGTCGGCAAACCTTTATCAATGATGCTCCTTAAAAGACATGCAACCGTAACGATATGCCATACAAAAACCAAGGATATATCCTCACTATGCAGGGAAGCTGAAATAGTGATAGTTGCTGCCGGACACGCAAACATAGCGGATAAAAATTATTTTTCACCGGGCCAGGTGGTTATTGATGTTGGAATAAACGTAGGTGCCGATGGCAAACTTTGCGGTGACGTCAACTTCCGTGATGCCGAAAATATAGTCAGCCGAATCACACCTGTGCCTGGCGGCGTAGGAACCGTAACTACAGCAGTCCTGATAAAGCATGTAGTTGAAGCGGCAAAACAGGCATCGATTAATAAAATACAGGGGAAATTTTAAAATATAATGCAGGACCTTACATTGCCAGTACCGGCTTTGATGAAGAACAAAATAATAGTCACCGATAATACGGACCCATGGCGCAAACCTCGCTATGGAAGAACTTATAATGGACTCGGCCGAACCAAATGAGATGGTCCTCTACCTATGGCAAAACAGGGACACTGTTGTAATAGGAAAAAACCAGAATGCATGGAAGGAATGCTGCTGTGAAAAGCTTGAAGCTGACGGCGGGCGTCTGGCAAGACGAAGCTCAGGCGGAGGAGCTGTTTTTCATGATATGGGAAACCTGAATTTTACTTTTGCGGCAGATCCCTCCAGATATGACCTGGAACGCCAGCTCGGCGTAATATTAACTGCATGCCGGAATTGCGGCATTGATGCGAAATTCACCGGACGTAACGATATTACGGCGGAAGGCAGAAAATTTTCAGGCAACGCTTTCCGCCATACTAAAAAATGCTCTATGCAGCACGGCACTCTGCTGGTACATACTGATCCTGAGAAAATGAGCAAATACCTGAACCCTGAAAAAGCCAAACTTATGGCAAAGGGTGTGACCTCGGTGCGTTCAAGGATCGCAAACCTTACAGAATTCAACCCTAGACTTACTGCCGCTATCATGAAACAGGCTCTTATGAAAGTTTTCACTGAAGAATACGGTAAGGCCGCATATGTCGATATGACAGACTTTGCCTCGGATGAACTTGACATTTATATTCCAAATATTCGTCTTGGGAATGGCGCTACGGGCTTCTGTCGTCTTTTGAGGCTGAACTGCATACAAGATTCGGATGGGGGGATGTGCAGATCCTGTTAAACCATAAGGACGGCATTATCGACTCCGTAAAAGTTTACACTGATTCGATGGAAACATCTTTAGCCTCAGACCTTGAAAATATCCTTACCGGCCGTGCTTACGGAAAACCGATGCATGACGCCGTTCTTGAAAAATCTTACGGGAACAGCCAGCTGTCTGACGTTGCGGATTTTTTAAAAAAATGTTTTTAAAATGCCGATAAAATTGGTCCTTCCCCGGTATCAAAATCAATGGACCTGAATTTATATTTTCGTCACATACATTTGCATTCCCTGCTGAAACTTTATAATAATTAAAAGTCCCTGCATAAAAATAAATATGCAGGGACTTTTAATTTAAACGGAACATGAATATTTTATACAATCTCCAGCTCTGCCGAAGCTATTGCAGTTATACAAAAAAGCTGCCTTCGCAAGCCTGTACACATTGTTATCAATATTATAGGACATGCGGCATTGTCCTTTGAATCCGCACGATTTTACGTCAGAAAACCTATGCTGCACAACAATGATTGATCTTTTCTGGACGCTGTTAAATTTGAACGCATTTCCTGCATACTGGCCGGGGACAGCACAACAATGTACTGCATGTCATTATCCGATTTCTGCTTCCCGTTTTTTGGTAGCCCAGCTTACCAAAACCAAAGTAATAATAGCGGCAGGAATTGCTACGAAAGAGCTGTCAAAGTTGCCGATTTTTGATTTCAGTACAAATTCCCAGGCTAATGTTGTGACCCCGCCTACTATCATAGAAGCGGTCCCTCCGGCCGGAGTTACATTTTTCCAGCATAAAGCGGCTATCAGCGCAGGCGTTATTGCAGCTCCATATATGGTATACGCGTACATCATGACGCTCAATATATCCGGGAACTGTGTAATCAGCAGATATGCAAAAACGCCTAAAATTATTATCAGTACACGCATCACAATAAACTTTCTTTTTCAGAAAGATCCTTCCTGAAATACGGTTTTATTATGTCGTTGTATATATTAGTCGCAGATGATAAAAGGAACGAATCACCTGTCGTTATCATGAATGCTATTGCTGAAGAAAGCATGCAGCAGCCAAGAATGAATGGAAGCATCTTCATGGAGACCATTAAAAAGGCAGTGTCAGGTTTTATACCAGGAAGGTAGGGTATGGCAACCGTAGCTACAAATACGTTCAGACACGACAGCACCATACTGCCGATTATGAACCCCAGAGCGGATTTTTTTGCTACTTTTTCATCAACGGCAGCACCGAACCTAGTGAACAGATTCTGATCCCCCAGCGTTAAAAACAGCATGGCTATCACATAACCAAGTGTGTCGAGCGGACGTTCTCCGCCAAGCAGAGTAAGCTTTTCCGGCGGTATATCTGAAAATAAACCTGAAAATCCGCCGCCTGTAAATAAAAGGAAAGATACCGAAAGTAACAAAGATATAAATATAAAAATAGCACTTATAGCATCGGTATATGCAACAGTTAAAAGTCCGCCGGTTACAGAGAGTAAGATAATGGCTACCGCTGCCACTATCGTACCTAATTCGACGGAAATCCCGGTAGTCAGGTTAAGTACATACCCTGCTCCTTTAAACTGGTAAGAACATATGCCTATATACGCCATAACTATAAAAACCACGCCGAGTATCCTTGCCGCCGAACCGTATTTTTCATAGAAAAGTTCTGGTATCGTTACATTCCTATTATTCCGTATTTTTGCTGCAAGAAAATATATGATAATTATTGCCAGCGGAGATGCAAATTCGAATAACAGGCCCGCCAGCGGCCCTTTAGTGTAAACAAGGTTTGCTGTGCCTGTTATACCTCCGCCGCCATACCATGTCGCAATAAGCGTACCAACCAAAATCCAAAGAGGCAAATTCCTTCCCGATGTAACAAAATCGTCTGTCGTACGTACTTTTTTTCCTTGCAATGTATAATCCATAGCACACGATGGCAAACAGATAGAAAGATATCATCCAAAAATAAGCAGAAACTTGCATTTAGCCCACCTCTTCCGGTATGAGCGATATGGAAAAACAAATTCCATACCGCTCATTTTTAATCGTAATTTTTATCGCTTTATTACAGTCCGTTTCTTGAAATTTTACGATTCCACTCCTTTTCAAAGACATCTGAACCATTTTCCTTAACTTTCATTTCCCCCGTGAGGATGAAATTATCTAAATCAGATGTCTGTCTGACGGTAATATCGGCATCAATGACCCATCCTTCACGTCCGATCTTCATTTTCTGTATAATGGTATACGATGCGGAAAGCGGATCCTGATTATTTAAAACCAATTCTCTTTTAAGGTTATGCTCGACTGTGACATCTACGTCATCGAACCTGTAGATGCCTTCTCCGAATACCCCTCCTACCCCATCTGTAATACATGTCCATGTATCTTTTAAGATATCATAACTTATTGATCTATCAACTTTTCCTTCAGACAGCAGTGTGGTGGGTGTAAGCGGAGCGCATTTCGGCTCCGTATTCGGGCCTTTGCATTTTTGGCTTGCAATTGCCGGAAGAATGAGTCTTGCCGTGGAAAGATCGAGGCAAAGGGCCGCATTTTCAGGCATGCTCCAGAACATAGGCCAGAATGTGGTTGCAAGAGAAATACGTATCCTGTGACCTTTCTTAAACAGGTGTCCGCAGCAGTCCAGCTTTACGAAAGCCTTGACTTTCTCACCTTTTTTAAGTTCAACAACCTTATCATGCCCATGAAGATGAGTGAGGTTCATTACCCCGTATGAAACTCTTGTTACAGCGCCGTCCTCTTCTACATCGGAAATCTGGGCAAAAAGCATTGCTTTGGGTTTGTCGCTGGAAAGTTCGACTTCAAAGCGCGGGTATCCTAAAATTTCATAATCAGCGCTTATGACATCGCTTTCGAAAACCATGGACATGCCGTCGTCAATACGCTGGTCGGCAGGGTTTTCGCCAGGCACGCCTGCCCCCATCCATTCTCCGGCAAGCAGTCCGTGATTCTGCGGCGTCTTTAAAACAACGGATTCCGCGGTTTTGCTTTCCCCTTTATGGAGTATTCCGTGCGAAAGGGAGAAAACATCAGGAGATACCGTTTTGGACGGCCACGAATCCAGGCCTATCCAGTAACCTTTGCTTACAGGTTTGTAAACCGACGGATACTGGCTCTCTTCAATCCATGCCTGGACGGTCGGGGAATCCATCACTCCGTTTTCTTTCTTTTTCAGCCAATGATCCCACCACATTACAGCCTCATCAAGAAAACTCATCGCCGGAGCGGGCACACCGTCATGCGAATAAACGTGCGCCCATGGGCCTATTATCCCTTTCTTAGGGACATCGAGCCCTTCGATCAGGCTCAGCACAGTGTTGGTATAAGAATCGGCCCAGCCGTCTATTGCAAGGACCGGAACCCGGATATCCGAGTAGTTTTCGCAAACGGATCCGTGCTTCCAATATTCATCTCTTGTCTGATGTTCAAGCCAGAGTTCCATCCACAGAGGCATTTCTTCCAATCTTCTGATCCATTTTTCTCTCCATGAATCCCCTGCAATTTTAGGGTCGACCGGACGGCACTGGTATGCAAGCATTATCGCTCCCCACCAGAAATTATCATTTAACAGGCAGCCGCCTTTGTAGTGTATATCATTGTTATACCTGTCATCCGTAAATCCTACCGTGATTATCGCCCTAAGAGCCTCCGGGCGCCTTGCTGCGACCTGCAGCGAATTGAATCCGCCCCATGATTTGCCCATCATACCGACATTCCCGTCGCACCAAGGCTGTTTGCTTATCCAGTCTATGACTTCAACGGCGTCATCCTGCTCCTGTTTAAGATATTCGTCGCGCAGCAGTCCGTCGGATTCGCCGCTTCCTCTCATATCGACACGGACAACAACATATCCGTTGCCTGCAAAATAGCCGTGCATCGGCTCGTCTCTTGCCCTTGTACCGTCTGTCTTGCGATAAGGGATATATTCCAAAATTGCAGGAAGAGGCACTTCCGATTCAGGGAACCAGAATCTTGCTGATAATCTTGTTCCGTCTTCTAATGTGATCCAGTCATTTTCAATAACACTGAAGCCATAAGGAAATTCTGTTACAATTTGCTTTTCCTTGTATTCGTCCATAAACGTGACCTCCTTTTTATTGTTTATGCCTCACTGACAGTTTCAGCAACCGACGCCTTTTTA
>Ga0268359_11410_pt1 | contig 36211 bp, 41 predicted proteins | sample BioMet11_FD_194416 | JGI IMG/M metagenome (GOLD analysis project Ga0268359, IMG submission 194416) | Sewage microbial communities from Oakland, California, United States - Biofuel 11 (PacBio Assembly) | ecosystem: Engineered > Wastewater > Sewage > Unclassified | place: USA: California | collected...
TGCCACTGTGAATACAGCTTCGAGTTCTTCTCTCGACTTCTCCCAGGTCAGGAAGAAGTCGTTCCTGTACATTTCCTTGAAGTTGAGTTTGTTGAGTCTGTCTATATATGTCTGAAGGTTTGCCATTATCATCACCTTTGTTCCTTTCGATTATTTGCAGTAAATTGTCGGTATTGCAGCGTATACGGCAGCGCATCTCACAAGATCGTCTTTCCAGGTGATCTCGTTCGGCGCATGCGCCTGAGCTTCTGCTCCCGGACCGAATCCGATGCACGGAATGCCGTTGCGTCCCATGATAGATACGCCGTTTGTCGAGAATGTCCATTTGTCTGTGAGCGGACGCTTCTTTCTTTCTTCTATCGTCGCTTCATTTCCTGCTCTCTGATCTCCGTAGAGACCTTTATATGCTTCTTCCAGCGTCTTTGTGACCTTGTGATCCTTCGGAACAGCCCAGGTCGGGAAGTAGCATTCGATAGGATACTTGAGTCCTGTCCAGGAAGGTCTCTCATATTCATACATCGATACGACTACATCATCGCCGTATTTCTGTACACTCGGGAGAGCTCTGATCTCGTCGAGGCAGCTTTCCCATGTTTCTCCGAAAGTCATACGTCTGTCAAGAGATACGGCACATGAATCTGCTACTGCGCAGCGGCTCGGTGATGTATAGAATATCTGTGATACAGTTACAGTGCCGCGGCCAAGGAATCTTGCCTCTTCAAAGTCCTTGTTATATTCAGGGTCGAGCATTTTGACCAGACCCTTGATCTCCGTTCCTTCTTCGGCGTCGTTTTCATTGAGCGCACGGATGTCTCTGACGATATCCGCCATCTTGTATATGGCATTGTCTCCTCTTTCAGGAGCGGAGCCGTGACACGAAATGCCTCTGACATCAACTCTTATCTCCATACGTCCGCGCTGTCCGCGGTAAATGCCGCCGTCTGTAGGTTCTGTGGAAACCACGAAATCAGGTCTGACTTTATCTTCATTGATTATGTACTGCCAGCAGAGTCCGTCGCAGTCCTCTTCCTGTACTGTGCCTGTCACAAGCACAGTGTACTTGTCGGACAGAAGTCCCAGATCCTTCATGATCTTTGCTCCGTATACCGCGGAAACGATCCCGCCTTCCTGGTCCGATGTGCCTCTGCCGCCGATCTCGGATTCGTTTTCATATCCTTCATAAGGATCGAAATTCCAGTTTTTGATTTCGCCGATCCCTACTGTATCGATATGGGCGTCGAAACCGATCATCGTTTCGCCTGTTCCCATATATCCGAGCACGTTGCCCATAGGATCTATATCGACTTTATCAAATCCGACTTTTTTCATCTCCGCTGCGATCCTTTTAATGACTTTCTCTTCTTCGCAGCTTTCATCCGGAAGCGCCACGAGGTCTCTCAGGAACTTCGTCATATCGTCTTTATAAGCTTCTGCAGCTTTTTTTATTGCATCATAATCCATGTATATATCCTCCTGTGTGTTTTGATAATACTTCAATATTTGTTTATTCTGTTCTTAAATCGTTTTTAGTACTTTGAATTCGAATTGATTTTTCCGTCCCAGACAATGCTCTGATAGCTGTCCGGATCAGTGTCTCCCTCAGTGGAGAAGCTTAAGACTACTGAGTTTTCATCCAGTCCGAGTTCTTCTCTCAGATCCGCATAGTCGTCGTTCTCCATGATTTCGCAGATGAGTCCCGTAGGCACCGCGCCGGATTCTCCGGACACTACCTGAGGATCGCCCTTGACCGGTGCGCCGAGCATACGCATGCCCTTGGCAGTCACCCATTCCGGAGCTGATACGAACACGCTGACCTTGTCCTTGAGGATGTTCCAGGCCAGAGTATTTCCTTCTCCGCAGGCCAGGCCCGCCATGATAGTTCTGAGGTCTCCGCCTACCGCCCGCAGTACTCCGTCTTCTGCCTGCGCAGATTTGTATAGATTTGCAGCCGACTTGGCTTCGACGACTACGATCTTCGGACAATTATCAGGATATCTGTTGGCGAAGAATCCTGTAACTCCGCCTGCCAGCGATCCTACGCCCGCCTGTACGAACACATGCGTAGGTCTGTCGATTCCCGCCGCCTTCAGCTGCTCGGCAGCTTCCATGGCCATTGTTCCGTATCCCTGCATGATCCATGAAGGTATTTCTTCATATCCCGGCCAGGCCGTATCCTGCACCATGACGCCGTCGCCGTTCTTTTCCGCTTTTTCGTTCTGTGCTCTGACGCAGTCGTCATAGTTCATTTCACTGATAAAAGCTGTCGCGCCTTCGTCCCGTATGGCCTGCAGCCTGATCTCGCTCGATCCTACCGGCATGATGATATCGCACTTCTGTCCGAGTTTGTTCGCCGCCCAGGCAATGCCTCTTCCGTGGTTTCCGTCCGTCGCCGTATAGAATGTAGTCTGTCCGAACTCTTCTTTAAGCTTGTCCGAGGTGAGATAATCATATGTTACCTCGGAAATATCCTTGCCTGTCTTCTGCGCGATGTATCTTCCTATTGCATATGAACCGCCGAGGACCTTGAAAGCATTGAGTCCGAATCTGTATGACTCGTCTTTTACGAACAGTTTCTTCAGTCCGAGATGCTTTGCCATGCCGTCGAGCTCCGCCAGCGGTGTTTCGCTGTACTGCGGAAAACTCTTATGAAAAGTCCTGGCCCTTTCACTTTCCTCCGGTGCCATTATTGCCAGTTCTTTGTCCTCCGCTTTCGGCATCTCGTTCCTTGCCCATAAAATTTTATACATTATGATTCTCCTTCTGATTATCTATTTATTCTGATCGATATAACTGTAGAGCGAATATCTCGATATTCCGTAGAACTCCGCGATCTTGTCGCTCGATTTTGTAATCAGCAATGCACCTGCATCGTTGAGGAAGTTTATCGCTCTCACCTTTTCATCTTTAGTCATAAGAGCCACTGGCTTGCCAATCAGTTTTACTGACTGATCCAGAAGATCGTCCAGAAGATCGGCAACATTTGTAGTAATGTTTTCTGCCTCGTCCTTTTCGTCGCTTCCGGTCAGTGCCTGCAGCGATGTCTCCGCCATCATCAGTCCGGTAATGTCATAGTTGATGGAAAGTATCGCTTCAATGTTGTCATTCTCATCCCTTACATATATAGTGGATGATTTCAGGATCTTGCCGTCCTTAGTCCTCGTAGTGTATCCGATGTGATCCTGCAGTTTCTTCGGATCCTTCTTGAGGGCTTCCAGGACTACGTGCGACGGCCCGTCTCCGAGTCTTCTGTTCGTCACGTGTCCGTTCTCGATGTATACAACTGTGCTTTCTTTGTTCGGCGCCGTTAAATCATGAACAAGGACTTCACAGTTGCTGCCAAACTGTCCGGCTATCCCGCTTGCCAATCTCTTCAATAAATCTAATGTCTGTTTCTGCATCTTGTTTTCCCCTTCGCTTAATTAGGTATTGTTTGATGCCAAACTTTTTGTGGCTTGACCAAACAATTTGTTTGGTTTATGATTCAACTATAGCATATTCGGGAAAGAATGCAAGTGTTTTTAAAAAAATAAATAAATATTTATCATTTTCAGAAATTTGACGAAAAACAGTTGCTTTTTGGGAAAATAGGTGATACGTTATTATTACATTAATAAGAAATTCTCATTTCAAAATCATTTTATGGAACTTCTGCAGCGACATTTGCTCATCCCCTTCGCATTTATGAGATTAGCAAACAATTTGTTAGGAAAGGCTATTACTTGAACGGCCGCATGTTACCTTATTCAAAGAAACAATGGGAGAACCAAAATGATTATAATAGGAAACGGAAGACTCATCACCAGAGATGAGAACAACACTTATTTCGAAGACGGCTGCGTCGCAGTCGACGGTACTGTCATTTCGGCAGTAGGACCTGCAGATGAAATCAAAGCAAAATATCCTGACGCTGAGTTTGTAGATGCGAAAGGCGGCGTTATTATGCCCGGACTGATCAATACGCATGATCACATCTACAGCACAATGGCCAGAGGCATGGACATAATAGGCTACGATCCGCACGGACTCCTGGATATCCTCGACGGTCTCTGGTGGACTCTCGACAGACACCTCACTAATGAAGACAATTATTACAGCGCTCTCGATACATATATCGACTGTGTAAAGCTCGGCGTCACTACAGTAGTAGATCATCACGCGAGCTACGGCGAGATCGAAGGAAGCCTCTTCGCTCTGGAAAAAGCAGCCAGAGAGATCGGTGTCAGAACAAGTCTTTGCTATGAAGTATCGGACAGAGACGGCGAAGAAAAGATGAAAGCGGCAGTCAAAGAAAATGTCGACTTCATTAAACACGCCCATGAAGACAAGACGGGAATGATCCACGGCATGTTCGGCCTGCACGCGGCGTTCACGCTTTCCGACTCAACGCTTGATTACTGCAATTCGCTAAAACCGGATTATGCCGGATATCACGTACACGTGGCCGAAGGCGCGCTCGATGCGGAAGATTCCGTCGAAAAACACGGCAAACGCGTAGTAGAAAGACTGAATGATATGGGCATACTCGGTCCTAAATCACTGGCGGTCCACAGCATACATATCAATGAAACAGAGCAGAACATTCTGAAGGAAACCGATTCCATGGTCGTCCACAACCCGGAATCGAACATGGGCAACGCAGTCGGAGCTCCTGATGTGCTCGGCATGCATGCCAGAGGCATCCTGATGGGACTCGGCACGGACGGTTATACGAACGATATGCTCGAATCATACAAAGTCGCAAACATTCTTCATAAACATGCGACTCAGGATCCGACGGCAGCCTGGACAGAAATCCCGCAGATGCTGTTCGAAGGCAATGCGAAGATCACAGAAAGGCTGTTTGGCGTAAAGACCGGAGTTCTTGCTCCGGGATATGCAGCCGATGTAATAATATCTGACTATATCCCGACAACCCCGATGAACGGAGACAACTGCAATTCGCATATTTTGTTCGGGATGAGCGGTCGTTCCATCATTACTACAATGGCTAACGGCAGGATCCTCATGAAGGACCGTGAACTTATCGGCATAGACGAAGAGGCGATCCTGGCGAAATCACGTGAACTCGCCGCAAAACTCACCAGCAGAATCAACAGCCGTTAAGGCAGTCAAGATATAAGGAGATTTAAAATGAGTGATAAAATGCATCCGATCCCGTTTGGAAAACTTATGAACTGGATCGCAGAAGAATATATAACAGAAAACACTATTTTCGGAGTAAGCAAGATCTTCAGAAAAGAACCGGGACAGACGATGACGCTGTTCGGTGAGACTCTTGAGACACCGTTCGGGCCGGCAGCCGGCCCGCATAATCAGCTCGCGCAGAACATTATCGCCGCCTACACTGCCGGCGCAAGATTTTTCGAGCTCAAAACGGTCCAGCCTATCGACGGCGACGATCTGCCTGTAGCCAAGCCTTGTATCGCGGCGCCTGACGAGTGCTACAACTGCGAATGGTCGACAGAGCTCAGAGTGCCGGAAGCTTTCGACGAATACGTGAAAGCATGGTTTGCTATTAAACTGATTTCCAAAGAATACGGATTCGGCAGCCCGGACGGTTTCATCTTCAACATGAGCGTGGGCTACGATTTCGAAGGTGTCAAAACTGAAAAAATAGACAATACATAGAAGGAATGAAGAACGCTGAAGATACGGCTGTCTGGAAAGAATGCACCGGATATGCACTTGAAAACCTTTCCTCTTTCAGGAATATTGACGAGGCTTATGTAAGAAGCATCTCCCCTGCCGTCAGCCGCTCGATCACACTTTCGACTCTCCACGGATGTCCTCCGGAGGAAATCGAAAAAATTGCCAGCTACCTGATCAATGAGAAGCATCTCAACACATTCGTAAAATGCAACCCGACAATGCTCGGATATGAAACTGCCAGAGAGATCCTCGACAGTATGGGATACGGTTATATGGATTTCGACGATTTCCATTTCAAACACGATCTGCAGTTCAGTGACGCTGTTCCAATGATCACTCGTCTCAAGGCTGAAGCGGCCAAAGAAGATCTGGCATTCGGCGTGAAGCTCACAAACACATTCCCGCAGAAAGTCACAAACGGCATACTGCCGGGCGAGGATATGTACATGTCCGGACGTTCGCTCTTCCCGTGCTCGATGGAACTGGCACGAAGACTGTCTGACGCTTTCGGAGGAGACCTCCACATTTCCTTCTCGGGCGGCGCTGATGCGTTCAACATCTGTGATATCTTCAAGACAGGCATCTGGCCGATCACCATCGCGACTACGCTGCTCAAACCGGGCGGGTACAACCGCGCGAACCAGCTGGCCGGAGAACTGGTAAAAGAAAATTACAAAGAGTCATATAAGCTCAAGCCGGCAGCTGTTACAGCTCTGGCCAGAAAATCACGGAACAACAAACATAATGTGAGAGGCGCGCTCAAAACTCTCCCTTCCAGAAAATTCGAAGGAAAAGTTCCTCTTGTCGACTGCTTCAAAGCTCCATGCAGCGAAGCATGCCCGATCTCACAGGATATCCCGGACTACATCGAACTGCTCGAGAAGGCAGACCTTACGAAGCATTGCGCGTCATTACTGCTAAGAACGCTCTTCCCTTCATCACCGGTACGATCTGCAATCACCGCTGCATGGACAAATGCACGAGAAACTTCTACGACAAAGCTATCTGCATCAGAGACGTCAAGCTCGACGCGGCAGAGCTCGGCTACGACGAATTTGCTGAGAAACATCCAGCCGGCGGCAAAGCGCACAGACGCCAGGGCAGCAGTAATAGGCGGCGGCCCGGCCGGTATTTCAGCGGCATTCTTCCTCGCGAGGAACGGCATCGATGTCACAGTGTTCGAACGCCAGGCCAAACTCGGCGGCGCTGTACGTTATCTGATCCCGGGATTCAGGATCGACGATGATGTCATCGACAACGACATAAAAATGATGGAAGCTTACGGTGTAAGCGTAAAAACAGGCACAGAAGCCGCATCAGTTGACGAACTGAAAAAAGGCCGGATACAAATATGTAATAGTCTGCACCGGTTCCTGGAAACCGAGTCCGTACTCGCTCGAAGGCGGAAAAGCCATCGACTGCCTGAACTTCCTGGCAGCCTTTAAAGCGGATCCTGATTCGCTCGAACTCGGCAGCGATGTCGTCGTTATCGGCGGCGGAAACACCGCAATGGATACTGCCAGATGTGCAAAGAGATGCAGCGGTGTGGAGAAAGTCCGTCTCGTATACAGAAGAACTCAGATGGAAATGCCTGCTGACGAAGAAGAACTGCAGCTGGCGCTCGCCGACGGCGTGGAATTCTATGAGCTCCTTTCGCCTGAAGCACTCGCGGGCGGCAGGATCAAATGCAGAAAGATGAAGCTCGGCGAGCCTGATGAATCAGGCAGGAGAAGACCTGTCGGCACTGAAGAATTTGAAGAATTCCCATGCACAACGGCGATCGCTTCGGTAGGGACCAAGACAGACAGCGAATGGTTTGCGGCCAACGGCATCGGTCTCAATGAAAGAGGCCGTGTAAAAGTTGAGGCGGAAACTCTCGAAGCAGGCGATAACGTCTTCATTGCAGGCGATGCTCAGCTCGGAGCGGCAACGGTCGTACAGGCCATTGCCGGCGCCAGGAAAGCCGCTGACTGCATTGTGGAACGAGAAGCTCTGGAAGCTCTGGATAATTACTCGCACATCGCGGGCGATTACATGAGAGCTGTCGCTAAACGCGGCATCCTCAGCGATCCTCAGTGCCCTGCCAAAGAATGTACCAGATGCCTCGAATGTTCTACCGTATGTGAATCATGCAGAGACGTATGCCCGAACAGAGCGAATATCGCGATCTCTGTTCCGGGACACAGCATGCGCCAGATCATCCACATCGACAGAATGTGCAACGAATGCGGCAACTGTGAAACGTTTTGTCCTTATCAGAGCGCTCCGTACAAAGACAAGTTCACTATGTTCCATAACGAAGCGGACTTCGGCGACAGCGAAAACAGCGGGTTCCTTCTCACCGGAGGCAGGAACGTCAGAATACGCATCGACGGCGAAGTATGCGACACGGTCATAGGCAGTGCGGAGATACCTGAGGGGATCAACGATATCATTACTGCCGTAGTAAACGACTATACTTATCTTCTGGATATATAAAGGATTTCAAATGAGTACGATACTGATTAAAAGCGGGCATGTGGTCATGCCCGCAGAATGCCGGGACACTGACATTCTGGTAAAAGACGGCCGATCTGCCGGATAGCGGACAACATTTCCTGTGATGATGCCAGGGTCGTGAATGCCTCAGGGAAATACGTTTTCCCCGGATTCATCGACACGCATACGCATCTCAGCATGGCGACGGCCTACGCTCATACAGCAGACGATTTTGCAAGCGGCACCAGAGCAGCACTGATCGGCGGGACTACGACGATCCTTGATTTTGCCACTCAGGACAAGGGAATGACACTGAGCGAAGCTCTCGACAGCTGGCATAAACTGGCGAACGGATGCAGCTCATGCAATTACGGCTTTCACATGGCTATCACTGACTGGAACGAAGAGACCAGGCGTGAAATGACGCTGATGAAAGAGAACGGCATTACATCGTTCAAGGTATATATGGCATATGACGCGCTCAAATGTTCGGACAGAGAGATTTTTGAAATCATGAGCGAAGCGGAAAAAATAGGCGGACTGGTTTCTGCACACTGTGAGAACGGCGATCTTGTGAACGCCCTAGTACAGAAACAAAAAGACAGCGGCTGCCTGACCCCTGCCGCCCATCCTCTGTCGCGTCCCGATTTCGTCGAATCGGAAGCGGTCGGCAGATTTCTGACGATCGCTGAAGCGGCCGGCGCACCGGCTTATGTCGTTCATCTGAGCAGCCGCAGAGGTCTTGAAGTCTGCCTCGCAGCCAGAGCGCGCGGACAGAAACTGTTCATTGAAACATGTCCGCAGTATATGGTGCTTGACGACAGCTGTTACAGACTGGCAGGATTCGAAAGTGCGAAGTACGTGTTCGCCCCTCCGGCCAGAAAACAGAGAGATATCAGAGCTATTACAGAAGCAGTCGCCGACGGAACGGTTGAAACTATCGGCAGCGATCACTGCAGCTTCAATATGAACGGCGGTGCCGCAGGCGGAAAAGAAGCCGGCCTGAATGATTTCAGTCTGATACCGAACGGCATACCGGGAGTGGAAACAAGACCGGCGCTCATGCAGACGATAGCCTGCGAACAGAAAATCGGTCCGGGACATCTGAACAGGATCCTTTCCGAAAACGCGGCCAGAATATTCGGCATGTATCCGCGCAAAGGCTGTATCGCCGAAGGCAGCGACGCTGATCTTGTGATATGGGATCAGGACCACCGTGGAGTGATATCAGCGGCGGCTCAGACACAGAAAGTCGACTATAATCCGTACGAAGGCAAAAAAATCAAAGGCCGTGCGGAAACAGTCATTCTCAACGGCGAAATAGCTGTCTCCGGCGGAAAGATCGTACTCGGGAATTCCGGTAAATATGTATTCCGACACGAAAGCGGCCGCTAGGCCGAAAGGATGTGAACATAATGGGAACAAAAAGTAAAAACAAAGCCGTAGTTCTGTGCACAGGCGGAGACGGCTGCACCGTATGCGGCTTCGGCTGTCTCGGCGACGGGAAATGCGCGGAAGTCTGCAGATTCGATGCGATCTCAATAAATACTTTCAATGTTGCGGAAGTCGACAGAGAAAAATGCCGCGGATGCGGTCTCTGCGTAAAAGCCTGTCCGCAGAATATAATAGACCTCGTTCCGGCGGAGGACTCCTATTCTCCGCGGTGTTCTAATCACGATAAGGGAGCGGAAGCGAAAAAAATCTGCAGCTCCAGCTGCATCGCCTGCCGCATCTGCGAGAAGGCCTGCCCTTCCGGAGCGATTGCCGTAACAGACAACTGTGCAGTGATCAACCATGAAAAATGCATCTCCTGCGGCATGTGCGCAACAGTATGCCCACGCGGTGTTATAATCGATGCGGACGGTATCATGACCGCGGCAAAACAGATGAGGTAACTAATATGGACAGAGAATATATTATCACCGTCAACGGTAAAGTTACAAAAACAACAGAAGACAAACCGCTTCTCAGATATCTCAGAGACGATCTTCACATCCACTCCGCCAAGGACGGATGCAGCGAAGGCGCATGCGGCACCTGCACAGTAGTGGTCGACGGCAAGGCCGTCAAAGCCTGCGTCATCACGACTAAACTAGCCGACGGAAGAAATGTCATTACTACAGAAGGTCTCAGCGATTTTGAAAAAGAAGCATTCGTTTATGCATTCGGAGCCAAAGGCTCGGTCCAGTGCGGGTTCTGCATACCCGGCATGGTAATGGCAGGAAAAGCTCTCCTGGACAAGAACCCGGATCCGAACGAGCAGGAAATCAAGACCGCGCTTAAAGGCAACTACTGCCGCTGCACCGGGTACAAAAAAATAATTGAAGGAATACAGCTGACGGCTACTATCCTTCGCGGCGACGCAGAAATAGACTATGATCTTGAAAAAGGCGACGAATTCGGCGTAGGAAAAAGAGCATTCAGAGTAGACGTAAGAGAAAAAGTCCTCGGCTACGGAGAATATCCGGATGATGTCGAAATGCCGGACATGCTGCTCGCATCAGCAGTGCGCTCGAAATATCCGCGCGCCAGGATCCTGGACATAGACTGTTCCGCAGCTCTGGCCCTCGACGGCGTTATCGATGTGCTGACCGCGGAAGATGTTCCCAACAATAAGGTCGGACACATACAGCAGGACTGGGATGTCTTCATCGCCCGGGGCGCATCCACCCGCTCCGTCGGTGATGCCATATGCCTGGTCGTCGCAGAAAATGCCGCAGCGCTGGCGAAAGCGAAAAAGCTCGTCAAGATAAGCTATGAAGAGCTCGAGCCCGTACGCAGCATTAAGGATGCCATGGCGGAAGGCGCTCCACTCGTTCATTCGGGCGGAAACCTCTGCCAGTCGCGCCATGTCACGAGAGGCGACGCGGCAGCCGCACTTAAAAACTCGGCGTACAAGGTAACAGAAACTTTCAAAACGCCTTTCACCGAGCATGCGTTCCTCGAACCCGAATGCGCAGTTGCTTTCCCGTATAAAGACGGAGTCAAAGTTCTGAGCACCGACCAGGGCGCCTACGACACCAGGAAAGAGATCGCCATAATGTTCGGCTGGGATCCGGAACGCATCATCGTCGAAAACAAACTCATCGGCGGCGGCTTCGGAGGAAAGGAAGACGTATCCGTACAGCATCTTGCCGCGCTGGCAGCCAATAAGCTGCAGCGGACGGTAAAAGTGAAGCTCACCAGGCAGGAATCGATCAACTTCCACCCGAAGAGACACGCAATGGAAGGAACATTCACACTCGGGTGTGATGAAAGCGGGATATTCACAGGACTCGACTGCGACATATACTTCGACACGGGCGCCTACGCCTCACTCTGCGGTCCGGTACTCGAACGTGCATGCACACACTCGGTCGGACCTTACTGCTATCAGAACACCGACATCAGAGGCTACGGATATTATACGAACAATCCGCCGGCCGGCGCATTCAGAGGCTTCGGCGTCTGCCAGAGCGAATTCGCCCTTGAATCGATCATAAATATCCTCGCGGAAAAAGTCGGGATATCGCCCTGGGAGATCCGCTACAGAAATGCCATAGAACCGGGCAAGGTCCTCCCTAACGGACAGATCGCGGACCGCTCAACTGCACTAAAAGAAACTCTCGAAGCGGTAAAAGATGTCTACGAAGCGAACAGAGATCATGCAGGCATTGCCTGCGCTCTCAAGAACGCCGGCGTGGGAGTCGGTCTTCCGGACAAAGGAAGATGCAGACTCGAGGTACATAACGGCATAGTCGAACTGTACGCCGCCGCCTCGGACATAGGTCAGGGGTCCACGACAGTGCTGATACAGGACTGCGCTGAACTCACAGGTCTTCCGCTCAGCAAAATACACAACATGGGCAGCAATACCGAAACAGCTCCCGATTCCGGAACTACTTCCGGTTCACGGCAGACGCTTCTCACCGGCGAAGCAGTCCGCGGCGCTTCGGCACAGCTCAAAGAGGATATGGACAAAGCCGGCGGCGATCTGTCGAAGCTTGACGGCCAGGAATACTTTTATGAGTATTTCGAGCCGACCGACAAGCTCGGCGCTGATCTCCCGAACCCGAAGAGCCATATTGCCTACGGATACGCCACACATGTAGTGATCCTTGACGATGAAGGCAGAGTAGCTGAAGTTTACGCAGCCCACGACTCCGGAAAGGTCGTCAATCCGATCTCGATCCAGGGCCAGATAGAAGGCGGTGTTCTGATGGGACTCGGGTATGCTCTTACTGAAGATTTCCCGCTCAAGGACTGCGTGCCGCAGGCCGGATTCGGAACTCTGGGACTTATGAGAGCTGACCAGATACCGTCTATCCACGCGATCTATGTCGAAAAGAACAAACTGCTCGACGTAGCTTACGGCGCCAAAGGTATCGGGGAAATCGCCACGATACCGACCGCCCCGGCAGCGCAGGGAGCGTATTACGCCAGAGACCACAAACTGCGTCCGACACTGCCGATGAAAGATACTTACTACTCAAAATAATATAAACACCATAAAAGACGGGCACCGGATAATCATATATCCGATGCACCGTCTTTTTACCTGCGTAATTTTTTCCAATACTCAGCAGTGCTATTTTTTAGGACAAAGCGCATAACATCTCGCCGGCGATCCCGGCATTCCCAGCAGTTTTGGGAATCCGCAGAAAATGAGAGACCCCGTTGCCGGAACCTGCGAGAGATTGTACATTACTTCGATCTGGAACCGGTGCGTACTGAGGATATATTCTTCAGCCGCGTATCCCAGTTCATCCTGAGTATATGCAGGATCTGTATCGGTTGTTTCATGTCCTATCGAAGCAATATTTCTTCTTCAACAAGGAATTTAACTGTGTTTACGTCCCAGCCCGGATAATGCTTGTGACCTTCGGCATCCTTATTGTCAAGTTCATCAGCCGTTGTCCTTTTGGACCAGTCTGATCTGAGCGCAACAAAAGCTCCAGCCGGAATAGTTCCATTTTCCGCTTCCCATGCTTTTACATCTTCAACAGTCAAACCGTAATCAACACTATCTTTTATTTTATCAGTAATATCGATCACACACAGAGGCATTACCATCTGCTCCGGTGTATGCAGTCCAATGTTTCGGTCCCCTGATGAAAATGTGAAGGAGGATCGACATGTGTTCCGAACTGAGTACATATTTCCAGGATCTTCGCCTGGAGCCGTCTTCTGCATAATCATACAGATCTTTGATGATCATCTCCGGGAAGCCGTCCCAGTGAGGCGTTGCCGGACTTAACGGGCGCGTCAGATCCACCCAGCAGCATTCTTCTTTCCATGTTTCAAAATCTTTCCAAAGATTCATAATTACACCTCCGTTCATTTAATAATAATGTTGTTTATTACAAACGCATTATGCGTTCCATATCTCCAGAGCCTCTATATTCAAAGGAACAAGGGCTGCTTTCGCACCCGTGAATGTTTTCTCAAGAACTTTATTGATGCTTTCAACACCAACTATGCCGGTAGTTCTGATTATCGCCCCAAGCATGACCATGTTGGCGGTTTTTTCATTTCCAAGTTCGTTTTTTGCTATCCCGGCAGCGTCAACTTTATATATTGCGATATCATCTCTTTTCGTTTCTTCCGCAACAATTGAATCATTGATGAATAACAAACCTCCTGCAGGAATTTTATCTTCAAACTTTCGCAAGACGCTGTATTCATAACTACAAACACAGTTTGGTTTATCAATAACGGGACATCCGATGACGGAATCCGATACGATCACGCTGCAATTGGCGGTTCCTCCGCGCATTTCCGGTCCGTATGACGGCAGATATGTTACTTCTTTGCCTTCCAGAATAGCTGCTTTGGCTATCATCTGACCCATGACCATAACGCCCTGACCACCGGAGCCGACAATAATGATTTTCGAAACTGCCATTTACTTCACCTCCTCGGGACACGCGAACTGTTTAAGCGGATAGTACGGTATCATATTATCCGCAAGCCACTCAACTGCTTTCACCGGAGGCAGGCCCCAGTTTGAAGGACAAGTGGAAAGCAATTCGACAAACGAAAATCCCAGCCGCTTTTCCTGGACATCAAATGCCCTCCTTATTGCCTTTTTTGCCTGCCGAACATGCACAGGAGTATCCAGTGCCACACGTTCGACATAAACAGCGCACTGACACTGCGAAATAATCTCACACATTCTGAGAGGCATGCCGTGTTTTTCCACATACCGTCCTCTCGGTGCCGTAGTCGCTTTCTGTCCGATCAGTGTAGTAGGCGCCATCTGACCTCCTGTCATACCGTATATCGCATTATTGATAAAGAACGTGCTGAACTTTTCTCCGCGTTCGGCAGCATGAAGTATTTCATTTCCGCCAATTGAAGTCAAATCACCATCGCCCTGATATGTGAATATATATTTATCAGGCAGCACGCGGCGCATCCCGGACGCTACTGCAGGCGCACGTCCATGAAAAGATTCGATCATATCTATTTTCATGAATCTCGGAGCTGCAATCGAACATCCTACCGGTGCTATTCCCACCGTTTTGTCAGTAATATCCTTTTCCTCGAGCACTTCCATGATCAGTCGGTGTGCGATCCCGTGTGTACATCCCGGGCAATACGAAGTGCTGACTTCTTCCATGTTTTTCGTGTATTCAAAAACTGTCTTCATTATTCAGTCACTCCTTTCAGTATTTCCTTTGTTTCACTGACGATTTCTTCCGAAGTGAAAAGCACACCGCCGGTTCTGCATATCAGTGAAACCGGCAGACGGCCCCGGACACCCAGCTTGACATCTTCCATCATCTGTCCGAAGCTCAGTTCAACAGTAATGACAACTTTCGTCTTACCCCCTATTTTTTCGAAAGCCTCATAAGGATACGGCCACGCGCTTATCGGCCTGATCATTCCTGTCCTGATCCCCTCTTCCTCCAGCATATCCATTGCTTCTCCCGTAATACGCGCAGGAGTGCCGTAAGCAACAAATACTACCTCAGCGTCATCCAGTCCTGTGGCTTCATATCTCACAAGTTCCTTTTCCGCCTTGTCGTAATATGCCTTCTGTTCAAGGTTTGTTGCCATGAGCTCTTCCGGTGACCACGGCATCGCATGAATACGATTTTTTTCGGCGCGCTTGCCCTGCCCTGTCAGCGCCCACGGTTTATGTGATCTGATTTCAGCATCTGTCATAAAAGTTTTTTTATACGCAGGCAAGATAATAGGCTCCATCATTTGTCCCATCATAGCATCAACAAGAATGCATACCGGATTTCTGTATTCATCAGCAAGTGTTACTCCCTCATAAATCAGGTCCACTGCTTCCTGCACAGTAGTTGGAATGAATGTAATCAGATGATAATCCCCATTGCCGCCTCCGCGTGTAGCCTGACGATAATCCGCCTGTGAAGGTCTGATATCTCCTATTCCCGGGCCTCCTCTGGCCACACTCACTACAAGTGCAGGAAGATGACACACGCATAGTCCTGCAAATCCTTCCTGCATCAGGGCAATTCCCGGAGACGACGAAGACAGCATGACATTTCCGCCTGACGCTGCTGCGCCAAGTCCCATATTGACAGCCCCGAGTTCGCTTTCAGCCTGCACGAAGCAGCCTCCTTCATCATCTAAATGAGCTGCCATGTATTCCGGTATCTCGCTCTGGGGTGTGATCGGATAGCCAAAGTAAAATCTCACACCTCCGCGTATTGCCGCTTCACAAAAGGCTTCATTCCCTTTCATCAAAATCTTTTCTGACATATTAACAGCCCCCTTATTCTTCAGAATAAACATTGATTACGCCATCCGGACACATTATCGCGCATGTTGCGCACGCCACGCACTCGTCGGGTTTCAGCAGCCCGACCGGATGATATCCGAGCGCGTTTACCAGTTCAACATCTATTCCCAGAATTTTTTGGGGGCAGTAATGGATGCATAATCCGCAGCCTTTGCATTTGTCGATATTGAACTTCAAAATACCTTTCGCCATAATACAGGGTTCTCCTTTCTTATTGTTCAGACCTTTCTGTCGAGCCAGCTGTCGCGCATCTCTAAATGTATCGGGAAAATTTCCCCTTCCATCTTTTCTGTCTGGCAGTACGCGCTGAGTTCATCCAGAAGATGTTCTTCACATGTATTATATTTCACCGGCAGGTCCATGACCCCGCCGATTTCCACCGCGAGCCGGTTTCCCTTTATGATGTCATCTACGCGCGTTTCGCGCAGCATATGCGTATTATTCACCAGTCCGGTTATTTCAAGTCCGCTCGTCATTTCTATATTCCTGAGCAGCGTGACTGTATTTCCCGCTCCGGACGTGACAGGACGGTTTGCATTGATGACTGCAAACACATCGCAGTCATCCTGCTGCATCAAATCGCCGAACTGCACGAGAAGTTTAGCTCCGGAAGGATCACCGCCGGCATCTACTACAGCTCTGTATTTTTTATTTTCAAGCGGTCTGCGTATCGACGGATCCAGAGCCGGTATTTCATCAGTAATCATGTTGCCGTAAAGATTGCTGATATTCTCGACGCCGCGAGCTTCCATCATTGATTTTTTTTCGCGGCTGCGAAAAAAACGGATTGGCAATATCCAGATCTACAAGGGCGACTTTACAGTCTGAGTTTTCTCTGATTTTCAAAGCATAATTAACAGCACACTCTGTTTTTCCGCTGCCAAAATGTCCGATGAATACAACTATACGTCTGTCGTTATCAACATTCATTGTTTCCAGTGCTCCTGTATCGTTAGAATTTTCTAAATATTCATTGTTTATTAATTTATCATAAGCACGACGAATTGTCCTAAAAAAAGCAATTGCGTTCAGTATCACGCTATTTGCATAAAAAATAGAGCAAAGTGATATTTGAATATGTTCTGCATATCGCGATATTATTTTCATATTTCTTAGCCCGATCGACTCCATATATTCTTAAGAATGTTTCAGTCTGAATGTGTATAATTTGTCACCGAGAGGAAAGTGAAGCATTCAAGGAGGCAAATTGAAATCACTATTCCCTTTCAGGGATCACAACAGAACATTCAAAGTCAGCAAAAATCGCCTGATCAAAACGGCCGTTATCATAACAGCCGCAATAGTCATGGTGACATTCGGTACTGTAAAAACCGTAAATGCAATACAAAATAAAATGGAAAAGCACGCCAGGGAAACAAAGGCAGAGGAAAAGGCCCGTGACATCAAGCAGGCTGATGCCAAACTCAAAAAAACTCATCCTCGATTTTGAAGAAGACAATGATGTCGACAGTGACAGCATCGCTGTCAGTTACTATAACTTCGATACCGGTGTGACGTACACGCAGAACGGTTCTGCACAGATGACTGCAGCCAGCACGTATAAGCTGCCTCTCAACATGTATATGTATGATCTCATCGCCAAAGGTAAATCACCAAAAACACCAAACTTACTTTTACCAGCTCCAGTTACGCTGATGATTACGGGATCGTGAGCATGGGCTACAGTGTCGGCGATTCGATCAGTCTCGGCACTCTTATGGAATCCAGCATTGTGAATTCGGACAATAACGCTTCGCTCATGATGATAAATTATCTCGGCGGATGGTCTGATTATGTTGCAGATATACAGAAATACAGCGATGAAGACGGCGGATAAAGCAGATTATGATAATAACAATATACGAGTAAATTATATGATGGATGTCCTTCGTTACTTGTATAAAAACAGCAGCGATTATTCAGAACTCCTTGCAAATATGAAAAAGGCCTGCAGCGGCAAATACTTGCAAAAATATGTAGATGTTAAGGTCGCACATAAATATGGAAATTATGACACCGCTCAGAACGATACCGGTATAGTATACGCTGATTCTCCTTATGCAGTTGCAATATATACCGACGGCGTGACAAATGCCGAAGATCTCATTGGCCGGCTGAACAAGAAACTGCTTGAGTTCACAAACGATACCGTTGCGAAAATATAGCATACTCTGCATGAAGCAGGCCGCATTGACATTGATCAAAGAAAGAGAATATAATGTCTGTAAAATGCATTATGCACACTAATCATTAGGGGAGGTATCCAAATGAAAAAAGACATTGTTCTAATGGACGGCGCAATCGGTACCGGTCTTTGGGAAATCGCGACTGCACATGGCGTAGATAACATCGAACCATGGAGATATAACATAGAGGCTCCCGAACTCGTAACGGAGCTGCACGAAAAATACATTGAAGCCGGTTCGAAGATAATCCTCACTAATACATTTTCAGCGAACTCGCTCAGTCTGACTGCACGGAAAAAAATCCAAAGCGCGCCCGAGGCTGTAAACGCGGAGTGGAAATTGCCAGAAAAGCCGCAGAAGGAACAGATGTAAAGGTTGCTCTGTCGATAGGATCTCTGCCGGGACTTCTTGAGCCTTACGGAAATCTTACAGTCGCCAAAGCCAATGAAGTACTGGAAGAGCAGATGGGTACAGGCGTTGAAGCAGGTGCAGATCTGTTTTTCATCGAAACTTTTTTCGATATCGAAGCGATCAAAATAGCTGTCAAGATAGCCAAGCAATATGATCTGCCGGTTTTTGCCTCGATGACATTCGAGCAGAAAGGCAGGACTCTGATGGGCAATTCTGTCGCAGACATCGTCAGCGGACTGGAAACCGATGGGAGTAGATGCTATCGGTATCAACTGTTCGCTCGGTCCTGACAATGCTCTGCCGATATTAAAAGAGTACTCGGAGCATACTGACCTGCCGCTGATATTCAAAGCCGAACGCAGGAACTCCGATCACGAATCCGGACGGTACAATCGTATCCACATATGATGTCGATACTTTTGTCAGAGACCTTCTTCCGGCAAGCGGAATATGCAACATATATAGGAGGATGCTGCGGAAGCAATGCGGAATATATCAGAAAGTTCAAAGCATTGCTTGATGCACAGCAATAAGCAATGCAAAGCTGCGTACATTCCGCCGCTGCCGGCGGAGTGCACGCAGCTATTTTATTACCTGATTATTTTCAATATAGAACCGGTGCGGTCCTGTTAAGCAGCCTCCTCCGCTTCCGCTTCACTGATATTCCATTTATGCTTAGCATAATTCCTGAGCGGGAAATATGCGCCGAGAATAACTACGCAAAGCACGAGATCTACCCATCCGTAATCCAGCCAGTTCAGATATAATAATCCGGTCGAGAATACAAATACATCAAGTACAGCGAATACAAGCGCCAGCACATACCAGTACTTTCGGCATGCAGAATCCGGTGCGCTTTTCCATTTTATTCTTCGCTCTCTTATATTTCACATAGGAAAAAAGGCATATGCCGTTCGCGAAGCAGTACCCTACCGAAGATGCCGCAACTATTGCCGAAGAAACTGTTGAGCAGCAGCAGAAATATATTCAGGATCACTGTGGCGGTCATGGCATTCTGCGGCACGCCGAACTCATTTAGTTTTCCCAGCGGCGCAGGCAGATTGCCGGCAGCTGACATCGAATACATAGCATGTGAAGCACCGACAAAGCCCGTCCTTTATTATTGACAGCATCGCAATTATCATTACTGCCGCTGCCAGGGCACCGCCATATCGGCCAAGATCCGTTTCAGCAAGCATCAGCATTGCCGGCCGTGTGGAAATATCGATCACTTTTGTTCCGAGCGTGCTCACACACGAAAACTGTACAAGAGCAAATACAACCAGACAGATCAGTCCGCAGCTGATAAGAGCTCGCGGCGTATCCTTCTGCGGGTTCATATACTGCGGGCCGTACATCGCCGCGGTCTCCCATGCGCATGCGCTCCACTGAGCCATACCGAAGAGACCGAAGACAAGAAGCACCGGGTTTGCATCTTTAAAAAGCGATCCGCTGAGCATCCCGGATGTAACGTTTGTAATATCCGCTTTTCCAGAAATGAACGGCAGCACTGCTATTAGTATTATAGGCGCAAGCGATATAAAATTTATCAGATACCCCATTTTTGCATTGTTCGAAAGGCCGCGGCGGTTCAACAGCAGCATTGCCCCGAGAATAAGACAGCCAACGAGCATTACCATGATAGATCTCGGAAACTGATATTCAGCAGGAACAACTCCAGTTATTAGATCTGTAATGGACAATGTGAAAATAGCCGGCATTGGCGCCCAGCTGAACCAGTAAGCCCAGGCACTGAATCCGCCGAGTGCTGACAATGAATTCTTACCTGTATCACTCATTATTGTCTGTGAGAATCCGGGTATGCCCGAAGCCTGAGGAAAAATCGGTCGCCAGTTCACCATACGCAAGGTTCTGAATAAACCCCTGCATTACCGACATGATCCATATAAGCACAGATGCCGCCCCAAGATATATCGTAAAATATTCAATAGAAGGAACTATCAGCAGCGGAACACCAAGTGCCACTGAAAGCCCGACAGTCCATGAAACAGTACGTTTCAGCTCATTGCTATCTTCGTTCAACATTCATTTTTCAACCTTTCTTTTTATATGTTCATAATACGAATATTATATTCATATTATGAACTTTTATACGGCAAAATTATATCCTCTAAGTACAAAAAGTCAATACCCTGCACAAAAAACTGAAAATATCAAAAATTTTTTCTTTCTGTAACTGTAAAGATTGACAAGAAAGATCCATAATGCTATCATTTATTTAGATAGAATCTAAATAAAGATTAATTATAAATAGCTTATCATATTTATGCATAACGCTATGAACTCGTTGGAAGGAATATTATGGCAAAAGGCAGAAATACTATACAAAAGCAGCTTATCCGCGACGCCGTTTTAAATCTTGATTCTCATCCTACAGCTGATGAGATATTAGAAGAAGTAAGGAAAAAGTATCCGTCAGTAAGCAGAGCAACTATTTACAATGTACTCAAGTCTCTTTCTGAAGACGGAAAAATCAAACGTATTAGAATTCCCGACGGCCCGGACCGGGTAGACAGGCGCACTGATGATCACTGTCATTTCCGCTGTATCAAATGCGGCAGATTATTTGATGTCGAGACCGGGATCAGCGAAATCATCCCTCGTCAGGACATTATCTGCAATGAAGAACAGTTCGAAATTGAAGGATGTGAATTGTTCTTTTACGGAACCTGCAGGGACTGCCGCGAAAAGAAAGAATAATTATAGATTCTATTATTCAGTTTATCAGGATGATCACCTGCTTACGGATCACCAAGGAGGTAAAACATGAGCAATAATAAGTATGAGAAACTCACCAACGAAGTTGGTGCACCGATCGCCGACAATGAGAACTCGATCACTGTAGGACCCCGCGGGCCTGTTGCTATGCAGGATGTCTGGCTGATGGAGAAGATGGCGCACTTCAACCGTGAAGTTATTCCCGAACGGCGAATGCATGCAAAAGGCTGGGGCGCATACGGGAAATTCACAGTTACGCATGATATTTCCCGGTACACAAAAGCCAATGTTCTTCAGCCCGGCAAAGTGACTGATGTTTTTATTCGTTTTTCAACTGTCGCCGGCGAAAGAGGCGCTGCAGACTGTGAAAGAGATATTCGCGGAGTCGGCTGTAAATTTTACACTGAAGAAGGCAACTGGGATCTTGTAGGCAACAACACCCCTACTTTCTTTATCCGCGACGTACACAACTTCTCCGATCTGAACCGTGCGGTCAAACGCGACCCGAAGACCGGCCGAAGAAGCGCACAGAATAACTGGGACTTCTGGACATTACTGCCTGAAACTTTCCATCAGACGACGATCGTAATGTCTGACCGCGGCATACCGGCGTCGTTCCGCAACATGCATTTCTTCGGGGAGCACACTTTCAGCCTTTATAACGATAACAATGAACGCGTATGGTGCAAATTCCACTTCCATACTCAGCAGGGGATCAAAAACCTGAGTGATGAGGAAGCGGACAGGATCAACGGCATGGACCGCGAGTATCACGGCCGCGATCTCTATGATGCTATCGAAAAAGGCGATTATCCGAAGTGGACCATGTATATCCAGGTCATGACCGAAGAGCAGGCCAGGAATCATTACGAGAATCCGTTCGATATCACGAAGGTCTGGCGCCACAGAGAATTTCCGCTCATCGAAGTCGGCGAGCTCGAGCTGAACAAAAATCCGGAAAACTATTTGAAGAAGTTGAACAGGCGGCATTCACTCCGGCGCATGTCGTGCCGGGCATAGGGTTTTCACCTGATAAATTCCTGCAGGGAAGGCTGTTCGCATATGGGGATGCGCAGCGCTACAGACTGGGCGTAAATTACAATCAGATCCCTGTCAACCGCGCAAAATGCGAGGTCTGTGATTATCACCGCGACGGCGCTATGAGAGCCGACGGCAATTACGGCAGCGCTCCTGCCTATACGCCTAACAGTTACGGATACTGGACCGCGCAGCCGGAAGTCGCCGAGCCGCCTCTGGAAATCGACGGAGCAATGTGGCGTTACGATCCGAAAGACGATCCTACCGATGATAACTTCAGACAGGGCGGAGAACTTTTCCGCCTTATGAGCCCTGAGCAAAAAGATATACTCATCGACAACACGGCGAGAAACATCGCTCCGTGTACTGTGAATATCAAATACCGCCACGCCGTACACTGCACTCTGGCAGACGAAGACTACGGCAGACGCATGACCGAGGCTCTCGGTCTCGATGCGGCGAAGGTTGCTGAGCTGGCAAAGCTTGACAACAACGGGCTGATCAAAGCCACACTTAATGAAGACATGTAGATGACTTGAACCAAAAAGCAGGAGGTATCCCGGCCGCTGACGGCCGTCCGTTACCTCCTGCTTTTTTATGTTATATGATCTGTCAGGTCTGTTACAGCGCCTGAGCTATCATCGCCTCTGATACTTTTAAGAAGGAAGCAATATTGTTGCCGCCTATCAGATCGTATCCCAGGCCGTATTCTTCCGCCGCTGCCACAGACGAATCGTAAATTTCGTCGATGACTTTATGCAGTCTCTCATCTACATCTGCACGGCTCCAGCTGAGACGCTGGCTGTTCTGCACCATTTCCAGTGCGGACAGTATTACTCCGCCCGATCCCGCGGCTTTTGCGCCGGCGCAGATCACATCAGGACTAAGCTCAAGCAGCCTGAAGGCTTCTGTCGTCGTGGCCATTGTCGAAGCTTCCGCATAATACTTCACTCTGTTGCCGACGAGCGCGACAGCATCTTCGACATCTACCTCGTTCTGTACAGCACATGGTATCGCGATGTCGACCGGCACTCCCCACGGTTTCTCCCCCGGGAAAAAATTCCACTCCGAAGCGGTCCGCATAAGGTTCGACGCAGTCTTTCTTCGATGCTCTCATGGCAAGCACAAAATCCAGCTTTTCTTCAGAGCCTATGCCGGCAGGATCGTAAATATATCCGTCCGGTCCTGACAATGTTACTACTTTCGCTCCCAGAAGCGCCGCCTTGCGGCATACGCCCCAGGCGAGATTTCCGAATCCCGAAACAGCTATTGTCTTTCCCTCTATTGAATCGTTGTTGTCAGCAAGCATCCTCTGCAGGAAATAGATCGCTCCGCATCCCGCAGCTTCCTTTTTGAATTCGCTGCCGCCTGATTTAGTTCCTTTGCCTGTAAGCGCATTGCTTTCATATCTTCCTGTCAGACGTTTATATTCTCCGTACAGGAAGCCGATTTCGCGCTCGCCTACTCCGAGATCCCCCGAAGGGATATCCGTATCGGAACCGATATAACGATACAGCTGCATCATGAAGCTCTGGCAGAAACGCATTATCTCTCTGCGGCTTTTGTCTGTCGGATCAAAATCCGAACCACCGGACGCGCCGCCGAGAGGAAGCCCCGTAAGAGCATTTTTATATGTCTGCTCAAATCCGAGAAATTTCACGCTGTCCATATCCACTGACGGGTGGAAACGCAATCCGCCTTTGTACGGTCCCATCGCGCTGTTGAACTGTACTCTGTATCCATGTGACGTATGCATAACGCCCTTTTTATCCTCCCATGGCACAAGAAACGCATACATATGTTCCGGTTCCACCATTCTTGCCAGCAGATCCATCTTTTCGTAAGAAGGATCCCTGTCGATGACCGGTGCAATACGGTCCAGCCATCTGACAGCCGCCTGCAGATATTCGTGTTCATGCGCGTAACGCGCTTCGAGGCGTGCCGAGAGGTCTTCTATATATTTATTCATCTCGAACCTCCCCTTTATACTACGCCGTATGACATCATTGAATCCGCTACCTTCAGGAAGCCTGCAATATTTGCTCCTGCGACAAGGTTGCCTGCCATGCCGTATTCCGCGGCTGCTTCTGTCGTATTATGATAAAGATCTGTCATTATCGTCTTGAGTTTGTCGTCTACATCTTCGAAGCTCCAGGAATATCTCATGGAGTTCTGGCTCATTTCGAGAGCTGATGTCGCAACACCGCCCGCATTTGCAGCCTTGGCAGGTGCGAAAAGGATATTATTTGCGTGTAATGCATCGACTGCTTCAGGAGTGCAAGGCATGTTGGCGCCTTCAGCAACTGCGAAGCATCCGTTTTTGATCAGCGCAAGTGCCGAATTTTTATCAAGTTCATTCTGTGTTGCGCACGGAAGCGCTATCGAACACGGTATCTGCCAGATATCTCTGCAGCCTTCATGATATTCAGCTTCAGGATGTTCGTTCATATATTCGCTGATCCGTTTACGCTCAACTTCCTTGAGCTGCTTGATGCAGTCGAGGTCGATGCCGTTTTTGTCGTAAATGTATCCGTTAGAATCTGACATTGCCACGACCTTCGCACCGTATTCAGTCGCCTTTTCGCACGCATATATCGCCACATTGCCGGAACCGGATATTACCACTGTTGCGCCGTCGAAATCATGCCCGTTGTCGCGCAGCATGTTATCCGCATAATAGCATAAACCGTAACCTGTCGCTTCTGTTCTCGCCAGACTTCCGCCGAATGTCAGGCCTTTTCCTGTCAGAACACCGGTGAATTCATTGCTCAGCCGCTTGTACTGCCCGAACAGATAACCTATCTCACGGCCGCCTACACCTATGTCTCCTGCCGGAACATCCGTATCTGACCCGATATACTTGAACAGTTCCGACATGAAGCTCTGACAGAAACGCCTGACCTCGGAATCAGATTTTCCCTTCGGATCAAAATCGCTTCCGCCTTTGCCTCCGCCGATAGGCAGCCCTGTAAGGCTGTTCTTAAAGATCTGCTCGAATCCGAGGAACTTGACGATCCCCTCATATACCGACGGATGGAATCTCAATCCGCCTTTGTACGGTCCTATCGCACTGCTGAACTGGACTCTGAACCCTCTGTTGACATGGATGTTTCCTTCGTCATCTTCCCACGGAACTCTGAACTTTACGATACGCTCAGGCTCTACCAGACATTCCATGACGCCCTCTTTGATATACTCCGGATGAACTGTCATTACCGGATCCAGCGATGTAAGTACTTCTTTCACTGCCTGATGGAATTCGGGTTCCGCAGGATTTCTGCGTATAACTCGTTCCATCAGTCCCTGAAGATATGGATTTTCAAAACTCATTTCTTTCACTTCCTCATTAATCTTTTGATACCTTTTACTCTTCTGCTTCATATGCGCACGGCCGTTTGCTCACACATGCATTTTCATAATATTTTGTGTTGTTACACAATTTTTATGAATATGAACGCGATTATACATGTGTGAACCACCAATGTCAACAAATAGCCGAATATTTAATATAAGATATTTTTATATTTGTTATGAGGCGGTATTTTAGCTCGCCATTTATGTTGCATATGCTATTTTTTGTGCTTTTTATGTTTTAGGGAACATAAAACGAGGCTGTCGGACCGGAATATTTTTGCCGGTTCAGGCCTCGTTTTTTTCGTGAAAATCGTCAGTAATTATACAGGATAGGCGCGGTGTTCGTTGTCATAAATACCTGGGTCTATCTGATTTTGTATCGCCTCTCTATACTTGAAAAAATCACGGGCAACATCAGGAAACATTGCATATGAGAGTACATCTTCATCCTGCTGCCTGTAAACCGACATCTCTTTTTCCAGCTTGTTCATTTCCGGTTCAAGCAGATCGGACGGTTTACCTGTGATCAGCTGATTGCTTCCAATGGCTTTTTTCTGCAGTTCAGGATCGAAGCCGAGAACTGTTCTGCCATATTCACCTCTAAGTATCTTCCTCATTTCTTCAGTCATGATCTTGTAACGTTCTCCCGACAGCACATTCAGCACCGCCTGAGTCCCTACGATCTGTGACGACGGAGTGACGAGCGGCGGATAGCCCACGTCTTTTCTGACCCGCGGCACCTCTTCCAGCACTTCCGTCAGCCTGTCCTCCGCTTTCATTTCTTTCAGCTGCGATATCATATTCGAAAGCATTCCGCCCGGCACCTGATATATAAGTGCATTGATATCGGTTCCCAGAACAGCCGGATTCATTAATCCTTCGGCAATGGCTTTAGCCTTTATTGGTTTAAAATAATCCGCTATCTCTGAAAGCAGTTTCAGATCCAGCTGCGTATCGTATTCCGTGCCGCGAAATGTTTCAGTAATGACTTCTGTCGCAGGCTGGCTGGTACCACCGGAAAACGGTGAAATCGCAGTATCCACGATATCGCAGCCTGCCTCTATTCCTCTTACGTATGTAACAGGCGCGACGCCGCTCGTGCAATGACTGTGAAGGTCTAACGGAATGTCAACAGCCTTTTTAAGAGCGTCTGCAAGTTCTGTCGCTTTCGGCGGAACGAGAAGCCCTGCCATATCCTTGATGCATATAGAATCCGCACCCATATCTTCCATTTTCTTTGCGAGATCGATCCAGTAATCCATGGTATACGGTTCGCCGAGAGTATACGCCATGGCCAGCTGCACTTCACCGCCTTCTTTTTTCGCAGCTTTCACCGCAGTTTCCAGATTCCGCATATCATTGAATGCGTCGAATATCCTTATTATATCGATGCCGTTGGCTATTGCTTTCTGCACAAATGCCTCTACGACATCATCCGCATAATGCCTGTATCCCAGGAGATTCTGCCCTCTGAGCAGCATCTGCAGTTTCGTTTTTCTGAAATGTGACTTAAATATACGCAGCCGCTCCCACGGGTCTTCATGCAGGAATCTCAGGCAGGCATCAAATGTTGCCCCTCCCCAGCACTCCACCGAATAGTATCCGACCTCATCCATTTTATCAAGTATCGGCACCATATCGTCAATAGTCATCCTGGTTGCCATCAAAGACTGATGCGCGTCTCTCAGCACCGTTTCCGTAATTTTTATTTTTTTATCACTCATCATTATGCCCCCGGTTTTCTTTTTTATTAAACATTGAATATCGCCATGAATACTCCCGCCGCGACAGCAGTTCCTATGACTCCGGCCACGTTCGGCCCCATCGCATGCATAAGCAGGAAATTGCTGCTGTCGGCTTCTGCCCCGACTTTCTGTGAAACCCGCGCAGCCATCGGCACTGCCGAAACACCGGCAGATCCGATAAGCGGATTGATCTTGCCGCCGGAAAGCTTGCACATTAGTTTGCCGAACAGCACGCCCGCCGCTGTAGCAATGGCAAAAGCGCACAATCCGAGAACGATTATCTTTATAGTCGACACATTCAGAAAAGCTTTCGCACTTGTAGTCGCGCCCACGGATGTACCGAGCAGTATTACTACAATATACATAAGCGCATTGGATGCCGTTTCCTGCAGCTGCCTTACGACGCCGCTTTCTCTGAACAGATTGCCAAGCATGAGCATGCCCACGAGAGGTGTCGTTGAAGGGAGAATACTGCAGACCACGATCGTGACGATTATCGGAAATAATATTCTCTCCTTTTTCGATATCGGCCTGAGCTGATCCATTTTGATCTTTCTTTCCTCCTCTGTCGTGCAGAGTTTCATTATCGGCGGCTGTATGATCGGTACAAGCGCCATATAAGAATATGCCGCCACCGCTATCGGCCCCATGAGCGCATTCTGGTGAAGTTTCATACAGAGGTAAATCGAAGTCGGGCCGTCCGCCCCTCCGATAATGGCGATAGCCGCCGCTGACATATCGTTGAAGCCGAGCATCATCGCCAGTATGAATGCACCGTATATTCCGAACTGAGCCGCTGCACCGAGAAGAAAACTCTTGGGATTTGCTATCAGCGGGCCGAAATCGGTCAGAGCTCCTACCCCGAGGAATATAAGTGACGGAAGTATAGTCCACTGGTCCAGCTGGAAGAAATAGTACAAAAGCCCTCCTTCTTCCATGATAGGAGGATAAATATTAACCAGCAGCATTCCGAACGAAATCGGGATGAGCAGTAATGGCTCGTAACCTTTTGCAATTGCGAGGTACAGAAGTATGCATGCGACGCACACCATGAGTATGTTTCCCGCAGAGAGGCTCGACAGCGCCGACTGCTGCACTACGTTTGATAATGTATGTGAAATGTATTCCATATCAGATGCCTACCCTATCACTGCGACTTTCTGGCCCGCTTCGACCGGATCGCCTTCATTTACAACAATTGTCCTGACCGTGCCGTCGACCGGAGCGGGGATCGGTATCTCCATCTTCATTGCTTCGAGCACCATTATCGGATCGCCTTTCTTAAGTTCGTCACCGGCTTTTGCGATCATCTTCCATACTTTGCCTGCTACTCCGCATTCGACGTCCGTACCGCCTTCATCAGTTATTCCCGTATCCTGCACAGATGCACCCGCCGGTGCCGTCTGAACATCCGGCTGCATACCGGCTGCAGGCACTGCCTGAGTGCTGCCGTCTTTCTTTCCTATTTCGACCTCATACTGTACCCCGTTTACTCTTACGATATATGTTTCCATTATCTCCTCCTTATCGATCTCACGACATATGTATCGTCGAAAAACTCGCCGACCGCCGTATTGTTATCTTCAACATACTGCCTTATTACCGCCATTATTACTGCCAGAGTCTGCGCATCCGGCACGTCTGCGGGAAGCTGCTTTTCCTCACGTTTTTCCTCCGGTTTTTCAGTGATCAGCGGCGGCTGCCGCTTTGTCTTCAGCGCCTTCCATCTGTCTTCGAGCTGAGGCAGATATCTGAACAGCGATATTATCAGACTTATGAATATCAGAACTGCAAATACCGTCCCCATGCCGAGCAGCGTATCCATAAGCGCTTTGGATATTATTGTTCCGGTGTTCATCTCTTTACCTCTAATTTCATATTTGCAAAAGTCTCAAATGCTCCCGCCAGATACTTTCTTGTCTCTTCGGCTCTGATGACTCTGTCGACATATCCGTGTCTTGCCAGCGCGTGTGCGCTCGAATGCGTTTCTTCATATTCTTTGGCTTTTGCTTCGTCATATGTCCCGAACAGAAAATCGACCGCGCTCCTCGGATTGACAATGTTTGCTTTCGCATCATCCCACATAAACACATAATCAGCCCCCAGCCCTTTGCTGTTCATCATGCTGTAAACGCTTCCGTATATGGTGCCCGTCATGAGATTGATTTTCGGTACAGAAGCAAAGGCAAGTGTACTCACCATTCTCGCGGCTGCACGCGGAAGATATTTTTCATCTTCGAGTGATGCGTTAAAGCCCTCAGTATCAGTAATGGTCAGTATCGGCATGTGAAATTTCTCGCATATCTCGATCAGCGTCTCTGCTTTTTCGCAGCCATGTGCTGTTACGCGTTTTTCTCCGCCTACTGTATTATTTGCCACGACGCCTATCGGGTATCCGTTTATGCGAATGAACCCTGTGATCATATCCCGCCCCCATCCGCGTTTCGTTTCAAAAAAGAAATGATTATCGGATATCTCTCTGGCAATAGCATATCCGTCTCCGATCTTTGTGTTCATTTCGAGACACGGCCTGTTGAGATCGTCATTCGTATCTATCGGGATCTGCGCATCGTCCGCGCTGCCCGGGATAACATCGACCAGCATCCTGACGGCCTCCGGGATATCATTATTAGGAAGCGTGACATCAGAATAGTCGTTCTTGAACTCATTGACACCCATCGTATTTTCAATAATGCTCTGCGGATTCACAAACAATTTGCCGTTCTCCTTTTCGACGATTATGAAATCCGCCATACTCGCGGAAATCGACATGCCGCCGCCGCAGGTCCCCATAACTATCATGATCTGCGGGATGACCATTGCCGCCTTCGACTGGATCCTGTAAAGCTCAGCGAACTTATTGAGTCCGTCCAGGCCTTCCTCTATCCTGAATCCGTCACAGTCGACCATGCCGATTATCGGAGCCTTGGCTTTAATCGCCTGCTCATACAGTTTAATGATTTTCTGTCCGTGCATTTCACCGAACGTGCCGCCCATACTGTCCCTGTCCTGGCAGAAAATATACACGAGATGTCCGTCTATCGTAGCATATCCGGTCACCACACCGTCAGATTCGTCTACTTCTTCCGCCTGATAAAAACTAGTCAGTCTGGCACATACATGTTCCCCGACTTCCATAAAACTGCCGCGGTCGACCAGTTGTTTTATCCGGCTGCGGGCAACTGTATCTTTTACGCCTTCTTCAACACGCATTATTTTCCTCCTCAAGCACTGATATTAAATATAAGTAATAGTTATTAATTTCTGATATTAATTTTATCTTATTATATATCTGCATAAAAAAATATACAATAAGTATAGCGCTTATCATCCATTCGTTTTTTCGATATTAAATATAATTTGTTTGATTATTCTGATAATACCATATACAGCGTATGACCAACTGTGAATTCTTTCAGCATACATATATCTTATCATTATGAATATAATGACTTATTAAGCCCATAATATATCCGGCCGCCGGCAAAATTGCCATGATATATTATGGGCTTATTTTTTTACATATGCAAATTGCCGACGGCCGGTATCTGTCAAAACAACATAATATTATACATCCAGCCCTGCGTGGTATCCCTGGTATATGGCATTTGTTATGTTGCTCGGTCTCACACAGTCGCCTATCTCTCTTACGAAAGGCGCGGCATCGCGCAGCGCATCAGCGCCCGCTCTGTTCGCTCTTTGCCCGACGGCACAGATAATTGTTCCCCAGGTATCAGTACTTTATTCCCGTCGCGGTCTCTGCACAGCACACCGTCGCTGCCGGCGCTCAGGCCCTGATATCCAAGAAATGTCTCAACGTACTCGTCGATCATCTTCATCAGTATCGGGCGATGTCTGACATTGGCGTCCGGCGCGAGCAGATCGCGCATCTCCACTAGCCTGACTTTTTTGCCGTCCTGTGCCAGATGTATGGCGCATTCGCAGCCGGCAAGACCTCCTCCGAGCACTACGACTGCGTCCCCTACTTTATCTTTTTCGCGGTAATAATTGTTAACTATGACCACATTGTCCCCGTCCATCCCCGGAAGCGGCGGTACGATAGGATTCGACCCCACTGCGATGATGAGCGCATCGGCTTTTTCATTCCGGACATATTCCTCAGTAGCTTCCGTGTCAAGACGTATCTCCACCCCGGCGTCCGCTGCCTGTCTTTCAAGGACAAGACCCAGTTCATACATTTCTCTTTTGAAATCTATCGCCTGCTCGCACTTCAATATTCCCCCGGCTTCACCGCTCTTTTCGCACAATATTACTTCATGACCCCTTTGTGCGGCAGTAAGCGCCGCCTTAAGCCCGGCGACTCCGCCTCCCGCAACGACTACTTTTTTTCTGACCGCAGCGCACATTACTTCGGTCCCGTCGATTTCCCGCCCGATCAGAGGATTGACCGTGCATCTCCTCGTCTGTGTCGTCGGACGCTCCGCCATGCATGCGAAACATCTGAGGCAGCGCACTATTTTATCGTCCTCTCCTGCAGTCACTTTCTGCGGCAGGAACGGATCCGCCAGCAGCGCGCGGCCCATATATACGACATCCGCTTTCCCGGATGCGATTATCTCCTCCATCTGCTCCGGATCATTAAGAGCTCCGATAGTCGCAACCGGCTTCGAAACATTCTTCTTGATTTCCGCCGCGAGATAAACATTCATTCCGTGCTCAGAAAACATCGAAGGATGTGTTGTGAAAAAACCGTACTGATATGACCCCGCTGAAACGTGGATCATGTCGACATATGGTTCGACAGCACAGGCGATCTTCACGCCTTCGTTCAGATCATATCCGCCTTCGAAAAGTTCCGAACCGCTCATCCTGAACTCTATCGGGAACTGCGGACCGACTGCTTCACGAACTGCCGCCAGTACTTCCAGCGTAAGTCTCATGCGATTCTCAAAGCTTCCGCCGTAATCATCAGTCCTGTGATTGAAAAACGGAGACATAAACTGATTGAGAAGCCATGTGTGTCCGCCGTGTATCATGATCATTTCAAATCCCGCGCGCTTCGCCAGGACAGCAGTGTCAGCGTAGCTCCTGACGATATCAGCCAGTTGCTCCTTAGAAAGCGCCCTGACTTTTACGCCGTCCGGTCTCGTAGTATCGTCCGGGCCGTACTGACTGAGCGCCGCCTTCCGGCTTTTGTCCGCCATATATGTCCCTGCATATTGCCCCGAATGGGATAATTCCACGCTCGGGACAGCACCGTGTCTTCTGATCGCATCAGAGCAGAATGTGAAAGCCGGAAGTGAACCGGCTGTCTCCATGTCAAGATGTAACATATGTGATCCGTCTGTTTCCGGATGGACGATAAGTTCACTCATCGTGACGGCGGCGGCTCCTCCTTTTGCCCTGAGTTCATAAAATGCTCTCGTCCTCTCGCCGGGTACGCAGTCCCGGTCTATATCAGTCGCACCGATAGGCGAGGCAAACATCCGGTTTCTGAATGTTACATTTCCCAGTGTTATCGGTCTGCATAAATTAGGATATTTTCTTTCCATGTCTGTTCCTTTCTATATTTTGAAAAGGCAGCCCCACGGCTGCCCTTTCCTGTTCATGTATAAAGTATTCCGATATTTCGGCACTATACCCACGCTGACATTATTCCCGCGAAGACTACTGATACTATCGACACGGAAACCATTCCTGCGATGATCATCTTCGGCATGAGATTCTGCATGATGATCTGTTTTTCTTCCTCGGTCTGTCCGACTGATTTCGACACCTCGTTCGGAACTATGAATGTTCCCGGGAAGCCGAACAGTGCGGTGACTCCGAGCGCGAAGGACATATACCAGCTCTGTCCGAATATCCTCCCGACAAGGATCGATACAACTGCGCAGCAGGCGAGACCTACGACGACTACTACGAGCAGCGGTCCGATCATTGAGAGGAGAAGTGCAGGTGTTGTATTGGCGAGACTGGCAAATACATTGACCAGGACAGCCCCGATAACGAATGTAAATCCATTTGCCTTTGTAAGTTCGCCTTCGTCCAGGAAGCCGATCTCTCTGAAGAACACTCCGAGCAGAAGACAAATTATGAGCATGTTCACCTTGCCGCCCGACAGTCCGGAAAGATACTGAGCGAAGCAGGCCACCAGAGCAAGCCTGGCGATCCTGAGATCCGGTCCGTTGTAATCATCCGGGATCGGAGGAATGATCCTCCACTTCGGTTTCGTTTCTTTTGTTTCCAGCGGCTTGTTGTATACGAGCGTTCCTTCGAGGATCCTGCCTCTGAGCCTGCCGGCTTCTTTTCTGCACAGTATCGAAGCAATAGGAAAGCCGAAAACTCCCTGCAGTACGAGTACAAGCGATCCAAATACGACGATGTTCGTTCCTGCCGCCTTCAGAGCTCCCGACATTACGAGAAATGCCACAACTCCTCCGCCGAGTATCGGCGCGCCGATAAGAGCGTACAGCCTGTCGATGATCAGCCCGCCGATAAAGTACACGCCCAGGCAGATCGCGATTGTCGAACAGAGAACGATTATTACCGTCTTCCACTCTTTAACCAGATCCTTTATACTGATCGTTGTACCCATATGTACAAGGAGCAGTCCGACTGTTACCGATGCAAATCCCTGCAACGCAGAATCAGTAAAAATAGTCGACGGCAATCCGTTCCAGAAAGCAACTGCAAAGACTATCGAGGCAACAAACAGCATGGATATGATTGCCTTTGTTTTTGTGGCGATGACATCGCCGAGAGCATACACGAGCATTACTATCGTGAGTGCATATAATCCGTTCATAATATTCCGCCTTTCGTAGTTTCAATATAATATATTATTATTCCTGATGGTTTGCAAGCCATCCTTCTGCGCATCTGCAGAACGCCGCCGTTCCGTATTTCAGCGCTTTTTCATCCCAGGTCATCTGCGGATCGTGCATGGCATGTTCATATCCCTGCTCCGGTCCCCCCGCGCATATCACCGCGAAAAATGACGGTACATGCTTTCCGAGATTAGCAAAATCTTCAGAGCCCCTGACCGGCTTTATCGCCACAACTCTCTCCATCACATCCTCTGCATACAAGCTCATCTCTGCGGCCATTTCTTCATCATTCACATTCGGATCTGTGCCGACAGTGAATTCCAGTTCTGCCGTTCCTCTCCAGGTCCGCGCCACAGATTCTGTGATTTCTCCGAGGCGCTTTTTGACATGCTCGCGGTTCCCGCGTGAAAACGCCCTGATATTGCCCATGATCTCCGCATCTTCGGGGATAATGTTTGCCGCAGTTCCCGCATTCAGCTTGCAGAACGCCAGCACCGTCGGATCATCGCAGGAAAATTCAAGTGTCATCATCTGCTGTGCTGCAGTAATGATTGCCGCTGCTATGCTGACAGCATTAACACCGCCCTCGGGCGTACTGCCGTGCGAAGGCTTTCCCTTGACCGTGATCCGGAATTCATCCGCCGATGCCATCATCTCTTTTTCTCCGTATCCCATCGTTCCGACGCGAAGGTCGTGTGGACCGCAGGGGCCGAAATTCATATGCAGTCCCATGGCCGCATCGACATCCGGATCCCGGAGTATTCCCGCATCGATCATGCTCTGTGAGCCTTTCAGCAGCTCCTCCGCAGGCTGGAACATGAATTTGACTGTACCCCCCAGTTCGCTTTCATGTTCCCGGAGAAGCTTTGCCGCACCAAGCAGCATTGCCGTATGTGCATCATGTCCGCATGAATGGCAGGCCCCGTCTCTGCAGGCAAACGGCAGTCCCGATTCCTCATTCTGCGGCAGAGCATCCATATCAGCTCTCAGAAGGAGCGTTTTCCCTCTCCGGCCGCATGTGCAGGTGATCCCTCCGCCGAGTTCCTGCGGTTCATATCCGTATGACCTCAGTGCCTGCTTAACAGTTTCGATCGTCTTCGGAAGATCGAAACCCAGTTCGGCATTTTCATGGATCCTTCTTCTGTTGCTTATGAGCTCATTTTCGATCGCTTCAGCTTCTTTAAAATAGTCCGTCATTCCACCACCATCCGTTCTTCAGATACCTTTGATGGTTATAATTTATACTGTCTGTTGCAGAAACTGAAATTGTTAGATATAATATTGTTATAGATGTCGTCTATAACCGATCGGAGGGGGTCATGGAAATAAGACAGATCTATTATGTTCTGGAAGTCGAGAAATATAAGAATTTTTCGAAGGCTGCTGATGCGCTGTTTATCACGCAGCCGACGATCTCGCATCAGATCCGCGAACTGGAAACCGAATTCGGCATTAAAATATTTGACCGCGACACACACGGGGTCAAGTTGACTGAAGACGGCAAGCGATTCTGCAAATACAGCCGCAGCGTAGTCGATTCAGTCGATGCTCTTATGGAAGCATTCGACCAGAGCACAATGTCAGCCAAAGCAACACTGCGTATCGGCGTATTCACATTTTACAAAGTTACACGGCTGGGCAGGACCATCAGCCGATTCTTCGCCTCCAATGCAAACGTGATCGGCAGCACCCGTGTTACGGAAAATTACCAGGCCTACGATATGCTCAGATCCGGAAAGCTCGACTTTGCGATCCTGAAACTGAGACCGGAATATAAAAGATCCGAGTTCATCTATGAAGAGCTGCAGAACGATGTCCTGAATGTTCTTATCAGCCGCAGCGATCCGCTGGCCGCCGGCCGTGAAATATTCCGGCTTGAAGAACTGAACGGCATACCGCTCATAACAGGAGAAAAAGATACGCATTACTACAATGAAATGAAAGAAATGTACGATGCAAACGGCCTCGAATTCAACGTCTCTTTGCCAGCGACGACTCAGATATCGTCATCGATATGGTAGCTTCCGGAGTCGGGATCAATCTTGCTACAGCATCGCTCGGAGGATC
>Ga0268359_12815_pt1 | contig 36069 bp, 37 predicted proteins | sample BioMet11_FD_194416 | JGI IMG/M metagenome (GOLD analysis project Ga0268359, IMG submission 194416) | Sewage microbial communities from Oakland, California, United States - Biofuel 11 (PacBio Assembly) | ecosystem: Engineered > Wastewater > Sewage > Unclassified | place: USA: California | collected...
CAACTGCGCCATCCGTCATCCTGAATGTAGAAGGAGAGTTAACTTATGAAACTGAATGAGAAGATAGTTTACTGCCGTAAGAAATGTGGAATGTCACAGGATGACCTGGCAGCAAAAATGGGTGTTTCAAGACAAGCCGTATCAAAATGGGAAACTGGAGATTCGGAACCGGAAATTTCAAAGTTAAGACTGATGTCCCAGGTGTTTGATGTTACTGCAGACTGGCTGCTGTCTGAAGAACAGCCTAAAGATCCTGAACCAGCTCCCGAGCTGACAGAGCATGCGGTTCCATTCAATGATGCCTCTTGGCTTGACCATCTTCCACGTTTTATGGGGAACATGATCAAAAAATATGGCTGGATCTATGGGGTCATGGAGATCTGCAGCGGACTGGCCATATATGCATTTGGTTATGTCGGTCAGATGATGTTCAAAAGTGCCATGCAGCCTGAGGATATGTTTGCTGCTGATTTCTATGCACAGAAGTCTGTTTCAGAACCTTTCAATATTTTCTTCACTTTTGTCTACATTATTGGCACTGTATTCATCATCATTGGTGCTGCTGTCATTCTATTGATCTGGATCAATAATAAAAAAGAAGCAAAATCAAGTTAAATATGAAACTCTGCGTTCTTTACTAAAATGAGATCTTCAACAGATTCAGGGAAGCTTCTGGTGGGTGAATTGCAGTGGCTATGAGATACATTTATAAGGGGTGAATAGGTCAAGGCGTACTATGAAAGAAGAACTGATCAGAGAAATTGCATTTGAATGGGATCGAATTGATCAAGACAGTTATCTGCGCTCAATCCCTGCTTTTCATGACGTATCGAAGGTTTCATTTTCGCGTGATGTCACTTTTCTTGTGGGAGAGAACGGCAGTGGCAAATCGACCTTATTGGAGGCAATGGCTGTTGCATCAGGTTTCAATCCAGAAGGTGGCAGCAGGAACTACAGTTTTTCGACATATGATTCACATTCCGAACTGTATGATGCGCTGAAAATCATTAAGAGCACGCGTCATCAGAACTGGGGATACTTCCTGAGAGCAGAGAGTTTCTATAATGTTGCAACAAAGGAGATGGATTATGCAGATGCACTGCATCCATCCATGAAATATCATGAGAAGTCGCATGGAGAAAGTTTTCTTCAGCTGATGCAGAATCAGTTCAAGCCGAACAGCTTGTATTTTCTCGATGAACCTGAAGCAGCTTTATCACCTCAGCGGCAGCTTTCTTTATTAGTTGAGCTGAAGCGTTGCACAGATGCAGGTTCACAGTTCTTTATCGTGACGCATTCACCGATCCTTCTCGGTTATCCAGATGCAGAAATCCTGACATTTGATGATGGTCCAATACATCCATGCCATTATGAGGATACTGAAAGCTATCAGATTACAGAAATGTTCATCAACAGAAGAGAGGCAGTCATCTCAAAATTATTTCAGAAGGAGTGAGACGCAATTATTATTTTAATTTGTGTCTTCCCGATATGTTTCTGAGGAATGATATAATTGCTTCAATCTATGATAAGGAGGACTGAAATATGAATGTCTCAGAGATTGCGGAGCAGATGATCATATATGCAAATGGGAATCTTCATGATATTGCGCATTTTTTGAAAGTTTATGCTTATGCAAAAATCATCGGGGAATGTGAAGGGCTGAGTGAAGAAGAACAGAAGATCGTTGAAACTGCGGCGCTGGTCCACGATATCGCCTGTCCTCTATGCCGGGAAAAATATGGGAATACAGATGGCAGGCATCAGGAAGCAGAGGGTGTTATTCTGGCAGAAAAATTTCTGACTGAAAAGGATTTATCAGCTGAAATTCTTAATCGAGTTGTTTACCTGGTCGGACATCATCACACTTATACAGATGTTGATGGGCTTGATTATCAGATCCTGCTGGAAGCTGACTATTTAGTCAATGCAGATGAAAGCTGTTATTCGAAAGATAACATCAGCAATGCAAAGAAAAAGATTTTTAAAACGACGACAGGAATCTCACTGCTTCAGTCAATTTACGGTGTTTCATAGGAACTGGACACGGCAGACATTATAGAAGTAGACTGATAAGAGAAAGATACAATTTTGTTGCACTTATTCTCACATCATCACACATGCAGTCAGTCACATTAACACTAGGTCCAAAAGGCTCTGAATATGACGCATAAAGTGAAAACAAAGTACATCAGAATCGCTGCCGCTGCTGTAGTTATACTGCTGTCATTTATCCTGATCAGTGCTTATTGGCCTCGAAGACCTTTCGCTGATCTGAAACAGGAGGAAGTTCTTGCGGCAGACGTTTCATTTGGAGTCTGCCCAAACTATCAGATTACAGAAACGGATCAGAAAAGAGTTGTAGAGCTGCTTCAAACAATTACCGTCACAGGGAAATCCTATTTGTATAAATCAATCAACAGTGAACTCAGCAAAAAGACTTATATCGAATTATTTATCCTGCATTTGAATACAAATGAAACTGTCAGTGTACAGCCATGCTATCCGTTCATCATGATCAATGTAACGGTATAACACTGCAAAGACCAGGATGCACCTGAAGAGATGATTGATATATTCAATTCATATATTGATGTCATCAGACAGACCAAACCTTCTGGCACGTAAGTACCATTGATTGAGAAAGATATGAAAGATAATATTTTAGGAAATTGAGGCCATGTCATGAAAAAGACTGAAATCATTGCATTGACAGCAGCTGGTGCATTCGCTGCAGTAACAGTTTTCCACATCATTCACTACACTTTGTACTGCAGGTATAAAGGTGTCCCAGAGAAGAGCCACTGCAGTGTATGTGGACATCGTCAGATCTGTCAGAAGTATCATCAGAAGAAGAACTAAATATAAAAGCAACGGAGGAACTTACATGAAAATGTACTTTAAACAGCGCTTGTTCTCTTGGCTGGATTCTTATGACATCTTTGATGAAAATGGGAATACGATCTATACGGTAGAGAGCCAGCTTTCCTGGGGCCACTGCCTGCATATCCTTGATGCATCAGGCCATGATATTGGTGTTGTAAAGGAACAGATCTTGACAATCATGCCAAGATTTGCAATCTATGCAGACGGGGAGCAGATTGGAATGATCTACCGTAATTTTACTTTCTTACATCCATCCTATACCATCGATTTCAATGGCTGGCAGGTAGAGGGTGACATCATGACATGGAATTATACGATTACTGACTCACAGCACAGTCTGATCGCTGAGATCAATAAAGATCTGTTCAATCTGACAGACTGTTACTGCATCAATACAGTATATCCAGAGGATGCGCTGGTAGTGCTGATGACAGTGCTGGCAATTGATGCTGATAAATGCAGTCATTCTAAATAATGAAAGTTTCTTTGTAGGAAGTAAAGCACAGCTGATATCAAGCTGACATATACAGGATCCTGCTGCAATGCGAAGGGGAGGATCCTTTTTTTGAGGAATGAAACAGATCCTGAGCAAGGAATCGGGGAAGAAAACTTTGCTTATCTCGTCACAGGCTTTTATAATTGGTGCTGGAGTTAATAATGAGAACAGCAGATTGATTTCCTGACATCGAAGAGCTATGGCACCTGAATTCCAGGTGTTTTCATCATGAAAGGAAATAATCTATGAAAAATAATAATATTAGACTGATGTACTGCATTGCATTTCTGCAGGGAATGGTATTTTATGCATCAATTGCAACACTTTACCGTACATCCGCCGGACTTTCTCTATATCAGATTTCCATCATTGAAAGTATTTCATATCTGTTGACAGTCGGTTTGGAAATTCCATGGGGAATCATTGCGGACCGTATCGGGTACCGCGCAACAATGATCTTCTGCACGGTACTGTATTTTCTGTCAAAGATTGTTTTCTGGCAGTCTGCCAGCTTTTCCATGTTCCTATTGGAGCGTGTCATGCTGAGCGTTGTATTTTCAGGACTGTCCGGCGTAGATACAAGTATTCTGTATCTATCGGATAAAGGAAACAGTCAGAAAGTATTCAGTATTTATGGTGCCCTCGGGACGGCAGGAATGATTCTCTCATCTTTGATTACCGCTGTCTGGATCAAAGATCAATATCGGCTAAGCGGTTTTCTGACCATTCTTCCATATGCTGCAGCTGCGGTTCTTGTTTTCTTCCTGAAAGAAGTGAAATCATCAAAAAAAAGACAGAATCTTCACGAGATCCTGGCAACTTTAAATTCGACGGTCCATCATAGAACACTGCTGTTCCTTGTGATTGGGGCAGGATTGTTATTTGAGTCGCTGCATATGATCATGGTCTTTCTCAATCAGCCCATCTATACAGCAGCGGGCATGAATACAAGCTGGATCTCCTTTGTTTTCATCGGAATGACATTGATTGGATTATTAGAAGTTTATTCCGCACCATTGACAAAACGGATTGGCAGAAAGAAGACCGGCATGATGCTTTTCCTGATATCCGGATTGTCATCTGTTTTGCTGGCATTCACTTCAAATCGCTATATAGCAGTTGGCTGTATTGCTATAGTCAATCTGTCGTATGCCTTGTTCATGCCGCTGTTTACTGCATATGAACATGATCTGGTGCATTCTGGAGACCGAGCAACCGTCATCAGTGTCGGTGCATTGATCATGGATCTGATTGCAGCTGGTGTTGACCTGTTTATTGGAAAGGCATCTGATCTCAGCCTTTTTGCAGCCTGTATCTGCAGTGCTGTTTTAATCCTGGCAGGATCCGTATTCTGGATGCTGGCAGTCAGCAGTACTTCAATGCAGAAAACAAAGAATCTTCAATAATTCGCATCAAAATGAACACCTGTACGGAATCTCTATGTTAGAATAATTTCAACGGAGAAAATATGACAACGCGTTTAAAGATAGAAAGAGTGCGCAGGGGCTTATCCCAGGAGGAACTTGCGAATCAGGTATTTATTTCCAGAGCTACTCTTTCCCGCATAGAAAATGGAAATTCAGATGCAGATCCAGAAGTAAAGAAACGTCTGGCAGAGATCCTGCAGATCAGTGAAAATGATCTCTTTGGTGATGATGCCACTGTAACTGTACCTGAAGCAAAGAAAAAGCCATATGACTTGTATAAAGTGATATATCTGGTGCTTCTGTTTGCATCAGTGCTGACCGTTCCGTATGGCCTGTTCTTGAGCATTATTGCGCTGTACTGTGCAGTCAAGGGACATTATTCGAAACTGATTATTCTGGTCAACGTTCTTCTGATCATGATGCTCATGCAGATATTCCTGGCGATGGCGTTCAATATTTACATTATTCCGCCTCGGATCACGGTCAGTTAAGCAAATCAGCCGAAAAGATACCAAATAGACAAAAAACCTGCCAGATAGACATAGGAGCATTTACTTTGCTTCCTATGTTTTTTATTGTGTAAACAGAGACATTAGATCTGCTGGATGTATGTATTCTGCAGATTATCACAAATAACTGCAGATTGTCACCGCATATATTCAGACTGAAACTGGTGCTGATTATAATGAAGCTATTCAGAAATCTTAAAGATTTTATTAAGATGAACGTCATGTTCACTAAATGAACTTTATGTTCATTGAAGATATGCTACTTTACCTATAAAGAAACAGCATGAAGCACTTCATGAAAATCACAATTGAATCGAAGAGGGAAGGAAAGTGACCGACATGACAGAAAAAACCTATGTAAAGAATCTGATCGTATCAATGCTGATCATCATTGCAGCATACTTCATCATCAATGGAATTGTTATCCTGACCAGCGGCAGATCGGGAGGACAGTGGGTCGCACTTGGTATCCAGACTCTTCTTGGCAGCTGAGGTACCAATCCGGTTAGAAAATGCATATTCTGCCCACGGCTAGAAAGGATCAATTCAAAATGAAGAAGATATGGATGATTGTTCCAACCATTGCCTTGACGGCTGTATTGACCACTTTTTTTACAATTCAGTTTATCCACCACAGTATTTATGAAAATAATTATAAGCTCACTACCAGCGGCATATCAGAAGATCTCAAGGATATCTACGCAGAGAATACAAGGTATGTCCTGTTCAACAGTACAGCTTCTGTTGCAGCAGTTGATAACAATTCATATTCTTTTCTCGGCATTGTGGACGGCAGCGGCGTTTTAAAATCAATTCATGCGCTTGGCGGGCATTATGATGGAATCGGCTTTAACGGCAACGACAACTGTCTGATTGCATTTTCGAATGATCAATATCTGATCATAAGTTCAGACGAAGTGAAAAGCATTCCAATCACAGGCATCCTCAAGCAGGTTGGCTATTTCAAAAGCATTCAGTTTGCGGATGATGCTGTTACAGTAACTTCTGAAATGGATCCGGAAAACGTGCAGGAACTGGGCAGCTTTCCTAAAACGAAATTTATGGTCAAGGTCAACATGAGAGGTATTCAGTCGATGCTTCCTGTGGGGTGCGCTGAGACACTTACGTATATCTATTAGCAGGATTTTTCAACATTACGTCTGGTTATTATAAATGAAAGTCTGGTGAAGAAACATGGTAATTGTTGTATTGATTATTGTTGTAACAGTGCTGCTGATGTTCTTTACCTTTGCGCTGGAAGATGATCATGATCATTCTGCGGAAGTGACACTGGTCGATCTATGGTCGTTTGAAGGCCGCAATACAAATTTCATTACACGCAGCGGCATGCTCAGCTCGGGTGCTTTTGCAAAGGTGACCCGATACGTCGCTTTGTTCCGGACAAAAGACGGCAGGGATCTGCAGCTCTACCATGCCGGCGGCATTGGACCAGAAATGATTGGAAAAACAGGTAATGTTGTTTATCAAAAAATACGGTAAAACGATTCGAATTAAATGAATCAGAAAATCATCAGCCGGAATCATGAATGAATTCATTTGTATGTGTTCCTTTTATTTGAAATAATAGAAGTAGATATAACTGTTATCAGGAGGTATGTACTATGTTCGATGCATTGCTGAAATCTCCCGTTCTGCAGACAAGCAATCAAAGGACCATTGCTGTCTATACCAGCCTTCTTAAAGCAAACAAGATCACATACTCTGTCAAACTGACAGATCTGAATTCTCACGGCGGCTTAAATGATGCTGTCTTAGTCAGCCCAAATAAAGTCTACAAAGAAATGCAGACAATTTATGTATCACACAAAAATGAAAAGCAGGCTCTGCATCTGCTTGGTATTGCCAAGAACGAAGCAGAAAAGGAAGATTGAAGGTTCATCAATTGAAATATGCATTACAGCAGCAGGAAAGAGGTGCTTATATGATTATCGGTGTACTTAAAAGCAGAATGTTCTGGATCTATACAGTAACGGCAGTGTTTGTCTCTGTACTGTTCACTTTGATCCGCGGCTGGGATATGAAGATTCTTTCAACTGCATTGACGGCGGCAGGATTCATTGTACTGGCTCTCAGTTTCTTTTCTGGATGGGGACATGATCGACAGCCTGAGAATCTAGGTATTATCGACGCCGAAAGAAAAGAGAAAGATAAGATGCAGGGGAAGATTTCAATCGAAGGCATCTTCGCTGCGGCAGTCCTGATGATTGTTGGAACACTGCTGTTCTTTTTAAAAAGGTGAATCAGACAGATAATGAAGAATGATATAAGCAGTAAATGGAAAGGCGAAAGCCTTTTTTGTATTCTGAACAATGTCCACAGGGAATAAGCATTACATCATTCACTCTATGAAAAAGTGATGATGAATATATTTACGTTCAATATTAAGAAATTCTTAATGGTTTATACCGTAGCTTCTTAATAGTGCTGCAGAATATAATGACAATGTAAAAAGGGGAAAGAAAATGTACAACATATTAATTTGTGATGATGACCGGGATATTGTCAATGCACTGAAGATCTATCTGTCTGATCCACAGTATAAGTTATATGAGGCGTATAACGGCCGGGAAGCATTGGATATCATTGCCCAGCATGAGATACAGCTGATCCTGATGGATATCATGATGCCGCAGATGGACGGCATGCAGGCAATGGTAAAAATCCGTGAACACTCCAATGTTCCTGTCATACTTTTGACTGCTAAAAGTGAAGATAATGACAAGGTCCTTGGCTTGAACATCGGTGCGGATGACTATATTACAAAACCATTCAATCCAATGGAAGTCACGGCCAGAGTTCGATCACAGTTAAGACGTTATACACAGCTTGGCAGTGCACAGATGACATCGTCAGTACTGACCGTAGATGGGATTGAACTGAATGACAATGCTAAGACAGTGACACTGGACGGCAGCCCGGTTACATTGACGCCGACAGAGTTTGATATTCTGAAGATGCTGATGGAACATGCAGGCACAGTCTATTCCCCCAAAGAGATCTATGAGAAAGTCTGGGAGGAAGATGCCATCGGAAATGAAAGCACAACGGTTGCCGTGCATATTCGTCATCTCAGAGAAAAATTGGAAATTGATCCCAATGAACCTAGAACTTTAAAAGTTGTGTGGGGACAGGGCTATAAAATGGAGGGAAAACATGAAAAATAAACATTGGGCATATAGTATCTGGGCGAAGACAGCAGGGTGGATCATTCTTGCAGCATCTGCCTGTATGACCTTTGTTCTTATCTTGGGTATTATCTTCCTGCAGGTAAATGATTTCTACAGCAAATCATTTAAGGAAGCGGAAAAAGGTGTTCTGCTCAGCTTTACAAGCATTAATGACGATTCGCTGCGGGTGATGAATGAAGTTTCTGATGGAAATACGGAACAGATCAGAGAGTATTATGCAGATACGAATATCGGCTTCAAAGTTGTCAACAGCAAAGGGGACATAGTATTTGAAAATCATAACTTTACCAATGATTTAGTGGAATCTTCACTTACAAGCAAGGTACAGCTCATAACTGGTTCAGAAAGCGGCAGCTATGACACATACACAGTCACTGCTTATGTCAATGGATCTTTCCCGAATGATGATAACTATGCTAAATGGAATGATTTGTCACTGCTTCTTTACAGTATGCGGAACCCAATCTATTTCTATACAGCTGGAGCAGTTCTGCTGGGGATGCTTGCCATGGTATATCTTATCAGGGCGGCAGGGCATGTGAGTGCTGATGATGAGATCCATCCGGGTCCACTCTACCGTGTTCCTGGCGATGTGGTTGTGATTGGTTACGTGCTAAGCTGCATATGGATCTCATATCTGTTTGCCAACTTGGTGAACGGCAGCAGAAATAATCTGATGACGGTGACTTTCTTACTGGTCGGTGCCTTCTTCATCGACGGCTGTCTGATGACCGTGTGTTTTCTGAATATCGCTGTCAAAGTGAAGATGAAAGGCTTCTGGCAGGGGACTCTGCTGTGGAAGGCAATCTATGCAGTCGGTCAGATCTTTGGTCAGATCAATATCGTCTGGAAGAGCGCATTGATTCTGACCGCCTGGATCATCTTTGACTTCATTGTCATTACCAGCTCGTATCAGGGCAATATATTTCTGTATTTTATCAAGACAGTCCTCTTCTTCGGACTTGGCATCTGGATTGCCGAAATGCTGAAGAGCCTGCAAAAGGGTACGGCAGCATTATCAAAAGGAGATCTCAGCTACCAGGTGGATACTTCAAAATTAAAAGGAGATTTTGCGGAAGCAGGATATAATCTGAACAACATCGCGGTGGGGATGAGTAGTGCAGTCGAAGAAAGAATGAAAAGCGAACGGATGAAGACTGAATTGATCACCAATGTTTCCCATGATATCAAAACACCACTGACGTCTATCATCAACTATTCAGATCTGATTGCCAAAGAGACAGATGATCCAGCAAAGGTCAGGGAATATACGGAAGTTCTGACCAGACAGTCCGTAAGGCTGAAGAAGCTCATTGAAGATCTGATTGAAGCATCAAAGGCTTCGACAGGAAATCTGGAAGTACTGCTGGCACCATGCGAGTCAAACGTACTGCTGAGCCAGGCGGCAGGTGAATATGAAGCCAAAATGAAGGAGCACAATCTTGAACTGGTCGTCAGTCAGCCGGACCACCCGGTAATGATCATGGCTGATGGCAGAAGACTCTGGCGGGTATTCGATAATCTTCTGAATAATATATGTAAATATGCACAGGAAGGGACACGCGTTTACCTGAGCCTGACTGAAACATCATCTGGTGCAGAAATTTCCTTTAAGAACACATCACGCCAGCAGCTCAATATTACAGCAGATGAATTGAAAGAAAGATTTGTCAGAGGTGACAGTTCCCGCAATACAGAAGGAAATGGATTAGGCCTCTCGATTGCCCAGAGCCTCACGGAACTGCAGAAAGGCACAATGGAACTGTGTGTTGACGGAGATCTGTTCAAAGTAACCTTGAAGTTCCCGATGATTTCTTAAATGAATGGACTGTCAGATTGCGCTGACAGTCCTCTTTTTTCTGAAAACAGACATCAATATTTACAAACTGCTGGAACAGAATTTACTATTTTTTTATGTTATGATTCGCTTAGTTCGAACTGGGGCGAATATCGATGAAAATGTTTGAAAGTTTTAACCGACAGGTAACAGAGTATGCAGGCGAAATCGACGAGAGGAACCGCAGGACTTATATTATTTTTTCCAGCGGTGCGCTGTTCTTATCCTCGGTGGTATTCATTGTATCCGCTTTGATTCCGGCTTACCATGTTTTTCTTCTTTCGCATGGGTTTCTTTTTCTGTATTCCTGTTTTCTGTTCTACTTTTCACGCAGATGCAGCAGAAAAAAAGAATGGAACATCAAGCTGGTCATGTATCTGTCGTTTGCACCGCTTTTATTCGGTGCTGTTCTTCTTGGTACTTATTTCGATCCGATGAAGCCGGCAATCTCTATTGATATTTTTATCTGCATTTTGCCGCTGTTCATAATTGACCGGCCGGCAAGGATCATTGGTTATCAGCTGCTGTTCGCTGCTTTGTTTGTCTTTATGAGCCACAGTATGAAACCGCTGGAAGTATTTCAGGAAGATGTTCTCTATCTCCCGATTTATCTTTCACTGGGAATTGGTGCTAATGTATTCACCTTGATGGAGAGGATTGAGAGTGTAAAGAACAATGCGCTCCTCCGACATGAATCTGAACATGATGCCTTGACGATGCTGCTGAACCGCAGGTCAGGTGAAGAGAAGATGAAGCTTCTTTTTGAAGAAAATGTACATGGGACGTTTGCAATTGCGGATGTCGATGAGTTCAAGACATTCAATGACTGTTTTGGTCACCAGGTCGGGGATGATGTATTAAAGGGAATCTCAGAAGCAATGATGTCTGTCTTCCGTTCCCCAGATGTTGTATGGCGGCTGGGTGGTGACGAATTTGCCATCTTTGCAGTGAATCTGACGGACCCTGAAATCTGTACCAGAAAGTTCCAGGTATTGATGAGCCAGATTGCAAAGATGGAACTGCCGGAAGGTGTTAATGAAATGGTCAGCATCAGTGTTGGCTGTACGGTATGCAGTGACATCCATCTCAATTTTGATGATGTTTACCATGCCAGTGATGAAGCTCTGTATCAAGCAAAGAGTCAGGGCAGGGGAAAAATCGTATTTCATGAATGAATTACAACGAAAGGCTGAAAGGCCTTTTTCTGTCGTATTTAGAATGACATGAAAGAAGAAAACAAATACAATAGTAGCAGATAGAAAAGTGAGGTACAGAATCATGCAGGATCAGAACTGGCATCACTCATTGAAAAAGAACAAGAGCGTCAAAACAATAATATTGAATTAATAGCATCAGAAAATTTCTGCTCGAAGGAAGTCAGAGAAGCAGCGGGATCCTTCTGACCAATAAATATGCAGAAGGATATCCAGGACACAGATACTACGGCGGATGCGTAAATGTAGATGCTGTTGAAGAACTGGCAAGGACAAGAGCCTGTGAACTGTTCGGGGCAGAACATGCAAACGTACAGCCGCATTCCGGATCGCAGGCGAATATGGGAGTCTATATGTCTGTCCTGCAGCCAGGAGACAGAGGTCATGGGCATGGACCTGTCTGCCGGTGGTCATCTGACTCATGGCGCCAAGGTCTCTTTCTCCGGTAAATTATATGAGTTCCATTCTTATGGCGTTGATCCGAATACTGAACGGATCAATTATGACGCAGTCGATCAAATGGCCTGGAAGTGCAGCCGAAGATCATCGTAGCAGGTGCTTCTGCTTATGCCAGAGAAATCGACTTCAAGGAATTCAGAAGAATTGCGGATCACTGCGGGGCTCTGCTGATGGTAGACATGGCGCATATTGCAGGTCTCGTTGCGACCGGTTATCACATGAGCCCAGTCCCATATGCAGACTTTGTCACAACCACAACGCATAAGACGCTCAGAGGCCCGAGAGGCGGCATGATCCTTGCAGGGAGCAGTATGCCAAGGCATGGGACAAGGCCATCTTCCAGGCATTCAGGGAGGCCCGTTATGCCATATCGTTGCAGCGAAGGCAGCCTGCCTGTATGAAGCAATGCAGCCAGAATATAAGACATACATCAAACAGCTGCTGGACAACTGCCAGGTGCTTGCAGGTACGCTGCAGGAAGAAGGATTCCGTCTGGTCACCGGCGGAACAGACAATCATCTGCTGCTGCTGGATACCATGTCCATGGGTGTGACCGGCAGGGATGCTGAAACAGCTCTGGATGAAGTCAACATCACAGTCAACAAGAATGCAATTCCATTTGATCAGCAGAAGCCGAACATCACCTCCGGCATCCGCATCGGCACGGCAGCTATGACGACTAAGGGATTCAAGGAAGACGATTTCCGTCAGGTAGGAAAATGGATTGCGGAAGTCATCAAGAATAAAGATGATGAGAATTGAAGGCACAGGTCAAGCAGCAGGTACTGGCATTGACCGCAGCACATCCATTTGAATAGAGAACAGGCAGAGTTCATTTTGACTCTGCTTTTTTTGAAGATGGAATAAATTGTCAGCAAAAAAGGGTATGATAATACAAAGAGGTGGTTTTATGATCGATATTTTGAACAGTCTTCCGATGTACCTGATCTGCGGCGGTATTATTCTGGTCGTAGCACTTGTCTGTGTTGTGTTATGGTTCGTGCATACCGAGCAGGCATTGCCATCGGCATGGATCAGAAAAAGCTGAAGTATGCAGTGACCTCCAGCATTACATTTTCCATTTTGCCGAGTGTTGGAATCCTGCTTGGCGTCATTGCCTTGTCAGGAAGTCTAGGAACACCATGGCCTTGGCTGCGTTTGTCGGTAATTGGTGCGCTTCATTATGAAACACAGGTCGCTGAAGCTGCGGCGGAACAGGTCGGCATGAGCCAGCTGTCTGCATCCGCGATGACGCCGCAGGCTTTTACAACAATTGCATTGTTAATGAGCATATGCATTATCTGGGGGCATGGTCCTTTCTTTCTTTTTCAATAAGAGCTATCTCAAAAAGCTGCAGGGAAGAAAAGAGTCCGGTGAAGCTGATGCCAAAAATAAAAAAGAAGGATTTGGCGATACCGCCATGACTGCGATGTTCATCGGTCTGGTCAGTGCCTATATGGGCAGCTATATCGGCAGCTTTGTTTCCGGCAAGGGAATGTTTACCTTTCAGGGAGACATCACTCCAATCATTGTTGCCGTTGTATCTGCACTTGTGATGGCTGTCTTTACATACTTTGCAGAAAAGAAGCACATGGTCTGGCTGGAGAGTTTTTCGATTGCCGGAAGTATGCTGATCGGCATGATTGCTGCCGTATTGATCTAGGAGGGGACATCAGATGGAAAATAAAATTTATAATGATGATTCTTCCAGAGAAGAATTTATTGAGAAATATGATAAAGGAACACACTTCATCGGCAGGCTGTCAACAGCAGTCTGTACCGTCCTGTTTTGCGGGGCTCCGTTTGTCATTGGTATTTATCTAGGTGCGATGCCGGATCTTTCGGCAGCAGCGAAAGGGTATCTTTCAGTCGGTTTAGTCTGGACAGTTTCCAGTGTTGTTGAATTTCTGGTCTATACGCCAATGCTTGGGGCGGGCGGCGGATATCTCGCCTTTATCACCGGCAACTTGATCAACATGAAGATTCCATGTGCAATGAATGCACGTGAGATTGCCGGCACCAAGAGCGGCACGACTGAAAATGAGATCATCTCTACATTGTCGATTGCAGCTTCTTCACTGGTAACCATTCTGATTTTAGCCGGCGGCGTCATGCTGCTGATTCCTCTGCAGCCAATCCTGCAGAGTGAAGCACTGCAGCCTGCATTCGAAAATGTTGTGCCGGCATTGTTCGGTGCAATGGCATATCAGTACTACCGCAAGAACCTGAAACTTGCGCTGGTTCCATTAGTCATCATGACCATTCTTTATCTGTTCGTGCCTTCATTGACATCACAGACAAGTCTAATGATTCTTCCTTCCGGTGCACTGACCATCGGCTTAGCATATTTGAGCTGGAAGAAAAAGTCGGGGAAAGAAGGCAGGTCATGATCTTTGTGAAAATCATTCTCTGGATTCTTGGTATCATTGCAGTCCTGTTGCTTGCAGCGCTGGTCCATACGCTGGCGACACCGCGGAAACATACAACATATGAACCGCATCCTGATGCAGGTCAGGAGAAGCTCTGTGCTGAGAAGCTTTCCAGAATGGTCCAGTATGATACGACGTCTTATCCGGATACATATGATGAAAAGAAATTTGCCGGCTTTCACCAAGTGCTGGAAGAACTGTTCCCGCTGGTCTTTGAAAAACTGGAGAAGACGGAAATTGACGGCAACCTTCTGTTTTATTGGAAGGGAAAGAGCAGTGAACATCCCTTGGTCCTGATGAGCCATCAGGACGTCGTGCCGGCTGAAGGAACATGGACGCATGGTCCATTTTCAGGCGATATTGCAGAGGGAAAGGTATGGGGCAGAGGGGCTTCTGATACAAAGTGCTCTGTTATGGGTTTCTTTGAAGCTGTCGAGGAACCTGCTGCGCATCAATTATGTACCGGCTAATGATGTCTATCTTTCTTCTTCCTGCACGGAAGAATGGGCTGGTGATGGCTGCGGAAAATTAGTCAAGGAATTGAAAAAGCGCGGCGTACGTCCATACTTAGTATGCGATGAAGGCGGTGGCATCATCACGGATCCAATGGGCGGTATTCCTGGCAATTTTGCCATGGTTGGCCTGTTCGAAAAGGGAAAGGCTGATGTGAAGTTCACTGCCGCAAGCAATGGCGGCCATGCAAGCACACCGGTGAAGAATTCTCCGCTGGCCAGGATCTCAGCATTTGTCGATGACGTTGAGACACATTCTCCTTTCAAGGCAAAGATGTCAAAGGAAGTTGAACGCATGTTCAATACACTGGCACCATATGCATCTTCCTTTGGACTGCGCTATATCTTTGGCAATACATGGCTGTTCAAGCCGCTGTTAGTCAAGCTGATGCCTTCCATCTCAGCTCAGGCTGGCGCTATGCTGAAGACGACGATTGCCTTCACAATGGCTTCTGGCTCTGATGCATATAATGTGATGCCGCAGGAAGCAACTCTGGGTGCCACATGCGTTTTATTCCGCATCAGGGCATGAAGGAAAGCTTGGACATTATCAGGCGTCTGGCAGATAAACATGGTCTGAAGACAGAAGTGATGTATGCAACAGATGCATCCAATTCCGTCGATATCAACAGTGAGGCATTCCGCTTCTTCCAGTCAATGATTGAAGCAACTTTCTCAGGCACTGCGGTCAGTCCATATGTCATGACGGGTGCTACTGATGCCCGCAACTATCAGGAGATCTGTGATACAGTTGTCAGATTTGCACCGGTCATCTATGGACCGGAGCAGATGAAGGGTATGCATGGGCTCAATGAGAACATCAAGACAGACTGTCTTCCAGGCTGTGTTGATTTCTATAAAAATCTGATTCAGAATCTGAAATAGAGTACATCAGTTTTGATGCACTCTTTTTTGTCAGAAAGTATATGATTAAAATGAGAAGAGATATCAGAAAGAGGCAGATATGGATCATTCTAAACATGCATTCAAGCAGAAGAACATTTTTTGGATCGTGGTGGCTTTGGCAGTTCTGGGACAGATTGCCTGGGCTTGGAGAATGCCTGGTTCAATACTTTTACATATGATGAGATTACGACAAATACACAGCCGATTGCCATCATGAACGGTGCCAGTGCGGTCGTAGCGACAGTCACGACTTTTTTGATGGGAACATTATCAGATAAGGCAGGAAAGAGGAAGCCTTTCATTCTATGGGGATATGTCATCTGGGGCATCACGACCGGTGGATTCTATCTCTGCAAGTTCTTCCCGGGAGAAATATTCAAATGCGTCATGGTCGTTGTTCTGGACTGTGTGATGACTTTCTTTGGATCAACTGCCTATGATTCCTGCTTCAATGCATGGACAACAGATATATCGGACAGTTCCAGCCGCGGCCGGATCACTTCCATCGTACAGATTGCACCTCTGATCTCCGGTGTCATTCTGGCTTTTGCGGGTGCAGTCATCGATAATTACGGATATGCGGTATTCTTCATCAGTGTCGGTGCTCTGGTCAGCTTGACGGGATTGATTGCCGGCAATGCAATGCAGGATGCTGCAGATCTGAAGCCAAATCCGGATGCGATGAAGGAAGGTGTCTGGAAGCAGATCTTTGGTGCGTTCAAGATTGAAACATTCAAGCAGAATCGAAAACTGTTCCTTGTCTTATGTTCCATCTGTATTCTTCTGTGCGGCTTTCAGGTGTCTTATGCTTATGAGATGATCTTTGCCAACAACTATCTTGGTATTTCGAAAACATATGCAACATTTTTAACGGCCGCAGCCCTGCCGGTCATGATTGCGGCTTCCATTATCACTGGAAAGCTCTGTGATGAAGGAAAGGGGACCAAAGTTCTGATGGCTGCACCGCTTGTCTTTGCCGCAGGTGCACTGCTGCATGGCTTGACGATGAACATTGTGCTGATCGTCATAGCGAGAGCTCTGCTGTATGGCGGCTGGATGGCAATGATGGTCGCTTCTACAGCAATGTTCAAGAATCTGATTCCAGGAGACAGCCATGGAAGATTCGAGGGCATGAGGATGATCTTCATGGTCATGATCCCGATGGTCATTGGTCCGGAGATTGGATCGCTCTTGATTGGCAGCCAGGATGTTTCACCAATCATTTACATTGTGACTGGTATTGTGGCCCTGGCCGCATATCTGCCGATCCTGCAGCTGAAAAAAATGGAGAAAAATTCAGGATGCTGAAGAATGCCTGAATCAAAGGAAAATTCTGACAAAGAAGATGCTGCGGCGTCTTTTTTGATTGCTTCGAAGGTAAAATGAAAGTATTCTATAGGGGCGAGATGAGGAGGTGCAGTATATGACAGAAACAATGACGACCAATGAGCTGATCCGTATTCTGGATCATAATGAAGCAGCTGAGTTAAGTGACTATATTGAAGAAGTCAATGCTGTTGATATTGCACAGCTGCTGCCGGAATTGAGTGATGAACAGGTCTGGAAGCTCTGCTCCTTACTCGAAGTAGAGAATCTGGCAAAGGTGCTGGAACAGACAGAAGATGAACAGGCTGTCCGAATGGCAGAGTCCATTACGAACGATGAACTGATTGAAGTCTTCAGTTATATGCAGAAGGATGATATTGCCGACTTGATTGGTGAGATTCCGGATGCACAGAGAAAAATGCTGATCAAACAGATGAAGGTCGGTGACCGAAATACTGTCCAGACCTTGCTGCAGTATCCGGAGGACAGTGCCGGAGGCATCATGACCACCGCATACATTTCTCTGTCAGAAGACATGACTGTCGCTGACGGCATGGCAAAGATCAAGCAGACAGCAGAAAAGACCGAAGTCATTGAAACTTTGTATATTGTAAATGTAAAGCATCAGCTGACCGGGACCTGCAACTTAAGACAGATTCTGACAGCACCGCGGAATACCCTGCTCAAGGACATTATGAATGAGAATGTCATCTCCGTTCACCCTGAAGAAGACCAGGAAGAAGTCGCAAAGCTTGTATCAAGGTATGACTTGAATGCAATTCCTGTTGTGAACAACCGCAAATCCATTCTGGGCATTATTACAGTTGATGATATTATCGATGTTATCGTTGAAGAATATAACGAAGATATCCTGGAAATGGCAGGTGTATCCAAAGAAGAAAGCCTGACAACATCCCTGGGTGATTCAATCCGTCTCCGTCTGCCGTGGCTGCTGATCAACTTAGCAACTGCATTCCTGGCATCATTGACAGTAAAGGCATTTGAAGGGACGATTGCTCAAGTTGTTGCCTTGTCATCTACAATGACAATTGTCTCCGGCATGGGCGGCAATGCAGGTACACAGACGCAGTCAATTCTTGTCCGTCAGCTTGCGCAGGATGATATTTCAGTATCCAAGTACTGGAAGGCATTCTGGAAAGAAATCCTGTTAGGCGTGATCAACGGTGCCGTCAATGGTGCTGTAACAGGCTTGGTCGTTTATGCAATCTACGGCAATGTCTTCTTAGGAATCATTATTCTGATTGCGATGATTGGGAACTTGGTCGTTGCCGGTGTATTTGGCTTCGTTGTTCCGGTGCTTTTGAAAAAGCTCGGTGCAGATCCAGCAGTATCTTCTTCAATATTTGTAACAACGGCTACAGATGTGCTTGGCTTCTTTATCTTCTTAGGCCTTGCGCAGCTGTTCTTACCGCTTTTAGTATGAGGTGAAGCAATGACAGTACAGATTATGAAAAAAGGAATCAAAGTAAAAAAGGGGACAGACAGCAATGGACGCGCTGCGGGAAGGTGTTCCGCACTGGATCCATCATACAGTGAAAGATGACAGCTATGTAGACGGTGTCATGTATCTGCCGAAGTGCGACTGCAGTGAATGCGGATATACAAGCAATCAGGAAAAGAAGGTCTGCCCTCACTGCGGTGCAAAAATGGTGAATTGGTAAAAGAAAAGAAGAACGCAGGTTCTTCTTATTTTTTCTCAGCAAGAATGGTGCGGATCGTCTTCGTGTCGTACATATAGAACTTCAAGTCATTGACTTGTTCAAGGACAATGTCCTGAGTATCAAAGTAGTTCTCAATCTTATGCATTAAGTGAGTATATTCCGGATTGATGCGGCATTTGTGATGATGCGCTGTGGCATCAAAGTAAAGATAGATCAGTGTCCACATGATTTCCAGACAGCTGTCTTCGATCCAGAAGTCAGCTTTTTCAATGGGCGCATTGTACTGCATCAGCAGCTTCTCCATGCACTGCAGACCATCAGTGCTGCTCTGCCAGATATCTGTGAAGATATAATCGAACTGTGAAAGATATGCTTCATTAAAGGATGCATAGGCATCTCCTTCAATGATGGTGACTGTCTTATCATGTGGGAACTGCGGATACAGGAAGCGGTTAAACATCTCAATGACCTGCGGGCTGTTTTCAATACAGGTGATGGATGTGACCTTTGGATTCAGCAGTGCCATGTAGATGAAGTATCCAATGCCGAGGCCGAAGGTCAGAACACTGCCGTGTGCCTTTACGGCAGGGGCATCATTGGTTGCAGCTTCGCTTGGGGCATCCAGCATCCAGTCATCTTCATCCTGAAACAGATAGATGGCATCAAAGTTGCGGTCCATAGCCCTCAGCTTCATCCAGTCATTCAGTTCATGCGATGGATCCTTCTGGATTGCATCTGTATTGAAAAGTTCATGACCGGCTGTTTTCTGTGTTTCATAGGAAAAGTGCTCGTTTTTTACCAAATCAAGAGAGACATGAGAATGATATGGCGAATTCTCCCATTCATCCGCAGATAAAAAGAGGGTAGGCCAGCTGATCTCCGGCCCGGCAAATTCCGCAAAGCCTGCTTCATGCATGGCGGCCTGAATCTTATGTTCATTTGCCTTGGTGACATGCTCACCAAGGAATTCATTTTTGTGATCGTTCTGGATATTTGATCTGCAGCGGTCCAGAAAGGACTCGATTTCTTTTGTTAATTTGATTTCCATGCCGTTATTGTACCATGAGGATTATGACAGTTATGCTATAATATCGCAGTCAGGGAGAAAAGAATGCGTATTTTAATAGCAAATGATGATGGTATTGACGCCAGAGGGATTGCTGCTCTGGTTAATGTGCTGAAAGATGAATACGAAGTATATGTGGCTGCACCGCACAGACAGCGCAGTGCCTACAGCCATTCTGTCACTTATTTTGCCCGACATCGGCAGGCCTGGCATCGAAAGATCGAAGGAACAGCAGATGCATGGGCAATTGATGCGACACCGGCTGATTGCGTTTATTATGGATGCTTTGCCTTTATGAAAGAGCTGCCGGATCTGATTATTTCCGGGATCAATCATGGCGAGAATCTGTCAACCGACTGCATTTATTCCGGTACTGTCGGAGCTGCTTCTGAAGGAATCATCATCGGAGTGCCGGCTATGGCTGTTTCACTGTGCTCCTATACCAGCAGTGACTTTGAAGCTGCAGCACAGGCTGCAAAGGAACTCATCCCGTATTATATGAGAGATCCGCACCGGTTGGAGTATATGCTGAATGTCAATGTTCACAGCACTGCCAAGGGAAGAGATCAAGGCTATAAGGTTACAGTCACTGAAGGAGAGCGCAATTATCAGAAGCCTGTGCAGGTCGTCAAGCAAAATGATGGATCGATGCTGCTGGTTTGTGATGATGTCCCGATGACAACAAATCATATGATCAATACAGTGGAAGGTGATGTTACTGCAGTGAAGCAGGGATACATCTCCATTACACCGATGGACAATGATATAACGCATCACGAGCAGATTCAGAATATGAAGGGATATGAATACATTCCGTTTTGATTCTGCTGAAGCAAGGAGGAATTGAAATGTTACCAGCTTTGATAATCTTTATTATTATGTATATTCTTTTGCTGGTGCTGCCAGCAAAGAGATATATTGTTGCTTTGACAGCAGCGGCTATATTTGTAATCACCGGGATTCTGCCAATCAACAAAATTGTTCAATCAGTGGAATGGAATGTCATTTTAATGCTTGCCGGCACAATGATGATTGTTGAATTGTTTATTGAAAGCAAAATGCCGGTGCGGATGGCTGAAAAATTATTGAAAACAGTACCGAATGTGCAGTGGGCAATCGTCGCAATTGCCTTGTTCGCCGGACTGATTTCAGCTTTTGTAGACAATGTGGCAACAGTATTGATGGTCGCTCCAATTGGTTTGGCTGTCTCTAAAAAGCTTGGCACAAACCCGATTCCAGTGATCATTGCCATTGCAGTTTCTTCCAATCTGCAGGGAGCAGCGACTCTGGTTGGAGATACAACAAGTATCCTGCTGGGCGGATATGCAAATATGAGTTTCAATGATTTCTTTTGGTTTCAGGGAAGACCGGGCATTGCCTTATCTGTTGAGATGGGAGCATTGATGACAATTCCAGTCCTTCTGTTCCTTTTCCGCAGGGAAAAGGCGAAGGTGAATGCTTCTGTCGAAACAGAAGTAAAGGATAAAGTGCCGACATACCTGCTGTTCGGTACAATTGCTGCCTTGATTGCTGCCTCTCAGTTTCCGAATAAACCGGAACTGACCAACGGCATCATCTGTGTTGTCTTTGCTGTTTTCGGTATGATCTACCGTGCATTTAAGGAGAAAAGCACAAACGTTTTTCCACGCGTATTGAAATCGGTTGATTATCAGACTCTTCTCCTGCTGACGGGACTGTTTATTGTCATCGGAGGCATTACAGAGGCCGGCGTCATTCAGGCAATTGCAGATCTGTTTGTTAAGATTGGAGGCAATTCTCTATTCTTGATGTACACCTTGATTGTATTTGCTTCGGTCATCATTTCCGCATTTGTAGATAATATTCCTTATGTGGCAACAATGCTTCCTGTCGTCCAGGGCATCGCTGTCTCCATGGGTGTGTCTCCATATGTCCTGTTCTATGGTCTGCTGATTGGGGCAACGCTGGGCGGCAACCTGACTCCAGTGGGTGCGTCAGCCAATATTGCCGGTATCGGCATCCTGCAGAAGGACGGATATGAAGTATCTACAACAGATTATCTGAAGATTGGAATCCCATTCACAATTGTTGCTGTATTGGCTGGATACATTACAAACTGGCTGATCTGGGGCATGTAAAAGCATAGGAGATGCATTCAATGCATCTCTTTTTTTTACGGTCATTGCTGCTGAATATGCTTTCGAAAAAGTTTCTAATATACAGTGAGAATTTAGTTGCATTCCCATAAGATGTTTGTTATTATATTTGAGCACTGTTTGACAGCGCATGCGCCGATAGCTCAACTGGATAGAGCATTTGACTACGAATCAAAAGGTTGCGAGTTCGACTCTTGTTCGGCGCACCATTTATCTCGGGATGTAGCACAGCTTGGTAGTGCACTTGATTTGGGATCAAGGGGTCACAGGTTCGAATCCTGCCATCCCGACCATTATTGTGGCGAGGTAGCTCAGTTGGCTAGAGCAATCGGTTCATACCCGGAAGATCGTGAGTTCGAGTCTCACCCTCGCTACCATTTGTATTAATGTGTTCGGGCAGATAAAAAAAGATTCTGTTTGCTTCTCGGACCCTTAGCTCAGTTGGTCAGAGCCGTCGGCCCATAACCGACTGGTCGAAGGTTCGAGTCCTTCAGGGTCCACCTATTTTAATGGAGGAGTACCCAAGTGGTTGAAGGGTCCGGTCTTGAAAACCGGTAGGTCGGGAAACTGGCGCCTGGGTTCGAATCCCAGCTCCTCCGCCATTATTTGTTTCAAAAAGTAAATGCATCACACTTATCGCGAGGTAGAGCAGCCTGGTAGCTCGTCGGGCCCATAACCCGGAGGTCGTTGGTTCAAATCCTTCCCTCGCAACCATTGGTCCTGTAGCTCAGCAGGTAGAGCACAGCACTGAAAATGCTGGTGTCGGCAGTTCAACTCTGCCTGGGACCACCTGAAGCTGATTTCGATCAGCTTTTCTTTTTGTCTGAATGCAGGTTTCTGAAAAGATGCCTGTTTTTTGCTATAATAGTAGCATTATGAAAAAACCTTTGATTATTGGCTCTGTTTATACAGAGATTCTGAATTATGTTGATGAACTTCCGAAGGGGAATGAAGATTTCACGCCAAGGAAGAGTGAAATGAGAGTGCGCGGATCAGGGTATGAGATGGCACGCGTGTTCAATGGCTTCGGCTTTCCTTATGAACTGATTGCGCCGGCAGGAACAGGCACCTATGGCGAAATTGTAAAAGAAGAATGTCAGAAGGAAGGTATTCCTCTGATTGCCAAAGATGACATCAATGGCTGCATGTACACGCTGATTGACAAACGCTGGGCAATGAGGGATATATGTCTGTGCCAGGTGCAGAATATGATTTTGACCTGGAGGATATTCAGTATATTGATCCGGAAGAGATATCGATTGTTGTATTGTTTGGTGAAATGCTGACAGGAAAGAACAGCGCAGATCTGATCCAGGCATTGGATGATCTGCAGAAGCCGATGATCTTTGTTCCAGGCAGCCGCGGAGATGATATTGATGAAGATATCCTCAACGCTGTCTTCCAGTTTGAACCGCAGCTTTTCTTAAGTGATACAGAGGCGTACTTCATTGCCGGTGCACGCACGCATGACATGAAGGAAACAGCTGGCGCACTGCATGAAGAGAGCGAAGCACCGGTCATGATTTTTCAGCAGCTTGAAGGAGTTTATTATCAGGATGATGAGCAGAAGTACCTGGTGCCTTGTTCCAAGAATGTGCAGTTCAATATGGTGCTGGCGGGATATCTTGCCGCAGGCACTGCCGGCATTGATAGGCAGCGGGCATTGAAGTATGCATGTTCATTTGCACAGGAGTGCCGAAGCAAGCTGCCTTCCAGCAATTTGATGGAGATGGAGAAGAGACAGCTGGCAGATCTGATCTTAGGTAAATAAGCTATGTATAACGGATTAAGTGAAAAGGAAGCACAGGGAAAAAAGAATCAGGGTCTGATCAATGGTCAGGTAAAACGCATGTCACGTTCCTATCAGGAGATTATTAAAGGGAATACATTGACATACTTTAACTTTGTGAACATTGTCCTTTTCATTGTGGTCTGTTTAACAGGACAGATGAATAATGCATTATTCATTACCACCATGATTGCCAATACCTGCATCGGCATCTTCCAGGAGATCAAATCCAAGAAACTGCTGGATCAGATGGCTATCCTGGTCGTTACAAAAGTGGAAGTCAAGCGCGATAATGAGTGGCGCGAAATTCCAGTGTCTGAGATTGTACTGGATGATTTGATCCGTCTGGATGCAGGTGATCAGGTACCGGTCGACGGCGATGTCGTGGACGGCTATCTGGAAGTCAATGAAAGCATGCTGACAGGTGAATCCAATATGGTCATCAAGCAGCCGGAGCAGCACGTATATGCTGGTACGATTGTCACGTCCGGTGAGGCGTCTGCCCATGTCACAAGAGTAGGGAAAAACTGTCTCGCTTCGCAGATCATGGCCGAAGCACAGAAAGAAAAAAGAGCAGAGTCAAAGCTCCATAATGACTTGAATAAATTGATCCGTGTCATCTCGTTTACGATTGTACCGCTGGGCATCATACTTTATATTGTTCAGAAGAATAATCTCGGTATGGCATGGCAGGATGCCGTCTTAAAGACAGTTGCTGCGGTTGTCGGCATGATTCCAGAGGGATTGGTCGTATTGACATCCATTGCTTTAGCTGTTTCAGTGATCCGTCTGTCTCAGCGTAAAGTACTTGTTCAGGACCTGTTCTCAATTGAATCATTGGCAAGAGTTGATACCATCTGTCTGGATAAGACCGGCACTTTGACACAGGGGACAATGAAAGTTACAAAAGTGCGTCCGTTACTGGATGCAGATCTGAATCATGTCAAGGATATCATGGGCTCTTATCTAGACCATATGGAGAAACCGAACGCCACTTCCAAGGCGATGATTGAATACTTCGGCACCAATACGCATTACGCCAAGGATCAGATCCTGCCTTTCTCTTCTGACCGTAAATATGCCGGCGCTATGCTGCATGGTGAAGGAACCGTCTATGTAGGCGCGGTCAACTTCCTGTTCCCGAAGGGAAGCCCGGCTGTCAACAAGTATATCAAAGCGCATACCGATCAAGGCGAGCGAGTCGTTGTCATTGCTCACAGTGATGAACCGATAAGTGAAGGTCTGCCGGATGATCTGGAGCCTCTGGCAATTGTTGCAATCAAGGATGTCCTGCGTGATCACGTTGAAGATATCATGAAGTATTTTCAGAAACAGAATGTTGATATCAGAGTCATTTCGGGTGATGACCCGGCTACGGTATCTTCTTTAGCAAAGCAGGCCGGCATTCCAAATGCGGAGCAGTATGTCGATATGTCCAAGACGACTGAAAAGATAGATGAATGTGCTTCGAATTATACAGTCTTCGGCAGAGTCCTGCCGGACCAGAAGAAGGCATTGGTCAAGGCACTGCAGAAGCAGGGAAGAACGGTTGCAATGACGGGTGATGGTGTCAATGATGTGCCGGCCTTAAAGACAGCTGATGTATCTGTTGCCATGGCAGCTGGCGCTTCAGCAGCGAAAGACAGTGCAAATATTGTTCTGCTGGATAATGACTTTGGCAAGATGCCTAGTATTGTCGATGAAGGCAGACGGGTCATCAATAATATCTCAAGGGCATCATCCATGTATCTGGTCAAGACGGTCTTTTCTATGCTGCTGAGCATCTATGTCATTCTGATGGTCAGAGAATATCCATTCCTGCCGGTCCATCTGTCCGTAATCAGCGCTTTTGGCGTCGGTATTCCTACTTTCTTTTTACAGCTGGAACCATCCTTTGAAAAAGTCAGCGGCAGATTCTTTGCAAAAGCACTGCGCAATTCTGTACCAAGTGCACTGGCAGTCTTCCTGTCGGCAATTTTGTGCATGCTTGTCAGAGACGGTTTCTTCCTGCCGAACGAAAGATTCTATGGCATCTTTGTCACGGTGACATGCTTCATCTATATCTATACGCTGTACCGTGTTTACTACCCGCCGACAAAGCTGAGGTGGGGGGTCTTTGCGGCAATGGGCATCTGCATGGTTATTTCATTTGTATTTGCCCAGCATCTTGTCAGCGTCTCCTACGAATGGATTGACCTGGTCGTGATCATTCCAATGATGGCCTTAGAGCCTTTCTTAATTGCTCTGATTGCCCGCATCTATGACGGTATCAGCAGTTTCTTCCAATCGATTCACGATTTCTTTGCGGAGAGGTTCCACCATGGATCATGAATATATACCAGATCTTCATATGCTGGAATACATCATGCACGCAAATCAGAAGAAGGAAATTCATAAGATCTATCTCTTCCTTGATTTTGACGGCGTGATCAATGTCTTCTATCAGGAAGGAACGCCGGAGTATCAGAAAAAATTGGAAGAATCTAAAAATGGTTTTGATTTTGCAGAACGGAAATGCGTCGCACGCTTGAACCAGTTCTGTGCGGATTATCCGGTGGAAGTCATCATTTCTTCTTCCTGGAGGTTTGGTAAGCTGAAGTCATGTACTGCCTACTTAAAAAATTCTGGTCTCAAAAATTATGTTAAAGAGACTGATACCACACAGACGGAAAAATTCCAGAGCAGGGAAGCAGATATTGAACAGTATCTGCTGGCCCATCCAGATTTCAGCGGGTTTATCATCTTTGACGATATGCCGATGAAGAATCTTGATCATTATCTGGTGCAGACCAATCCATTTAAAGGCTGGGATGCGGACCGTGACCGTTTAGCAAGAAATATTGTTAAAAAGTTCTAGACATTTCAGGGTCCCTTAGGTATAATCATTTTTGCTGATGCGGATATGGCGGAATTGGCAGACGCGCTAGTTTCAGGTACTAGTGGGGCGACCCGTGCTGGTTCAAATCCAGTTATCCGCACCATAGAGAGAAGCTCTTCGGAGCTTCTTTTCTTTATCTTTTCCAGTTACAATTATGAAATAAAGGAGACATGATCATGAATATCGAAATTGATCTTACCAATGTAGAACTGCATACGAAAAGAATGACGCTGCGTCCCTGGACGATGGCTGATCTGAATGATTTCTATGAATATGCATCTGTCGACGGCGTCGGTCAGATGGCAGGTTGGCAGCCGCATCAGAATATTGAGGAATCCAGGAGGATCCTCGAGATGTTCATCCAGGGGAAGAAGACCTTTGCGCTGGTAAAAGGCGGCAAATGCATCGGATCTCTCGGCATTGAAAAATACAATGAAGCAGAGTTCCCGGAATTTGCTGATCTGAAGGCAAGAGAACTGGGCTTTGTCCTGTCCAAAGACTTTTGGGGACAGGGACTGATGCCGGAAGCCGTCAATGAAGTCATACGCTGGTTGTTTGAGACCAAGGATCTTGATCTGATCACCTGTGGCTACTTCAAATGGAACCATCAGTCAGAAAGCGTGCAGAAGAAGTGTGGATTTGTGCCATACCGTACCATCCAGTTCGAAACAAGAGCGCATAAGATAGAAGAAACACAGGTTGGTGTTTTAAAGAGAGAAGATTGGCAGCAGAGGGTTGGTTGACACAAATCGTCCGCCATTATGTATAATAAGTACTATGTCAGACTTATTTGAATACGCCGGTGCTGAGACAAAAAAGAAAAATGAACCTTTAGCAGCCCGCATGAGACCGCAGACTTTGGATGAGGTCGTGGGACAGGATCACATCGTCGGCAGGGATAAATTACTATATCGGGCAATCCAGGCAGACCAGCTTAGTTCGATCATTTTATATGGTCCACCAGGTACTGGGAAAACGACTTTGGCAATGGTCATTGCCCATACGACCAGTGCTGACTTTGAACAGATCAATGCAACGATTGCCGGCAAGAAGGAAATGGAGCAGGTCATCGAACATGCCAAGCAGACGCTTGGTGCATATGGCCGCAAAACAATTCTTTTCATTGACGAGATCCACCGCTTCAATAAGGCGCAGCAGGATTATCTGCTTCCTTATGTAGAAGATGGAACAATCATATTGATTGGGGCAACGACCGAGAATCCATATTTTGAAGTGAATGGTGCTCTATTGAGCAGATCGCGGATCTTTGAACTGCATTCTCTTGATAAAGCAGCTGTACTCACGCTGATCAAGCGGGCAGCCAGTGATCCAATCAAAGGTATTGCGGGTGATATGGTGCAGGTGGATGACGATGCTGCAGAGTTCTTAGCTGATATCGCCGACGGTGATGCCAGAGCTGCTTTAAATGCATTGGAGCTGGCTGACTTGACAACCGCACGCAGTGATGACGGATATATCCACGTTACTTTGGCTGTGGCAGAGGAATGCATTCAGAAGAAGGCGGTCCGCTACGACAAGACAGGTGACAATCACTATGATACAATCTCTGCCTTTATTAAATCCATGCGGGGTTCTGATCCGGATGCGGCAGTATATTATCTGGCCAGGATGCTTTCAGCTGGGGAAGATGTGAAGTTCATTGCCCGAAGGATCATGATCTGTGCCTCGGAAGATGTCGGCAATGCGGATCCACGTGCATTGGAAGTGGCAGTTGCTGCTTCTTTGGCTGTAGAGCGTATCGGCATGCCGGAAAGCCAGATCATCCTTTCACAGGCTGCGTCCTATGTTGCCTGTGCACCAAAATCCAATTCTGCTGTCAATGCTATCTTTAAGGCAAAAGCAGAAGTTGAGAAAAGCGGCAATCTGCAGATACCGCCGTATTTGAAAGATGCACATTACAACAGTGCTGAAAAGCTCGGTCATGGTATCGGCTATCAGTATCCGCATGATTTTCCGCATCATTATACTGATCAGCAGTATCTTCCGGATGATCTCAAAAATGAAAGCTTCTATGAACTTTCTGATTCGGGCTATGAGGCAAAGCTGCAGCAGTGGCTGAAATCCATCGGCAAGAAGAACTATCATCAGGAAACGAAGAAGTAATTGATCCCGGATACCGTGAAGAAACGGCTGCGGGATTTTTTGTGGAAATGTAACAAAGAAAAAAAGATAAAGAATGGTCCTATAAAATATATATGTAAATATTTACATTTTATTGAAACATTTACATATTTGGCATATAATCGTTATCCGTAGAGGACAAAATTATGGAAACTTTATATGACAGTCAGTTCGAGCATGATGCCTGCGGCATTGGAGCAGTCGTCAGTATTCAGGGAATCAGGACCCATCAGACAGTCAGTGATGCATTAAGGATCGTTGAAAATCTCGGCCACCGGGCAGGGAAAGATGCCAAAGGCGAAGTTGGTGACGGTGTCGGCATCCTGACGCAGATTCCACATGCATATTTCCGTAAAGTCTGTGCTGAACTGCAGCTGCCGTCTTCCTTTGGTGTCGGCATGTTTTTCTTTCCAAAGGATATCCGTGCCCGCCGGCAGGCAATGAAGATGTTTGAAGTTATTGCCAAGAAGGAAGGATGCACCTGTGTCGGATGGCGTGAAGTCCCTGTCAATCCAGACAGTCTCAGTGAAAAGGCGATGTCTTCCTGCCCTGCAATCTATCAGGCATTTGTAACATCTGATCCTCAGCTGGAGCCAGGAATTGAATTTGACCGGAAACTATATTTGATCCGGCGCATCTTTGAACCAAGCAATGAAGAGACCTATGTGTGCTCACTGAGCTCCAGAACGATTGTCTACAAGGGAATGTTCTTAGTCAATCAGCTGCGTACTTTTTTTACTGATCTGCAGCAGGAGGATTTCACAGCTTCCATTGCACTGGTGCACAGCCGTTTCTCGACTAATACCATGCCAAGCTGGCGGCGTGCTCACCCTTACCGCTACATCATGCATAACGGCGAAATCAATACCATTAAAGGAAATGCCGGCAAAATGCTCTCCCGGGAAGAGAACATGGCTTCTTCAATCTTAGGGGATGAGATTGATAAGGCATATCCTGTCATTGCATCCAACGGGTCAGATTCAGCAATGCTGGACAACACGCTGGAATTCATGATGATGTCAGGATCGGACTTGGCCAAGGCAGTCATGCAGCTGATTCCAGAACCATGGCAGAACAATGATGAAATGGATCAGGAAAAGAAAGATTTCTATGAATATAATGCTACTTTGATGGAACCTTGGGATGGACCGGCTGCCATCATCTTCAGTGACGGTGATGTCATGGGTGCAGTATTGGACCGCAACGGCCTGCGGCCTTCCCGTTACTATGTAACAAAGGATGACTATCTGATCCTTTCTTCAGAAGTCGGTGTACTGGAGATTGATCCAGCCCGGATTGCTAAGAAGGACCGTCTTCGTCCAGGCAAGATGCTGTTAGTAGATACCGAAGCAAAACGGCTGATCCCGGATGAAGAGATCAAGGCAAAATATGCTTCTCAGCATCCATATGGCGAATGGCTGAAGACAAATCTTATGGAGCTGAAGGACCTGCAGATACCAAACCAGAACACAATCCATCTGAAGGGCGAGGAACTGGCAAAGCAGAAGAAAATGTTCGACTACTCCTATGAAGATATACAGGACTATATTCTGCCGATGGCTTTGAATGCACTGGAACCAGTTGTATCCATGGGTGCTGATATTCCTCTTGCCGTCATGAGCAGGCAGTATCAGCCGCTGTTCAATTACTTTAAGCAGCTGTTTGCCCAAGTCACCAATCCGCCGATTGACTCCATCCGTGAGGAAATTGTCACCTCAACGGCTGTATATCTTGGAAAAGATGGGAACCTGTTGGAAGACAAAGCTGAAAATGTCAGGGTCCTGAAGATCAATAATCCAATCCTCAGCAATCTGGATCTCCTGAAGATCCGCAATATGAAAAAGAGCGGTTTCAAGACGGCTGACATCAGCATTCTGTATTACAAAAATACACCGCTGGAAAAAGCCATTGAGAACATGTTCAATGAAGCGGATAAAGCGATTGAAGCAGGCAGCACCATTCTGATCCTCTCTGACCGCGGTGTGGATGAGACCCACGTCCCGATTCCTTCACTGCTTGCTGTATCTGCAATGCATCAGCATCTTCTCCGCACCAAGCGCAGAATGAGCTGTGCACTGATCCTGGAAACGGCAGAACCGAAGGAAGTCCATCACTTTGCGACGTTACTGGGCTATGGGGCAAGTGCCATCAACCCATATCTGATCCAGGACTGTCTGCAGGAACTGATCGATGAGGGAACACTGAACAAAGAGTACTATGCCGCCGTGCATGACTTTAACTATGCCATTCTGAAGGGCATCGTAAAGATTGCCTCTAAGATGGGCATTTCAACTCTGCAGTCCTATCAAGGTTCACAGAACTTTGAAGCAATCGGTATTGACCATGATGTGATTGAACGCTACTTTGGTCAGACGGTCAGCCGGATCGGCGGCATTGATCTGAAGGATATTGAAAAGCAGATTGATGAACGCCACAGTTCAGTCTTTGATCCATTGGGATTAGAAGTCAGCTTGACGCCGGAGAGCAGAGGCGAACACAAGCTGCGCAGCGGCAGGGAAGATCATCTGTATAATCCAGAAACAATCCATGCGCTGCAGCAGGCAGTACGCACGGGAGATTACAGTCTGTATCAAACATATGCAAAGAAGATTGAAGAGGAAGGTGCCGGCTCGCATATCCGCGGCATGCTTGCATTGTCATCGAATCGAGCGCCGATCTCTTTAGATGAAGTTGAAAGTGTAGATTCAATTGTGCAGAGATTCAAGACAGGAGCAATGTCTTACGGCTCCATTTCGAAAGAAGCACATGAGACACTGGCGATTGCCATGAACAGTCTGCATGCGAAGAGCAATACTGGAGAAGGCGGCGAGGAAGAAGACCGCTTTGAAAAGGATGCCAACGGAAACTGGCGCATGTCCCGTATTAAGCAGGTGGCGTCCGGCCGTTTCGGTGTAACCAGCAACTTCCTGAATCACGCGGATGAGATCCAGATCAAGATGGCACAGGGTGCCAAGCCCGGAGAAGGCGGACAGCTGCCAAGCGGCAAAGTCTATCCTTGGGTCGCCAAGGCAAGACATTCAACCCCAGGTGTTCAGCTGATTTCACCGCCGCCGCATCATGATATCTATTCCATCGAAGATCTGGCGCAGCTGATCTATGATCTGAAATGCGCAAATGACAAGGCACGGATCTCTGTCAAGCTTGTTTCTGAAGCAGGTGTCGGTACAGTCGCGGCTGGCGTTGCTAAGGCTGGTTCACAGGTAATCCTGATCTCTGGCTATGACGGCGGGACCGGTGCAGCTCCGAAGAACGCGATTTACAATGCAGGTCTGCCGTGGGAGCTGGGTCTATCAGAAGCACACCAGACATTGCTGATGAATGGTCTGCGGGATAAGGTCGTATTGGAGACAGACGGCAAACTGATGTGCGGCCGCGATGTTGCGGTTGCTGTTCTGCTTGGTGCTGAAGAATTCGGTTTTGCAACAGCACCGCTTGTTGCCATGGGATGCGTCATGATGAGAGTATGCAATCTTGATACCTGCCCAGTCGGTGTGGCAACACAGAATCCAGAGCTTCGCAAGCGGTTCATTGGGAAACCTGAACATGTTGTCAATTTCATGAAATTCATTGCGGAAGATCTGCGCGGATACATGGCACAGCTTGGCTTCCGTACTGTTGATGAAATGATTGGTCATACTGAGTGCCTGCATAAAAAGGAATATCCTGCAGACAGTCCATTGGCCAGAATTGATCTGACAAGCATGCTGGCAAAGGAAGTGGAAGAAGATTCCTATGCCAAGAAGAATATCTTTGACTTCAAGCTTTCTCAGACAAAGGACATGAAGCTCTTTGATGATGCATGTCAGAATGCCCTGCAGCTGCAGAAGCCATGGCACGTCTCACTGGAAGTCAACAACCGTGACAGAGCTTTTGGTACACTGCTTGGCTCACGCATTACCCGTACTTATCCGCATGGCATGCCGGATGACAGATTTGTCATTGACTGTCACGGAAACGGCGGACAGAGCTTTGGCGCATTCATTCCCAAAGGACTGACGCTGAATCTGAAAGGCGATGCAAATGACTATTTTGGCAAAGGACTCAGCGGCGGCATTCTGGCTCTGAAGACAGATGATGGCTCACAATTGAAGGCAGACAGCAATATCGTTGTCGGCAATGTCGCTCTGTATGGTGCGACAAGCGGTGAAGCATATATCAATGGTGTGGCAGGAGAACGATTCTGTGTCCGCAATTCGGGCGCACAGGCGGTCTGTGAAGGATGCGGTGACCATGGCCTGGAATACATGACTGGCGGCACCGTATTGGTGCTGGGCGAAACAGGCAGGAACTTTGCGGCCGGCATGAGCGGCGGCATTGCGTATGTTTATGATCCAAGCAACGTCCTGTATAAAAGGCTGAATGCAGCACTGGTGCAGATGGAATACGCCGACAGCAAGCATGATCAGGATATGATCAAAACGATGCTGGAGAATCACGTCAGGCGTACATGCTCACAGCTTGCTCAAAACCTGCTTGCACATTACGAGGAAGAGAAAGACCACTTCAAGGTCATAATACCAACCGGATACAGAGATATGATCCGGCTGATCAAGCAGAATGAAGAGAAGGGCATGACCGCAGATGAGGCTCAGCTGGAAGCATTCTATACAATGAAGGAGGCGCACTGATATGGGCAAGACCACAGGCTTTCTAGAATATAAACGGCAGGACAACCGCGAACTTCCAGAAAAAGAACGGATCAGGAACTATCATGAGTTCCATCAGCCCCTTTCACAAGAAGAAAGACAGGAGCAGGCAGCCCGCTGCATGAACTGCGGTGTACCGTACTGCCAATGGGGGAAACCAATCGGCCGCATGGTTGCCGGCTGTCCGCTCAATAATCTGGTTCCTGAGTTTAATGATGCTCTGTATCGCAGCAATCGGAAGCAGGCATTGGAACGGCTGCTGCTGACAAATAACTTTCCGGAATTCACATCACGTGTCTGCCCGGCTTTATGTGAGAAGGCATGTACATGCGGTCTGAACGACGAACCAGTTGCCACCAAGGATAATGAATATGACATCATTGAAAGTGCGTTTGCAAATGGTGAAATGAAACCGGTCAAGATTACCGGCAGATCAGACAAGAATGTCGTTGTCGTCGGCTCTGGGCCGAGCGGACTTGCCTGTGCCGACCAGCTGAATAAGCGCGGCCATCATGTCACAGTCATGGAAAAAAGCGACAGATTCGGCGGGCTGCTGATGTACGGTATTCCAAATATGAAGCTGGAAAAGGAAGTCGTGAATAGAAGAATCGACCTGATGGAAAAAGAAGGTGTGCAGTTTCTGAGCAGTTCACCGATTGAGACTAAGGCACAGGCAGATGCATTGAAGAAAAAATTTGATGCCGTCGTTCTGTGCTGCGGCAGCCAGAAGCCGAGGAGCTTGGCTGTGGAAGGCATTGAAAGTGAAGGCATCCACTTCGCAGTTGATTTCCTGACAGCCAGCACGATGTCACAGCTGGACCATTGTGAACCTGCGTTCAGTGCAAAGCATGCCCATGTTGTTATTGTCGGCGGCGGGGATACAGGCAACGACTGTGTCGGCACCTGCATCCGTCAGGGATGCACAGATGTTGTACAGCTGGAAATGATGCCTGAGCCTCCGCTGGAAAGAAGAGAGAATAATCCATGGCCGGAGTGGCCTCTGGTCAAGAAAACAGATTATGGGCAGAAGGAAGCCATTGCAGTCTTCGGCCATGACCCAAGGATCTATGAGACATCGATCGCGCAGATCTACAGCGAAAAAGGAAGGATCACGGCTGTAGATATTGTCAAAGTCAAAATGGTGCGCAGTGAAGACGGCAGGATGACCATGCAACAGGTAGAAGGTACAATTGAACATCTGCCATGTGACCTGCTGCTGATTGCGGCTGGATTCCTTGGATGCTCGGATACGGTTGTAAAGGCATTCTCTTTGAAGACAGTCAGAGGCAATGCAGAAGCAGACAATTTCCATATTGAAGGAAATCTGTTTACCGCTGGAGACATGCATCGCGGGCAGTCGCTTGTTGTTCATGCCATAGCAGAAGGAAGAAAGTGTGCGGAAGAAGTAGACCGCTATCTGACGAAATATTAACTGGATGAGACCCGCAGTTCTGTGCGGGTCTTTTCAGTTCCACGCTTAGGAACCAGTGAAAAAATGTCCATGATATAATAGACGCATAGGTTTTAGACGGAGTGAAGATAATGATCAAGAATATTAAATTATTTGTCGCAGACATTGATGGAACACTGGTCAATGAAGCGCGTGAGATGATGCCTTTAACAAGAGCTGTACTGAATGATCTGCATTGCAGAGGAATCCTGATGGGCATTGCCAGCGGCAGACCGGTAGGACCGCATCTTTATGAACAGAAAGACGCATGGCGGGTGAATTTTGACTTCGATATGTGGATCGGCATGAACGGCAATCAGGTCTATGATGTGCATAAGGATACTTATGAAAAGTTCTATGAACTGGCACCGCAGACCATTGAGGAGATCATTGCCATGATGAAGCCGATCCAGGCTAATCCTTTTATCTATATCGGAGAAGATATGATGAGTGCAGAGATTGATGATGAGATGTATGCATCAATGAACCGGCATCATATCATCTGTACTAAGGTGCAGCAGACGAGTGACCTTTGGGCGCATCCGACTGAGAAGATCTTATTCCGTCTCAAGGATGCGGCAGATATGCCGGCTGCTGAAGAACTGGCAGCCAGGCATCCTTCGAAGGATTACACAGCATTCAAGACCCAGCCGACAATGCTGGAATTCCAGGACCCAAAAGTCAATAAGGGATTGGGTGTGGAAAGATACTGCATGCATAACAATATCTCACTGGATGAAGTCATTGCCTTTGGCGATATGTCCAATGACAACGGCATGATGACAACTGCAGGATGGTCTGTCTGTCTTAAAAATGGTGCAGATGATACCAAGGCACTGGCCAATGAGATCACGGAATATGACAATGACCACGACGGTCTAGGCCGTTATATGATTGACCATTGGTATCTGCCGAACGGATGGAAAATACCGGAGGTTTCTGAATGATCAGGATTGCCATCTGCTGCGGAGGCGGATTTTCTTCCAGCACACTTGTCAGCCATATTCAGAAGACGTTGGAAAAAGAAGGACTGCAGAAGAAAGCTTCCTT
>Ga0268359_11111_pt1 | contig 36057 bp, 39 predicted proteins | sample BioMet11_FD_194416 | JGI IMG/M metagenome (GOLD analysis project Ga0268359, IMG submission 194416) | Sewage microbial communities from Oakland, California, United States - Biofuel 11 (PacBio Assembly) | ecosystem: Engineered > Wastewater > Sewage > Unclassified | place: USA: California | collected...
GCAGCATTTCTTCCGATTCGGATAAGATACTTGTTTCGCCCATGCCAGGAAAGGTGGTAAGGGTGTTAGTGGCAAAGGGGGATAAGGTTGTAGTTGGGCAACCGTTGGTGGTGGTTTCGGCCATGAAAATGGAGAGCGAATTTCGTTCAAAAGTTGATGGCACTATTTCGGAAGTTCGGGTGGGCGAGGGCGATACCGTTGAAAGTCGCCAAATATTGGTAGTTATTGACTGACCACCTGAATCGATTTTTCCAGAAGCCAGTAGGCGTCTTGGAAGAGTAATTGAGAATATCGTTTTTATAAGGCGACAAAAAAATTGAAATATGAATCAACAAAAGAAATATGACAATTTAGAAAATCTCAATCGACAGGCTGAGCTTGGCGGGGGAGAAGAGAAGATTAAAAAATTGCATGACTCGGGTAGGAAAACAGCTCGTGAGCGTATCACCGATTTAATCGATCCTGGAACGTTTGTGGAACTCGATAAGTTGGTTACTCATAGAACCACCGACTTTGGCATGGCATCACAAAAAATTCTCGGAGATGGTATTGTAACCGGTTATGGGAAAATAGATGGTCGGTTGGTCTATGTTTTTGCCCAAGATTTTACCGTTTTTGGTGGTTCCTTGAGTCGATCAAATGCCGATAAGGTGGTTAAAGTGATGGATCTTGCCATGCGGATGGGGGCACCTTTAATTGGATTGAACGATTCCGGCGGTGCTCGTATCCAGGAAGGGGTAGAGAGCTTGGCCGGTTATGCCGATATTTTTTACCGCAATGTGATGGCGTCGGGTGTTATCCCACAAATTTCGGTTATTCTTGGACCTTGTGCTGGTGGTGCAGTTTATTCCCCTGCGCTTACCGATTTTATTCTGATGGTAAAGGATTCCTCCTGCATGTTTGTTACCGGTCCCGAGGTAATAAAAACCGTTACCCATGAGGAGGTGTCTAAGGAAGATTTAGGCGGAGCTACCACCCATAATACTAAAAGTGGAGTTGCCCATTTTGTGGCCAACGACGATGAGATGGCTATGGTGCTCATTCGTGAACTACTCACCTATTTGCCTTCCAACAATATGGAGGATCCTCCAATTAAGCCTAGTTTGGACTCAATACATCGTGCCGAAACAAAACTACGGAGGATGGTGCCCGACGATCCGAATAAGCCTTACGACATTAAGGAGATAATTAAAACGGTGATGGATGATAATCACTTCTTTGAGGTTCAGCCATTTTATGCCGAAAATATTGTAGTAGGTTTTGCCCGTTTGGGTGGACGATCGGTAGGAATTGTGGCAAACCAACCTGCTGTTCTTGCAGGGGCACTCGATATAAATGCTTCGGTTAAGGCTGCACGCTTTGTTCGTTTTTGCGATAGCTTTAATATTCCCCTGATCACCTTTGTGGATGTTCCAGGATTTATGCCAGGCACGGAGCAGGAGTTTGGTGGGGTTATTCGGCATGGTGCAAAGTTGCTCTATGCTTTTGCCGAAGCAACGGTTCCTAAGGTTACCCTTATTCTACGAAAGGCTTATGGTGGGGCCTACGATGTGATGTCGAGCAAGCATCTTGGGGCCGATATTAACTATGCCTGGCCAACGGCTGAAATTGCCGTGATGGGTCCCGACGGTGCTGTCAGCATTTTGCATAAAAATAAGCTGGATGATAAGGCACGTACCGAAGCGGTGGACGACTATCGAGAAAAGTTTGCCAATCCATATAAGGCTGCTGCATTGGGCTATATTGATGAGGTGATATTTCCCGAACAATCGAGGATTAAACTTTATCAGGCTTTGGAAATGGCTCAAAACAAGAATATCTCTAACCCTCCCAAAAAGCACGGTAATATTCCTCTTTAGGTTAGTGAAAATTTATTCAATGCGCCGGTAATCATTACCGGCGTTTTTTTTACTAGTGACGAGATGTTTAACAGGCAATGCTGACAATACTATTGTTTTATTTAATCGGGTTTGGCTTGATGTTGTTTTCTGTTAAGTTGGTGCAAGCTAAGCTGCTTTTATGTTTGTAGGGAACTCATCTTTAATTGATACATTTGAAGGAGGAATATTTAACTATATAGCTGTGCAAATCATGGAAAGCATCTCTCCAAATATCTTTGTTGAGGATATCGACAAAACCATTGCCTTTTATAGGGCGTTGGATTTTGAATTGGTGATGACTGTGCCCGAAACGGCCCCATTTAGCTGGGCCATGATGACCTGCGGAAGCGTCGCATTTATGTTTCAAACTTTCGAAAGTTTGGGCGACGAGTTGCCGGAGGTTAAGAGAAAAAATGGTGGTTCATTGCTGTTTTACATAAAAATAAAGGGGATTCGGGCATTTTATGAGAAGGTGAAAAACGGCGGTAGCGTGGTAAAGGGGCTAGAGAAGACCTTTTACGGTGCAACTGAATTTTCGCTGGTGGATAACAATGGCTACCTGCTAACCTTTGCCGAGAATGAGTAGCCAAAAGGATATTTTGAAGGAGTTGCAGCGCATTCCCAGCATTGGTAAGGCTTGCTCCCTTGATTTGTGGAACCTTGGCATTCGATCCATTGCCGACCTTAAGGGCAGGAATCCGGCAGAACTTTATGGTAAACTTAATGCCATTACGGGCGTTACGCACGATATATGCATGCTCTACACTTTTCGATGTGCCGTTTATTTTGCCACGGAGCAGGTGCACGATAGCGAAAAGCTTCAGTGGTGGTATTGGAAGAATAGACAGTATAATGAGTAGAAACGGCAGGGGGCAGCTTGCACAATAATTCTAACACTATGGGTTTACAAGAGGGAGTGAAATTACATGCCAATCGACCGGAACCGCTTAACATTACCGGCGAGGTGGCTGCTGTTCGTCATCACGACGACCTGCGGTTGGCTGCAGAAATGTTGATTGACGGGGAGGATGTGCTGGTGGCTGATTTTTTCAGCACCGGGCTTGCCGTGCTCGAAAAGGTGAAGCACCTTTTGACCTGGAACTTCAAGAATCAGGAGTATCATGAGCAGCGGAACTTTCGGTCGGCATACCGGGAGGCATCCCAGCATCTGCTCCTTGAAATAGCGGGCAATAGACTGGTGGTAAGGAAAGCACCCGAAATAGGGTGGCTGCAGCAGCTCTATCTCGATTGCTCCAACTTTTTTCTCTCCTTCCCCGATGTCCAAGGGCTCAACAGCGCCTGGCAATGGTACCTCAATGGCATAAAAATACCGTTGTTGAAGCAGAAGTTGCATCCATACTATGGCGTTTACTTCCCCACGCGCTACGACCATTTGGCGCTCTTCGACGGTTGGCTTAAGACCTACGCGGGAGCTAAAAGTGTGGTGTACGACATCGGAGCAGGGAGCGGGGTGCTTACCCTACAGCTGCTGCAGCATGGCTTTGCGAGCGTGCGCTCCACCGATGTGAACCCCAACGCCATTATTGGCATGGAGGGGGAGCTCCAGCGAAGAGGTGTTGCCGAAAGGGTTAGCTTGCTTAACGGTGATCTGTTTGCCAACAGTTGTCAGCAGGCCAACCTTGTAGTGTTTAATCCGCCCTGGCTACCCGCCACGCACGAGCTCACCTGGCTCGATGTGGCCATTTACTACCCAGCGGACCTATTTCCTCGTTTTTTTGAGCAGGCGGCACAGCACCTTGCACCAGCAGGGCAGGTGGTAGTTTTATTCTCCAGCCTCGCCCAAACGGTTGGTGCTACAACGGTTCATCCAGTGGAGCAGGAGCTGGCCGATGGTGGACGGTTTACCGCCGTTGCACACCTTACTGGGAAGGTAAAGGCAGCTTCTACCCAAACACGCCGCAACCAGCATTGGCGCGAAGAGGAGCAGGTGGAACTGTGGGTGCTGCAACCACTGTTGAGCCGCGTTGGTTGAGTTGGATGCTTTTTCCCTATTTCAGTAGGGCTTCAATTTGGGCCGCAACTTCCCTCAAGTTTGTTTGCGTCGTAGCCAATTGTTGCATAAACTACTTTGCCTTCTTGGTTAATTACAAAGTTGCGGGGGATAGATTCCTTGGCGTACAGTTGGTATATTGCTTGATTGGGATCGAGGCCAACCGGAAAGTCGATGCCCTTAGCCTTTAGTATATTCATCTTTTTCAATACAACCCTCGCGCTTTTCGCCGCGAGAAATTGGAAGAAATATAAAATCCTTTCCTTCGAAGCGTTTCACAATTTTGTCAGGAATTTCGTTAAACTCCATCATGCAGGGGGGCACACCATGTGGCCCAAAAATTCACCAATACTACCTTCCCTTTCAAATCCGATAGCCTTACTTTTTGTCCGTTGAGCATTTCCACGATGAAATCTGGAGCCGTATCGCCAACCTGAATTACGGTTGATTCTTTCTCCAGCTTTTCTTTTTGTGTAACGGCTGCTTTATTTTGAGCCTCGACAATCTGAGCCGGTATTTTTGCCCGTTCGGCCATTTCCTCATCGGAATATAGCGTGAGCACGGCAATATAGCTGCTGTTTACCCGTTCCCCATACTTTTTCACAAGCGCTGCCTTTTCTTCGTCCGATACTCCCTTGCGCATTCCCTTAATGCGGTTGTTCTTGGATAGCTCCTGAACTTGTGCATCGCTAATCTCTTCTCCATTTACAATATACATTAATGCAGGTTTATCCTGTTTTTGCTCCTGTGCATTAGCGCTTATCTTAGCGGTGAAGATGGCTAGCATTATGGCCAAAGTTATTTTTAGGCAATAGTTTACTCTCATAATAATTCAGTATTGGTTTGTTAGGTGAGGGATTCGAAATAGCAAAAACCGTTCCATCTATTATATTATCGGTAGCTATATTCTGGGCTTGATTTCATGGGTTGGTTTTTCACCCTCTCATCCGGTTCGTGTCGTTGATGTCCATCAATTGTTCCAACCTCCATCCGGTTGAGGTCGTTGATGCCCATCAATTGGTTCAACCCCATCCGGTTTGCGTTGTTGATGCCCATCAATAGTTCCAACCCTATCCGGTTGAGGTCGTTGATGCCCATCAATTGGTTCAACTCCATCCGGTTGAGGTCGTTGATGCCCATCAATTGATTCAACCCTATCCGGTTGGCGTCGTTGATGCCCATCAATAGGTTCAACCCCATCCGGTTTAGGTCGTTGATGCCCATCAATAGTTCCAACCCTATCCGGTTGAGGTCGTTGATGCCCATCAATAGTTCCAACCCTATCCGGTTGAGGTCGTTGATGTCCATCAATTGTTCCAACCTCATCCGGTTGGCGTTATTCATGTTAAACCTCTTCAAAGTTCAATTCTTATGACTTCCGACACCGAACTTTGGACTCTTTTCTGGCACAGTGCTTCACGGTGTTTCCCAGAGATTTCTATATGGTTAACCAATGGATCAAATCAGACTTAATTCATAACTCATAATTCATAACTCATTTTTCGGACTCCGTTTTCCCAACTCCTTTTAATTACCCATCAATTCTGGAATCCTCTATTGCAAACCAAACTACAATTTGCTAGGTTTGTCCCCGTTATAGGGTCGTTTGAAATACGATATGCCCAATGGCATTCCAAATCTTAATTAGCTATATCCATGAATCTTATCCAATCCATTATTCTGGCCATTATTGAAGGGCTAACCGAATTTTTACCCATCTCCTCCACCGGTCACATGATTTTGGCCTCGTCCATAATGAATATTGATAACGACCAGTTTGTGAAGACCTTTGAAATTGCCATCCAGCTGGGTGCCATTCTGGCCATTGTGATGCTCTACTACAAGCGCTTTTTGCAGAGCTTTACCATATACCTAAAGTTGGCTGTGGCCTTTATACCCACCGGAATTGCTGGTGTGCTGGCCTATCCCTACATTAAGGCGGTGCTGTTTAACCCGCTGGGCGTTTCCATTGCCCTTACAGTGGGTGGTATAATCCTTATTATTATCGATAGGCGGGTGGTAGCTCGCAAGTCGAGTATGTTGACCTCGAGGATATCTCCTACCGACGCTCCTTCTTTATTGGCTTAGCGCAGAGCGTTTCCATCGTTCCCGGGGTTTTCGCGTGCTGCCGCCACCATAGTTGGCGGGGTTTTCAACGGGTTGAACAAGAAGCAGGCCACCGAGTTTTCGTTCCTACTGGCCGTGCCCACCATGTTTGCTGCTACGGGCTACGATCTGCTGAAAACGCCGGTGGTTTTCAACTCAACCGAGCTAATGCTGCTGGGAATTGGGCTTGCGGTTGCCTTTGTTTTTGCATGGATTGCTGTGAATATATTCCTAAAGATTGTGCAAAACTATGGCTTTAAGGGTTTGGCTACTACCGCATTGTAATAGGGGTTGCCTTTATACTCTACATGCTGCTGAGCGGATCGGCTTCGCTGTTGCAGAACCTGGGTTAGCGTTTCGTTTTAGAAGATATTTCTGCGCCACAGCACTCCGGTTAAAGGCCGGGTGCTGTGGCGCTTTATTTATGGGCAGTAATGAATGATACTAGTATTTTGAACTTGGCGACTTTGAAGTTCTAAGAAATTAAGTCCCTTTATCATGATTTATAGAAAATAGTTCTAAATTTATGTAGGAAATAAACCACACCCAAAGGTGTGGTTATACACCCAAATTGGTAGGGATAACCCCACCTTTGGTGGGGGTTATAAACGAGTTACCGCCAAGTGTAAAAAAACAGACAACAGAACCAAAATAGAAAGTAACCCTTTGTGGAAGGATAGAAAAAAAGAAATATTGACAAGAAATCTGACACTTAAGCCGACCCGATGTTTTTTATTTTTTCCCCCACGGCAAATTTTCTAAAAACAATTTATTGCCTGCCCACATGGCACATTTGTGTTTATTTGCTTTTGCCCCGACACACCATAGCCAACACTTCGGCAAAATTAAAAGGGCCATTTTCCCGACACTAAAAAAATGAAAACAACTGATAGATATCAAAAACAATTTCTATCTTTGACACTATTGTCAAACGTAAATGTCAAATCAAATGATTACAGTAAATAACGATAGTACAGATATTGAAACAAAAATAATCGAAGCAGCCAACAACTTGTTTCTTAAATATGGTGTAGATAAATCCACGATGGGTCAGATTGCCGATGAAGCTGGAATTAGTCGCACATCCTTAAACTACTACTTTAGGAGTAAAAGAAACCTACTTCAGAAGGTCATCATAAGTTTGGAAAACAAAATTGTCCCGACAATTTCCATACTAATAAATGACGATAATTTGTCCGCGATTGATAAAATTGAATCATTTGTTGATGAATATATCAACCTGATAATTAAATATCCATGATTCCTACTTTTATGGTATCTGAGTTATTGCGCGAACCGAATTGGATTTTTGAGTTTATTAGACAAAACAATTTGGATTTTGAAAAAATATTTTTGCAAATCAATGATGAAATTGCTCAAGGAGAACTTATTCCATTTAAGTTTGAGGACTTATTCGTTAATGTTATATCTCTTTGCGCATTCCCTTTGGTAGCGAAACCTCTATTAATGGAATTCTTTTTTGACAAGAACGAAGAAAAATTAGCTCAGTTTATGGTTTCTCGCAAAATTGAAGTTAAAAGAATCCTTCGTAAATGGTTAAAGCCAGATTGATTTTTTTTTATTATTGATTTGACACAGCCGTCAAACTTTATTGTCAAAATAAAAAAAGGAGAATATGAACATGTTTAGATTAGGAATCGACATCGGTTCCACAACAGCAAAAGTAGTTCTAACTGACACATCAGATTTAATAATTTTTTCTGATTACGTAAGACATAACACCCGAATTCTTGATACTCTTTTGGGGTTGCTTGAAAAAATTCAGTATAGATTTGGAGACATATCATTGCAAGTAGCATTTTCAGGTTCCACAGCAATGGGAATAGCCGAAAATACAAATACCCCATTTGTACAAGAAATAATTGCTGCAGCATCTCTTGTTGTAAAACGATATCCTAAAGTAAAAAGTCTTATAGATATAGGAGGAGAAGATGCGAAATTGGTATTATTCAATGATTTAATAATCCAGACATCAGGATGAACGGTAATTGTGCCGGAGGAACTGGCGCATATATCGACCAAATGGCTGCATTATTACATGTTTCAATTGCAGAACTAAATAATTTAGCCTTGCAATCCTCAAAAATTTATCCTATTGCATCCCGTTGCGGAGTCTTTGCTAAAACTGACATACAGAATCTAGTCAGTCGAAAGATAAATACCGCTGATATTGCTGCGTCTATTTTGAAGCTGTTGCTGGTCAAATTATTAATACACTTGCGCGGGGTTGTTCAATTGAACCTGAGATTCTCTTTTGCGGTGGCCCATTAACTTATATCAGCTATTTGCGGGAATCATTTTCAAGAATTCTAAAGATCAACAAGGGAAACATTATTGTTCCCGAACATGCTGAACTGTTCACCGCTTTGGGAACTGCTTTATCAATTCCTTCGACTCAGAAACCCATTCAAGTTACTAAATTTATAGACAATATTAAATCAGCGAAACAGGTTTCCTCTGAAAATAATACGCTTCACCCTTTGTTTACCAACATCGATGAATTTGCGAGTTGGGAAACTAACCGACATATTATTACAATACCACAAAAGAAATTTGAAAAAGACGAAAACTGCTTTTTGGGCATTGATTCGGGTTCTACAACAACAAAAATTGTTATTCTCGATTCAGATGGTTCTCTTTTATATCATTATTATAAAAACAATAATGGAAAACCTTTGGAAACAATTATCGATGGTTTAAATGAATTTGCCGTTCGACTTGACCAAAAACAACACAATAATACATATTGCTAAATCGGCAGTAACAGGGTATGGCGAAGAATTAATAAAATCTGCTCTGGGTATGGATTATGGGGTAGTTGAAACCGTAGCTCATTTTCTTGCGGCAAAAAAAAATTGAACCAGAGGTCTCTTTTATCCTCGACATTGGCGGACAGGATATTAAGGCGATTTTTGTACAAAATAATACCATCGCAAATATCGAAATTAACGAAGCTTGTTCTTCGGGTTGTGGTTCATTTATAGAAGGTTTTGCCAATACCCTTGGCTATAACCCTAGTGATTTTTCTACACTTGCAACACAATCCAAAGCTCCATACGACTTAGGTACACGGTGTACGGTTTTTATGAATTCAAAGTGAAACAAGCATTGCGCGATGGCGCAACTGTTTCTGATCTATCTGCTGGCTTAGCATATTCAGTTGTTAAAAATTGCCTAAATAAAGTTCTGCGTATTAAAAGCAATTCTGAAATTGGGGATAATATTGTGGTTCAGGGGTGGTACTTTCAAAAACAAAGCGGTTTTCAGAAGCCTTGAAATATTATCCGGAAAAAAAATAGTGGTATCAGACAAACCTGAATTGATGGGTGCTTACGGAGCAGCTTTATATGCATTGAATAAAAGCAATTCCGAAGGGTTAAGCAGTAGTTTTATAGGATTTCAAAACCTTGAAAGACATTGACTACACCATTAAACTATCAACCTGCAAAGGATGTACGAATAATTGCCCAAATCACTACCTATAAATTCCTGAATGGTGGTATTTGTTTCTCAGGAAATAAGTGTGAAAAATATTTACTAACAATACAGTTCCACTTTCCCGGGGATTGAATATCTTCGACTATAAAGACAAATTTTATTCAATCGGGAATCTGAGATATTACTAACGAAACAAAATCCAAATTGGTATTCCAAGGGTTTTAAACATGTATGAAAATTTCCCTTTTTGGCATTCATTGTTTTCAAATTGTGGTTTTCAAGTTGTACTTTCAGATGAAAGTAGCCATCAACTTTACAAAAAAGGAATTGGGGCACTGTGTCCGACAATATCTGTTTTCCCGCAAAACTTTCTCATGGTCATATCGTCAACTTAATTGAAAAAAAGGTTAACCGTATATTTTTGCCATTTGTAGTTTATGAGAAAAATGAGTACGAAAAATCATCCAACAGTTACAACTGTCCAATTGTAACAGGGTATTCCGAGGTATTGAAAAATACAACTTTTTTAGCCGGATCGGTCGATATTCCTTTCGATTCACCTGCTATCAGCTTTGACAACATTAACCTGTTACGAAAAGCATGCTGGAATTATTGTAAAAAATTAGAGGTAGGTAGTGCAATTTTTAATAAAGCCTTTAAAGCAGCCATAATTGCTCAGGATGAATTTAAAGCCCAAATAAAACTAAAAAATACAGAAATTCTTACTGATGCCATAAAGAATAACAAACTTGTTGTATTGGTAGCCAGCCATCCATACCATATTGACCATCTAATACACCAACAAGTTTCACAAATACTTTCAGATCTAGGTGTTAGCGTGATTAATGAAGATATTGCTTTTGGCTACAAGAATGAAGGGTTTGATTCTTTTCATACTGTTTCACAATGGGAATATCCTAACCGAATACTTCATGCAGCCTGGTGGGCATCACAGCAAAATACTACTATGGGTTTTATTCAGCTAAACTCATTCGGTTGTGGTCTTGATTCATTTATAATGGATGAAATTAGCGACCTGACCAAGCGTTCCGGTTTGTCGTTTGCACTTGTTCGGATTGATGAAATTTCGAGTCCGGGTTCCACCAAGCTACGTTTACGTTCATTGGTTGAATCGCTAAAATTAAAAACTCAAAAAGGATCTGCTGAAAAAAACGAAGCAAATTCAAATAGCCATCTTGCTGATTTCAATACTTCGGACAAGAACAGAACCATACTTGTGCCTTGGTTCTCAGATTTTTATTCGCCACTGATACCTGCACTTGGGAAACTTGCCGGATACAAAATTGTAAACCTACCTCCATCCAATAAACAATCGGTGGATTTAGGGCTGGAATATGCCAACAACGAAATCTGTTATCCAGCCACATTAGTTGTTGGTGACATAATTCGGGCATTGAAAAGCAATGAATATAATACTGATGAAATCGCTATTGGGATAACGCAAACAGGAGGGCAATGCAGGGCAACCAATTATTTGGCATTAATTAAAAGAGCTATGATAAATGAAGGATACGAAAATGTTCCTATTGTATCTGTAGCACCATCAAAGTATTTGTTAAAGAATCAACCAGGGTTTAAGCCTAATTGGTTTAAATTAATTAAGCCTGCATTCATTAGCCTTCTTTTTGTTGATTGTCTGTCGCGTATGTACTACGCAACGGCATCGCGCGAATTAGACAGTAGTGCTTCAAATAGATTAAAAAACAAATATCTTGAAAAGGCAAATATACTATTGGAAAGCCGTTCTTATGATGAGTTTATTCCACTTTTAAAGCAAGCCATTGAGGATTTTAATACCATACCAGTTAACGCCACATATGTTCAAACTGTTGGTTTAGTTGGTGAAATCTATATTAAATACAACTCCTTTGGACAATTTAATATAGTTGATTGGTTGGTCGAAAACCATATTGAAGTTGTTTTACCTCCATTAATGGAATTCTTTATGCAATCCTTTGTAAACTCAGCTGCTCGCGAGGTAGAATATATCAACAAACCAAATCCTTTTGGTTATTTTAAAAACGTTATGGAAATATTAGCGAATCATTACATAAGTAAATTTGAGACAATACTCACCCATTTTAGATTCTATCGTCCTGTTTATAATATATCTCATTCAGCCCAGCTTGCAACTAAAATACTTAACCTAAACAACCAGTATGGTGAGGGCTGGCTAATACCTGCTGAAATCACCTCTTTTGCAGAACAAAACATCAATCAGGTTATTTGTATTCAGCCCTTTGGTTGTATTGCCAATCATATTGTTGGTAAGGGTATGGAAATGAAAATCAAAAGTCTTTACCCAAAAGTTAACCTATTATATCTAGACTTTGATTCAGGTATTAGCAAGGTTAACATTTTAAATAGATTACATTTTCTTGTGCAAAATATTTCAAAAACTACCTTCCATGTCACTAACTAATGAAACAGAGATAGCAATTATTGATGCTGCTCGAAAAGTATTTATTAATAAAGGGTATAGAGTGGAACCACCATGGAAGAAATAGCTTCGATAGCTAAAGTAAACAAGGCATCACTTCATTACTATTATAGGTCGAAAGATAAACTTTTTGAAATTGTATTAACTGAAGCATGCGGAATAATAAAAGAAAAACTGTTTTCAATTATTAAATTAGAAGATAATCTTGAAGTAATTATCAAGGAACTGATTGATGAGTATGTTGAAACGTTAATAAATCATCCTTATCTTCCCAACTTTATCATTAACGAAATTTCAAGTAATCCTGAAAAAGTATTAAAAATACTATAACAGGACAATCCATCAAATATCACTGTTTTAAGAAGGATCGTAATTATTCGAAATAAATTATTAGAAGGGAATAAGGAAGTTATTAATCCATTTGACTTCATTCTGACTGTAGTTTCAATCAATGTTTTCCCTTTTCTTATTCGTCCACTTATTACAAACTATTTCAGGATGGGCGATGAGCAATTTAATACGTATATGAAAAAACGAAAATCTGATTTATCAAGCTTTATATTAAAAGCATTAAAGCCATAAAATATCCAGTATATTTGCAAGCATATTGCCAAAGCCCTGCAAAACAATACTCAACCAAAGCTTTGTCAAAGAGCTTGTAAAGCCAACGCAGAAAGAAGAATTGTTTTAAAAAATTTCCCGACACTTAAAAAAATAAAAAACGGAGACACACGAACCGACAAGAAAGAGAAAGAGAAATGACAATGACAATAAAATTCAATATTGACAATGGTTTACGAGGACAGACAAAAGAACACCAGGCGGTAACACGCGGTATAGTTAATTGCCGGTGCAGTGCGTATTCGAGTGGCACAGCTCGTATCAAAAGTAGTTATAACTTGATAGGTATGTGCTTCGAAATCGGCAACTAACCATACCGCCATCCGTTGGCTACAATATTGACGAGTCCTAAAAAAAGGCTACACAACACGTAGCAATTATGTATAAAAATGATGGATTTGTTCGAAGGTACAGCGAGGGTTTTAAGCTCAAAATTTTAGGCCGAACTTAGCACTGGAAATTACTCCAAGAAAAAGCTTGGTGAAATTTACGGAATTAACCGCACTACCATTAATGAATGGATAAAGAAGTACGATCGGAAAGATTTAATGAACACCAGAGTAATCGTGGAAACCCAAGACGAAACGACACGGCTTAAAGCCCTACAGAAGGAGATCAAGCAGCTCAAGGAGCTGTTGATTAAAAAGGACTTGGACAGGTTGGTTTTAGACTCCTACCTGGAAGTTGCGGCAGAAAAGCTGGGCTGCAAGAGCGTAGAAGAGCTAAAAAAAAACTTAAGCATCTAAGCTTGTTGAAAACCGTGGAAAAGATAAGGCACACGGGGCAGGCCAGCATGGAGCAAGCCTGCCAATGCTACGGGCTGCACCGGGATGCTGGCTACAAGCTGAAGAAGCGGAAGCAGCAGAAAGCCGCTGTTGCCTCGCAGGTGCTTGAGCTGGTCAAGGCAGAGCGGATAGGGCAGCCCCGTGTAGGAACCCGAAAGCTCCACAGAACCTTGCGCTCCTCCTTTGCAGCCTCCGGGTTAAAAGTGGGGCGTGACAAGCTGTTTGGCATACTCAGGACGCACGATTTGCTTGTCAGGCGCAAGAGGGCTTCGTGCAAAACCACCGATTCCTACCACCGTTTCCACAAGTACAAGAACCTGGTCAAGGGCATGGCGGTTACCGCTTGCAACCAGGTCTGGGTGTCCGACATTACCTACATCCGCACCGTGAAGGGGTTTTGCTACCTGGCGCTTGTTACGGATATGTACTCCCGTAAGATCGTGGGCTACGACCTCAGCGACTCGCTGGAGCTGGCGGGCTGTTTGCGAGCCTTAAAACGAGCTCTGCGGACAGCCCGCCCAGCAGCCGGGTTGGTACACCACTCCGATAGGGGGATACAGTACTGCAGCAACCAGTATGTGGAGCAGCTGAAGCGGCATCAAATCAGCATCAGCATGACCGAGGAGAACCACTGCTACGAAAACGCTATTGCCGAGCGGGTAAATGGCATTTTGAAGGATGAGTTTTACCTAGACCAGTGCTTCTTTAGCACCAGAATTGCCAGCATCGCAGCAAAAAATGCAATCGAAATTTACAATTCTAAGCGATTGCATATATCTTTAGGGTATAAAACGCCGAATATGGTATTTGAAAGTGCAGCTTAATAAATTGTTTAACTTGTAGCCATATTTTAGGACAAGACATATTGAACGACATGCAACTATGAAAAATTTAGGTTTAATAATGATTTTGATTTTTAATTCATGGATTGGTTTTAGTCAGACTAATGAACAATTATATGGTTGTTGGCGGACACTTAATAATGTTGATGGTTTTGATGAATATTATAAGTTTACAAACAATGATTCTTGTTTTATGGAAAATGTTGATACATGGACATTGAGAAAAATAAATACAGTAACAGGAGAACAATTTAATGTTGTTGAGTATAGACACGAAAAGGAAATTGGACAGTTTTTTAGTATAAATGACTCTGCTTTCTCTAGGAAATATTTTACTTATTATTCTGAAATGTTTCAATTAAAAGAACTGCCATTTATAAATTGCGATACAGTTTTGTTATCTGATAAAAATGAGAACATTAAGTATCATGAATTTATGAATGAATTATTACCAAAATATAGGCCAAATATTGAGATTGACACATTCAATTATAAGATTCAATCAGATACATTGTATTTAAGAAAAAGTGATTGGGTGCAGGGTAAGATGATTAAGTTTAAAAAAATACTGTAGCCAACAATGTGTATAATTCATAAGGGTTTCAGAGGTTTTCGAGTATTCTCTCCCGCTTCAAATTGGTTGGTAACTTGATAGGTTTGAAGTCCACAATCCCTTACGAAATCATACACGTAAACGTTAGCAGTAATTTTAAAAAAGACTATAGTGAAACATAAGTTATATCAAATTGACGCATTTACGGACACAATCTTTGGAGGCAATCCTGCTTGTGTTGTGCCGCTGGACAACTGGTTGTCAGACGAAATCTTGTTGAAAATTGCAAAAGAGAACGCAGTTGCAGAAACAGCTTTTTTTGTTGATAAAGGAGAGAAAATCCATTTACGATGGTTTACGCCTGAAATTGAAATGGATTTGTGTGGACACGCTACACTTGCAAGTGCTCATTGTTTAACGACAATACTTGACTACAAGAAAGATGAAATCGTCTTTGAAACTTTAAGTGGAGACTTAATTGTTAATGTTGAAAATGGGCTATATAAAATGGACTTCCCATCAAGAATGCCTGTTGCCGACAAATTACCATCAACAATTTCAAAATCTTTAAATATTCAACCGAGAGAAATTTTGAAATCAAGGGACTATATCTTGGTGTACGAAAACGAAACGGAAATCAGAAGTATTAAAATTGACCGACAATTGTTTGACCAAATAAATCTTGACCCCGGTGGTGTAATTGTAACAGCAATCGGAGATAACTGTGATTTCGTTTCAAGATTTTTTACGCCACAAGCATCAATTTTAGAAGACCCTGTAACAGGATCTGCACATTGTTCATTAATTCCATTTTGGGCTAAAAGACTTAACAAAAAAGAACTTTATGCTCAACAAGTATCAGAACGAATGGGCAAACTATATTGTGAAGACAGAGGAGACCGAGTTATTATTAGTGGACAAGCAAAAACATATTCCACTGGAAACCTTTGGACAAAATAAAACTACTGCTAACAAACGCTATAGCAAATGCGGGGTTTGCGTGTTCGTTGAAACATTTGAAATCTTTACATACATTTGTGCTGGCAGACAGTTGAGCAACAATTTATTCCCGCACTTGCCATAGCGTCAGCCGTTGGGCGTCATTCAAAAAAACGGTGCCAATTTGAAACTTTATGAAAAAATGATTAAACTAATATTCGGATTTATTCTTTTGACTTCGGTTGTTTCGTGTACACAGACAGTGGATTCAAATGAATTCTTCAAAAATGAGTCTGTCTTGAAATTAAATATTTATCAGGCAGATACATTAATTGTTTATAATTCGATTGATTTAGAAATTAATTCACATAAAGTAAAGGAACTCCAAGACTGGATTGACAATAACAAAACTGATTGGAAAAACTCACCCGCATCTTTTGCCCGACCTTCGATTTCTATAATTGGTAAAAACTTTAGAATGTTGATTTTTAGGGATTTTGTTGTTATTGGATTTACAGATAGTAATAATAAGGAAAGGCAAATTACAAGACAATCAGATTTCAGAGAATTTGAATTTTTAATAGATAAAAAATGAAGCAATTATCTTGGAAACTTGTATTGCCGTTGACTATTGTTTCATTGACAATTTTCACTAAATGGTGGTACGTTTGCCAGTTGATGCTCCTGATTCAATGATGTATGGATTTCCAATCCCATATTCATGTAATGGTTGGCATACTTCAATGTCATATCAATTTTTTTTGATTGAATTCTTATTTGATTTATTGGTTCATTATACATTTTGGTTTGTTGTTGCTTTACTGATAAATAAATACGTGATAAAAATCCGACAAAACAAGATTGTTACAATATTTTTGTTAGGCATTGTTGGATTACTCATTGTCCAATTGATTTTTATAGCGAGTGTTTCAGATAATATATATAAATTTAAGCGACAGTTCGATGTTGAGATTTTAAAAACTGGATATAGATTTGTTTGGGATGGATATTCACGACCTGAAAATTTTGACTTTGATGAATACGAAAAGAATAAAAAGGATAAAAAATGAACGAACGCCCAACATAGGGTATACATCAGGCGGGTTTCAGAGCAATTTGCAAGCTCCGGTCTCGCTGGCAAGGGCAGTAACGGTGGATAGTGAATCGGCCACGAAGCCCGCCCGCTGCATACCCTCAACGTTGTGTGCAATTTTGACTGACTCGGAATACATTATTCTATAAATATTTAAAATATGAAAGATTCAAATAAGAAAAAATTGGAAGAATTACTGTCCAAACATGACAAAGTCCAGAGAGAAGTAAAAGAGGCAATAGAAAAGCAACAAATTATAAAGAAAACCTTTCTTGATGATTTTGAAGAATTTGCTAATTCTCAAATTAAACCGATAATGACTGAAATTGGAGAAGTTATTAAAAAGAATGGACATGATTATAAGATAACATTTGACAAAGATTATAAGAATGATAAAGGGAACATTATAGATTCGAGAATAACTATGGACATATTTCCAAATGGGAAAGGACGAGGAGACCATTATAATCCTCCAGCCCATATTTTGTTTTATGCAGACAATTTCGGAGAGAAAATTGGGATGCACGAGAATAACATTGTTCCTCATGGCGGTGGAGGTTCGGCAGGAAGAAAAAATGGTCAATATACTCTTCAAAACTTGACATCTGAGATTATTGAAATGGAGATAATCGACAGTATTGGTAATATTTTGAAAATGTAAAATCAATTAGATAAACCTAACTTAAACATTATGAGTATTGTAAAATATTTTATATGCTACGACCTAAGGAAAAGTAGAGATTATCAGAAACTTTACGATGAACTTGGGAAATTTAAATCAATTCAAGTCTTGGAGTCTCTTCATTGCATAAAATATCAAGATGATAAAACAGAAGAGCTCCGTGACCACTTTAAGAAATTTATAGACAAAGACGATGGATTAGTCGTTATAAAATCCGCCTATTGGGCTGGAATCAGTTTAGATAATAGTCCTAACGATTTATAAATAAAAACTGCACACAACAAAAACTATATGTCAATTGGGGTTTCGGTGCGGACAAGAAAGTTCGCAGCCCGCAACAACGGCTTCGGGGTTCGACAATAAAGCAACCCGCAATCCCCAACTGCATATAGTTCCGTCCGTTAGCAAAAATTTAGAATGACATCCTGCAAAATTATAAAACATGAAAAGAATATTTGGATTTTTACTTTTACTTCCAGCGATTGGATTTTCACAGAATATCGAAATTGATAGAGATAAAATAATCGACAATGAGATTTCACAAATCACAATTAGATTCAAAGCGGTTAAGTCTCTTCATGATTATGATAGTTTGATAATTGGAGAACATGCATTTAATAAATATGGATTAAAGACCTTTGAAAAATTAGTTTATCCGTTTCAAGATGTTGTTGCAACTGCTGACCAAACTTTTTATAAATATGAGAACGACACCATTTTAATTAAGGAAATCAAAACTCATAACGCAGTTCGATTGACAAAGAAAGATGATAGTTATATTAGTTTTTTTGGCATTGACTACGACACCACATTTGTTGATTACAATTATTATAAAAACGGATTGCTAAAATCAGAGATTGAATATTCAAATACCAGTAAGGATACTATTACCAAAGAATATTTTTACAATGAGGCAAATCAGCTGACCAAATTGATTCAAAGTAATTCAAGTCAAAAAGGTCAATTGCACCAAGACAACTTTAAGGAACTATATTGTTATTCCGAACAGGGATTGTTGGACTCTATTCAGAACTATCCCACAGGTTTTGACTCACATTCAACAGAAGTATATACCTATAATGATAATAAGAGTTTGATAGAAAAGAGAAAAGTTAATGGATTCGGATTTACTACAATTGTAAATTATGGAGCAGAAAATAAAGTAGAGATAAAACAAGAGCTATATAAAGGGGAAATTGAAAAAAATCAATATGATAAAACTGATAGGTTGATTAAAACAGAAAGAGGATATTATTCAAACAAGAAAATTGATGTGATAGACAATTATGTTTATGATAATGAAGATAATATTATTGAAGAATATACTGAAAATCTATCAAAAGATGTGATTGTAATAATTGGTCATCAAAAATTCAAATACAATAAAAAAGGATTATTGATTGCAGAGGAAATACTGAGAGATAAGGAAACTCAATTTGAATATCTAATTGAATATAAGTAAAACTTTTGCTAACATGCGGTCATAAAAAATGGCGGGCAGCGGCGGTTTCAGTTGGTTTTGTTCTTCGCAAAAACATTTGCTAAATTAGACAAATTATTAACCCGTAAATCCGCCACATTTTATACCGCTAAACGTTAGCAGTAATTTTAAAAAAGACTATAGTGAAACATAAGTTATATCAAATTGACGCATTTACGGACACAATCTTTGGAGGCAATCCTGCTTGTGTTGTGCCGCTGGACAACTGGTTGTCAGACGAAATCTTGTTGAAAATTGCAAAAGAGAACGCAGTTGCAGAAACAGCTTTTTTTGTTGATAAAGGAGAGAAAATCCATTTACGATGGTTTACGCCTGAAATTGAAATGGATTTGTGTGGACACGCTACACTTGCAAGTGCTCATTGTTTAACGACAATACTTGACTACAAGAAAGATGAAATCGTCTTTGAAACTTTAAGTGGAGACTTAATTGTTAATGTTGAAAATGGGCTATATAAAATGGACTTCCCATCAAGAATGCCTGTTGCCGACAAATTACCATCAACAATTTCAAAATCTTTAAATATTCAACCGAGAGAAATTTTGAAATCAAGGGACTATATCTTGGTGTACGAAAACGAAACGGAAATCAGAAGTATTAAAATTGACCGACAATTGTTTGACCAAATAATCTTGACCCCGGTGGTGTAATTGTAACAGCAATCGGAGATAACTGTGATTTCGTTTCAAGATTTTTTACGCCACAAGCATCAATTTTAGAAGACCCTGTAACAGGATCTGCACATTGTTCATTAATTCCATTTTGGGCTAAAAGACTTAACAAAAAGAACTTTATGCTCAACAAGTATCAGAACGAATGGGCAAACTATATTGTGAAGACAGAGGAGACCGAGTTATTATTAGTGGACAAGCAAAAACATATTCCACTGGAAACCTTTGGACAAAATAAAACTACTGCTAACAAACGCTATAGCAAATGCGGGGTTTGCGTGTTCGTTGAAACATTTGAAATCTTTACATACATTTGTGCTGGCAGACAGTTGAGCAACAATTTATTCCCGCACTTGCCATAGCGTCAGCCGTTAGGCGTAATGCTAAGAAGACCGACACAATAAATAATTAACTTTGACAAATAAATAAAAAATGAGAAAAACAATTTTATTATTCGCCTTTGTTGCGACAACTGTATTTTCTTTGGGCAGAAAACTGATTCAATAGCTCAAAAAATTGACAGTATTGATTGCAGTGGAGTAACAAAAACGGTAGACGAATTTTCTGGAGAAATAACTTTTGAAGCTCGAATTACAGATGACGTTAATTTTTTGAAGATTAAAAAGAGCGGTGTTATTAAATATTATTTGAGTATATGGATTAAAGAGACAGGGATTTATACTGGAACTGGTGTCAGTATAATTCTGAAAAATGAAAAAAAAATAAATAAACCAAGTGCCAAAGTCGAATACAGCTACGCAGGTAGTAGCTTTTACACAACAACATTCATTCAACTTACCAATGAAGACATTGCATTACTCAAACAAAGTGGAATAGCAAAATATAAACTTTATATTTCAACAGGAGAGATAACGGACTACTCAGACCTTTCAAAAGACCTTTTTAATTGCCTTGTAAAAGCTAAATAATTTAACAAAAACGAAAAAATATGAAAAACATTTACATCATTATTCTAACAGCAACAGCAATGTGCTTTGCTTCGTGTTCAAACTCTCCGACCGATAAGGCTCAATCTGCTGTAAAAGGATACCTTAAAGAAAATTTAAAAAATTCTGACAGTTACGAACCTGTTTCATTTACTCAACTTGACACCTTAAAACAGTCAGACACATCAGACACAAAACTAATTTCATTATACAAAATTACTCACTTTTATTCCATCACTAACTCGGACAAAGACAAAGCAAAAATGACCGTATCGTTTTATCTTGACAAAGACCTAAAAGTGAACAAGACAAATACAAAAAGTATTAATGGTGACTACGGAACATTGACAGGAAATGCTTATTGGAAATACAACAACTATGTTGGAAATAAAGCTGACGCAGGTGCAGAAATTACTTTGTATTCACTTGATACAATTCGTGGAAATTTAAAATTTGAAGCAACAGCTGATGTTCAGGGAAACTATAAGATAGAGAAAATACTTCCTGGAAGTTACTTGCTTATTGTCCGTTCAAAAAATGCGACTGATTGCCCTGATAGCCATTTAAGTAACTTAAGAATTTATGGTGACAAAATGAAGCAATTATTTGGTTTCGACATTGAGAAATATAAAACTCAATTAGATGAAATTAATGTTCTTGACAGTCTTTATTTTAAAAGCAGTGATGATTTTCCAAGTAGTGGTTCACTCTCACAAATGACAGCAAGTATTGCTAAAACAGATGCAATCTCAAAACAAAGGTCAGAGAAAATTGAAAAACTTTTTGAAACATTTCCTGACGACTTTAAAGGTAAAATAAAACTTTATACTGGATATAGTAATGCTTATGACTTTTCGACAATACGAATAGAAGAAAGTAAAACAGAAAATATTATTACAGACTTTGGAATTACTTGTATTTAAAAGACAGAACTTGAAGACAGAAGAAGCACATACGCCTAACAGCACCTACAAGAAATTGGCGGTTCAGTGGTTAAATGAAGCTTTATGCTTCGTATCAAGTTCAGTTGAGGCAGACAGTTTCGTGCTTCGAAATCGCCAACTTCTTATAGCTGCAAAACGTTGGTAGCATAATTGATTATTAGAATATGGATTAATTCCTATTGCCCTCATTCCGCTAACCTTTTTAAGCAGTGCAGGATGAATACACTGGGAAATAAAAAGCATATGTACCATGAATTCGTTTATTAGCTACCTGAAAAACCCGGATTATTGCGAGCGCAGAAAGCTATCTGCCATAAAGTTTATCGCTTTGTACTTCTTCTATTATCTCGCAGCACTTGCCATTGGACTCATTATCGCTATTCTTTGCAAAGTGCTACATCTCGAGCATCTTAAGATTGAAGCGCCGCCGGTGATGACAATACTATTTGCCGTATTGCTCGCCCCTTTCTGCGAGGAGGTTATTTTTCGATCGTTGCTCCGGTTTAAGTGGAGTAGCATTCTTCTATTTATTCCCACTGCAATGGCGCTGAGTGCATACTCCCTAAACCAATCAAAGTTCCTTGTGCCTATATTGTTATCTATTTTTGTAATCGGCTTACTCCTTATGGTAACCATCTTTACAAGGAAAAAGGTTGAATTGTTTATCGCGAGTAAGTTCAAATACTTCTTTTACAGCTCATCAATACTTTTCGGATTGGGGCATGCAACCAATTTTACTGGAAATGTATACTATATTCTGGCATTTTCGTTCATCCTTGGCGGGCCTCAAATCGTGCTGGGATTTATCAATGGTTACATACGCATGAATCATGGTTTACACTACAGCATCCTTTTCCATATGGCTGTCAACTTGCCTATTATTGTTCCTGTAATTTTGCATATTAGCTAGCAGCTGAATCACCTCTATATGGCCGTTGATTACAATCTATTTACCCTAACTTCATTGAATTTGCTAATTGCTGCTATACTTGCAGCTGCTATTAAGTGGTAAATAAAAACGTTATGGTTACAATTGGTTTTTCGAGGGCAACCGATGAGGAGAAGTACCAGCTCTACATTCAGTGGTTGAGAAGCATCGATTCTACGTTTGACTACATCAATTTTTCGGAAAAGACATCCCTGAAGCGTTGCAGCTGCTGGAAAAGTGTTCAGGGCTGGTTGTTACAGGTGGACCCGATGTGCATCCTTCCCACTACAACCTGGCTGAGGAGGCATCGCGTTGCGAATGCGATCCTTATCGCGATACCCTTGAATTTGCCCTCATCGAAAAAGCCTTGGGGTTGAAGTTGCCCTTGCTTGCCATTTGTCGTGGGGAGCAAATACTCAATGTAAGTATGGGCGGCAACTTAATTGTAGACCTAGAGGCAGACTTTGGGAATAGCGTGAGCCATCGATCGAAAAATGAGCAGCTGATGTATCACAAGGTGAACTTGGATGCCACCGGTAACCTTTACAAAATTGCAAGGAGAGAATCATTTGACGTGGTATCGGTCCATCACCAAGCAGTAAAAACTCTCGCGCCTTGCTTTCGCCCAACGGCCTTTGCCAATGATAGAGTTGTGGAGGCCTACGAGTGGCTAAATCCCGGAGGCAAGGGATACTTGAATGCCGTTCAGTGGCATCCCGAAAAGGGTGATTTTGCTAATAGCCTGAGTGTAGCAATAGGTAAGGAGTTTTTGGAAAAGGTCTACGCGTTTGCATCGGGTAGGGCGCAATAACAGCTCGTTGGTTTTATTATTTGTTTCCTTATTAGGAATGATTATAACTTCTATTTAATACCGTTGTTCTTCCATCAATTCAGAATTCATTAATCAATAGTTTTCCTTCTGGTAATGGGTTGCTGCTACAATACACGTATCCAATCCTCCAACTTTTCTTCCAATTGACTATATTTAACCTAATTGCAATTTTTGACTCAATAATTGCGTTTCAGACTATATATTGGTAATATTAACTTTGAATTTTTATGGTAATGGGTTTAAGAGTTCGATCTTTATTTTGTACGTTTGATATTAGATGAATACTTTAGGCTTGTAGCTTTGTTTAATGTGGTTAAAATGAAGCCTGAAAGTTGATGTTGCCTTGAGCAACAAAATGATTGGATTATTAATTGATCGCTTATTATATAAACCAACCTAAAAAGAATGGTTATGAATAAAAATCTTAAGTTATTAGGCGTAGTTGCAGGGGTAATGTTAACCTTGACTTCATTTGGACAATCAAACAAAGAGGTTATTAAAGTGAATGAGGGGGACACAATAAACTATTTGCTTTCAAAAGGATTTCAGTATTTCTTCCCAACTTTTGAGCAAGGCCGCGTTTGTTTTAAAAACAATGAATCAACTGCTGCGTTACTTAACTTTAACCTTTTTAACAATGAAGTTCATTTTATTTCCAGCGAAAAGCAGAATACCAAGGAATTTCGCGCTGGGGAAGAGGTAAGGTTGGCGGAGAAACTTGTTATGAATGATGTTCTTTTTGTTTTGATCGGGGATCAGATATTCATTAATACTCCAAGGGGAATTATGCGGGTGGTTGCTAATTTTGATATTAAGTTATTAGAACTTGATAAGGTAACAGAGATCGGCGAAGTGAAAGTTGGTGGATATGGTCAACCTTTGGCTACAGGGGCTGCGACATCTGTTACTTCCATAGATCATAGTGATGCAATATCTTCAAGTAGTGAAAATAATAGAATCAGCAATACCGCTCATTCCGAATTTATAGCTAAAAAGAGTTTCTACCTTCAAAAGAATAATCAAATTTATTCTGCGAATAATGCTAAGCAAGTTGGAAAAGTTTTTCCCTCAATAAAAGAAGATATTAAATCTTTTGTTAAAGAGAACAAAACTGATTTTTCAAATCTTGCAGACATGAAAATGTTAATTGAGTTTTGCATAGAGAAAGTGAAATCAAGTAAATAATCATTTAGAGGCTGCCCAATGGACAGCCTCTTTTTTTTCTGATAACTCCGTGTATTGAGGTTAGGATAGTAATTAGGGTTAGATTTTATCTTAAATCAATATTTTCATAACACAATCAGCGGCTATATTGTCGAATTTTTACCTTTGCATTTCATACAACCCTTTGGTAATGCATTCTGGTTGTAACCTAAATCTTAACTGCTATGTCCAACAACAGCTCTGCAAAGGCTGGAAGCAACTCGCTCCCAATTATCCTAATCGGTTTTCTCTTTTTTATCTTTGGCTTTGTTACCTGGCTTAACGGGATACTTATTCCCTACCTTAAAATTGCCTGTGACCTCTCCAATTTTCAAGCGCTCTTTGTAACGTTTGCCTTTTATATTTCCTATACCGTTATGGCGCTTCCTTCGTCATGGGTGCTTAAAAAAACAGGATTCAAAAAGGGGATGATGGTAGGGTTATTGGTAATGGGAGTTGGGACTTTACTTTTTATTCCCGCAGCACATACTCGAACATACGGTTTGTTTCTTTTGGGCCTTTTTGTAATGGGTACCGGCTTGGCTGTTCTTCAAACGGCTTCCAATCCCTACATCACTATTCTCGGTCCTTCAGAAACGGCTGCTCGGCGAATTAGCATTATGGGCATCTGCAACAAAATTGCAGGGGTGGTTGGTCCGTTAATCTTGGCTTACTATATTCTTAGCGATGGTGATGTTTTTGTTTCCAGCTTAGCCAAGCTCGATGGTAGTGCCCGTGCTCTTGCTCTTGATGCTCTTGCAGCCCGCGTGATTGCCCCATATTTGATTATGTCGGGCGTTTTGTTACTACTTGCATTGTTCGTCCGCTTTTCGCCTCTGCCGGAGGTGGACGCCGAGTCTGAAAGTGAGATTGGGGCTGAAGTTGAAGGCAAGACCAATATCTTCCAGTTTCCGCATCTCATTCTGGGTGTAGTTGCTCTGTTCTTTTACGTAGGTGCCGAAGTGGTTGCCGGTGACACCATTATACGTTATGGAATTTCTTTAGGAATTCCAATTAGCACGGCCAAGATGTTCACCTCCTTTACCCTTGGAGCTATGATTGTGGGCTACCTGTTGGGAATAGTTTTGATGCCTAAGGTCGTAAGCCAACGCAGAGCGCTTGAAATTTCTGCGGTTTTAGGTATTCTTTTTACCATTGCCGCCATATTTAGCACTCCATTTCTTTCGGTAATGTTTATAGCTCTTTTGGGCTTTGCTAATGCTATAATGTGGCCTGCAATTTGGCCTCTTTCCATTCATAGTCTTGGCCGATTTATTAAAACAGGTTCAGCCTTGCTTATAATGGCCATTGCCGGTGGTGCCATTCTTCCCTTGGTTTGGGGCTATCTATCCGACATGGTTGGTTCCCAAAACGCTTATTGGATTTTAATTCCTTGCTACGTGATTATCTTCCTGTTTGCCAATAGGTGGTACAAGATGAAGAACTGGCGATAGTTCTTTATAATTTTCGTTATACTTTTTAATTGAATTTGTCGTTTGCTTTTTATCTAAACTCAACTATTTATGGCAACAAACGATTTTCGCAAGTGGGTATCGCAGTCGGTATCTGTAAAAATTTTTGTGGTAGGTATACTTGCCCTTTTTCTGCTAATTCCGGCTGCAATGATTCGTAGCCTAATTCTTGAACGTAAGACAAATAGTGAGGAGGTTGTTCGGGAAATCAGCAGCAAGTGGGGAAACGAGCAAACTATCGCGGGACCCATTATTTCGGTGCCCTATATGCGAAGAAGCATTGTTGACGGCAAGCAGGTAGTTTCACGTGATTATGCACATTTTTTGCCGGATCAGCTTACTATTACGGGTAAAATGGAGCCCGAAATTCGCTACCGTGGAATTTATCGGGTGATTGTTTACACTGCCAACCTCCAACTTTCTGGAAATTTCCGCCATCCTGACTTTAGCGAGTGGAAGATTAGTCCGAACGATATTTTATGGGACGAAGCCTTTGTTTCGCTGGGGATTCCCGATATGCGAGGCATAAAAAATGACCTAAAAATTACCTTTAATGGTGTGGATTACGAGGTAACGCCAGGCCTGGACAACCAAGATATTATCAAGCAGGGTGTTTCTGCCCGGTTGAAGTTCGATACTGCAAGCATTTACCCTTACAGCATTACGCTGAAGTTAAAGGGAAGTAGTGCCCTTAGCTTTGTGCCGATGGGAAAAATTTCCAAAATTGCCATTCAGTCAACCTGGCCAACACCCAGCTTCGATGGCGCCTTCCTTCCCGATAATCGCGATGTTGGTCCAAAGGGCTTTGCCGCTGACTGGACGGTTTTAAGCCTGAACCGGAATTTCCCGCAAGCGTGGATTGGAAGCACCTACGATGTTAACGAGTCAGCTTTTGGCGTAAAGCTGCTTTTTCCGGTTGACCATTATCAAAAATCAGAGCGGGCTGCTAAGTATGCACTGATGTTCATTGCCCTCACTTTTATGGTATTTCTGTTCTCTGAAATTCTTAACCGACGGAAGATTCATCCTGTGCAGTATATTTTGGTTGGCCTTGCGCTATGCGTGTTTTACACGCTGTTAATCTCCTTGAGCGAGCAGCTGGGCTTTGCTATAGCTTATATACTGGCGGCCATAGCCACTATTTCGCTCATTGGTTCCTACGCGGTGGCCATTTTCAAGAATAAAAAGCAGTCGATGATGCTGATTGGTATTCTGGTTGTGCTCTATCTGTTCCTGTTCACCATTCTGCAGCTAGAGGATTACGCCCTTATTATGGGTAGCATTGGCCTGTTTGTGGCTTTGGCGGCTGTTATGCGCATTTCTAGAAAAATTGACTGGTACTCGCCAATAAATGGAGATCCCGACGAAAAGAGTTAATCTCATTTTAACTTATTAATTGGTAGGCCATAGGCTGCTCCATTCGCTGGTTTTAATTCCAATGGTTGGAGTAGTTTCTGGCTATTTTTTTGCAGAATGCAAAACACAGAATTGCCACAGAATATTTTGTTATCATTGCATCCATATATTTCAAAAGAGTATGGCACGATTTTTCTCCTTCACTTTGGCTTTCCTAATTTTAGCTGGTGTTCTTAGCGGTCAAAATCTTGATATTAGGATACTCAGAACAATCAATTTGGATAGGAATAAACATTGGGATAAAACCATGCAGTTCATGTTGAATAGCGAAGCAGCAGTGAGCATTGCTACGCCGGCTATTATTTTGGGTGTTGGGCTTATTGAGGGCGACGAACAGATGAAGTCGGATGGAATTACCATTGCCTCAGCTTTTTTGCTTTCCAGCACCATGACAACGATTTTGAAATATTCTGTAAAGCGACCAAGACCCTTTACCACTTACCCCGATATTGAAAAACTTTCGGCAGGAGGTAGCTACTCATTTCCCTCGGGACACACCTCATCGGCCTTTGCCACCGCCACGTCGGTTAGCTTGGCCTATCCAAAGTGGTATGTAATTGCACCATCCTTTGCTTGGGCTTCAACGGTGGGTTATTCGCGCATGCATTTAGGTGTGCACTATCCTAGCGATGTGCTTGCTGGGGCGATCATTGGTGCTGCCTCGTCGTATCTCTGCTACAAGGGGCAGCAGTGGCTCAACCACCGAAAAAAGAGGAAGGCCGAGCCAGTTGTGGCGTTTTACTAGCCAAAATTTGATGGAGTAAAACTTGCTCACTATCTGATAAGTGAGTCAGCTATTCTGAAATTTCCCCTTATACCATTCTTTCAAAGTGGAAAGTCGAATCTTACTCCGGATTGTCCGATGCTTCTTTCTTTGGTGCCAAAGGTCCTCGCAAATGAATAATAAGGCCGTTCAGAAAATTGCGCAGTACTTGGTCACCACAAGTTTTGTAGTTTGGATGGTCCTCTGCCCTAAAGAATGCCCCCAGTTCAGTTTTTGTGATGTTGAAGTCCACCAACTTCATAATTTCAACTATCTGATCGTCGCGTAGGTGTAGCGCAACTCGCAGTTTTTTGAGTATTTCGTTATTCGACATAATCTTAACTTTACTGGTTCAAAACGGGTGCAATGGGGTGTTTTTCCATTTACTGTTCAAAGATAAGGGTTTGCTGGCTATATTTGAGCGTTAATGACTTTTATGTGATGTTATGAATCTCCAACTTCTAATTTTCTTCAGAATTGAAGAGGTATATTTGAAGTATGAAAATTCTTGTTGTTGAGGATGAGCAATCTCTGGCCGAGGATATTTCGCGCTATCTGGCAAAGAATAGCTTTGTTTGTGAGGTTGCAGCAAATCTGATCGAGGGCGAGCAAAAACTTGTTGGGTTTGCCTACGACGTTGTTCTGCTGGATATAAATCTTCCGGGGGGAAGTGGCCTTTCGCTGCTACCGCTTATCAAAAAACTTCACCCTCATACAGGAGTACTGATTATCTCGGCTAGGGGGGCACTTGACGACAAAATTTCCGGTCTAGACCTGGGTGCCGATGATTACCTCACCAAGCCATTTCACCTTGCCGAGCTCAACTCCCGCATTAATGCCCTTTTACGACGTAGATTCTTTGAAGGAAGTGATAAGTTAAATTTTAACGAGATATCCATCGACACAAAGGATAGGCTGGTCACGGTTCAAAAAACTCCTATTGTGCTTACCAAAAGGGAGTATGACTTGTTGGTTTATTTGGTGGTGAATAAAAATGCCACGCTTAGCAAGGAGTCCATTGCCGAGCATATTTGGGGTGACCATATTGAGATGGTTGATAGCTTCGATTTCATCTATACTCATATTAAAAACTTACGCCGAAAGTTGATGGAAAAAGGGGCGAAGGATTACATTAAAACAGCGTATGGGTTTGGTTATAAATGGAGCGACGAATGAAGTTAATAAGAGTTACTTCGGCATATCAACTTGTGATGACGGCTGTGCTGCTTGCCTTGGCTGGTGCTGGATTATTTTTTGCCATACTCCACATTCAGCAGAAGGAGACTGATGAGGCGTTACAGTCTCAGCACGACGATTTGGTAAGCTACATTAAGCAGGGTAAACCACCTTTTTCAATTCCTCCAATGATGGTTGCCGAAAAAATTGATAGCACCATGATTGCTGCGCCATCTATTGCTAACATAGAGATTTCAGATACCGTCGAGGGAGATAGTGAGCCATACAGACAGCTAATATCCGTTGCAAAAGTTGGCGATAGCTACTACCAAATTACAGTGCGAACGTCGTTGTTGGAACAGGAAGATTTGCTGGTTGCCATTGCTACAGCCATTGGGGTAGTTTATGCCTTGCTTCTGCTTGGTTTTTATTTGATAGGACTTTTTCTTAGTAAGCGAATATGGCGACCTTTTTATGCTACTCTTCACCAACTTCAGCAATTTAATGTGGCCGATGGTGTTAGACTTTGCTTGACAACAACCAGTATACTTGAATTTCGGGAGATGAATGCAGCGCTGGAACACCTCACCACCAAGGTTCAAAGCGACTACAGGGCACTGAAGTCATTCACCGAGAATGCCTCACACGAAATACAAACTCCGCTCACCCTTATCATAACCAAGCTGGAAACGCTAATGCAGGATTCATCGCTACCGCAAGAGAAGGTTGACCAGGTGCACATTGCCTACCAGCATGCATTACGGCTATCACGGTTGAACTCAACGCTGCTGTTGCTGGTGAAGATTGAGAATAGGCAATTCAAGATGGAGGAGAAAGTTGATGTTTTGACATTGATTCAGGACCTACTGGAACAGCTATCCGATTTTATGGAGGCCAAGCAGCTGAAAGTTAAATACCATATTGCTTCACAACCAACATGGATTGCCAGCGCAGAGCTGGCGTCAATCATGGTAGGGAATATCCTTCGAAATGCAGTTCAGCACAGTAGTTTTGGTGGTGAAATTGTAATATCGCTGGGTGAACATTCGTTATGCGTTACCAACTCTGGAGAGGCGGTGGAAGGTGACCCAGCTAGGTTCTTCGAGCGATTTGCTAAAGCCTCAAAAGCCGGCCAATCTCTTGGTCTCGGTCTGGCATTGGTAAAACAGATTGCTGAGGCATTTAATTTTACCGTTAGCTACACCTATGCCGATGGACTTCATACGGTGGAGCTGTTTTGGTAGAGGTTTTGAAAAACATTTAAGGGATTGAAGTTTTTCCCATATTATTTTACAGTTATTCTAACCTTAAAACTCCAATTTTGCTTCAGATTCGGGTTTTACTTTTATGGCATTAACCATTAAACTCAATTTACAATGCGACAAATAATGCTTTTTATGGCCGCCAGCCTGCTAATGGCAACTCAAGCCTGTTCAGTAAATGTGCCCAAGGAGGTGAAGGATACCTTTGCTAAAAAGTTTCCCTCTGTTACCAAGGTAAAATGGTCGAAGGAAAATGATAAAGCTCTTGAGGCCGAGTTTAAGCTCGATGGCAAGACGGAATCTGCGCTTTTCAGCCTTGATGGAACTTGGATGGAAACGGAGGAGGAGATTGCGGTGGATGTGTTACCACAGGCTGTTAAGACTACGCTGGATGCAAAATTTGCAAAAATGACGGTAAAGGAGTGCGAAAAGGTAACCAATAGTGACAGCTCCTTAACCTATGAGCTGGAGATTAAAACTCTAGATGGTGTGAAGGAGGTTGTATTTAACACTCAGGGAGATATTATTAAGGTTGAGCCTGCTGGAGAAGAGGATTAGCACAAAACTTTTTTTAATTTTGGAAGAAAGGGGTTACCTTTCTTCTTTTTATTTATCAATATGTTGAAGACTCTCTTTTTGGCTATAACCTTATCTTCTTGCCTTCATACAACCATAAAAGGGCAGGAGCAATTGGACTATTACATTGATGCGGCGGTGGCCAATAGCCCGCTGCTCTATGCAAAGAAGAACGACTTGAGAGGGGCCAGTCTCGATAGTGCATCGGTAAGGGCTACTTACTTACCGCAGGTTGGCTTTACTGCCAACGTTGCCTACGACCCAATTATAAACGGACTTGGCTACGACGAGGTTATTACCAATAAGCAGCAGGGTAGCACGCTGGTGCACTTCGATATGCTGCTGCCGGGCAATCGGATGCTGAAGGCGCAAAATAGCTTTGCAGCACTGAATCGACGATCGCTTTCGCTGGACTACTCCCTTACGGTTAAGGATTTAAAACAGCAGGTTACCAACCAGTATTTAGTGGTTTATGGCGATCAGCAGCAGCTAGCTTTTCTGAAGGAAAGCTACCAGCTGCTGCAGCGCGAGGACTCCATTTTGCAGCGGTTGGCTAGGGCAAATATATACCGGCAAACAGACTACCTCACCTTTGTGGCATCCATGCGAAAGCAGCAGCTATTGAAAATGCAGGCACTTTCTCAGTTAAAGAGTAACCTTGGACGGCTGCGCTACCTGTGTGGAATTGAGGATACCAGCTTGGTTTCACTCTCCAAACCTAATCTGCCATTGGCGGAGCTGGTGAATGTGGATAGTACGCTTACCACGCGTAAATTTACTGCCGACAGCTTGCTCATTGCAAGCAAGCATAGTATGATTGATGCTTATTACCGGCCAACATTCAGCCTACACGCCGATGCCGGGTATCTCTCTTCATTTCTTTTCGAGCCATACAACAATTTTGGAGTTGGCGTTGGTGCCACTTTTTCCATTCCCATTTACGATGGCCATCAGCGGACATTGCAGCACCAGAAGGTGGTGCTTCAGGAGCAATCGTTGGGATTTGAGAAGGGCAAGGTTATACGTCAGCAACAAATTCAGCGGCGCTTGCTGCAGAGTCAACTCAACGATTTAGCCCTGCAATCCAAGGAGGTAGACGAGCAGCTGAGTTTTGCCCGCGCGTTGGTGGAGGCCAATGGGCGCTTGCTGGAATCTGGCCAAGTGGATATTCCCATGTTCTTTCTGTCTATTCAGAGTTACATGGACCTAGAAGGGCAGAGGTGGTCGGCTGAGATTGCAAGATATATGCTCATTAATGAGTTGAACAATATTTCTGAATAGAAAAATAGGAACGTATGAGGTTTATTTCGAATTATACACTTGCAGGTATGTTGCTTTTTACGGCTTAATGGCAGGCTGTGGAGGAGGTAGTGATGAGAATTCTACCGATAGTAAATCACCACGACCCGAAGTTGAGATAACCTCCATGCGGGTTGGATCCATTGTGGATAGGATTGAGGTTTCTGCAACCTCCACCTTTCAGGCGCAAAATGTGGTTAAATCGCCAATTACCGGATTTATTGTAAGTATAGCCGTATCGCCGGGGCAGCTCGTAGGTAGAGGCACACTGCTAATGACGTTGCAAACCAAGGAGTCACGGGCGTTGGGAAATGCGCTCGATTCCATGTCGGGTGGACTTAAACTCTCGGGTATTTGGAGCGTAAAGGCCGATGCCAATGGGTTTGTCTCGGAAGTTAGCCATCAGGTGGGCGATTACGTGCCCGAGGGTGAATCGTTGGCTACGATTGTTCAGCAGCACAGCTTGGCCTTTGTGCTTAATCTTCCTTTTGAGTGGCGCAGCTTAGTTCACGTTGGGTTGCCCGTTGAGTTAACCATGTCCGATGGCACTAAGATCCAGGGTAAGGCGGCAAATCCATTGCCACAGGCGAATCAGGGGGCTCAAACCATACCATGGCTTGTAACGGTAGGACCTACCAAGTTTATTCCGGCAGGGATTCAGGCCTTGGCAACCATCCCCAGCTATTCGAGTAGACAGGCTCAACTGCTTCCAAAGAGTGCAGTGCTTTCCAATGAAACGGAGACTCGCTACTGGGTAATGCACCTTGTCGATAGCGTTAACGCCATCAAAATGGATGTGCAGTTGGGGCATCAAAGTGGCGACTCGGTGGAGATTCTTCAACCTAAGTTTAAGGCCAACGATAAGTTTTTGGTCAGTGGAAACTATGGTGTACCCGATACTTTATTGGTAAAAGTTATATCGAAATAGCATGAGTAACTTTCATCTTACCTATAAAAAGCCTGTAACTTTTGTTTTAGCAATCTTGCTGTTTGCTTGTGTTTATGTCTTTAGCAAGATGCAAACCTCGCTATTTCCTGACATTACCTTTCCCAAGGTTAAGGTAATTGTTGATGCAAGTCTCCAGCCTGCCGATCAGATGATGCTCACCGTTACCCAGCCATTGGAAATGCCATTAGGCAGGTGCCCGGATTAAAAATATTAAGAAGCACTACCAGTAGGGGCAGCTGCGAGATTTCGGCCACCTTCGACTGGAATTACGATATCGATTTGGCTAAAACACAGCTGGAATCGCGCATCAGCCAAGTGCGCACCGATTTACCTGCCGGTTCACAGATATCGGTGGAGAAGATGTCGCCCTCCATCCTTCCCGTGATGGGATATTCACTGGAGAGCAATAAACGCTCGCTCATTGAGCTAAAGCATTTGGCGCGATTTACCGTTAAGCCATTTCTTTCGCAGGTGGATGGTGTTTCGTCCATTGCTGTTTTGGGAGGTAAGGAGAAGGAATATCGTGTTTTGCTCGATCCCATTAAGATGGCGGGTTTGGGGATCTCTCCAGATTCGCTCCATTCCATTTTTCTTGCCACTGGTTTTATCGAGTCCAACGGTTTTGTGACCGATTACCGCCGAATGTATCTCAACCTTACCGATGCTTCCATGCGAAGTCTATCCGATTTGGAGAATTTGGTGGTAAAAAACGACGGCAAGCGGCTCGTAAGGATCAAAGATTTTGCTCAGGTTTCCATTGAGCAGGCAAAGGAGTATGTTACCATCAATGCTAATGGAATTGAGGGTGTGCTGGTAAACGTGCTTAAGCAGCCGGATGCCAATCTCATAATTACCTCCGATTTGGTAACCCAAAGGGTGGACGAGCTGAAAAAGATACTTCCTCCCGACGTGCGTATTGTACCTTACTATATCCAGTCCAACTTTGTGAAGGATTCCATCAGTAGCGTGAGGGATGCGCTTTGGGTTGGGTCAGTTTTGGCTATTATAATTGCATTTATATTTCTTCGTTCGATGAAGGCAGGAGTAACGCTCTTGGCCATTGTTCCGGTTACGCTAGGGTTTACCATTGTAGTGCTTTATGCCTTGGGGTATACCTTAAATATTATGACTTTGGGTGCACTCGTTGCCTCCATTGGATTGATAATAGATGATGCGGTGGTTATTGTTGAGCAAATACACCGAACCCATGAGGAGTATCCCAAGGAGTTGCCACATAATTTGGTGGGGTAAATCTATACGTTATTTGTTTCCTGCAATGGTTGCCTCATCGCTTAGCACCATCGTTATCTTTCTCCCCTTTGGGTTGATGGGTGGTTTGGCCGGAGCATATTTCAACGTGATGACCAACACTATGATAGTGACACTTACCTGTTCATTTTTAGTTACATGGATTGGTGTGCCGGTGGTTTATCTACTCGTTGGACAAAATGAGAATGTGGTAGGTCAGAAGGTTGCGGAAAATGGTCACGGGGTAAAGAAGCAGAAATGGGTTGGCTTTTTCATTCATCGACCTGTGATTGCCATTAGTCTTGTTGTATTATTAATTACTTCAATAGTTTTTGTTTACCCACATTTAAAAACGGGTTTTCTTCCCGATATGGATGAGGGTAGCATTGTGCTCGACTTCGATTCCCCTCCGGGTAGTTCGCTGGCTGAGACCGATGCCATGCTTCGGCAGGTGGATAAAATTGTGAGGGCAACGCCGGAGGTAAGCGCCTTTTCGCGACGAACGGGTGCTCAAATGGGTTTCTTTATTACTGAGCCAAGCCGTGGTGACTATCTCATTGAAGTTGAAGAAAGATCGTAAGCGATCGACGGAGCAAGTGATAGACGACATTCGTCAGCGGGTGGAGATATTGGTTCCCGGTTTGATTGTCGATTTTGGTCAGGTAATTACCGATATGATTGGCGACCTCTCCACTTCGGTACAAGCCTATCGAGATTAAAGCTATTCGGTGGCGATGTGGTAAAGTTGAGGTCATACGCTGAGCAGGTGGCCGATTTGGTGAAAAGGTTAATGGAAACTGGCCGATGTGTTTTAACGGGATTGTTATCTCCGGTCCATCAGTAGTGGTGCAGCCTAACTATGGTAACCTAGCGCTGCATTCCATATCTCCCGCATCGTTGCAGTACCATTGCAAACCGCTGGCGATGGCAACGTGGTGGGTTCAATATTTAGCGGGGAGTATCTAACACCGGTTCGAACGCTCTATAGGCCTCTGCGGAATAGGTAGCATCGATAAGTTGAAAAATCTTCAGGTTATCGACGCCAACTTGAAGTCTGGTTCCGCTCTTGTCTGGTTGCTAGCATAGATGTTAAACAGGGTGAAGCGGAGATTGAAAGGGAAAAACCTTCAGAACGCTGGAATTGTTACGGCACGACGGAATGGTCGTGACCTGGGAAGCACCATGGCCGACATTAAAAAGGCCATCGATTCAAAGCTTACCTTACCTCAGGGTTATCATGTGGAGTATGGTGGCGACTACAAGCTGCAGCAGCAGTCGTTTAGCGAGCTGCTTATTATTCTGATAACTGCCGGATTGTTGGTGTTTGCCGTAGCGCTCTTTTTGTTCCGAGAATTTTTGTTGGCCCTGCTGCTCATATTTGTTTCGGCAACTGGGCGTTGCTGGTGGATTTCTGGCCTCTATTTATGACAGGAACTCC
>Ga0268359_10092_pt1 | contig 35821 bp, 39 predicted proteins | sample BioMet11_FD_194416 | JGI IMG/M metagenome (GOLD analysis project Ga0268359, IMG submission 194416) | Sewage microbial communities from Oakland, California, United States - Biofuel 11 (PacBio Assembly) | ecosystem: Engineered > Wastewater > Sewage > Unclassified | place: USA: California | collected...
TACGGCTGCCGTTTTCTTTACTGCCTCTGGATTGGTAAAAGTTATTCGTATGAACTAGGCAATGGATTTTACCTCCAATGCATCCAAAATTCCCGGCTGGTCTTTCATCCTTTCTTTCAAACGATTCATTGCTTTATTCTTATCGGTAAATTCAATGTGATTTAACATCCGGCAATTCTTTTAATTCCCGTCCTACTTTCATACCTGATCTGTTGTAATTCCATCCTTCAAATATACACTGATCTGAACTTGGTTTTCCAATTATCAGCCAAATAATCAAGATTAGCTACCATCGTCATAAAAATCATACCCATATGAATAATGATAGCGCTACAGTAGCAAACAGAAGCAAAAAGACATAAAGCTGTTGCGTCTAAAAGATGTAAGGCTTCCGACGTATAATAACGCATAGTTCTAATCTTCATCGCCGTATGCCCCTTTCTGTTCGTCGCGGACAATTTTACCATCAACGATTTCTATCACTCGCTTATTCATCATATCAACCATTTGCTTATCATGTGTCACCATCAATACCGTTGTTCCCATATGATTGATTTTAGTAAACAAATCCATGATTCCGCGCGATGTATCAGGATCCAGATTGCCTGTAGGTTCATCAGCAATCAGCATAAGCGGACGATTCACAATAGCCCGAGCAATGGCAATACGCTGTTGTTCACCGCCGCTGAGATTTTGCGGCAGCGCATCGGCCTTTCCCACCAAGTTAACCAAATCAAGAACGTTATGCACACGTTCTTGAATTACTTTACGCGGTGTTTCAATAACTTCCATGGCAAATGCTACATTTTCCGCCGCAGTCTTATTCGGAAGCAACCGAAAATCTTGGAAAACAATTCCCATTTTGCGTCGTAAATAAGGTACACGATTTTTTGCGATACGGTTAACTTCAATACCATTTACAACAACAGTTCCCGATGAAGGAAGTTCTTCGTGTGACAAAAGTTTAATAAACGTTGATTTACCGGCACCGCTGGCACCTACAACGAAAACAAACTCACCTTTTTCAATATGAACCGTAACATGATCTAATGCAACGGAGCCATTATCATAAATTTTTGATACATCCCTAAAATAAATCATAGTTTACCTCTTTTCAAGCAGCTGCTTATTTACGAGCAATAACAGATTTAGCTGCCTGGACAATATGTTCGGCTGTTAGTCCGAATTTAACCAGAAGCTCATTCGGTGTCCCTGATTCGCCAAAAACATCATTCATACCTATACGAGTCAGAGGAACTGGGCAGCATTCACCAAGAACCTCCGCAACCGCACTGCCTAAACCACCCATAATCGTGTGTTCTTCACACGTAACGACAGCCCCTGTTTTTTTTGCACAAGCAATAAGCATCTCCGAATCAATCGGCTTTATCGTACTCATATTAACAACCGCTGCGGAAATACCTTCTTTTTCCAATTCTTTAGCAGCTTCTTGTGCTTTTGCGACCATAATTCCCATGGCAATGAGCGTTACATCTATCCCATCTTGCAATACAATGCCCTTGCCAAACGTGTACTGATAAGAATCATCAAAAATTTCCGGTACTTTGGAACGTCCCATTCGGATATAAACGGGACCGTCATATGCAGCTGCCCACTTAATAACAGCTTTTGTTTCAGCGGCATCAGCAGGAACGACGACAGACATATTAGGCAACGAACGCATAATAGCAACATCTTCATTCGCTTGATGCGTAGCTCCATCTTCTCCAACTGTAATACCGGCATGTGTTGCAGCGATTTTTACATTTAAACGGGGATAACAAACAGAATTTCTGATTTGTTCGAAGGCTCTCCCTGTTGCAAATACTGCAAAAGAAGAAGCAAACGGAATTTTCCCTGTCGCAGCCAATCCAGCAGCTACTCCAATTAAATTCTGTTCCGCTATGCCTACATTAAAATGTCGATTTGGAAATGCTTTCTTAAACACACTGGTTTTAGTAGAAGCCGATAAATCAGCATCTAAAACAACTATATCATCATTAACGGCACCTAATTCAGCCAAGGCTTCGCCGTATGCGTCACGCGTTGCTTTTGCCATTATTGTTCACCTTCCAATTCCGATAAGAATATTGCGCATTGCTCTACTGATGGTGCTTTCCCATGCCATCCAGCCTGATTTTCCATCTCAGAAATACCTTTTCCTTTTATAGTATGCATAATAATCATGGTAGGTTTTCCCGTAGTAGTTTTCGCTTCACAAACAGCCTGATGCAATTCCTGTACATCATGACCGTTCACTTCAATAACATGCCAGCCAAAAGCCTTCCATTTATCAGGTAATGGTTCAGGACACATAACCTCATCAATTTTACCGTCAATCTGTAATCCATTGTTATCAAGAAAAGCGGTTAAATTATCCAGTTTATAATGGGCTGCCAACATTGCCGCCTCCCAAACCTGACCTTCTTCTTGTTCACCATCACCCATAATTGTAAATACTCGGAAGTCTTTATGGTCAAGCTTACCTGCTATTGCAATTCCGCAAGAAGCACTAATTCCCTGTCCTAACGACCCAGTAGACATATCAATGCCAGGAATATGCTTCATATCTGGATGTCCCTGCAACAACCGTCCGATCTTACGTAATCCAGCAAGTTCAGCGATTGGAAAATATCCTTTTAATGCTAATGCTGCGTACACAGCAGGAGCAGCATGACCTTTTGATAAAACCAAACGGTCCCGGTCCGGATTATGCGGATCCTGCGGTGATGCATTCATTTCTACATCATATAACAAAGCCACCACATCCGCGATGGATAAAGAACCACCGGGATGTCCGGATTGAGCTTCGGTAATCATTTTTATGATTTCCCTGCGCATTGCCGTGGCATAGTTTTTTACAGATTGTACTTGTTCCTCAGTTAAGGTTTGCATAACGTGCCTCCGATTCATAAAGAATTTGAATATTTTTCAATAACCTTTAATGCCAAATACGCATTTCGGAGAGATAATTCTCTCAATTGGTTGATGCGAATCAATACAGACGGAGCCAGCTGACCCATCGTTAATTTTTTATCTAAATCAACAATCAGCATATCCGCCGTAACTGTTTCTATTGTACCGCACAGGCGTTCGCCAATTAAATCAATAAAATTATTAATCTTAGGATCATAGGAAATAGCGGTCACGGGAACATGCATTATGGATGCAAAGATGAGTGCATGCAATCGTATTCCTAAAAGTACATCCATACAACCGATAATCGACATAAGTTCTACCGTTGTATACTGTTCTTTGAGGATAATTGCTTCCCGTTTCATAAATCCGCACACATCCTCTGCGGCTCGAATATCATCGGGAAACTGCATAGGTACAAATACAATATTCGCATTATACCGTTCCTGAAGTACATCGGCAGCCTTAGCTACTTCAATTTTATAATGGCTTAGGTTTTTCCAATTCCGTATCGCTATCCCTATTTTAGGGCGTATACCGGTTATTGCATATTTTTTTAAAAGAAGAAAACCCAGTTTTTTATCAACAGGGTTTGCAGATAATACAGCATCGGCAGTAACCTCAATCGGCGGAGTAAGAACACCGATTGAAATTAATTCTTTTTTCGACTCTTCATCTCGCACTCCTATCATATCCACACGTTCCAATACCTTACGGACAGCCTCTCTGGCTTTACGGCGCCGCAAGGGCCCGATACCTTGTGCATACAGCATGACCGGTTTATGTAACAATAAAGCAATTTTAATAATTGCCAAATAATAATACAAACTGCGGGAGCTAGTCACATCCTGCAATAAACTGCCACCGCCGCTGATCAATATATGGCTGTGAGAAATCGCTGCCGTTATCCCCAAAAAATTCAGTCGATGTACTGTTTTCACTCCGTGATTTGCTTTTGTAAGTTTTTCATTTCCAGTGATTACCGTAATATCGGCCTCCGGTATTATTTCTAAAATAGAGTCCAATAAAGCCGCCAGCATTGCTTCATCTCCGGCATTACCGAAACCATAATATCCAGAAATAACAATTTTAGTCACGGCGACTCACCTGCTTCCCCATCCACGCCGTGATATATTGAAAAATAGGCAACGCACAAACGACGATAATCCCCAAAACCATTCCCGTTACCCATCCATTGAGTCCTCGTACGAAAGACATTTCAATGGGTGTGCGAATATGAGCAAATGTTTCCACCATAGATCCTTGTCCGATAACTGCCGCTACCACCATGAAAAAATGTATAATTTGCGGCCACTTTCGATACATTGCCGCCACCATCAGATAGAAGGCCGGATGACCAATAAGAAATTCTTTTTCTCTCGGCCGGGCATACATCGTATTTTCCAAAAAGCGCCGCATAGCCACTTCTGCACCCGGTACAGGAACACCGGCAGTATGTCCGCTGCGACCGACAAAAACAAATGCCGCAAACGCTAAAAATCCAACAAATATAAGTGAGCCCATTTTAATGGGAATATTCAAGAAATGTTTTACAAAATCAATAAACTCTTCTGGTGAATTATCGTCCGGTCAAATAATGGAAAACGACGTACATATCCAATACAGATCAAAACAATTGGTAGGATGAATGTCAATTTAACTCCGCGATAAAAGTCAAATTCCATAAAGAAACGAATATTTCCCAACATTGCCGCAATAAATAATCCGCCAATCATCGACATGGCTACCGCACAGGCTAGACCAACAGTGCCATCTCGCAAAATACGGACAAAGCCTAATTTTTCGTTATATTTTTTTTCTTCCACCAATCCAGCAAAATAAGAATAGAAGCCACAGGAGTGGCAGTAGCACACCCCACAGCCATAACTTGTAAAAATAACGCACCCTTGGCTATAACCGCACCGCCGCCTGCTGCCAATATGCCAATTAACATAAATATGTAATTATATTTATCTGCAAAAGGAAACAGCAAATTAAAAGTAAGAAGAAAGCCGCAGACAGCCGCAGCAGCAACAATAGCCAATAAAATTTTATTAGGATAATAAGCCGGTAAAATAGACGCCTTCCCTAAATGATATCCACGGTCCTTAAGTTTATTTGACACATCAGAAATATATTTCAAATTAGTATCGGTCAAGCTGCGTCCATGAGCGGGTTTCTTATACAAAGCAAACAGATTGATACGTACATTTCGTTCTAAATCACTAATATAATAACGCATCGCGGCTTCTTCCGGAGATATTTTTTCTAATTCTTCCTTGGCCATTGCATAGACTCGTCCCGTATCATAATTAAGCAGGCCTGCCAAATCATACATACCATCTTGTGTATTATACTGCAGTTGATTTACTGATTCAATCATGTAAAACGGTAAATTGCGCTTTTTCAGACATTCTGCCGTATAGTCCAACATTTCTTTATGCATAGCTGGATCCGGATTATATCCCAGCACTTCTTTTCCAACAAACATAATTCCGCTGACATTTTGAATTGTATCTGCACGGTCAAAGAAACTTTCTATTTTATTCTTAGTTACATTACTGTAATTTGTCGGACGTAGAATAACATGAAAACCATGTGAGGCAATCTCGTTTGCATCAGCAGTCAAAATTCCTAGATTCATTTCGCCTAATGTTGGCATAACACCACGTACACCCATAATACGATATTGTGGATTATCTAATATTTTTACATTCTTATTTCCCAGACGTTTTTTTAAATCTATGCATACTTCATCAAAGTAGGCATCCTTGGACCCCTTCGGTTTTCCGATAACATAATAATCATACGATAAATCCGAAATATCGAATTGAGGATAATACAACTTGAAACCCAGCTTAGTAATCAATGACAAATCTCCCCGCTGGGTCAATTTATTTAATGTCGAATCGTAAATAGTGAAACTGGTTATCCCAGCTTCACGGCATTTTTCCAATGCCGTATCTGTATCATAGCCGTCATTGCGCGCCATGGCCAAAATCGCATCATAATCTAGTGCCATTTCTATTGTTGTGTTTTTTTGTTCGACATAATACCGCTGAACGCACATGTAAACAGCACACAAAAGGCCTATCAAGATCGCGATTATCATCAACGTTTTACTACGTTTATTAGTATATTCCATCATATCCACCTTGATTAATAATTACGTACTCTGCCATGAATGGTTACCATATCACGTTGCATGGTAACCGTATCTGGCAGGATTCCCAGAGGAAAATTTGAAAAATCATATATCTCAACGCTGGGTGATTTTATTTTGTAGGCCATTCCCATTCCCTCGACGGAAACATTTGTAGGAATAAACATAAGCTTTTTTTCTTGCATTCCAAAATGCCCGCGAATGTTTGCTTTCGCTTCGATGATACCGCCTAAAGACATTGTCCCAGTTACGTATACCATATCATCGTCAAATACAACTTTTACATTGGAAAGATTGTCGACTTTATCTATCAAAAACCTACGCAAATCTTCGCTGCGTATAGATGCTGTCATATCTCCACTCTCTGCACGCATAATACTCAATTTTCCATCTATAAGAGAGGCTTGCGGACTGAAATGGACACCCTGCAGATTACAGTCAAAGGAAGCCAATTTTAGACTGCCGACTTGAGCGTCCTGGCCATGAATTTGAACAGTGTCCATCGCCCCTGTCACTATTTTTATTCCTGGCTGTGCCTTCACTTGCACATCAGAACGTCGCAACTGCATAGAATTTTGCAGGGAGTGATACAGCCCTTCTTCGGCAAGCTGCGGAGCATATTGATTGGCTCCGTAAACAAAACTGCCGACGCATATCAAAAAAATAATCAGTTTTTTCATTATAGGTCCTGTTTAGCTAGTTTTTTATCCTTCTCTTGTTGTAAATACCCTTCAATAAACTGTTCAAGATCTCCATCCATCACAGCCTGAATATTGCTGGTTTCCACCCCGGTACGATGATCTTTAACCAAATTATATGGGTGAAATACATATGAGCGAATCTGGCTTCCCCATTCAATAGCTTGGTGGGTACCACCAATTTCCGCTTTGAGCTGTGCTTGTTTTTCCTGTTCTAACTCAAACAATTTAGCACGCAGATACTTCATACACATCTCTCTGTTTTGTACCTGCGAACGTTCATTTTGGCACTGAGCCACAATTCCTGTCGGAAGATGTGTCATTCGGACAGCCGAACTTGTTTTATTGACATGCTGGCCGCCGGCTCCACTGGCTCTAAAGTAATCAACCCGCACTTCATCCATGTTAATGTCTATATCCATATCGTCAGGAAGTTCCGGCATAACATCAACTGCCGTAAATGATGTATGACGGCGAGCCGCTGCATCAAAAGGAGAAATCCGAACCAAGCGATGAACACCCTTTTCCGATTTTAAATATCCATATGCATGGTCACCTTCAATAGTAAACATGGCACTTTTAACACCGGCTTCGTCACCGGGCTGCATATCCATCATGATGATACGATATCCATTTTGCTCAGCCCAGCGGGTATACATACGGATCAACATTTGTGTCCAATCCTGTGCTTCCGTTCCTCCTGCCCCGGCATGAAAAGTTAAAATAGCATTGCAATTATCATATTCACCGGAGAGCAAAAGTAATATTTCCCGTTTTTCTATTTCTTTTTCCAATTCTTCATATTGTTTCTCTATGTCTTCTGTTAAGGAAGTATCACCATCTTCCATCGCCATTTCCAAGAAATCCATTAAATCTGCAGCTTTATTTACCAACGCTTCATGACCTTCGACTTCCGTCTTTAAAAGCGTAGCTTCTTGAGAAATTGTTTTGGCTCTATCTTGATCATTCCAAAAAGTCGGGTCACTCATCTGCATATCGAAATCCATAATTCTTTCTTTTTTTCGAACTAAGTTAAAGTGAATCCCCGATTTCTTGTATTCTTTTTTGCAAATCTTCTAAAGGTTTTCTAATTTCATCTAGTAACACAAGTTTCACCATCTTTCAAAATATATACATTTATATCATCAACAGCCAATCGTTTATTTTTCATGTCCCCGTTCGTCTGCTTCAATATCTTCTTTGCTGACCGGTTTGTTTTCCGGATGCACGGTTGTAGCTCCTTCTAAATGATTTTCTGCTTTCGGCACAGAGCTGCTGTACGTGATTTGAATATGGTACAAGAAAGTAACAACGGTTCGTTTGATAGAATCCACCATTTCTTCAAACATTTCATAGGCTTCAAATTTATATTCAACAAGGGGATTTTTCTGTCCATAAGCTCGCAGATTAATGCCTTCCTTTAATGCATCCATCGCATCCAAGTGATCCATCCACTTACTGTCAACAACACGCAACATAATTGCCTTTTCCAGTTCACGCATCGTGGGTGCCCCTATTTCTTTTTCACGGGCATCATACAGTTCGGTTGCAATCGTATGCAATTTTTCTTGTACCTCTATACGGCTGAGATTTTCCAGTTCTTGGACCGTTGTGGCTCCCTTAGGTACAAAATATTGCTCCATTTGCTGTAAAAGGCCTGTAAAGTCCCATTCTTCCGGATATAGTTTTTCATTGGCATATTTTTCCAATCCATCCATGATAATGTCATCCACCATACCGATAATTGTTTCCCGCAGCGATTCCACCTGCAAAACCTGGCGTCGTTGACCATAGAGAACTTCACGCTGTTGATTCATGACGTCATCATATTCCAACACATATTTACGAATTTCAAAATTATGAGCTTCCACTTTTTTTTGTGCTTTTTCTATGGATTTAGTAATCATAGAATGTGTAATCGGTTCATCTTCATCCATCCCGAGCTTATCCATTACCTTGGAAATGTTATCAGAACCGAAAATTCTCATGAGATCATCTTCCAAAGACAAGAAAAATTGTGTAGTTCCCGGATCTCCCTGCCGTCCGGAACGTCCTCTAAGCTGGTTATCAATTCGTCTGCTTTCATGACGTTCTGTTCCAATAATCATGAGTCCTCCCAATTCAGGAACTCCCTTACCCAATTTGATATCCGTACCGCGGCCGGCCATATTGGTGGCTATCGTTACCATATTCGGCTGTCCTGCCTCTTTTATGATATCCGCTTCTTTTTCATGATATTTAGCATTCAATACATTATGTACAATATTTTCTTTGTCCAAAAGCCCACTGATGATTTCCGACTGACTAATAGAAGTCGTGCCCACTAACAGCGGTTGTCCTTTGGCATGGCGCACCTTAATTTCCCGAACAACGGCACGATATTTGGCATTTTTTGTTTTGTATATCATATCCGGCAAATCCTTACGTATCATTGGCATATTGGTCGGAATAACATATACATCCAGCTTGTAAATCTTGTTGAATTCATCTTCTTCTGTTTTGGCTGTACCAGTCATGCCCGCCAGTTTATTATACATACGGAAATAATTTTGGAAGGTAATAGTCGCCAACGTCTTGCTTTCACCTTGAACTTTAACACCTTCTTTAGCTTCAATAGACTGATGCAATCCATCACTATAGCGGCGACCGTACATAAGACGACCGGTAAATTCATCGACAATGACGATTTCTCCATTTTTAACAACGTAATCTTTATCCAAATGCATCATAAAACAAGCCCGTAAAGCCTGAATAACCAAGTGATTCAGTTCTAAGTGTTCATTATCGAACATATTGCTGATACCCAGCATTTTTTCAATTTTATGAGCGCCTTCTTCTGTTGGTGCAATCGTTTTTTGTTTTTCGTCCATCGTATAATCTTCATCTTTTTTCAAGCGTTTTACAATAGCTGCCAGTGTATAATACATATCTGTTGATTTTTCTCCCGGACCGGAGATAATAAGGGGTGTACGGGCTTCATCAATAAGAATACTATCAACTTCATCGACGATACAATAGTTAAGAGGGCGCTGTACCATCTGATCGGCGCTGATTACCATATTATCCCGCAGATAATCAAACCCGAATTCATTGTTTGTTCCATATGTAATATCTGCATTATACGCACGGCGTCTTTGGTCATAATCTAAATCATGGACAATCAATCCGACAGACAGTCCTAAAAATTTATAAATTTGACCCATTTCTTCACTGTCCCGTGTAGCAAGGTAATCATTGACTGTAACAACATGAACACCTTTACCTGACAATGCATTCAAATAAACAGGTAAAGTTGCAACCAAGGTTTTCCCTTCACCCGTTCTCATTTCTGCTATATCTCCACGATGAAGCACAATACCGCCCAGCAATTGTACGTCAAAATGCCGCATTCCCGTAACTCGTCTTGATGCTTCACGGACAACAGCAAATGCTTCGGGCAGCAAGTCATCCAATGTTTCGCCTTCCTGTATGCGCTTTTTGAATTCCAGCGTTTTACCTGCCAACGATGCATCACTCAAATCTACCAACGAAGCTTCCAATCTATTGACTTCTTTAACAATCGGCCACATCTTTTTTAATTCGCGCTCTGTATTGTTTCCAAGTAATCTATTTACTAATTTGTCAAACACCTGAACAGCCCTCCAATTAATTGCACAAATAAGATATCTACTCTATCAACATCAATAATATATTTTATCATAAATACATATTATTAGTCAAAAATATCCATCTTTTATACTTTGTTTGTCACGTTATGTATCATACCACAAATGCCCGAGGAATAACACTTGTTTTTTTGTCGTTTTCTTAACATTTATCAATCTTGCATCTCCTGCGTGTATGACAGGAAATAATAAAAATACTTTATTGTTTTCTCTATCTTTTTATGACAATCAATGCTATACTAGATAAGTTACATTAATAGGAGGTATACATGTTAGAAAAATTCAAAGAACTGAACATCAATGACGTAATCATCCAAGCCCTGAACGAAATGGGATTTGAAGAACCAACCCCCATTCAAGCCGAATCCATCCCGGTCGCATTGTCCGGTAATGATATGATCGGCAAGCTCAAACTGGTACAGGGAAAACGGCTGCTTACGCAATTCCCGTGCTGGAAAAAATCTTGGCCGCAACACCTACAAAAGATATCCAAACTGTCGTCTTATCACCAACACGTGAACTAGCAATGCAGGTTGCTGAAGAAATCAACCACCTTGCACAATTTACCAACATTCAAGCACTGCCAATTTACGGTGGTCAAGATATTGACCGCCAGCTTCGTCGTCTGCGAAAAAAATCCGCAGATCGTGGTAGCTACGCCAGGACGTTTAATTGACCACATGAAAAGAGGTACAATTCGTCTTAACCATATTTCAACTATTGTACTTGACGAAGCAGATGAAATGCTCAATATGGGTTTTATCGATGACATCAACCTAATTATGGCTGCAACTCCAGCAGATACCCGGCAAACATTGCTTTTTTCAGCAACCATGCCTAAACCGATTCAAGAACTAGCGCAGAAATTTCTGCACGATCCACAGATCATACGCATGAAAGCCAAAGGAAGTTACAATTGATCTTATTGAACAATCATACATCGAAGTACCCGATCGTCAAAAGTTTGATATACTTTGCCGGCTGCTCGATTTACAGGATCCTGATCTAGCGATTATTTTTGTCCGCACGAAACGTCGTGTCGATGAAGTATCAGAAGCATTAAAAAAGCGCGGCTTTTCTGCGGAAGGCATCCATGGAGATTTGACACAGGCCAAAAGAGATACGGTCATACGGCAGTTCCGTGAAAAAACAATTGATATTCTCGTCGCTACAGATGTAAGCTGCCCGTGGATTAGATATCAGCGGTGTCACGCACGTATATAACTATGATCTGCCGCAAGATCCGGAAAGTTATGTTCATCGAGTCGGCCGTACTGGCCGTGCCGGACAAACCGGCGAAGCCATGACCTTTGTTATTCCTCGTGAAATAGAACATCTCCGCACCATTGAACGGTTAATCAAACGGCCTATTCCTCGTCGCAAAGCCCCTTCCTTCTCAGAAGCTCTTGAAGGCGCACAGCAGAGCGCTATCAGAACCTTGCTGCCGCAGCCGAAGACGGGAGCGTAGAAAGTTATCGTGCCAGTGCTGAAGAATTGTTATCTAATTTTGATTCTGTTGCCTTGGTTTCAGCTGCTATTAAACTGCTGACAAAAGAACCAGATACGACTCCTGTAAAAATTACAGAAGAAGCGCCTCTTCGTATAAAACGCAGTTTTCATTCCAACAATAGCACAAACCGCGTCGTGATTATTCGGGAAGCAAAGATCGAAAACATGAAGGCGATCATCATCGCAGTTCCGGTGATCGAGAAAAAAAACGCCGATTCAGCGACTCTCGTTCTTCAGATCGTAAATCGCGTGAACCACGCAAATCAAATGAAAAAAAACAACATAAAGAACCAAACCGTTCTGTTTTAAACCTTACTTTAAAGATTAAAAAAATCCTCATCAGAAATTTTTCTGATGAGGATTTTTTTTACGTTATACTCCCGGCCAAGCCATTTCCTTACCACCGAGAATATGTGCATGCATATGGTGTACTGTCTGGCACTGCTTTTTCACCGGTATTAAAAACAACTCTATAGCCATCTTGAGACAACCCCAGCAGATCCGCTACCTTTTGGATAGCATACAACATTTTACCTGCTACTTCTGCATCTTCGGGTTTTAAATCAGCAATACTGCAAATATGTTTTTTGGGAACAACAAGAACATGTACAGGTGCTACTGGTGCAATATCCTTAAAAGCAAAGAAATTTTCATCTTCATACACTTTTGCACTAGGTATTTCACCCATAATAATTTTACAAAATAAACAATCTTCCATTTTATTCACCCTCTCTGAATTTACCTAATAACGTATCGTCAGTTACTTCTTTTAATACAGCCCGAACTATTATTTTTTTACAATCACAGGGGAGTCCGCTTACTTGAACCCGTTCATAATTTTCCGAAAACCCTTCACCGCTGTCCCCCGTTTGTTTTTCTATTAAAACTCGGACAGTATGTCCCAGCATGTGTTGCATTTCTTCTTTTTGCTGCCGTTTTGTCAAATCATTGACAAGCGATACCCGTTGTTTCTTTACTTGCTCGGGAACCTGATTTTCCATACTGGCTGCCGGAGTTCCCGGTCTAGGAGAATAGGGAAAGGCATGAATGTGTGAAAATTTTAAATATTTCAGCGTTTCTAAGGTTTCTTGAAACAAGGACTCCGTTTCACCGGGAAACCCCAAAATTAAATCTGTTGAAACCGTTAATCCATGAATATTTTCACGTAAATACTCAATTAATTGAACATACTCAGTCTTTGTATAATGCCGGTGCATCGATGATAATATTTCATCTGATCCCGATTGCAACGGCAAGTGAAGGTGCGGGCAAATTCGATTCGAAGAATTTATGACAGCAATCAAATCTTCGTCGACTTCCAATGATTCTATAGAACCCATCCGAATACGTTGTACTTGCGTTTCTTCAAGAAGACGGCGCAAAATCAAAGCTAATGTTGGTTGTTCAGGAAGATCCACCCCATAGGCACCTAAATGAATTCCTGTAAGTACAATTTCCTTGAATCCATAGGTAATAAGGCGTTTTGCTTCTTCAATAACTGCATCCGGTTTTCGGGATTTAAGACTTCCTCTTGTATAGGGAATGATGCAATATGTACAAAAATTATTACACCCTTCTTGAATCTTGAGGTCGGCTCGTGTATGTTCTACTGCCGCCGGATATAAAGGAATTTCTTCAAACTCCTTATACGTCCGTACATCACGAACCGCCGTAACAGCATATTGATGTCCTTCCCCAATGTACATGTCAACAATATTCACAATTCGATGTTTTTCATTTATGCCAATAACAACATCTACCCCTTCCATTGTAGAAATAAATTCTGGCTCAAGTTGTGCATAACATCCAGTTACAACAACAATAGAAGATGAATTTAATTTTTTCGCGCGTCGAATATATTGACGTGATTTTTTTTCTCCCATTTGTGTAACAGAACAGGTATTGATGACATATACATCTGCTACACCATGAAAATCAACCTCATGATAACCATGAGATAAAAATAAGCCACGCATACTGTCCGTATCATATTGATTGACACGGCACCCGAGAGTGGCAAATGCAATTGTAGGCATTATTTAAATCCTCTTTCATACATAATAATTGAAATAGTTGCTATCGCCGCGGTTTCCGCTCGAAGAATGTGTGTACCCAATGATACGGTACGACACCAAGGTACTGTTTCACGCAGCAAAGCAATTTCATTTTTGTCAAATCCGCCTTCCGGTCCAATGCAAATAACTACGTCACCATTCCCCACTTGTTGGCAGATATCGTGAAAAGGTGCCGTCTCCTGTTCATAGGGAACAACAAAACGTACATCACGATACGCTTTAATCAGTTTAGGAATATCAAAAACAGCAGTGACCTCAGGGACATCATTGCGACCACATTGTTTAGCTGCTTCTAGCGCAATTTTCTGCCAGCGTTTTATTTTATCCTGTTGATGTGTTTCGTTTAATTTTACTACACAATGTTTCATTTGTACAGGAATAATACGGTCTACCCCTAATTCAACAGCTTTTTGGACAATCCATTCAAACTTATCATTCTTTAGTAGTCCCGCAGCAAGAACCACCTTATCATTCGAAATGACAGCATCACTTATTTTATGAGCCGGCGTCAGAAAGACAGCATGATTTTCTATTTGCGTAATAATGCAATCATACGTAGTACCTGTAGAATCCGTTACAGCAATGCTATCGCCTACTTTATGGCGCAATACTACCCTTACATGATGAGCATCATCAGAAGATAATTCAAATGTGCTCGTCAACGGAAACGATGTAAAAATTTTTCTCATCACATCCACCTCATACGTACAGCGTACCAGCCATTACGGAGTTGTTCATCAATCCATATAAAACCGTTTTCATCTGCAGCCCTGCGTATATCTTCAATACGATCATCAATAATACCGCTGGCAATAAAAATACCGCCATCACGCAAATAATTTGGAAGCGCTGGCAATAAAGAAATAATAGCATCACTTACAATATTAGCCACAATGACATCCGCTTTATCAGTGCCATGTACTACGGAATTCAATAAATCACTGCAGGATACATTAATATATGCGGCCATATTATTGAGTTCTATATTGACAGCTGCCTGTACTACCGACTTTTCATCAAGATCAACGGCAGTAACATGTGCTGCTCCCAACTTTGCTGCAGCAATTGCAAGAATGCCAGTACCTGTTCCAATATCAAAAACTTTATCTCCATTTTTAATCGTTTTTTCAAGATAAGAAATACAAAGACTCGTCGTATCATGCAACCCACTACCAAAAGAAACCCCTGGTTCAATAGTAATAACCATATCGTCTTTGCCAGGTTTAACCTTTTCCCAAGCCGGTTCAACCCAAAATCTATTTGATATTTTCTTGGGGTGGAAATATTTCTGCCAAGTATACAGCCATGAAGAATCATCCGATTGTGACTCCGAAATATTCCACGCTCCCTTAAAATCGCCGCGGGTTTCCAACTCTTTTAATTTTTCTTTTAACCTACAGATTATATGTTCTTGTTCTACCGGAAAGTACGCCGTAACACAAACACAGGCCCCATGTGATTTCTCTTCATCAATAATAGAACCGTTACTACCGTACTCGCATAAAAGAAGGGCCACCAATTCGGTGGCCTCTCCGGGGACAAACAAGTCTATTTTCTTCCATTTCATTCGTTAAATCCCCATATCATGCACTTGCGATCAAACCAAGTGCGAATCATTTTTTTTATTTTATCCCAAAATCCATCTTTCTTTTCAGGCTCCCCCACCCATTTTTCACCACAAGAAGCAGCAAATTCCTTTAAAATTTGACGCTGTTTGTCATTTAAATGCTTAGGTGTCGATACTTGAATGCGCACGTAATGATCGCCGCGCTTTTCAGACTGGAGATAAGGCACTCCACGGTTTTTAATACGGAAACTAGTTCCCGTTTGTGTACCAGCAGGAATTTTCAACTCAACCTTGCCATCCAACGTATCCACTCGTATCGTAGTTCCAAGAGCCGCCTGAGCAAATGTAATAGTTTCTTCTGACAATACATCATTACCTCGGCGTTCAAAATGACTATTCTTGCGTACATAAATATACACATACAAATCACCATGTCCGCCGCCACGCACACCGGGTTCACCTTCCCCGGCTACACGTAAGCGAGCTCCATCATCAACACCTGCGGGAATTTTAATTTTTAACTTTTTACGGATTTTAAGAGTACCTTCTCCATGACATTTCTTACATTTTTCATGAACGATCTTACCCGTGCCACCGCAATGGGAACACGTCCGTACATTAACCATTTGTCCAAAAGGCGTATTTTGAACTACTCGCTGCTGTCCTGTTCCGTGACAAATAGGACATGTATCTACCTTACTACCAGGTTCAGCTCCTGACCCATGGCAATGATCACATGTTTCATTCTTAGGAACCTGAATTTCCATTTCTACGCCGAAAGCAGCATTTTCAAAAGAAATATCTACATCGAAGCGCAAATCAGCTCCTCGTTCAGGTCCATTGGTCTGGCGGCTGCCCTGACCGCCGAAAAACGTATCAAAAATGTCTCCGAAGCCGCCAAAATCGCCTTGTCCAAATCCGCCTCCTTGACCAAAACCGCCAAAGCCACCCTGTCCAAACCCTCCAGAACCTGCAGCGCCATTTTGAAAGGCTTCCGGTCCAAACTGATCGTACTGTGCTCGTTTCTGTTTATCAGAAAGAACACTGTATGCTTCATTTATTTCTTTAAATTTTCCTTCAGCCGCCTTAGGATCATCCCGATTTTTATCGGGATGATATTTAATGGCAAGCTTGCGAAACGCTTTTTTGATTTCGTCATCACTAGCGTCTTTAGAAACACCTAGAATTTCATAATAATCTTTACTCATATGGGCAGCCCCTCTTATCTATCTTACTTCTTGTCATCATCGACTACTTTATAATCTGCATCGACGACTTTTTCATCCTTTGGCGCTTCTTGTGAACCTTGTTGCGCACCGCCGCTTTGCTGTGCAGCTTGCTGCTGTGCATCAGCTTGTTTATACATTTCGCTAGTCAGCTCGTATAACGGCTTTGTCAATTCATCTGTCGCTGCTTTAATTTTATCTGCATCATCAGTTTTTACAGCTTCTTTTAAACTTGCAATTTTGTCCTTGATTTCAGAAACTTTAGCGGCATCTGCCTTATCACCAAGATCTTTAATTGTCTTTTCAGCCTGATAAATGATAGAATCCGCATTATTTTTGGCTTCAATTCCTTCCTTGCGCTTTTTATCTTCCGCTTCATGGGCAGCTGCTTCCTTGACCATACGATCAATTTCGCTCTTATCCAAACCGCTGGAGGAAGTAATCGTAATTTTTTGTTCCTTTCCAGTTCCCAAATCTTTTGCCGAAACATTCACAATACCATTCGCATCTATATTGAATGATACTTCAATGCGAGGTACACCACGCGGAGCAGATGGAATTCCGGAAAGTTCGAAACGCCCCAATGTTTTGTTATCAGCAGCCATTTCACGTTCACCCTGCAGTACATGAACATCAACGGAAGGTTGATTATCTACAGCGGTAGAAAATACTTGACTTCCGGACGTAGGAATCGTAGTATTGCGATCAATAATTTTAGTGAATACGCCACCCAAAGTTTCAATCCCTAAAGACAGGGGAGTAACATCAAGAAGCAATACATCCTTAACATCGCCGACAAGTACACCTGCCTGAATAGCAGCACCGACAGCTACACATTCATCAGGATTGACACCTTTATTTGGTTCTTTACCGAGGATAGACTTTATCGCTTCCTGTACAGCCGGAATACGACTGGAACCACCGACAAGAATAATTTTGTCAATTTCATTGATTGAAAACCCTGAGTCAGCAATCGCTTTACGAGTCGGTTCCATCGTAGCATGCACAAGATCTGCTGTAAGTTCATTGAATTTTGCGCGCGTCAAATTAAGATCTAAATGTTTCGGACCTGTTGCATCTGCCGTAATGAACGGTAAGTTAATATTGGTGGAAAGAACAGTAGATAGTTCAATTTTAGCTTTTTCAGCCGCTTCTTTCAAACGCTGTTCCGCCATCTTATCCTGAGAAAGATCAATACCGGTCTGACTCTTAAATTCTGCAACCATCCAGTTCATAACAGCATCATCAAAATCATCGCCGCCCAGTTTTGTATTGCCGTTTGTAGCCTTTACTTCAAATACGCCATCTCCTAATTCAAGGATAGAAACATCAAACGTACCACCGCCAAGGTCAAATACCAAGATTTTACCATCGCCGCCTTTATCAAGGCCATAAGCCAACGCGGCTGCTGTTGGTTCATTTACAATACGCAGTACATCAAGCCCGGCTATTTTACCAGCATCTTTCGTAGCCTGACGTTGACTGTCGGAGAAGTATGCTGGAACCGTAATAACCGCTTGCGTCACTTTTTCACCTAAATACGCTTCTGCATCCTCTTTCAATTTTGCAAAATCATCGCAGAAATTTCCTGTGGCGTATATTTCTTCCCATTAATATCTACCGTATAGCTTTCCCCCATATGCCGCTTAATAGAAGCGACCGTATTTCCTGGGTTAGAAACAGCCTGACGTTTTGCCAGCTGTCCTACAAGACGTTCTCCCGTCTTGGAAAACCCTACAACGGATGGTGTCAAACGAGATCCCTCCGTATTTGTAATAACAGTAGGTTCTCCCCCTTCCATTACTGCAACCACCGAATTAGTCGTACCTAAATCAATACCAATTACTTTAGCCATTTTAAATTCCTCCATTCTTTTATTACAACGATAATTAACCGTTAAATGCAACTTTTACCATTGCTGGGCGTAATGTTTTTTCTCCCAACAGGTACCCTTCCTGCAACACTTCAATAACAATGTCATCTTCATATTCATCACTAGGGGTACGCATGACAGCTTGATGATAATTAGGATCAAAAGGCTTGCCAACTGCATCAATTTTCTGCAAGCCTTCCTTTTAAGAACTGTCATTAATTGATTATATATCATCTGATATCCATCTAAAAAGGATTTTATATCATCCGTTATTTGATCCTTCGGCACACATAATGCCCGTTCAAAATTATCTATAATGGGCAATATACCCGTTAATATATCCATCTTTACAACTTCAGAATTTGTAATTTTTCACTGGCAGTTCGCTTTTTATAATTAGCAAAATCTGCCTGCAGACGTGTATACTGTTGTTTCATAGCATCAAGAGCTGTATCGGATGTTTCTTCGGGTTGTGCCGCCGTTACACCATCCATTTTATTTTCAGCTTCCTTATTTTCAGCTTCCTTATTTTCAGTCCGCTTTGCTTGTGCGTCCTCCTCGTTTACCTTTGATTCCTTTTCCTGTGTATCCATTTCTTTCTCTTTAGATGTATCAGTTGTTTCCACATCTGATTTTTTGTTTTCGTCATCCATGTGTCTCAAAACCTCCTATTGATTATCATGGTAATGCTCTAATATATATTGTAAGTGTTGTTTCATGAAATCTAAAAGCCCGATAATCTTTGCATACTCCATCCGCGTAGGTCCCAGCACTGCTATTTTTCCCAAAACCACATTATCATCGGAAAATGTAGCTTCAATAATACTGCAATCATTGATGGAAGAAAGATTTGCTTCATCGCCAATACGCACACTTACTTTTTTGTTGTGCGCCCCCTCATCACTCATCAAAAGATTAGCCACCATATCTTGTTCCTCTAATAAGGTAAATAAGTTTTTAGCTTTATCTACATCTTTAAATTCAGGTTTATTAAGGAGCTCCATCGTACCGCCCTTGTATAGCTGCTGCTTATGGAAAGATTTTGTCAAGGATCGAAACGCCACGCGATATAACTCTACATCATCTACAATACTCTCATGAAGTTTATCAATCATCTGCATGGAAATGTCAGACATGGGGATTCCCGATAAATAATGCGTTAATTTCTCTGCAATCAAATTTAAATCATCCAGCGTTGCTGATACTGGCTTGGAATAAATGCAATTTTCGATTTGGCCTGTATCAGTCACAACAATCATAATCGCACGATGGTCGTCAAGCGGCAAAAAACGAATATACTTTAATTTAGAAGTCATTTGCCGAGATGCCATAACCAAAGTCACATTATGCGTAATACGAGATAACACTTTCGCCGTTGACTGGAAAATTTGATCAACATCGCTCATTTTATCTTGAAACCAACCTTGCACAATTTTTTTCTCTTCATTGCTGATTTCCGTAGGCTGCAGTAAACAATCAACATAAAATCGATATCCTCTAGCGGAAGGAACGCGTCCTGCAGATGTATGCGGTTGTTCCAAGAACCCCAGCATTTCTAGATCAAACATTTCATTGCGGATGGTTGCTGCACTTACACCAAGATTATATTTACGGGCAATAGTCCTCGAACCAACAGGTTCAGCAGACGTGATATAGTCCTGAATGATAGCTTGCAGTATTTTCTTTTTTCTTTCATCCATTTCCATATCTATCACCTCTGCTCCTTTATATTTTAGCACTCGTTTTAATTGAGTGCTAATAACTATATAAAACATAGCATGTTAAGTCTCATTTGTCAATGATTTTAAGGCAAAAAATCAAATAAAAGTCAAAAAGTCAAATATAAATACAAATACAAAAGAGTGCATTCCGAATCCCGGAATGCACTCTCGTCTTATCAGCAAAACAACTTAACAGTATTACTTACCCGTAAAGGACGGTTTACGCTTTTCAACAAAAGCTCCCATACCTTCTTTTTGATCAGCCGTTGCAAAGCAAAGGCCAAACACTTCTGCTTCATAAGAAATGCCGGTTACCACATCGCAATTAACGCCGTTATTAATAGCAGCTTTAGACATCTGAACAGCTACAGGTGCGTTTTTAGCAATCTTCTTAGCAACCTTCATGACAACATCCATTAATTCAGCTTGAGGAACCACCTTGTTAACCAGACCAATGCGATGAGCTTCCTGAGCATCAATCATACCACCTGTATAAATTAATTCTTTAGCATACCCGCGTCCAACTACACGAGTCAGCCGTTGCGTACCGCCAAAACCAGGGGTAATGCCTAAGCCAACTTCCGGTTGACCAAATTTAGCATTTTCAGAAGCATACCGAAAATCACAGGCACAGGATAATTCGCAACCTCCACCAAGTGCAAAACCGTTAATAGCCGCAATTACGGGCTGAGGTAATTTTTCGATTTCAGTAAATACACTTTGTCCAAAAATCCCCCACGCACGTCCTTCCGCCGGATTTTTAGTAGCCATTTCTTTGATATCAGCACCGGCAACAAAGGATTTATCCCCCGACCCGGTAATAACCAATACTTTTATGTCAGAATTAGCAGCAACCTTTCCAACACAATCTTTCATTTCTGTAACCGTCGCTGCATTCAAGGCATTTAAGGCCTTCGGGCGATTGATTGTCAACAACCCAATGCCGTCTTCCACACTAAAAAGAATGTTCTGGTATTCCATATTGATTAGACCTCCTGTAATTATACTAATATTTTATCAGCAAATACAATAATTATTTATAGTCATAAAAACCTTTGCCAGTCTTACGGCCAAGATATCCAGCTTGCACGTATTTGACAAGCAGCGGGCACGGACGATATTTAGGATCTCCCATACCAGAATACAGAACTTCCATTACATGAAGTACCACATCATTACCGATTAAATCGCAAAGAGCTAATGGTCCCATCGGATGATTAAAGCCTAATTGGCAAACTTTATCAATATCTTCTTTGGAAGCTACGCCTTCCATCAAAGCAAATATAGCTTCGTTTAACATAGGAATAACAATACGATTACCCGCAAAGCCAGGGAAGTCAGTTACTTTAACAGGAGATTTGCCCAATTCTTCAGATGCTTCAAATACCTTTTTGAAAGTATCTTCAGAAGTGGCGATGCCGTTAATAATTTCGATAAGTTTCATAACAGGAGCCGGATTAAAGAAATGCATGCCGATAACTTGATCCGGACGATTCGTTGCCGCAGCAATTTCCGTAATAGCCAGGGAAGATGTATTACTAGCAAGAATAGTATGCGGTTCGCAGCATTCACCCAAATTTTTGAAGATCTGAGCTTTGATTTTCATGTTTTCAATAGCAGCTTCAACGACAAGATCAATACCCGCCATGCTTTCTTTCGTCACATCAACAAAACCTGTGATGCGAGCCATAGCAGCATTCTTATCTTCCTGTGTCATTTTTCCTTTGCCGACAAGTTTTGTCAAGTTCTTGTCAATCTTTGCTTTCCCGCCATCAATGAACTCTTGTTTAATATCGTTCAAAACTACTTCGCAACCATGTGTTACAAATACCTGAGCAATACCCGAACCCATTGTACCGGCACCAATAACCATTACTTTTTTACAAAACATTACTAACTCCTCCTTCAATTCGCGTGATTTTTTTCACTTGTTTTTTTCCCATTCATCACGCATTTAGATATTTTAATTGCCTTGCTTACATGTATAGTATACCACACTTAGTAAAAAAATCTACTGAATTATACTCTTTTATAAGAAAATAAATGAAAGAAAATACGCTCAACCATGGGAAACCGCTAAAAAATGCGTACTCTGCATATATATATGCAAAATACGCATTGCATTGTGTTATATTATGAACTTTTATCATGTATACCTTTTGAGTTTTTTCACAAACCCTGTCATCCCACATACAGCTTCTATTTGACTTCATTCAAAGCCCTCAGCACATTCTTTCTTTTCTCATAATTACGTCGATATACCACTGTATGTTCACTATGGGGCATATAAACTTCCTTAGGCATTAATTTTCGCTGCAACACAAACTTTAAGTCAATGATATCATGAACTGCATATGCAGCAACAACACAATTAGTCGGGACGGCCCCACCGGCAACTTCCAATGTCAAAACCTGTGTATCAAGCATGTCTGCTTTAATTTGATTCCATAATGAATCCCGACTTCCCCCTTCCGTAACGGTGAGTTTATCAATGCAAATCCCAGCATGACGATATAAATCCGTTATTTCTAAATAATCATATCCAATCCCTTCCAGAACAGAACGCCAAAGAGCTCCTTGATCAGAATCAAGCGTTAATCCTAAAAAAGTTCCCCGCACATGTTGAAACGCTCCATTCCCCCCCGTCAAATAAGGGATAAATATAACTCCGTCGCAGCCAGCAGGATACCGGCCGGCTAAGGAATCCAGCTTTTCATAATATGTATCTTCTTCATGCCGGCAAATACTGTCTTTAAACCAACGAAGTGCCAACCCTCCTGTACGAACGAAGCCCCAATAAAAATAACTATTGGGAAGCGTACCCGAATTAAAAATAAGACCACTCCCGGGAACAGATAACTCTGGGACAATTCCTTCCGTTGCAACACAGAACATGGCACACGTCCCCGCCACATCTACAGCATTTCCCGCTTCCAATACGCCGCTTCCCATCATGGATTCCATCGTATCCCCAGCCCCGGCACAAATAGGAATCCCTGCAGGAAATCCTGTTTCTTTGGCATCTTTTTCACAAAGTCCTCCAATAATATCCCATGGTTTTAAAATCTTCGGCATATATTTTCTGGGAATTCCTAAGATTTTCAATTGTTCTTCGGACCATTGCTTGTTCATAACATTATATCCCAATCCCCACCCGGACATTACCCCCCAATCAAGGAAGGCATCCGTTCCTTTAAGTCCTGCTAAGTGCAGGCAGAACATACGGACAGTTATGCATAAATTTTACCCCTTGTGTTCGAAACGGTTCACTGTGTTTGATAAACCACCGTGCCAGCATAGCAGGAAACATGCAATTTGGTTCAGCATTTCCAGTCTCCTGCGCCCAAATATCAAGTTTCTTTTTTTAAGTTCTTCCACATCTTCCATAGTGCGACTATCAAGGTAATTAATAAAAGGCGTGACCGCATTCCCATCTTCATCAATACCGGCAATACCACAAATAATGCCATCTCCCATAATAGCCCGCACAGAAGTAACGGGTATCCCTTGCTCCTTTAATTTAGCCGAACAGGTCTTCATGCATTGTTTGATTAATCGGTAATATTCATCAATATCCATCTGTACCCATCCTGGATGAGGATATGTCAATGTTGTCTTCGCCGTATCCATTGCCACACACTGTAATTTGTCATCATAAACGGCAACCTTGACACTCTGCGTTCCCGCATCAAATCCAATATAATATTTCTGTTCCATGTTCATGCACCTCGTGATATCATGAATAATGTTCATATGAATATTCTTTTTTAATAATAGCATCGAAAATTTGAAATAGCAATAATACTTTGGTAATCTCATCAACAATTGTATTGATATTTTCTCCAAAAACATGATAATATAGTAAAGTGCTTTTTAAACCACTTATATTTTTACTTTTATCATGCGCCCGTAGCTCAGGGGATAGAGCACCGGTCTCCGGAACGGGTGCGTAGGTTCGATTCCTACCGGGCGCACCAAAAAGAGCAACCGTTTAAACGGCTGCTCTTTATTCATATGTAATTTCATTCTTATATATAAGGAGGAAATCTAAATGATAAAAATCGGTTATACCAAATTAAACACAGAAAAATCCTAAAATATGTGTTCCCCTTACTCCTGAAAGCATTTACAGCGCAATCAGCCAAAGTCATATAATTAAAGAACATGCATTTGATTTCGTCGAATTTAAAGCAGATTCGTTCAATGGTGGTGCCAATCTTTCCCAACTTTGGAATGCGCTTATGACAATCAGTTTACAATTTCAAGAAAACCCGATTATCTTCTCCTGCCGCTTTTCCAATCTTGATTCCTATTTTCAAACCGACCGGGATTACCGTGATATCATAACATTTGCGATTCGTTCCGGCATTCCCGATGCCGTGGAAATTGATATGGATAGAGATGAACAGCATATTGCCGATGCCATTGATTTAGCACTGGATACAGAGGTAACCCCAATTCTTTTCATAGCAGCAGCCGCAGGTACCACACGGCAAGAAATAACCGCCCAACTGGAAAATGCATATAATGAAGATGTGGAAATATATCATTTATACCGACCCGTAGAAAAAGAAACGGATATATCCGATCTGACAGGTATTGTGGATACTTTTACATCTCTTCATGACGGAACAACGGTAATTTGTGAACCAGCCGGTACTATCGCTCGTAACGCCTTAGCCGCAGGTAATGCCTTCCACTCTCCCATTGTATATGCCTCCTGTCAGGAGCAAGATTCAAACACCTATATCGATGCGGATACACTGGCATCCATTTTGAAAAAATAGAAATATATATCGGTTATTTTACTGGATTCTGTTATGGCAGAATCCAGTTTTTTTTGTACTTTCTGCCTATACGGGGATACGGGATATGCTATATACATACTTGAGGAGTACTTCATACCCATTTCATTCAGTCTATGATCATGGGAAGAATTTTTTGCTTACGTACATCTATAATACCTTTATCCGTTACTTTTATATCAGGACTGACAGGCAGGGATAATGTACTCAAGGACATAATGATATTAGGGTGATCATATCCCCATTCCCGCAGCGACTGCGTCACGCCTTGTATTTGTCTCCCTAATACATCTAACGGTTGATCTGATAAGATCCCTGCAATAGGAAGTGCGGCAAAAGCCGTCACCGTGTTATTAATAGCAGCTGCATATCCTCCTTGATTTTCAATAACTGTATTAGCTGCCAGCATCATGTCCGCTTTCGTTTGTCCTATAACAAGCAAATTATGATGATCGTGAGCATACGTAGTGGCAGCAGCGCCTTTTTTCATAGCCGCTCCCCCGACCAATGCATACCCGCAACCGCCATTTTTTCCATGACGTTCAAAAACAACAGCCAAATTATATGGACTATCTTCCCAGCAGATTTCATGATTTTTCACAGGAAATATTGCAGTTTCTTCCTGAACAAATGTAGTTTTATTACTAACACATAAAATTCGGCAGCATACACTTCCCGTTTTTTGTTCAACGTGAAGTGTAAAATTATCTTCCGTACGCGGAGTAACATGCACACTGTGATAAAAATGCGAAGGAAATGAAGTATCTCGTTCTTCCGGTTCCTGCACACCATCGCACCGGTAAACTTCTCGGCCGCTGCAATACGTAGCAAGAACATGAAACTGTCTTGGATCATCCAGAACAACAAAATCCGCAATTTTCCCTGGAGCAATACTGCCCTTATCAGACAATCCCATTCGCCTGGCAGGAGTATACGTAGCTGCATATATTGCCTGTTCGGGGGTCAAACCTGCTTTCATTGCTTTTTTTACAAGATAATTCAAATGGCCTCGTTTTATAAAAGAATCCGGCATAGTATCATCTGTTACAAGCGCAAAATGTTCAAACAGATTATGTTCTACAAGATATTGAATGAATTCCGGTGTAATCGTTTTTTCCTGAAGCTGCAGAAAACAACCACCGCCAATTCGCTGGCGGATTGTTTCCAATGTCTGGTCCGTATGATCAGAGTTGACTCCGTTATACAAAATTTGTGCCAAATCCCAATCAAGAAATCGTGGTAAATGGCCTTCCAGTGGAAATTTCGGAGCATTTTCTTTTACCTGCCGGACAAGACGGCTGGTTTTAGTATCCGGCCCAGCAATTATATCGTGCCCATTCATCACTTCTCCTAAACAAATCACCTTATCCATATGCAGCATGGCTGCAACACTGTCACTTCCTATTTCCGCACCTGTTGTTTCCAAGCAGGCATTCGTAGACGGTACAGAACTGGGAATCGCAATATAAATATCTGCGGGTCCGTCCTTTATAGATTGCACCATAGCTTTAATGCCTTCCAGTCCAAAAACATTCGCAATTTCATGTGGTTCAGCGATCAATGTCGTAACACCGTTTTTAACAACCCATTTCGAAAATGTACGCGGTGTACACATCGTGCTTTCAATATGCATGTGACAATCTACGAGTCCGGGAATTATATATTTCCCAGACATATCAATAACGTTTTTAGGTACTACGGGAGTTTTTTTTGTTCCAATATAAAGAAATTTATCTCCGGAAATTGCGATATTACCTATTATAAATTTTTTAAAATACACATTAAAAACATGTGCATTTTTTAATAATAAATCAATTTGCATGTAAAGTTCCTCTCTGGCTATTTCACACCGGCCATAGAATAGAAATAATATAGTAACAGCAATGCCAGCAAATAATGCCCCCAAGTCATTTCCTTATATCGACGGGATGCTAGTTTAATAATAACATAAGCAAGAAATGCCAAGGAAATACCATTGGCAATATTAAAAGTAAATGCAGTAAATGCAATGCACAAAAACGCCGGAACATATTCTGCCATATCCGAATAATCCAAATTACGCATCCCCGCCATCATACTTACCCCTACATACAACAGCACAGGAGCGGTAGCCGCTGCCGGTATCATCAAAGCTAACGGAGTAATTGCCAATACAAGAAGAAACATTACTGCCGTTGTCACTGCCGTAAGACCTGTACGCCCACCTGCTTCAACCCCAGCTCCCGACTCCAGATAAGTAATCAATACAGGAATTGTAAAAAAAGATCCCAGTGTAGCGGCAATCGAATCTACTTGAAAAATTTTATTCAAATCTGGTAAATCACCATTTTTGTCAAGAAACCCAGCTTTTCCACCAATACCAATAGCTGTCCCAAAACTAGAAAAAAAATCAGGCAGAAAAAAGACAAATAAATAAGGAACATATCGAACGTCAAGAGCTCCTAGCAGATCAAAATTGAAAAAAACTTCGCCCATCCCTGAAGGAACGGCAAAAATTGCAGCCGGAATTTTTGTAACTCCCAGGGGAATGCCTATAATCGTTGCAATAACTATACTAATTAAAGCTGCTCCCCGTATCTTACGTGCTTCCAATGCCAAAAGAACAAACAGTCCTATAGCGGCTAAAACAACAACAGGCTGAGAAATGTCACCTAATGAAAGTGCCACTTTACTTGCGTTTGCTGCTAATACCTTAGCATTTCGCAGTCCGATAACGGCAAGAAACATTCCCACACCCGCACTGATAGAAATTTTAATTCCTTTGGGAATCACCATTACAATAGCTTCACGTATTCCCAATACGGTTACAATAAGAAACAGGCATCCGCTTAAGAACACGATAGCACTGGCAATGCCCACAGAAACATGCTGCAATTGTACAAGCGTAATCGAAAAAATAGCTACCCCGCCCATGCCAGGTGCCAAAACAAAAGGTCTATTTGTATACAACCCCATTGCCAATGTAGTGAAAAAAATCATCATAACCATAGCCGTTAAAATTTCTCCGGCAGGCAATCCCGCATCTCCCATCATTTTTGGTACTACAGCTAATACATAAGCCATTGTTGCAAACGTCGTCATCCCGGCGATAATTTCCGTACTTACTGATGTCCCCCATGATTTAAGTTGGAACTGTCGTTCACAAATACGTTGAATATAGGAATACATCAACGCTCCCCCTTCCATTTTCTAATACTGTGTTGCTTTAAACTATTATAGTACTATTACCGCCTGTATACCATAAATTAATTCAAAAAAAATCCCCACACAATATGTAGTGACCCCATAAAGTTAGATTTCTAGGTCTAATTTATGGGGTCACTACAATAACGTGCAAGGATTTTTACAATATTATATAACCAAACAAAATAAAAAACGTGCCGTTTAATGATGAAGTTTACGATCCAGATCTTGCAATCTTTGAATCCGCTTTTCTGTAGGAGGATGTGTACTAAACAAATTAACTAATCCACCGGAAACGCCACTGAAAGGATTTATAATACACATATGAGCGGTAGCGTTTGTAGCTCCCGGCATAACACGATAATGCGCATAATTATCAATTTTCCCCAAGGCTCTGGCTAAAGCCAACGGGTCGTCAATCATGCGCCCGCCTTCTTCGTCAGCCATATATTCACGAGTTCGAGAAATGGACATCTGAATAAGAGCCGCCGCAATAGGAGCAATAATAATAGTTGCTATCAAGGCAATCGGATTACTGCCTTCATCATCATCACTGCCCCCGGCCAAATATTGCTGCCCACTGAGCGATATTGGCTATCATAGAAATAGCACTGGCAAAACAAGCTACAATTGTACTGATAAGAATATCTCGATGTAGTATATGAGACATTTCATGTGCTAAGACACCACGTATTTCTTCATCATCCAGCATTTCCAAAATACCGGTCGTCGCCGCAACCGCTGCATGTGAAGGATTGCGCCCCGTTGCAAAAGCATTGGGAACTTCCGTCGATATAATATATACCTTTGGCATAGGAAGATCCGCACGTTGTGCCAAATCCTTCACAATTTGATATAAACGATGCGATGAATCGACTTCTTCCGCATGATACATACGCAGTACGATAGAATCACTGAACCAATAAGAGAAAAAATTCATTCCCATGGCAATCAAGAAACATGATATACACACCTTGTCGGCCACCAAAGGTTCCCCCAATTGCCATCATGATAACGGCCAGCAACGTCATCAAGAAAACTGTTTTCAAACTGTTCATCATTATAGGTCTCCTCTATTCTTAAAAACGCTACTGCGGTAAAAATATACCGTAATAGTATTATATATGAGGTTAAATTCCTGTCAATATATGGGATATGTGCATATATCCCATCCCCTCATTGTATGGTAGTTATATAGTTATTGATTTAGTATACGATTATTAAACCGCCGGATAGTAATGACATATTGATTTTCATCTTTTTCATACCGATATGATACCACAATAGATATATCCTTCTGCTTCCAAAAAACAAAATCCGATGCTTGGGCAACCGGCATGTCCTCTACGCCGGACCAAACAGTTGAAACCGCTCTGTCATATATTTCTTTTGCTATTTTTTTACTGTCCGTTTTAAAATAACAATCAAATGCAATAACTTTAGCCGATCCAGCCGGAATGGCCGTTGTTATTTTTATCCCTTCCAGAAGTGTTGTGCCATCAATTTTAGTTTCGCGTTCCGCCTTTTCATTTACTCCCATTTCATTTTTATAAAAACTCCAATCGGGAAGCATTGAAAAATCAAGATCAAAATCCGATTTAGGCATGCCAAGATATACAGTATTATAAGATGTCAATGGATCTGCAGCTATTTCATCAACTGCTTTATTATAGTCAAATGCCGCACAAGAAAAAAAAGCGGTAGACGTCAAAACAGCACTACTAAAAAAAACACAAGCTTTTTTATTTATCACATTGCCGCCTCCTGTCATTTTTTCATAGCTTAATCCTTCAAAATATAATTTTAAAATATACATTCAATAGATTAATGACTAATTTCATTATACCACAGGATGTTTTCTTGCAAAATAAATTTATCTGGTTGAACAAAAGTTAATGAATATGGATTGCATCAAGTCTGTTATTATATTCATCTTCAGGCATAGGTGCATAATAATAAAATCCCTGTATCATAACATATTGCTGTCGTTTTAAAAAAATAACGGCATCTTCCGTTTCAACACCTTCAGCAACTACACCAAGCTGTAAATGATTCGCAATAGTCAGCACATCACTTAATAATATCCGTACCCGTTCATCCGTATCAAAGTCATCAAAAAACAGTTTATCTATTTTAATTTCATCGACAGGGATATTTTTCAAAAAATTCAAAGAAGAATAGGATGAACCAAAATCATCCATGCTGACTTTGAATCCTACTTGCCGAAGACATTGGATCATCTTCACCATATTTTCCATTCGTTCAAAAAATACACGTTCCGTAATTTCTATAACAATCCATTGCGGATCAACATTATATTCCTGCAATATAGCTAACATATGCGGCACAGTGGTTGTATCCAGCATGTGTACTCTTGAAAAATTAACAGATACAGGTACTATATATTGGTGATGATTCAAGCGAGACCGTATGTGCTGGCATACCTTACGCAATACGTAAAAATCCAATAAAACTATTAAACTATTTTTCTCTAATAAATCAATGAAGTGATTCGGACGCATTACCTCTCCATTAGGTAAAATCCATCGCACCAATGCTTCACTGCCGGCAATAACATCGAGCCGTGAATCTATCTTAGGCTGATAATATACTGTAATTTCATTATTTTTTAAGGCATGGCTAAAGAGAGGCAAAATAGAATTTTCCAGTGCATATCGTTTAGACAGCAGATCATCAAAAACAGAAAATCCATTGGTATTACTGCATGCATTCGCCCCTGCAAACATGGCATATGCACGCATTTTCCTTAAGTTCTCATGGACATCCCGTACCTCATATATCCCATAATGAAACAAACGAGACCGAAATGTAATAAATTGGTGTATCTTTTGCTCATTGTCATGAAGGCGTATCATAATTTCATGAATTGACCCGCCTCGCAAAAGACATAAAAAATTATCAGCATTCACACGGGCACAAATTTCTCTGTTTTTACAAATATCCCGCAAAAAATTTGCCACTTTAACTAAAACCCAGTCTGCTTTTTCTGGTCCATACAACATGATAAACCGCCTGAAATCATTGATATTTATACTGATTAAAAAATATTTATCATCTGCCGGCCAATTCTCCAATAATATTTTACAATGTTCATCAAATCCTTCTACATTTAAAAGATTTGTCAATCGATCGTGATACGACAAATATGCTAAATTAACCAAATGTTCTAACATAGCATTAAATGAGCTGGATAAATCATTGGAGAATTGGAGACGCTGTTCATAATCACCCGCAGTAATACGATCCATCAGCCAAATTAAATGCTGCAGCATTCCATAAACTGACTTAATAGGATCACATATTACATTTTCTGGCGAAGGTAGTCTCACTCTTTGAATATTCCCAGAAGACAATTCATTAGCAAACGTTCGTTCTTCCAGAATGAATTTCAATAACATATCCATCGTATCTGCCAAACGATTTTCAGATTCTTGTAGTCCGCATCGATCTAACTTTGCCGTCTCCGGCCTATAAATAATGTTATTCAAATACTCCCGCAATCTATAATCTATACTCTGAACCGTCATCTTACAACTCCCATATCTGCCGCCAGACGGATCTAAATCAGCATGCCTATAATTACATGCCTGCCAGCAGGTTCTCCAGACAGCATATTTTCTCTTTTAGTATGTTTCAAAACACTGGTAATGGTTTTTGCATTATAACAGTATACGCCTTACTGCAGATTATTCCTCATACCTATATCGGCACTTCGTATTACGCTATTAAATTAATTTTCATCAAAAAACCATATATAAATGTAGTTCCATTATAATGCCTATTAGCTATACATTATAGTGTTTACATATAACGTAAGAGAATAGTTTTATTAACTTTATTATAATAAACCAGCCTATATTATGCAAGTTTATTATAATAAAGCAACAAAACCGCATGTATTGCTGAAAGCAATACATGCGGTTTTGTCCCAAAGGGCAATTATAGTGTAATAAAAATTGAAATAATTGCCGTAAAGATGTTCAATATCAGATGTTGCAAGGGAATTAATATACTGCCCAATATGGGAGTCATCATCAATCCAATTAATATCAAAAAGCTATAGCGTTCAATGCTTATAAGTTTATAAGACCATTCCGTAGGAAGAAACGTCATCAATACTTTTGATCCGTCTAACGGCGGCAAGGGAATCATATTAAAAATTGCGAAGTTAATATTATACAACACAATCAAATAAAATACCAAGTGTAACCCATAAGACATCGGAAAACCTAATTTCACAAAAATGACCATGAACAGCAAAGCAATAAAAGCTGTAAGCAAATTAGCAGCCGGTCCAGCCAATGACACAAGAAGTTCTCCTTTTCGCCAATCACGAAAATTACTAGGTGTGATCATCACCGGTTTTGCCCACCCAAACTGCACAATCAACAACATCAACAATCCAATGGGATCCAAATGAGCCAACGGATTTAAAGTCAGTCTACCCGTTAACCGAGGAGTATTATCTCCCATTACATCGGCAATGCGGGCGTGAGCATATTCATGGATTACCATTGCAATAATCAATCCGGGAATACCGGCAATAATACCTATTATATTAAATCCAAACATGGAATTCCTCCTAAAAAAAATAATGTACAATGTACATTATATATGAAAAAACATATAATAACAATATATGTTCGGTAAACCTTCCATGTATTTTCAAGTTTAATGAACAGCATTAAATTCTTTGTTATGTTACACACCGGAATATACGAATAAATCTGTAAAATAATCATTTTCTCACAAACCTGTTTATCATTCATATCCTAACTTATATATACTATTAGCATTTTTAAAAAACACATTATCCCAACACTCCTTGGGAATAATATTTTTAGTAAAGATAATATAGTCTCCCAAATTAGCCAGCGGCCAATCCGTTCCAAACATAATTCTATCATAACAATCCAGATAGGCCAGCCAGTTGTCCAGCATTTGCAAATATCCATGTTTTTTTTGGAAAAAAATAGAAAAATTGCGAATTTTCCCCTCTAACAATCCTGATAAGTCAGTTGCGACATTGCTATTTTTTTCCAAAACAGCAACCGCATCCTGCAGAAAGGGATTTCCCATATGGCACATGACAAACTGCACATCAGGATATTTGACCGCTGCTTCATCAAGCGTAAGGGGATGACTATATTTAAGCAGTGCGGCAGAAGTTGCTGTCAGTCCGGTATGAACAGCAACCGGTTTACCATATTTTCTTGCCAGTTCATAAAATGGATGGAGAAAATCTTCATACACATAAAAATGATTATACCCAGGATAAAGTTTAATCCCCACACAAGTTTTTCGTTTTAAATGTTCTTCTACCAACGCTGCCTGCTGTGCGATGTCTTTTGTATTAAAAACCGAACTATCGAGACCTACACAATAACTCATAAAATTTGGATATATGTGATCTTTAAGAGACAACGTCTTATTTCCCATAACAATACCATGAACAATGCCATTATCCGCATATGCTTGACGTAAATGTTTCTCAGTGTTCATATGCCCCGCTGTAATAGCAAGTTCATTAAATTTTTCCCAATCACAAAAATGAAAATGCGCGTCGATAATTTTCATATGTATATGCCTAACCCTCCGTAATTTTTACTCAAAAGCTATAGGTATAAATGAACATAAACAAGTAGTCAATTCACTTGACTGGAAATGTGATTATGTTCTTTTAAAACTTGCCGCATCATAAAATCAAAAAGTTGATTTCCCATTTTCATCGTAAGACGGATATATTTCTGCAATTCTTCATCACTGGGCTGCCCCATTAAGTTATACCGTCTTTTATATCCCCTTATTTTATCATTTTCTTCCCCTACAAGAGATATCATATATTTACAAATAGACTCACGAAATTTTTCTGCAATATCCTGATTATGAATCATAGCCGCATTTCCCATATGTTTGATATAGTTACTGACCTTACTGTAAAATTGTTGAATCCTTTCGGTATCTGGGTTATTCACAATTTCCAAATAATGTTCCAACATTTCCGGGTTTAAAGAAACATTACACCTAATCAAAAAATTATAAGCCTCAATACTTTCATAGGATTTACCAAGAAGATACAACGTTTTTCCCAACGCATAATAAATTTCCGCCTTCTCTTCTAATGATTCCGCCTTCTTTACACATTGGCGATATATTGTTTCTGCCTGTTCATAATTTCCTTTTTTAATACATTGCACTGCTTGTTCCATTGAATGTGCGTCTTCTGCCATAACGATTCCTCTCTTCTTCTCTAATTAGTTGTCATTTACGGACATTATGAGTTTATTATATTATTTTTATCTCTTAATGTCTAATTTATATCTGACTACGACCAGTGTCTCAAAATAAACAAGGAGTGACTATCCTATTAAAAAAATTCAAATAACAATAAAATACTCAATTTTCATGGATATTCTGTTTAAAGCAGACAAATTGCATTATTTCAACCAAGACATATTACTATCTTACCCGATTCTTAGAAAACATATGTATAATCCGCATTGATTTTTCATGTCCGGATAATAGAACCATTACAGATATGTTTAATATCTGCATATACCGTAGATTCTTTATTCAATTTATAATTTGTTTCTAACTCATATTCAAATCCAGTTTCAAAAATGTTGCCACTAAAATAGTTTGCTTTGCCATCAACATACACATGCGTATCTATACTTTCTACAAAATGTGTATATTCCGGTGCGGGGAAACCGTGGTTCCGGTGAAGCGGAAACCGCAAATCCGGAACCAGGAAACCACACCTTAGTCAATTAATATATCTACTCACTGATGTTTTGATTTAAACCATATATTTCCCGCATAGATTTATAACCTTGCGGAGAAGATGCTACGATGTTAATCTTGTAAGATTCATGTTTTATTCTATCCAGTATGGCCTCGGCTAAGGGGCTATCATCACCACCTAATTGATCATACCAACCATCTTGATGATATTGAGAACAGAAGATGGTTGAGGATTTTTTTCTCCTTCTGTGCAACAGTTCTAAGATATCCTGTTGTTCAGAGTCTTTCGGCTTCAAAAGCAGCCATTCATCAATGATAAGCAGAATAGGGTTAGCATATTTCATAAGTACTTTTTTATATGTGCCCCTCACTCCGTGCCATCTCAAGGTCTATAAGAAGGTCGGGAAGGCGGATATATTTCGTTTATAGCGTTGTTTGCAAGCTTCCCATGCCAAATGCACACGCCATATACGTTTTGCCGCTTCCGGTTGCACCGGTTATGAAGATGTTATGGTGTTCATTGATGTACTCACAAGTACCAAGGCGCCTAATAATTTCTCGATTAAGCTTACGGCCTGAAGTATAGTTAATATCTTCAAGATAAGCTTCAGGTTGGTCAAATCCGGCATTTTTGATTAACCGTTTCAAGCTGTTG
>Ga0268359_11914_pt1 | contig 35572 bp, 30 predicted proteins | sample BioMet11_FD_194416 | JGI IMG/M metagenome (GOLD analysis project Ga0268359, IMG submission 194416) | Sewage microbial communities from Oakland, California, United States - Biofuel 11 (PacBio Assembly) | ecosystem: Engineered > Wastewater > Sewage > Unclassified | place: USA: California | collected...
CCCTTTTGTTTCCCAAATTGAAATGCTCGCACCAGAAGGCGACCATGAGTTCGTAGAGCTGCCGTTTGGAAAGAATAGCCCGACACAGGCGGGCCCGCGCCGCTTCCAAGGCGGCGGCGCCGGCCCGGTCGAAGACGCGGCGCATGGCCTCGGGGTCGGTCTGCGTCCCGGACTCGGCGGAGGGACCGAACTCGCGGAACAGCTGGACGGTATTCATGGACTCGGTCGGCAGCCCGGCCAACTGCTCGGCCAACACCGCCGGTTCCTCGATGCGCTCCGGTTTCGAGCTGTTCGGCAATGAAGGCCTGCGTCCCCATGGCCTCCACCCGGGCCAGCTCTCCCGGAGCCGGACCATAGGTCAGCCGGTTCAGCACATGCAGTGCCCGGTCGGCATTCTCGGCGCCGACCGCGGCGACGGGAAACAGCAGGCACGCGGACAGGAAGCCGGCGAGAACCGCGCGCCCTGGCGTGGAAAAAGAGAGGTTTCGCAAGAACCGCCGACGAGGCGACCGGGCACGCATTGCGGCAGATTGCGCGGCGGCGCGACAAAAGTCAAATCTTTGGCAACGAGTGAAAAAGGCGTGCTTCCGCGTGCAGTTCATGGCAGGGTGCGGGCAATTTCCAAGGAGGACAGTATGGAAGTCTACACACGGCAGACCATCGTCAAATACGGCGTGGGCTTCGGCTCGGCGTTGGCCATGGCCATATCCTTTACCCTCAACAAATCCATCTTCTGGGCCATCATCCACGGCATCCTGGGTTGGATTTACGTAGTCTACGCCTGGCTCTTCAAGACGTACTGAGAAGCGGCGCCAGGGCGCCCAGGCAACGTTCCCGCGCCTGGCGCTCGATGGCGCACAGGGCGGTCAGGGCCTCGGTAAAATCCCGCCGGCCGGCCGTAAAGACGCCGTGCCCGAGGACGATCACCCCGGCCCGGCCGACCAGGGCTGGTGGCATGGTGTGCACCAGGCCGTGGGGGCCGGCCCCCACCTCGCCCGGAACGATGGGCGTATCCCCCAGAAAGCGGGCGCGCGGGCAGCGGACGTGGCAGGCCCCGCGTTCGGGGCAATCCGTCGCGTCGCAATCCATGGACAGAATGACTGCGAACCGGGGATGGCCGTGCAAAATGGCCGGACGACCGTCGAGCCGGGCCAGGGCGGCATGGGCGGCCAATTCGCTGGACGCGGTGAGTCCGGCGCAGGACGATCCGTCGAGCGGGCAGCAATCGATAGCGCCTTCCAGGGCATCCAGGGCGGCCCCGGTCTGACTGATGGCCAGCACCCCATCGAGATTATAGGAAATATTACCAAAGACGGAATCGACCAACCCGAGTGCCTCCGTGGCCCGGCCGGCTTCGGCCATGGCGGAGAACACCGTCTCCCGCGAGGGCGAACGGCCCCGCAGCCAGGGACGGCGACATTGCAGGCGGCGCCGGCGGCAGCCCGGCCACCACCCGGCGCAGTACCTCCCGCTCCGCCGCCGTAGCCGTCCCGTCGCGCCGGTGTTGCAGGGCATCGGAAAAAAACTTCACGAATGCGGCAAAGGCCACCGAGGACACGGTGACGAAGGCCTGCTCCGGCGAGAGCGCCCCGTGAGCCAGGATACCGTACCCGGGCACATAGGCCCCCTTGCGACGCGCCAGGGCGGCGACCATGAGCCCGGCTTCCGGCCGAGGCACCACCGGGATGTCATGGAAAAACGTGCGGGTCTCGCAATCCCGGGGTCGGATGGCCGGAGCCTCCCGGGCGGCCAGCCACGCCAAGAGGGCGGCGTAGGGCTCGGCCGGCGGCACCAGCATGAGGCTCCCGACGCCCAACCGTTCCATGACCTCGGCCAGAACCGGCTCTGAAGCGGATCGGGCCGGGAAAAGACGATCGTGTCATCCCAGCCGGCGACCAGGGCCGCGCCCGGACGGCACAGGCCGGCCCGGGCCAGCCGATCGGCGAAACGGCGCGTCAGTGCGTCCATGACAGATCCAGGTCCGCGGCCTTCTCCGACCGGGGCAACCCCTCCGCCGTCACGCCCCGCAGACGATAATACCGTTCCCGGGCGATCAGGAAATCCGAACGCGACAACGGCGGCACGGCGATCCCCTCGCCGCTGCTGCCGGATTCCGTGAAGAAACGGATGGGCAAATCATCGGCGGCCGCCGTCAATCCCCGACGGGCGTTTTGCAGCCGTTCCCGGTAGACGACCCGTTCGCCGAGCCGGGCAAGCTCCCCGGCCGTCACGCCGTGGCCGGTGACGGCGGCCAGGGCCTGCCCCCACTCTTCCAAGCCGGTGGCCAAGGCCAGCCAGGGGCACACGCCGAGACTGGCCAGGGCGGCCATGGTGTTTTCGCCGCCAAACACCGCCCGGGCCTTGCCCTCGAAAGTGAAACGATCCGTCGCCACCGGCTTGCGCAGCAATTCATGGCCCAGGCAGCCAGCCCGCCAGGCATCGGGGCCGCCCGTGGCCACGGCATAGGCCAAGGCCAGCCCGTAGGCGCCGCGCGGATCAAAGGCCGGCAGTTCCAGATGCTTGACGCACATGGCCGCCTCCGGCCGACCCGCCCGGAGGGCATAGGTCGCCGCCCCGCAGCCCAACTCGCGGCCGAGCCCCCGCATGGCTCCCGTATCGGCCACGAGCGTCAAGGCCTCGGCCGGCGCCAGCGACCGCCCGGTCACCTCGGCGTGGCAGGCCACAGTGGCCGCCGCCGAGACCGGATCAAGCCCCAGGCGCAAACACAGGGCATTGACCGCAACAGCGAACGTGCCGTCGGCCAGGCCGAGCAAGGCCGTCCAGTGGGACAGGGCGTCGCCCTCCGGAAACGGCGCACCGTCCGCCGTCCGCCGATGGCAGCCTACCGGACAGCCGGGACAGCCCGCTACCGCCCGGCTGGCGCACTGCCGCTCCAGATGCGGCGCATTGACCGCCGCGGCCGCCGGGAAAAACGTCGCCCGAAAATTGTCGGTCGGCATCATCCGCCGGCCATGGGTCAGATCGACCAGGGCGGCGGAACCGTAGCGCCCCAGGCCGAAGGGACCCAGAGCTGGTGAAGCGCCGATCAGGCGCAACAGGGCCTCGCGAGCCAGGGATAGGGCTTCGACGTCGACGACCGGCACGGTGCCATGGCCGGTGGCCGTCACAAACAGACAATTTTTCACGGCCAGGGCCAAGCCAAGACCGCCCCGGCCGCCGCCGTACAGGCGGTCCGCCACCGCTCCGGCCAAGGGCGAACCGGCCAGCCCGGCCGGGCCGATGACGAGCGAACCCTCCGCCGGCGCCAGACGGTCCGCCAGGGCATCGGTGGCGAGGCCGGCCAGATCCGCGGCCTCCACCAGCGTGTCCCGGCCGTCGTCCACGCGCAGGCCGCATGGACTCTCGGCCCGTCCGCGAAGCACCACGCCGGCCAGGCCGGCCCGCGCCAGAGCCGCCCCCAAGCCCCCGCCGAAGCCGGCATCGGCCACCGTTCCGGTCAGGGGCGAAATCCAGGCGGCCGTCACCCCGCCCGTACCGGGCAGGTCCAGGCCGGCCAACCGGCCGGGGAAAATTCCTACCGGCGCTTCGGGATCGTCGAACGGTCAACGCGGCATACGGGATCCCGCATCGGCCCCGGCCAAGCCGCGTCCGCCCAGCTCCAGATCACGGACGGCCTCCGGCAACGGCCGCCGTTCGGTCGTTTTCCGCGAAAGATCGACATGCAAAATGGCGGCTGGCGTGAGCGGCTCCTTTCCGGCAGGGCGCGATGGCAGGACCAACGGCGGCGCTTAGGCGATTTTCGGCGAAGAGGCCGTCCGTGCCGGGGCTTTTTGCGGCAGGGCGATGCCTACGGTGGTCCCCGCCTCTTCGGACGTCTCCATGGTGATGGAACCGCCGTGCACGTCGGCAATGAGCTTGGCCGAATAGGTGCCCAGGCCCGTACCGCCGACCTTGCCCGCAGTGACGAATTTCTGGAAAAAACCGGTCGCGAATGGCCAAGGGAACCGCCCCCTGGTTGTGAATGCGGATGACGACGGGATCGGCGCCGCACAGGTCCAACCGCACCTGCCCGCCTTTCGGCGATGCCTCCACGGCGTTGACCAGGCAGTTGGCGAACATGGTGTGCAGCAACAGCCGTTCGCCGGAGACGTCCATCCGGGCATCGTTCTCCGGCGCTTTCCCCTCCACGGTCATGTCGAAGGAAACGCCGCGGGGATCGGCGATGGTGGCCAGCTCCGCGAACAGCCGGCGCAACAGGCCCAGCAGCTCCACGGGTTCCGGCGAAAACACGTAGGTGCCCCGCTCCATCTTGAACAGATCCAGGGAGCGGTTGATCATGGAAAGCATCTTGAGCCCGCTCTCCTCCACCAGACTCAAGAGCTTCTGCTGGGATGCATCGAGGCCCCCCTCGTCGAGAAGCAGGCGCGGCAGGCCGATGATGCCGGTGAGCGGCGCCTTGAGGTCGTGGCGCATGATGTGCTCCACATCCTCGCGCAACTGGGCCGCCTCCTTGAGAGCTTCGTTCTGCCGGGCCAATTCCAGCCTGGCCGCCCGGAGTTCCAGATGGTTTTTCACCCGAGCCCGGACCACGGCCGGACTGGCCGGCTTGACGATGTAGTCCACGGCGCCGAGCGAGAGACCGAAGGCCTCATCCTCGGGCGCATGGCAGGCGGTAACGAAAATAACCGGAATATCCCGGGTCTCGGGAGCCGCCTTCAGCCGGCGGCACACGGCATAGCCGTCCATGTCCGGCATGACGACGTCGAGCAGGATGATATCCGGCAACAGACGCGTCGCCATCTCCTGGACCACGCCGCCGCTGGTGGCCACATGGATGTCATGGCCGTCACGCAGAATATCGGCCAGAATCCGAATATTGGCCGGCACATCGTCCACGATGAGCACGGCAGGACAGGCGTTCTCCGTCATGACTGCAAGGGATGACCGCTCCCGGCGTTAGAGGACGAAATCCTTTTGAATGTCTTCGAACATTCCAAAATCATTAAGGAATATATCAAGAATTTTCGGATCGAAATGGGTGCCTCGGCCGGCCCGCATAATTTCCAGGGAGGTCTCGTTGGAGAAGGGCTCCTTGTAGGGACGACGGCTGGTCAGGGCGTCGAACACATCGGCCACGGCGCAGACGCGACCGAACAGGGGAATCTCCTCTCCCGCCAGCCCGTTCGGATATCCCGTGCCGTCCCAGCGTTCGTGATGGGACAGGGCTATCGTCTCGCCCACCCGGAGCAGCTCGAAGTTGGAATCTCCCAAAATGCGCGCGCCATAGATCGTATGTTTCTTCATCACCGCCCATTCGTCGGCGGTGAGCTTGCCGGGCTTGAGCAGGATGCTGTCCGGGATACCTATCTTGCCGATATCGTGCATGGGGCTGGCTTGCAGCACCAAGTCCACCTCGGCGTCGGGAAGAGCCAAACGTTTGGCCAACAGCGCGCAATAGCGGCTCATGCGCTGAATGTGGTCGGCGGTCTCCTCGTCCTTGAATTCGGCGGCGGCGGCCAGACGGTGGATGGTCTCCAGATGGGCCGACAAAATGACGCGCTGGGATTCCTTGACGTTCTCCAGAGCCATGCGCAAGGCGCTGGTCCGCACGGCTACCATCTCTTCGAGTTCGGCCTGGTAGCGCTTCACCTCATCCTGGGATTCCTTCATCTTGAGCAAGGAACCCATGCGCACCCGCAGTTCGGTAAGGTCGATGGGTTTGGAAATGAAGTCGTTGGCCCCGGCCTCCACGGCCCGCAACCGGTCCTGCTTGCCGGTCAGGCGGTGACCATGATGATGGGGACATCCGAGACGTCCGGTATTTCCCGAATCTGCCGGGCCACGGTAAAGCCGTCCAGTTCCGGCATCATCACGTCGAGCAGCACCAAGTCAATGCTGGTATCGAGCAGAGGACGCGCCTCGGCCCAGGATTCGGCCAACACAGGCTCATAGCCGAGATTCCGCAACAACCCGCCGATCACCCGGAGATTGATGCGTTCATCGTCAATAGCCAGGATACGTTTTGCTACGTCCAAAATATACCAACCTTTACCGTGGGTTCACACGAAATACGGGATCAGATAATATGGCACGGATTCCGTATGGGTCAAGGTGCCATTGTCGCATCCTCCTGTTGCTGGGAGGTCGGCGCACGTGGTAAGCGTCGTATCGTGATATCGTCCTTTCTTTCCTCGGCCTCTACCGACGGCGACGGCATGACGCGCATTCCCAACGTTTTTTTTCGTCCCCTCTGCCTGGCCCTGGTCTGTCTGATCCGCCGGCTGCGTCCTGGGCTCGGGACGGACCAAAAGCCGCGGCGCCCCGTCGGGCATCCCCTATGTGGTCCGCTATGACGGCACCGTGGAGGCCGAAACGTTGGCGCTCCTGAAAGCCGTATCCTCGGCCGAATCGCTTCATGAGACACCGCCGGATTCCGTCCTGCTGCTGTTGCGCCGGGCCAACGCGGACAAGGAAGCCTTCAAAAAGGTCTTCGCCTCCAAGGGCCGCTTCGCCGCCACGATCGCCATCTCCCTGGACGACGCGACCTCGCCGGCGGTGCTGACCTACCGGATCGATCCCGGCCCTCAGTTCATGCTGACCAGCCTGCGGCTGCTGTCGCCGAACGGCCGACCGGCCACAGGGCCGGCCGTTCCGGACGCCGCCGCCCTGGGACTCACCCTGCCCAGTCCCTTTTCCGCCAAGGCCATCGTGGACGCCGAGGCCACACTCGAAGCCTTTCCGCGCCATCACGGCCATCCGTACGCCAAGGTCAAGGATCGGCACGTCACGGCCAATTTCGCCGACAAACAGGTCGCGGTGGTCTGGACCGTGGACCTCGGTCCCCAAGCCGCGTTCGGACCGGTAACCTTCCGGGGCCTCTCCACGGTCAAGGCCTCCTACCTGGCCGGCCTGGCGCCCTGGCGGCCGGGGGAACCCTATGACGCCGCCGTGCTGGAGCGCTATCGCAAGGACCTCTCGGCCCTCAATCTCTTTGCCGCAATCCAGATGCAACCGGACGCCGCCGTGCAACCGGACGGGCAGGTGCCGGTGGTGGTGACGGTCACCGAACGCAAACACCGCACCATCAAGGGCGGCCTCGATTACAAGACCGACGAAGGCCCCGGCGCCAACCTCTCCTGGGAGCACCGCAATCTTTTCGGCGGCGGAGAAAAGCTCGGCCTTTCCGCCAGCGTCTCCGGGGTGTCTCGGGTCGGCACCGTCACCTTCGAAAAACCGGACTGCATTACGCCGAAGGATCTCTTTCGCGCCCACGGCCGGATCGCCGACGAGGACAAGAAGGCCTACACCGGGAAAAGCGCCACGGGCACGGTCTCCATCCGCCACAAATTCACCGACGCCTTTTCCGCGGCGGCCGGCCTGGGCTATCGGGCTTCCCACATCGACAAGGACAAATCCCGCCCGTGGGAGGACGACACCCGCTACGGCTTCGCCTACGTTCCGATCGAGGCGACCCTGGACACCCGAAACGACCTGCTCGATCCCCAAAAGGGCTTCCTGGCCAGCCTGTCCTTTGCCCCCTACTGGGGAACGCTTCGGGGAAGCCCCAACTTCCTTCGGCCCGAAGGCACCCTGGCCACCTATCTCAAACTGGCCGACAAGCCGGGGCTTGTCCTGGCCCTACGGGGAACGGTCGGCGCCAACATAGGGGCGGAGAGCAGCGACATTTCCCCGGACCTGCGCTTCTATGCCGGCGGCGCCGGGTCCATCCGCGGCTATCCCTATCAGACCGTGGGCCCCTTGCGCGGCAACAAGCCCCTGGGCGGCGGGTCCATGGCGACCTTCTCCGCCGAACTGCGGCTGCGGCTGACGGAGCTTATCGGCATCGTCCCCTTCCTCGACGGCGGTTCGGCCTTCGCCAAATCGTTGCCGCCCTATGACCAGCCCATCCTGCTGGCCGCCGGCCTGGGACTGCGCATCTACACCCCCATCGGCCCCGTGCGCCTGGACGTGGCCACGCCGCTGACCAGACGAAAGGACATCGACGACATTGCCCAATTCTACTGTAGCATCGGCCAATCCTTCTGATCCGTCCCCGACGGCCGGCCGGCGCCGGTGGCAACGGGTCCGCCGCATCCTGCCATGGCTGGCGGGGGGGCTGCCGGCGTTGGCCATTCTCCTCTGGCTGGGCGTGCAGACGCCGCCCGGCCGGGAAGCCGTCGCCCTGCTGGCAAGCCGTCTGGCCTCCACCGCCACCGGCATGCAGGTGCGCATCGAAGCGCTTGGCGGAAGCCTGCCCACGGACTTCACCATCGGCCGATTGGCCATGGCCGACAACACAGGCGTCTGGCTGGCCGTCAAGGATCTCCATCTGGCCTGGTCACCGCTGGCGCTTCTGCGGGGGCGGGTGCACATCCAGGCCCTCACCGCCGACATCGTCCGTATCCGTCGGGCACCGAACCGACCGCCCGAGCCCACTCCCCAGCCCCCGATGGCATGGCCGCCCCACATACCCAGCCTGCCGCCCATGGTGGTCAATACCCTGGCCGTCAACCGTCTGCTGCTGGATGCCGCGCTGGCCGGACAGGACGCGGCCATCCGCGTGGCCGGCCGGCTGGCGGAATCCGGCCAAGGTGCCTTGGCCGTCCATCTCACGGCCACCCGCCTGAACGGCCCACCGCTCCATCTGACGGTGGCCGGCTCTCTCCATTACGCGGCTTGGCGCCTGGCGATCAAAAGCCAGCTGACCGACAGCCCCGGAGGGTTGCTGGCGACCGCCCTGGCCGGTCCGTCCGCCGGAGCCCTGGACGTGCGCCTGACAGGCGACGGCTCCCTCGACGCCTGGCAGGGAAGCCTCACGGCAAGCCTGGGCGGACAAACGTTCGTGGAGACGAAACTCGGATTGGCCGTCCCCCTCCATGCCGCGGCCATGGCCTCCTGGAGCGTAAGCGGTGCGGTCTCGCCTCCGGCCGGGATGCTGCCCGAAGACGCCGCCCGGCTGCTCGGCGAGCACTGCCAGGTGCACCTGGCCGGCCGCACCGGCCTGACCTCCGGCGCTTTCATTCTGGACCGGGCCACCCTCCAGGCAGCGGTCGGCAGCCTTGATGCCACGGCCGCCCTCGATCCGGAAAAGGATACGCTGACCGCCCGGGCGCATGTGCACGTGCCGGCGGCCGAAAAGCTCGATCCGAATCTCGCCGGCGACATCGATGCCGTGGTCACGGCGTCGGGCCGGCTGGCCCGCCCGACATGCCAACTTGCCGTCACCGCCCAACAGCTCCGCGCCGGAACCGTCGGCGCGGAGACCGCCCGTTGGTCCGCCACGGCCGTATTGCCCGGCGACCTGGACGGCCTCTTTCCCGGCGCCGCCATCATCGGCCGAGGGGAACGTCACGGGGCTCACCGGCCCGGACGGAACGACCCTGCTCGGCCGCGATCTGCGACTCCGACTGACCGGCAGCGTCACGGCAACGGGCGGCTTGGTCCTCAAGGAAGGGGTTCTGTCCGGCCCCGACGGCAGGATGCATTTTTCGGGAAGCCGGACGCCGGCCGGCGATCTGGCCGGTCGTCTGACCGCCGAGCATGGCCCGGCCGAACGGACGGATGTCCGGCTGGCGGCGGAAGGTACCTACGCCGCGGCCGGTGGCCGACTGGCGGCCAAAATCACGGCAACGAGCGACGATCTGGCCCCCCTCGGGGAAACCGCCGGGACCAGGCTGGCCGGAACGGCCACGCTGGACGCCACGCTGTCCGGCACGACCCAGGCCCTGGATATGGCCGTCAACGGTCGCATCCGCAATCTGACTGCCGCCTCGGTTCGCCTGGACACGCTCGATCTGACGGCCACGGCCAAGCCGCAGGGAGGCCAAACCGTCGGCCGCCTGCGCCTCGCCGCCGGCCGCGACCGGGAAACGGCCGGACTGGAATGCGGCTTCGCCCTGGCCGGCGAGACGCTACGCCTGTCCGACCTGCGGTTAAGCGCCCCGGAAACCCAACTCCACGGCAGCCTGGCCCTGGACCTGGGGCACGAGACCTTTGCCGGCAATCTCGCCGGGGCATCCGCCAACTTGGCCGGACTCGGCCGTTTTCTGGGCCTGCCCCTGGGCGGAACGCTCAAGATCACGGCCACGGCGGAAAGCCCAAGCCGAACCGATCAGCGACTGACCGCCGCTGTGACGGCCGGCAACCTGTCCATGGCCGGGCTGACCATCCGGGAACTGACGCTTGCGGCCCGCTTGGACCACCTGTTCGACCTGCCGCGCGGCAAGGCCGACCTGACGGCCAAGGGATTGACCGTCGGCGGTCTCGACGCGGCCAGCCTCACCCTGTCGGCCGCCGGAGACGGACGCAGCCTGAAAACGACGGCCAGCGCCCACGGCTCGCTCGCCAGCGGCCAGCCTTGGCGCCTCACCGTCAAGACACGGCTGACCGCTTCTGGTCAGCGGCGCATCCCTGACCATTGGGACCTTGTCCGGCAGCCTGGCCAAACGGCCCTTCGCCCTGGCCAGTCCGGCCAGCCTGACCATGGATGCCGGCGCCTTCCGGTTGGCGCCCCTGACGTTGTCGCTGGACAAGGCCCGGCTGACCGCCTCGGGAAGCCTCTCTCCCTCGAAAGTCGCAGCCACGGCCGCGTTGACGCAATTTCCCCTTCCCCTGCTTGCCCTGGTCGGCGGCCATACCGGCTTTCAGGGGACGGCCGGCGCCACGGCCCACCTGTCCGGCACGCCGGCCCGTCCCCGGCTGGACGTCGGCGTGCAGCTGGACGGGATCAAACTCATCGTGGAGGGCGGACAATCCCTGCCGCCCATGACGGTACGCGCCACAGCCGCCTTGGCGGACGGCCGGCTGGCCCTGACGACCTCCCTGGCCGGAACAGGCAAAAAGGCGCTCATCACGGCCCAGGCCGAACTGCCGGCCCATTTGTCCCTTGTCCCCTGGGCCTTCGACCTGCCGCCGGCGGGAACCGTCTCCGGTCGGTTGACCGGGGATGGCGATCTGGCCGACCTGGCCGGTCCGCTGGCCCAGGTCAATACCCGGCTGGTCGGTCGGGTGCAGGCCGACCTGACCCTGGCCGGGACCCTGGCCGCCCCGGCCCTGACCGGCTCCCTGCGCCTGGACGGCAGCCGCCTGGAAAACGCCGACACCGGCCTGGTGCTGCGTGACATCGTGGTCCGGCTGGCGGCGTCCGACGGCACCATCACGATCAGGCAATGCACGGCCAAGGATTTGAAAAACGGCCATCTCGCCATTACGGGGAGCCTCGGTCCGGTCACCGCCGGCGACCTGCCGGTCGCCATCGACGCGAAACTCAGCCACCTCAAGGTCGCCGGCCTGGACATGGTGACGGCCACGGCCGACGGCGCCATCGCCCTCACCGGGTCGCTCAACCACCTCACCGCCAAGGGTGCCCTCACCCTCGGGCCGGTGGACGTGACCATTCCGCAGTCCCTGCCCCCGGATGTAGTGGTCATTCCGGTCACCGAAATCAACAACCCGCAGGCCGCGTCGGTCCCCGCCCCCCAGCCGGAGGCCGCCAAACAGCAGCTCGATCTCGACCTCAGGATCACTCTGGGCGGGGCGGTCTACGTTCGGGGCATGGGCATCGAATCCCGCTGGGGCGGGACAGTGACCATTACCGGCCCGGCCGATGCCCCGCTCGGCCAGGGGCGCCTCTTCGTCGAACGCGGCAAGGTGGAACTTTTCGGCAGCGACTTAGACATCACCAAGGGCGAGGTGCTCTTCGACGGCCAAAGCCTGCTGGCCCCCCGCATCAACATCCAGGCCTCCAACACCAACGATGACATCACCGCCGGCGTCTCCCTGACCGGTGATGCCACCAGCCCGAGCATCGCCCTCTTTTCCAATCCGGTGCTCCCGGACAACGAAATTCTCGCGCGAATCCTCTTCGGTCAAAGCGCCAGCAACCTGTCGCCGCTCCAGGCGGTCCAACTCGCCCAGGCCGCCGCCTCCCTGTATACAGGCGGCGGACCGACCAGCATTCTCTCCCGTACGCGGCGTATCCTCGGCCTCGATCAGCTCAATATCGTGACCTCGAACAAAGATAGCACCAATCCTACGGCCATGCTGCGGGCCGGGAAGGAAATCTTCAAAGGTGTGACGGTCGGCGTGGAACAGGGCATGGAAGCCCAAAGCGGCGCGGTGTCCGTGGAGGTCAAGATCACCCCCAACATTACCGTGGACAGCCGGGTGGGCGAAGACAACACCCAGGGCGTCGGCGTGAACTGGAAGTGGGATTATTAGTCGGCAGGGAGATTCGAGACAAAAAAACGCCATGCTGCCCGCGCCGCCGATCGCGGAACGCAGACAGCATGGCGCACACGCCGTGTGTTACTTCGCGGTTCCCCGCTCTTCTTCCAGCTTTTTCCGCACGGCATTGCCGTACTTGCGTGCTTCGCTAAGCATATCGTCGATTTTTATTCCCCGTAACTTCATAATCGTCAGCCGATAGGCGCCCTGCAAGGGAATGAAGATGTTTCTGGAATCGTTGTAAAAATCATCCATTCCCGAAACGACCTTAACGCGATCGATGCCGGCGAAATCATTGAAGCATTGCGCATACCGCTTCTGATCGATCGTCGGCTTGTTGTCCTTGCCCTTGACGATGGCCAACGGCTCGCAGGTCAACTGCACCGCCGTGGCGACGCCGATCAGAAACGCTTCCTTTTCCTTGGCGGAAAACGATTTCCAGGTATGGCCGAAGGAAGCGGGCTCCTGTGCGGCCAAGCCCTGCTGGGCTCCCACCAGCCCGAAAAGAAGCAGAACAAAAAGCACCAATGCCTTTTTAGACATGTCATTCTCCTTGGAACGCATCCAGGTCGCAGCCACCTGGAAAAGTATGCCCCCTTCCTACCCCTTGGAGGTCCGATCGGCAAGCGAAACCCTCTTGACATCCGGGCTGCTTCTGGCTTCTTGAACGCATACGCTGCGATCATTTGGCGCAAAAGGAGCCTGCCATGTCCCGATTTCACCCGATCCCCCGCGTTTTGCCCCTGGTCCTGCTGCTTATCCTTGTCCCGATGGTCTCACAGGCCGCCCAGGCCACACCCAGCGAACTCGTCGGCATCATGCTCGGCGCCAATGCCGAGGACCTGCGGGATCGGCTCGATCTGTCGCGCATGGCCCCCTTGTGGAACCGCCCCTGGCTGATCCGGGCCAATCTCAAACCGACCAAGGGCTTTGCCGCCGGCTATGTCCTGTGCGGCGGCTGCGCCACGACCAATCGGGTGGAACGCATCCGCCTGCAGTACAAGGACGGTTCCAAGGCCCTCTTCGACAAGTTGGCCGCCACGCTGACCGCCCGCTACGGCAAGCCGGAGCGGGTTCGGGAAACCACACTGGACGGCTACAAGGGCCTGCGCTGGATCTTCGGGAAAAGCAAAAAGGACGGCGTGGATATTCTCCTGGAACATTTCGACAAGGGCAACGAGGAGACGCCGTCCGGCAACATCATCCGCCTTTCCGACAATCGGGCCATGGCCCAGGAACGCGCCTGCCATGACACCATGCTGCGCAGCGCCCCCGAACCCCAGCCTTCCTTCCCGCTGTTCACGGTGGACGATTCCTGGCTGCTGCCCAAATAGCGGCTGCCGCGCCCCAAGAACGCCAAGCGCCGTCCGGAAAAAACCGGGCGGCGTTTTTTTGTCCCGGGCACGACTTCCTGGGCGCCCCCCCGGAACCGGCCCCCCTAAAGCAATGGCGGCACCCGCCGATACGAAGGTTGTACGGCATCCTTCGCCGCAACCGCCAGCCCGGGGAAACGACCATGACCGAACCTCGCCGTTCGATCCCGCTTTTTACCTCCGCCCTCATCATGACCGCCAACGAGGGCCATGCCCGCATCGATCGGGAATTTCTCAAGCAATCCCACATTCATCGATTGCGGAGCGCCACCACGGGCGCCCAGGGGATGGCCATCCTGCGCCGTCGGGAAGCGGAACTGGTGCTGTGCGACGCCCAATTGGACGATATGGACGGCACGAGCTTCGTGACCGCGCTGCGGGCCGATCCGAAATTGGCCGGCACACCGGTCATCATGGCCGCCCTGACCCCGGCCAAAGCCGACGTTCTCCGGGCCGTCAGCCTCGGCGTGGCCGGCTTTCTCATTCGCCCTTACTCCCAGGCCGTCTTCGGCCGCTACCTGCGCATGGCCGGCCATCTGACCGCCCTGGAGGCCACCGGCCGGGAGGCCCTGGCCCGGGCGAACCTGGCCGAGGATTCGGGCAACGCCGGCGCGGCCCTGCACGGCTTCGCCGCCGTCGCCGACGGAGCGGATGCGGCGCCACGGCTCTTCGAGGAAGGCATGACCGCCCTGGCCGCCAAGGACCTGGACCGGGCCATCGCCGCCTTTCACCGGGCCCTGTCCGTCAACGCCCTGTTTGTCGAGGCCTATCTCGGTCTGGCCCGCGCCTGGTTCGGCAAGGGCATTCGCAGCAAGTACCGTTACTTCATGAAGCAGGCCGCCTCGGCCTGTGCCAGAGCCCGCCGTTTCGAGGAACTCCGGGATCGTTTCGTGGAGCTGTTGGCCCGGGACGAAGCCGGCTTCAACCCGTTTTTGGCCTTGGGCAACGAGCTGCTGTGCGACCGGCATTACGCCGCCGCCGTGGCCCTGTTCCGCCAAGCCCAGTCCCTGGCGCCCCAAAACGTCGACATCTCCGTCGGCTTGGCCAGGGCGTACCATTTCCTGCGCCAGCCCGACCGGGCCATGACGGCCTTGGACCACGCCCTGGAGCAGAACGACCGCAGCCCCGACGCCCAACGCATGTACCAGCGCCTGACCGGTCGGCGCTATGACGACATTCCCCCGATCGAGGAAGCGCACGCGGGAAGCGGCGCACCCCCACTACCCCTGGCTGCTGCGCGGCGTGCTTTACGTGGCCGGATGGGCTTCCGACAGTCTCTCGCGCGTCCATCGGCCGGCCCGGGCCGCCTGAACACCAACGGCCCCGGCAGCACCCGATAGCCGTGGCCGCCAGGAATCCTGCCCTCCCCCTTGTAGCGGGGGCCCGACTCAGGCAGTATAGGGCAGCGCGTAGAAACGCCGTGGGAGGACACCATGTCGGACGCCATCACCCCAGCCGGCCAAACCGAAGCCTTGCCGCCCGGGCAATTCGAAGCCCAACCACCAGGTCATACCGAGGCCCAACCGGCCGGTTCGGTGGATATTTCCGCGGCCGGCTCCGTGTCCGTCCCCTTGGGCAGCCATGTCGAGGTGCCGCTGGGCAGCCATGTCGAGGTGCCGCTGGGCAGCCACGTCGAGGTGCCCCTCGGCGGCCACGTGGAGCCCGGACAGGTGGGACATGTCGACGTGGCCCCGTCCGGACATGTCGAAACGATCGCCGGCAGCGGCCATGTGGAACCGGGCGAATCCGGTCATGTCGAAGTGCCACTGGGCGGATTCGTCAACCTACGTCTGTAACGGCGCGCGTTCACACCACAAAAAAGGCCACCCGAAGATGGCCTTTTTATTTCGCAATCCTTGCCTTACGCTTTGGCCAAATCGGCCTTGGGCGCGCTGGCGGGCGTTCCCGACTGCGATTTGAGGCCCTTGCCCACATCCAACAGGATCGGACTGGCGATAAAAATCGAGGAATAAGTCCCCGCCACGAGACCGATCAGCATGGCCAAGGCGAAATCGTGGATAACCACCCCGCCGAAGAGATAGAGACAAACTACCGTAAGCAGGGTGGTGCCGGCGGTCAAAATCGTCCGGGACAGGGTCTCGTTGACGCTCTTGTTGATGATCTTGTCCAAGGGCCCCGGCTTGGCCTTCCGCAGATGCTCGCGAATCCGGTCGTAGACGATGATGGTATCGTTGAGCGAATACCCCAGGATGGTCAGCAAGGCGGCGATGATGGTCAGATCGAATTCCTTGTCGAGCAAGGAGAAGATGCCGATGGTGACCAAGATGTCGTGAAGATCGGCCACCACGGCTCCCAAGGCGAATTTGAGCTTCATGATGAGGCAGAGGACAAGGGTGATGATCATGGCGGCCACAATCAGCCAGGAAGTCGGCGCGCCGAACAGCTTCAAGACGTAAATGCCGCCGGACAAGGCCGCCGCCATGATGGCCGCCGCCATCCAACGATGTTCAAAGCGGCCGGAAATATAAATGGCAATCAGCAGCACCGCGTAGAACATCGCCTCCAAGGCCTTGCCGCGCAAATCCGCGCCGACCTTGGGGCCGACCAGTTCCAGTCGCTGGATGGAATAGCCCGAATCGGGGAAATGGCTGGCCAGGGTCTTCTCCATGGCAGCCCGGACCCTCTCCTGGGAGACATCAGTGTCCGATGCCCGAATGAGGAACTCCTTGGCGCTCTCCTGGCCGAAACGCTGCACCACAACATTTTCCAGACCTACGCCCTGCATGGTCTTGGTCAAAGCATCCATGTCCACTTCCTTGGCGAAGCGCACCTGGATCGACAGGCCGCCGGCGAAATCCACGCCGAACCGCGGCCCCCCCTTGATGACCAGAGAGACCAAGCCGGCCACGATAATCAGCGCCGAGATCAGATAGGCCAACTTGCGATATTTCAGGAAATTGATGTTCGTACCGGGCTTAATCAGCTCCAGAGCCATCGGATCCCCCTGTGTGGATTGCTACTGGGATGTCGGGCGGTTGGACTACCGGCAGACCGATTTTCCACGCCCCGAAAGGCCTCGCACCATCCGTCAAACCAAGGCGCCTTGTCAAGTACGAGGCGAGCCGTGCACGCGTCCAAGGCTGGGGACACGCCACGACCGAACCGGCCGTCGTCAGCGCATGAACTTCAAAAACGGGCTGTCCGGGGCCAAAAACACCCTGGTATTGGTGGTGGTCGCCTTGCGATAGGCTTGCAGGCTTCTCACAAAGGCGAAGAACTCCGGCGACTTATTGATCGCTTCAGCCCAAATGGCGGTCGCCTGGGCATCACCTTGACCGCGAATCACCTCGGCCTGCCGCTGGGCCTCGGCCAAAATCACCGTGCGGTCCCTCTTGGCGCCGGATTTGATTTTTTCCGTCTGTTCCAGGCCCTCGGAGCGGTACAGCTTGGCCTGTCGTTCCCGCTCGGCCCGCATCCGGCTGTAGATGGCCTGAGCGTTCTCCTTGGGCAAATCCGTCCGCTTGATGCGCACGTCCACCACCTCGATGCCATACGGCGCCAGGAGCGTGGTCGATTTCTTCGTCACCTCGCCCATGATGTTTCCCCGTTTGCTGGCGACGACATCCTGAAGGGTATACTGGCCGAGGGCCACCCGCACCTCGGCGTAAATGATGTCGTCGAGCCTCGCCTGGGCGTGCCGCACCGTATGCAGCGTTCGGTAAAAGAGCAGCGGATTGGTGATGCGCCATTTGGCGTAGTTGTCCACCACCATGTTCTTCTTGTCCAAGGTCAGGATTTCCGCGGCCTTGGCGTCATAATCCAGCAGCCGGGCGTCGAAAAAGATGACATTTTGGATAAAAGGAATCTTGGCGTGCAATCCCGGGCCCACGGTACTCCCGACCGGCTTGCCGAGCTGGAGGACGATGGCCGTCTCCGTCTGATCCACGATAAAAAAGGTCTGGACGGCGGCCACGACCACACAGAAGACGACAATAGCGGTAACCAGCGACGAGGTCTTCACGGCTTCGTCCTCCTGACCGTGGCGGCATTGTCCTGGCCGCCGGCCGGCGCGTGGGGCGTCTGGCGCACCGCGTCCAAGGAGAGATAGGGCACGGCCTGCTTGGCGGCCGCGTCGCTCATGATGATCTTTTCCAGATTGGGATTGGACAAGATGGATTCCATGCCCTCGATATACAGGCGTTCGCGGGTGGCGTCCTTGGCCTTGACGTATTCGGCGCACAGGGCGGAGAAGCGGTCCGCCTCGCCCTTGGCCAACCGGACGACTTGGCCCGTATAGGCCGCGGCCTCGTTGAGAATGGCCGCCGCCCGTCCTCGGGCCTTGGGCACGATGTCATTGGCGTAGGCCTCGGCCTCGTTGACGAAACGGACCTTATCCTCGCGGGCGCTGGACACGTCCTTGAAGGCGTCAATCACTTCCCTGGGCGGATGGACGTCCTGCAACTGGACCGCCACCACGTCGATGCCGCAGTCATAGCGATTGAGCATGGACTGGAGCAGGACCTTCGTATCGCCCTGCACCTTGACCTTGCCCGCCGTCAGCACGGAATCGATCTCGGAATTGCCGATGATCTCGCGCATGGCCGCCTCGGCCGCGCTTTTGACCGTGCCGTCCGGATGTTCGATCTTGAACAAATAGTCCACCGGATTGCTGATCTGATATTGGACGATGAACTGGACATCCACGATATTTTCGTCCCGGGTCAGCATCAGGGATTCTTCATTGACGGGACGCGTCTGCAACGGCGAGCCGTCCCGGGCAAACGTGGAACGAAAGCCCACCTCCACCCGGCGCACTTGCGAAACTTTGGGCGTCTTTACGGACTCGAAGGGAAACGGTAAATGGTAATGCGGGCCCGGTCCCGTGGTGGCGACATAGGCGCCGAACCGCTGCACGACGCCGGCTTCGTCAGGCTCCACGATATAAATACCGCTCAGGAGCCACAGCCCCAGCAGCACGAGAATGACGATCTTCGGCCCGCCGGGAAGGCGACGGCGAAACGAGGACAGCCGCTTCCCCAATTCCTCGCCCATACGACCGGGATCCGGCGGTGTTGATCCCATACGGCGTTTCTGTTCCGATAGTTTGTCCCAATCCCAACTCATTCTTGGCGGCATAGGGGAGATACGGATGAAGGTCAAGGGAATGGACCTCAGCGCACCGAGGCCACGGACGAGGGCAGCATGAAACCGATAACTCCCGACGTCTTTCGGGCCTACGACATTCGGGGCCTGGTGGACGTGGATTTCGATCCGGACTGGGTGGAACTTCTGGGCCGAGCCTGCGGCGCCTTTTTCCTGGAGCAGGGGCAGACCCAGGCCGTCATCGGCCATGACTGCCGCCGCAGCTCGCCCGAATACCAGGCCCGGCTTGCCGTCGGCCTGGCCGCAGCCGGAATCGACGTAATCTGTCTTGGCATGGTGCCGGTGCCGGCCTTCTATTTCGCCGTCAAGTCCCTTGCCCGGCATGCCGGCATCTTCGTCACCGCCAGCCACAATCCCCCGGAATACAACGGGTTCAAGATTTGGTCCGGCGCGTCCACCATCCATACCGGGGCGGTGTTGCGCATCCGCGACCTGATGGCGGCCGGGCCAGGGAAAACCGCTTCGGCAATGGTCTGCGAACACGACATCAAACCCGCCTATGTCGAGCATCTCGTCGGCCAGGCGGTGGTGCGCCGGCCCGTCAAGGTGGTCGTGGACGGCGGCAACGGCGCCGGCGGGCTGCTGTGCGCCGAGGTGCTCCGCCAGGCCGGAGCCACGGTCATTCCGCTGTTCTGCGAACCCGACGGCCGCTTTCCCAACCACCATCCCGATCCGGTCATCCCGAAAAACACCGCCGCCCTGGCGGCCAAGGTGCTGGCCGAGGGTGCCGACTTCGGCGTGGGGCTGGATGGCGACGCCGACCGGCTGGGGGTGATCGACGAGACCGGACGGCTCATGTACGGCGACCAGATCCTGGCGCTGTTCGCCCGATCCGTCCTCGTTACCCATCCCGGTGCAACCATCATCGGCGAAGTGAAATGCAGCCACCTGCTCTATCGGGACATCGCCGCCCATGGCGGCGTGCCCGTCATGTCCGCCGCCGGCCATTCCCTCATCAAGGCGCGCATGCACGAAACCGGCGCCATCCTCGCCGGGGAAATGAGCGGGCACATGTTCTTCGCGGACCGCTACTTCGGCTTCGACGACGGCATCTACGCCGCCATGCGCCTGACCGAAATCGTGGCCGAGGCCACCGCCCCGCTCTCCCACCTCCTGGCCGACTGGCCGGCGACGGTGAACACGCCGGAAATCCGCCTGGATTGTCCGGATGCCATCAAATTTGACATCGTGGAGAAGGCAAAGGCCTTTTTTCGCAACCGGTTCGACATGGTCGAAGTGGACGGCGTGCGCCTGACCTTTCCCGACGGCTGGGGGCTATTGCGGGCGTCGAACACCCAGCCCGCCCTGGTGCTGCGCTTCGAGGCCGAGACGCTCGAACGCCTTGAGGAAATACGGACCCTGATCGAAGCGCCGGTTCACCAATGGATCGCGGAACTCGGGTCCTGACCGATCCTCCGACCGCACGCCACCGCCATCCCGAGACATTTACCATAGCCGGAGGAACGCATGTACAAACACCTGCTCGTGGGACTGCTGCTTCTGGTCACCGCCCAGCCGGCCCTGGGCCAGGTCTATCGCCCCAACGAACCGCTCGGGAAAACGCTCTCCAAGATCAAGCCGCTGTCCACGCCCAACAACGCCGGCGGAAAAGGCATCCTGGAAAACAGCTGCATTTTCAAAAACAACGGCTTTTCCCTCAGTGCCTCCGAACCCTTGCTCGACCACTGCGACGTCCCGGAAGCCATCGGGCGCTTCGTGGAAAAAAAACGGCCAACCGGCCCAGACCGCCAAAGCGCCCGGGAATTTGACCGTGCTGGAATATTTTCTCCTGTTCAAGGGGAACCAATACCACGTCAAATTCTTCGTCGGTTGCGACGCCGACAAGACGACCTTTTTCACCAAGGTGGAATGTATCAACGAAAAAAACCGGATCATGCCCGGCGGCCACAAGGGACCCGGCGGTCATGGCGGGCCAGGAGGGCCGGACGGCCCGGGCGGTCGCCCCTAGCATCGCGTTCGTGACATACGGTACGGCGTCGGGAGCCCTCAGGCGACCAACCAGGCCGTGCCTTTTGGAATCCAGCCGGCGCCGTGACAACGTCGCCCGCCCCCAGGCGGGAAATCGAGAGACATCTCGGGAACAAACGGGAAAGAGCGGCGGGAAAGACGGCGGCCGGAAGGACCTCTCCCGGCCGCCGATAACAGGCTAGAAGCGTTCGAATTCGTCGTCCTTGGAGTCGCCGTCCAAATTGATCCCCACACCACCGTTCGACTTGGCCTGGGCAGGACGGGCAGCCGTCGGACGCGAGGCGGCGGGCCGCTGCGTCGTCGACGGCAGAGCCTTGGTCCGCCGCGCCTGGCGATGCCCCACGCCGTTGACGCGGAAGAACGCCATGGTGCTTTGCAGCTGCTCGGCCTGGCTCGACAACTCCTCCGATGTCGACGCCATCTCCTCGGAAGCGGAAGCGTTCTGCTGCACCACCTGATCGAGCTGCTGGATGGCCTTGTTGATTTGCTCGGCACCGGAATTCTGTTCCTGGCTGGCGGCGGCGATCTCCTGGACCAAGTCGGCCGTCCGCTGGATGTCCGGCACCATCTTGGTCAGCATGGAGCCGGCCCGTTCCGCCACCTGCACGCTGGACGACGACAGTTCCGAAATCTCGGCTGCGGCCGAACCGCTGCGTTCGGCGAGTTTGCGCACTTCGGCGGCCACCACGGCGAAACCCTTGCCGTGCTCGCCGGCGCGCGCCGCCTCGATAGCGGCGTTTAAGGCCAGCAAATTGGTCTGACGGGCGATTTCCTCGATGATGGAAATCTTCTCGGCGATATTCTTCATGGCCTCCATGGCCGAAATAACGGCCTCGCCGCCTTCCTTGGCGTCCTGGGCGGCCTTGACGGCAATGGACTGGGTCTGCTGGGCGTTTTCGGCGTTCTGCTTGATGTTGGAGGTCATCTGCTCCATGGACGAGGAAATCTCCTCCACACTGGCCGCCTGTTCGGTGGCGCCCTGCGACATGCTTTGGGCCGAGGCGGACAGCTCCTCGGAGCCCGACGCCACGTTTTCCGAGGCGGATTGGACTTCGGCCACCACTTCCCGCAATTTGGCCACCATCTCGTTGAGGGAGGAGGCCAGCACGCCGATCTCGTCCTTCTGATCGATTTCCAGGGTCCGGGTGAAATCGCCCTCGGCCATGGCCTTGGCGAACTGGACACCCTTGATGACCGGACCGGTGATGGCCCTGGTCAGCACCACGGCGATGCTGCATCCGAGCAGCAAGGCCACGATCAGACCGCCGATCATGGTCGAGGCGGCCGATGACAGACTGGACACGGCGCCATTGGACACGATCTGCGTCTCGTCCATGCCGGCCTTGGCGGAATCCTGGGCCATCTTCTGCACAGCCTCCGCCGCCTCGCCGCGCTTGACGGCGAGTTCGGCGAGCGCTTTGGACGTGGTGATGAAATCAATGATGGCCTGCTTGTACTTCAGGGAAGCATCCCGCACAGCTGCCAACTGCCGCTGGTTGACGTCCTCCCGTGTCTTGGATCGGATGCCCTCCACCAACTGCTCCAGACGGTCAAACGACTTGATCGTCTCCTCCAGCCGACGCACGTCCTTGTGCAACTGCCCGGCCAGGTTCCCGATCCGAACGCTGGAGATCAGCTGAATGACATGCGTGGCGGTATCGACCTTTTCGGCCCGTTCCTTGATCGCCTCCGCCGGCGCGCCCTTCATGATTTCCTGAATCAGGGCGGCCTGTTGGCTGTTCTGGTATTCGTCGCTATACTTCATGAAATCGGCGGCAGCGACATCCATGGTCTGCCGGATGGTCGCCATAACCGCCATCCGGGCCTCCGTGTCCTGGAGCAGCTTTTCGTATTCCGCCAGCTTGGCCTGGGTCTTGGCCACGTTTTCCCGCAGTGTGACCAGATCGGGATGCTTCTCGGCCAAGGCCTTGGCGTCGTTCAAGTAACGTTTGGTCTCGGCAAGGTTGCGCAAGCCGGATTCGTATTGCTTCTTGTCCTCCGTCTCGCCGTAGACGCGCATGTCCCCCATGGTTTCCAGAACATTGCGCTCCACGGATGTGGCCAAGCCCACTTCCGGCATATATTCCCTGGCCAGGCGCACGGCTTCGCTTTCCACGCTGCGCATGCTGAAGACAGCCATCCCGCCGATGACGCAGGATATGACAATCAACAGCCCGAAACCTATAGTGATTTTAAGGCCAAGCTTGATATTTTTCACGGCTCGTCTTCCCCCTTGGCAGAATAAAAACCCCTCACCCGCCCGAAGCGATCCGCTGCGGCGCGGGCATCGATGCAGCCATATCCCACGACACAGTACTTTGTCTTATTTCAATACCGGTTGCAATGCAAACCTCGGCCTTGTCCGAAAAGTCCCTCCAGCGCTCGGCGCTCTTCACCGGACGCCAGGCGAATAACGCCCCGCTTCCCGCAATGCACAAGGAGGCGCAGATCCCGGCGTTCAAACCGACCGCGGTTGCTATCCGTGCGTTTTTTCGAGAAAGGCCCGCAGCTTGCGGCGGGCTCGGAAGGCGCGCACCTTGACGTTGACGCGGCTGAGGCCCGTCAGGCCCGCCACCTCCTCCACGCTCTTGCCTTCCAGCCCGAGCAGCACCAGCAGCCGCCGGTCCCGGGGCCCCAGGATGGCCATGGCCTCCCGCAGACGGTTCCGGGCATCGCGCGCCTCGGTCCAGGCCTGGTAGCGCTCATCGGGCAGCGTTTCCGCAAGACTGTCCAGCACGCCGATTTCGGCCTTGCAGTGGCGCAACCAGTCAATGCAGGTATTGGCAGTAATGCGGTGAAGCCAACTTTTGAAAAGAGCGCCGTTGTGCAGTGAATGCAAGTTAAGGTAGGCCTTGACAAAACGTCCTGGGCCAGGTCTTCCATGGTGGCGACATCCCGGCAATAGCGCGAAACGAGCCGCAGCACGCCGGGACGATGCCGGGCCACCAGCTTGGCAAAGGCCTGCTGGTCACCGGCGGCCGCAGCCCGAGCCAGGGCAGCGTCGTCAATGTGATCGAGCCCTTTTCCCATGGACAAGCCTGCCGTACGCGGCGACCGTCCACCGTCCCCGTTCCCCCCGGGAAACGACTCCAGCCGCGCTTTGTAACGAAGGCGCTCCACGAGCGGTTTCGGTTACAGCCCGGCTCGACATCGACCACGGCCAAGGCTATGCCGACCATGCGCCGGCGTTTCGGCCGCCAATCGTTCGCAAGGAGCCCTGCCATGCCCCTTTTCGATACCCGCAACATCTATCTGATCGGCCCCCGGGCCTCAGGCAAGACCACCCTGGGGCGACGTCTGGCCGCCCGCCTGTCCCGTCCCTTTGTGGACCTGGACGCGGTTTTTCTGGAACGCCACGGCGAAACCATCGCCACCCTAGTGACGCGTGAGGGCTGGGAAGCCTTCCGGCGGGCCGAATCGGCCATTCTGGCCGATGTGGCGGCCAAATCCGGCCAGGTCGTGGCCACGGGCGGCGGCGCCGTCCTGTTACCGGAAAACCGGACGCTTCTGGCCAAGGGACTGGTGCTCTATCTCCAGGCCAGCCCGGAACGGCTGGCCGAGCGGCTGCTGGCCGACTGCAACGCCGGGCAACGGCCCAAACTGACGACATTGGGACTGCGGGACGAAATCGTCGCCACACTCAACGAGCGCGAGCCCCTCTACCTCTCCCTGGCCGGGGCCTGTCTGCCCGAACGGTCGCCGGAAGAACTCGAAGAGGATGCCCTCAAAGCGCTGGCGCTCCTCGGTGAACCGCAGCCCTAGGCCGGCCGGCAGAGATCGTCGCACGCCGGATCGCGGATGAACGGCGTCACCATGTGCTGGCCCGTGGATTCCAGAACGGAACGCCAGTAGTCCGAAGTGACGTTGAGCTTTTTGCGCCGCAGGGTGACCAAATCGAGCGGCAGGTGCACGTAACGGCCATAGAGCTTGGAAACGACCATGCCGGTCTTGCCGGCCATGGCCGCATGAACGGCGTTCTGGCCAGAGAAATCCGCAATAGACCCGATCGTTGGCATTGGCCGGCACGGAGCGGATAATGTAGCTCGGATCGATAAACTTCAGAGTGAGCGGGATGTCGCGCTCACGGCAATACCGTTCAATGGCCTCGCTCAAAAACTGGCAGATGTCGCCCAACACCGGATTGCCCGAGGCATCCCGGGCACCGGTATCCGGCAACAGGTTCTGTCCGGCGCCTTCGGCCACCACGATGACCGCATGCTTGCGGGCCTCCAGCCGTTTTTCCAGCGACGGCAGCAGGCCGTGGGCACCGGTCAGGACAAAGGGATATTCCGGCACCAGGACGTAGTTGACCTCCTTGAGGGCCAACGTGGCCTGGGCGGCGATAAACCCGGATTCCCGACCCATGACCTTGACCAGGCCCACGCCGTTCAAGGCCCCGATCGCCTCGGTATGGGCGCATTGGATGGCCTCGGTGGCCTTTTCCACGGCCGTGCCGAAGCCGAAGGACTGGGTGACGAGGTTAATGTCGTTGTCGATGGTCTTGGGAATGCCGATAATGCTGATCTTGGCGCCCCGGGCGTTGATTTCCTCCTGAATGCGCCGGGCGGCCTTCATGCTGCCGTCGCCGCCGATGACGAACAGCATGCTGATATTGGCCCGCTCCAGGGTATCGACGATGACGGCGGCGTTCTGCGGCCCCCGGCTCGACCCCAAGACCGTCCCGCCGAACTGATGAATGTCGGAGACCAGTTGCGGGGTGAGCTCCAGCGGCGGATACCCGTAGGCATCCACAAACCCCTGTAACCCGTAGCGGATGCCCAATATCCCGGCCACATGGTAGTTGTGGGTGGCTTCCATGACGATGGCCCGGATCACGTCGTTCAAGCCCGGACACAGGCCGCCGCAGGTGACGATGGCCGCCTTGACCTTGGAGGAATCGAAATAGATCCGCTCGCGCGGGCCGGCCATCTCGAAATTGGCGATGCAGGTCCCCTCCCCGGCCTCAAGGTCCCTGGCGTCCAATTCCACCCGGACATGCTTCGTATCGGAATCAAAAGGACAATAGGGCAAGGGAGACGGGATCTTGGCCGGGCCAAGCACCGGGATGGTGGTATCGAAGGTTGCCTGGGGACACTGCACATCCATGGGAACTCCTCCGGTTTCCCATGCGATAGCAGCTTCCCGGAGGCGCAGCAACTCGACTGCCGGAACAGGTGCGCCTCCCCCTCCGGGGCGGCTGGACGAAGGCCACGGCGCCTTGGCTTTTTGGGGAAAATCGGCTAAGATGCGGATCGTTCGTCCGGTCCCGGTAACGAGGGAGTTTGTCCCATGGAGCGTCTCACGCTGAATGCGACGGATCATGCCTTGATCCTTGGCCTCTCGGGCGAAATCGTCATGGATATCGTGCCCGACCTCAAGGCCGAGATCGAGCGTCTTGTCGCCGAGACGCCCCTGCCGCGCTTGGTGGCGGACCTCGGCCACGTGACCTTCATGGACAGCTCCGGCGTGGGGCTTCTCATCGGCACCCGCCGCCTCTGCCAGGAACGGGACAAGGGCTTTTCCATCCGCAACCCTTCGCCGCCCATCAAAAAACTGCTGGATATGCTGCGGCTCACCGAATTCTTCGCCGCCGAACCGGCCAAGGCCTCGGGCGGGAAGCCCGCCTGATGGCTGCCATGCGCATCTGTATCGTCGACGATTCCGAGAGCTTTCGCACCTATCTGGAAAGTCTGCTCCGCGCCGCCGGGTACGCGGACATCACCTGCTTCGACGCGGCCGAAAGCTGCATTGAGGCCTTGCTGGACACCCTGCCGGCGCCCCAGACCGATCTCGTGCTCATGGACCTCATCATGCCGGGTATGGGCGGTTTGGCGGGGGTGCGCCGCCTCAAGGCCGAACCCGCCCTGGCCGACATTCCGATCATCATGGTCACGGTCAGCGACGACGACGAAAACCTGTCCGCCGCCTTCGCCGCCGGGGCCCTGGACTATATCCAAAAACCGCCGCGTCGGCCGGAATTGCTGGCCCGGCTGGACTCGGCCCTGCGCCTCAAACGGGCCATCGACCAGGGCAAGGCCCGCGAACGGGACCTGCACGAGGAAAAGGAATTCATCGCCGCCATCCTGGAATATTCCCACGACGGCATCGCCGTGGTCGGCCGCGACGGCCGCTTCCGCTTCGTCTCGCCGGGCATGGAGCGCGTCTTCGCCCTACCTGTGGACGCCTACACGACCATGGACGCCTGGCTGTCCACGATCTTCCCCGACCCGGCGGTCAGACGGGACATGGCGGACATGCTCGCCACCCCGCCGGTGCCCGGCCATGTCTGGCAGCGCATCTACGGCTTTGCCGACAAGAACGGCCAGCCCCGGGCCTGCCAGATCTATTTTTCCGCCATGCCAAGCGGCGACCTGATCCTCAACATCCAGGACGTCACTCTATTCGAGAAGCAGAAAGAAGACCTGTTGCGCAAGCATGACCGCCACCGCAAGGACCTGGAGTCCGCGGCCGAAATCCAGCAAAGCCTGCTGCCCCGGCGCTTCTCCATGTCCGACGCCCTCAAGTTCGCCTGGGAGTTCACGCCCTGCGAGACCATCGGCGGCGACATCTTCAACGTGTTTCCCCTCGGCCCGAACCATGTGGGCCTCTACATGCTCGATGTCTCCGGCCATGGCGTGGCCTCGTCGCTGGTGGCCCTTTCCGTCTACAACTTCATGCACTACCAGCGTTCCACCCTGGTCGACCGCACCGCCGGCTACGTCGACGTCGTGCCGCCGCATGTGGTACTGACCCGACTGGATGAAGAGTTCCCCTACTGCAAGTTTTCAAAATTCTTTACGATCTTCTACATGACCATCGACCTGCGCTCCGGGGCCGCCCGCTACGGCAACGCCGGCCATCCGCCACCGCTGCACATTGCCGCCGACGGACGGATCGAACCGCTCCCCCTGCGCGGCACCATCATCGGCCTGGAAGGCTTCCAACCGTTTACGAGCGGCGAACTGACGTTTGCTCCCGGCGACAAGCTGGTCACGGTGAGCGACGGCTTGGCCGACCGGCTTAACCCCGCTGGCGTCTTTTTCGGCGACCGGCGCGTGCTCGACGTCATCCGCGAACATGCCCGGCAGCCCGTGGCCGAATTATTGGCCGCCATGCGCCAGGCAGCGGAAGCCTTTTGCGCCGGCACCCCACCTCGGGATGACTGTCAGCATCCTGGGCGTGGAATTCCTCCATCCCAAAGCCTGACACCCGTACACCATGTGCCTGACCGTCTATCACGCCGCGCCCGGGCTCTTGCCCGAGCTTGTCCGGGAACTGGGCCACGCCGTCACCGCCGTGCGCGATCCGCTGGTGACGACCGCCGCCCCTCCCCAGGCCGCCGCCTTTGCCGCCAACGTCTGGCTCGACGCCCGCTGGATCAATGCCGCCTCCATCGGCCAGGCGGCCAGCAAGCTGCGGGAAATCCAGCGCAACTGGCAGCTCGTCCCCTCCGGCCAGTACCGCCGGGCGGCCCTGGTGGCAGCCAAACTCCCCAAAGTGGCGGCCAAACCGCTCGTCTTCGGCGAAACCGCTGCCCACCGCGCCGCTCGGCGCCTTCACCCTCTGGGAAGACAATTTGCTGCTGGCTTCGCCGCGCACCAGCGAACCCGTGCCGGACGGTGTCTACCGCTTCGCGGAGGACCGGACCGGCCCGCCGAGCCGGGCCTACCTCAAGCTCTGGGAACTGTTCACGCGCCTGGGCGTGCAGCCGCAGCCAGGGGAGCTTTGCCTGGACATGGGCGGCTGTCCCGGCGGCTGGGCCTGGGTGTTGGCGCAGCTCGGGGCGCGGGTCTTTTGCGTGGACAAGGCGCCGCTCGCCCCGTCCGTGGACCGGCATCCCCTGGTCACCGCCTGCCTGGGCAGTGCCTTCGGCCTGGACCCCAGGCATGTCGGCGCGGCCGACTGGCTTTTTTCCGATGTGATCTGCTACCCGGACCGGCTCTACGCCTGGCTCGCCCGGTGGCTCGAACTGGGCGAGTGCCGCCGCTTCGTCATGACCGTCAAATTGCAGGGAGAAACGGATTTCACCTTGCTCGACCGCTTCCGGACCATTCCCGGCAGCCGGCTGTTGCACTTAAGCCACAACAAGCACGAACTGACCTTCGTCCGCCTTTAAGCGGAAAAGACGCAGCCGCCGCCCGCTAGGCGCCGGCCCGGTCTGGCCGGGCGGACGGACGCGGTTGCCGGTGGAAGCGCCAGCGCAGCCGATCCAAAAAGAGATAGATGATCGGTGTCGTATAGAGGGTGAGGGCCTGGCTACAGACCAACCCGCCGGCGATGGTGATGCCGAGCGGCCGGCGCAGCTCCGAGCCGGAACCGTGCCCCAGGGCCAACGGCAGGGCGCCGAGCAGGGCGGCACAGGTGGTCATCATGATGGGCCGAAACCGCAACAGGCAGGCCTTGGTGATGGCCTCGCGGGGGGACAGTCCGTCGCGCCGTTCGGCCTCGATGGCAAAATCCACCAACATGATGCCGTTTTTCTTGACGATGCCGATCAACAAAATGATGCCGATCACGGCAATGATGGTCAGCTCCAGACGGAAGGCCAGCAAGGCGGCCACCGCGCCCAAACCGGCCGACGGCAGGGTGGACAGAATGGTCAGGGGATGGATGGTGCTCTCGTAGAGGACGCCTAGCACGATGTAGACCGTGACCAGCGCGGCCAACAGCAAAAGCGGCTGATTTTTCAGGGAATCCTTGTAGGCCTGGGCCGTGCCGGCAAAGGTGCCCCGAATGTCGCGCGGCAGGCCCATGTCCCGCCGGGCCTCCTCGATGGAGGCGGCGGCCTGGGACAGGGCCACGCCCGGAGCCAGGCTAAAGGAAATGGTGGCGGCCGGGAACTGGCCCTGGTGGCTGACCGAAAGCGGCGACAGCCCTTCCCGGACCGTGGCAAAGGCGGCCAGGGGCACTTGGGCGTTGCCGCTCCCCGGCACGTAAATCTCGCGCAGCCCTCCCGGCCCCTGCCAGACCCGGGGCTCCACCTCCAGCACCACATGATACTGGTTGAGGTCTGTATAGGACACGCCCACCAAACTCTGGCCGAAGGCGGCGTACAGGGCGGCGTCCACTTCCGCCGGCGTCACCCCCAGCCGGGAGGCCGTGGTCCGGTCGATGTCGATACTGGTCATCAGCCCTTTTTTCTGCTGATCGGCGCTCACATCCACCAGTTCGGGCAAGGCACGCAGCCGTGCCTGCAAGCGCGGAATCCAGACGCCGAGTTCGTCGAAGCTCTCGGCCAACAGCGTGTATTGATAGAGGGCATTGCTCGACCGCCCGCCGATGCGCAATTCCTGGGCCGGCAGCAAATAGGTCGGTGAGCCCGGCAAGGCCCCCAGCTTCCGCCGCAGTCGGGTCAAGGTGACGGACAGGGGCCCGGTTCGTTTGTCGTGCGGCTTCAAGGTGATGAACATGCGGGCGGTATTGGTGCCGCCACCATGGCCGCCGCCCCCACCGGTGAACCCGGATACCGAAACCACGTCCGGATCGGCCTTGATGACGTCTTCCGCCGTCTTGAGCCGCTTGGCCATGGACTGGAACGAGCTGTCCGGCGAAGCCTGGATGAAGGCCATGATCCGGCCGGTGTCCTGTTCCGGAAAAAATCCCTTGGGAATGATGATGTAGAGCCACACGCTGCCGACGAGCGAGGCCACCGTCAGGGCCAACATGGAGCGCGGGTGCGACAGGGCCACGCCGAGGCTTCGGGAATAGAATCGGTAGGCGGCCTGAAACACCCGTTCGGCCAGATTCGTCCCGGCCTTTCCCGCCCTGAGCGGCCGCAGCAAAACCGCGCACATCATGGGTGTGGTGGTGAGCGACAGGCCGAGGGAAATCAGGATGGCCACGGAAAGCACCAAGGCGAACTCCCGAAAAAGCCGGCCCACCATGCCGCCCATGAAAAAAATCGGAATAAAGACCGCCACCAGCGAAAGGCTCATGGAGATGACGGTAAACGCCACTTCGCGCGCCCCCCGCCTGGCCGCCGCCTCAGGCGGCAGACCGGCTTCCATGTAGCGGGACACGTTTTCCACCACCACGATGGCGTCGTCCACCACAAACCCCGTGGCGATGGTCAGGGCCATGAGCGACAGGTTGTCCAGGGAGGCACCGAGCAGGTACATAACGGCAAAGGTGCCGACCAGCGACGCCACGGTAGCCGCCGCCGGGATCAAGGTGGCCCGGGCGTTGCCCAAAAAGGCGAAGACCACCAGAATGACGAGCAGGCAGGAAATGGCCAGCGTCCACTCCACCTCGGCCAGGGAGGCCCGGATGGGCGGCGTACGGTCCATCTCCACCGTCAGGCTCACCCCGGCCGGCAGGGAGGCGGCCAATTGCGGCATCAGGGCCCGCACGTTGTCCACCGTCTCAATGATGTTGGCCCCGGGCTGGCGGAAAATGATGAGCATGATGGCCGGCTTGCCGGAAATGAGGCCGGTCGCCCGCACGTCCTCCACCGAATCGGTGATGGTGGCCACGTCGGCCAGATGGATGGGCGCGCCGTTCTTGTAGGCGATGACCAGGGGCTCGTACTCGATGGCCTTGTGCAGCTGGTCGTTGGTCTCGACCTCGTAGGCCACCTGCCCGGCCTCGATGCGACCCTTGGGGCGATTGACGGTGGTCGTGCTCAAAAACGACCGCACATCGGCCAGACTCAGGCCGCGATGGGCCAAGGCGGTCGGATTGACGTCCACCCGCACGGCCGGCAGGGCACCACCGCCCACCACCACCTGTCCCACGCCCTCGACCTGGGACAGCTTCTGCTGCAGCAGCGTGCTGGCCACGTCGTACATCGCCGTCCGCGACACCGTTTCCGAGGTCAGTCCCAATATCAGGATGGGCGCGTCAGCCGGATTGATCTTCCGGTAGGTGGGGTTCTGGCGCAGGGTCGAGGGCAGATACCCCCGGGCCGCGTTGATGGCCGCCTGCACGTCCCGGGCCGCCCCGTTGATGTCCCGCGACAAGTCGAATTGCAGGGTGATGCTGGCCGACCCCTGGGAACTGGCGGAGGTCATCTCCGCCAGGCCGGCAATGCGGCCGAACTGGCGTTCCAGCGGCGCGGCCACGGACGTGGCCATGGTTATGGGCTCGGCCCCGGGCAACTGGGCCTGGACGGAGATGGTGGGGAAATCCACCTGGGGCAGCGGCGCCACCGGCAGCAGCCGAAAGGCAATGGCCCCGGCCAGGATCAGGGCCACGGTCAAAAGGGTGGTGCCGGCCGGCCGCCGGATGCAGAGTTCGGGAAGACTCATGCCCGGGCGTCCTGGGCCGGGCGTTTCCGCCGAGCGGCGAGCCGGTCGAAAAAGAGGTAGATGACCGGCGTCGTGTAGAGCGTGAGCACCTGGCTCAGAATCAGGCCACCGACGATGGTGACGCCGAGGGGATGGCGCAATTCGGAGCCCACGCCGGTCCCCAGGGCCAGGGGCAAGGCGCCGAACAGGGCCGCGAACGTCGTCATCATGATGGGCCGGAACCGAAGCAGACTGGCCTCATAAATGGCGTCGACCGGGGATTTGCCCTCCTCGCGTTCGGCCGCCAGGGCGAAGTCCACCATCATGATGCCGTTTTTCTTGACGATGCCGATCAGCAAAATAATGCCGATCACGGCCATCACGTCGAGATCCATGCGGAAGAGCAGCAAGGCCAGCACCGCCCCCACGCCGGCTGACGGCAGGGTGGACAGGATGGTCACAGGATGGATGAAGCTCTCGTACATGACGCCGAGCACGATATAGACCGTGATCAGTGCGGCCAGAATCAGCAACGGCTCGTTTTTGAGCGAATCCATGAAGGCCCGGGCCGCCCCCTGGAAGGAACCCCGAATGCTTTCCGGCATCCCCAGGGCGGCCGTGACCTGGCCGACGGCCGCCACGGCGTCGCCCAGGGCCTTGCCCTCGGCCACGTCGAAGGAAACGGTGGCGGCCGGGAACTGCCCCTGGCGGTTGATGACGAGGCGGCCAGCCCCGACCGTGGGCTTCACCACCGAGGACAGCGGCGTCTGGCCGCCGCCGCTCGTCGCCAGATAAATCCTGTTCAGGGCGTCGAGGCCGGTGGCCATCTCCGGCAGGATGCCGAGCACCACCTTGTACTGGCTGAGTTCGGTGAACATGGTGGAGATCTGCCGCTGGCCGAAGGCATCGTAGAGGGCGTCGTCGATCATCTTGGGCGTGATGCCGAAACGGGCGGCGGCCACCCGGTCGATTTCGAGATTGACGCGCAGTCCCCCTTCCTGAAGATCCGCGGCCACATGGCGCAATTCCGGCCGCCGGCGCAGGGCTTCGACGAAGCGCGGCGTCCACTCGGCCAATTCGACGGCGCTGGGCGTTTCCAGGGTGTACTGATACTGGGCCTGGCCGGAACGGGCGTCCACGGACAAATCCTGGACCGGGGCCAGGGCCAGCCGGATGCCTGGCACGCCGGAAGCCTGGGCAGCCAGGCGGTTGGCCACGCCGGAAGCGCCCGACGCCCGCCGGGATTTGGGCACGAGGGTCACCAGCACCCGCCCGACGTTAAGGCTGGGATTGGTGCCGTCGATGCCGACAAACGAGGTGAGGGAGGCCACGTCAGGGTCTCCGGACAAGGCGGCGACCACGGCCTTTTGCCGTTCGACCATGGCGGCGAAGGAGACGGTCTCCGGCGCTTCGGTCACGCCGGAAATGATGCCGGTATCCTGGACCGGAAAAAAGCCCTTGGGAACGATGTCGTACAAGACGCCGGTCAGCACGATGGTGGCCACAACGACCAGCAACGTCGCCGTCTGATGGCGCAGGACGACCGTCAGGCTGCGACCGTAGGCGGCGACCACCCGATCGAAAACCGTCTGGGTCGCCCGGAAGAAACGGCTCTCGCCGCCGGGCGTCGTCCGGCCGAGCAGTCGGGCGCACATCATCGGCGTCAGCGTCAGGGAGACCACCGCCGAGATGAGGATGGTCACCCCCAGGGTGACGGCGAATTCCCGGAAAAGCCGCCCCACCACGTCGCCCATGAACAGCAGCGGAATGAGCCACCGCCACCAGCGAAACGGTGAGCGAAAGAATCGTGAAGCCGATCTGCTTGGAACCGGCCAGGGCCGCCTCCAGGGGCGGCTTGCCGGCCTCGACGTAGCGGGCCACGTTCTCGATCATGACGATGGCGTCGTCCACCACGAAGCCCGTGGAGATGGTCAGCGCCATCAAGGTGAGATTGTTGACGCTGTAGCCGAGCAGATACATGACCCCAAAGGTCCCGACCAGGGACAGGGGCACGGCCACGCCGGGAATGATGGTGGCGGGCAGGTCGCGCAGAAAAAGGAAGATGACGCCGACCACCAGGATCACGGAAAAGAACAGTTCGAGCTGGACGTCCTCGATGGAGGCCCGAATGGTCTCGGTGCGATCGGCCAGCACGGCCACCTGTACCGATTCGGGCAGCGCGGCCTTGAGCTTGGGCAAAATGGTCTTGATCCGGTCCACCACGTCAATGACGTTGGCTCCGGGCTGACGCTGAATATTGAGGATAATTGCCGGCTTGTCCCCGACCCAGGCGGCCTGGCGGATGTCCTCGGCCCCGTCCGAGACCGTGGCCACGTCGGCGAGCCGCACCGACCGGCCATTGCGGTAGGCCACCACCAGCGGCTTGTATTCCTTGCTGGAAAGCAGCTGATCGTTGGCCCCGATGATGGACGCCTGCCGGGGCCCGTCGAAACCGCCCTTCGCCTCGTTGACGTTGGCGGCGGCGATGGCGGCGCGGACATCCTCCAAGGTCAGCCCGTAGGCAGCCAGGGCGGTGGGATTGGCATCCACGCGCACGGCCGGTCGCTTCCCGCCGGTCACGTTCACCAAGCCCACCCCGGAGAGCTGGGAAATCTTCTGGGCCAGCCGGGTGTCGGCCAGGTCCTGCACCTCGGTCAAAGGAATGGATTCTGAGGTCAGGGCCAACGACAGGATCGGGGCGTCGGCCGGATTGATCTTACTGTAGACCGGGGGCGTGGGCAGGTCCGTGGGGAGCAGATTATAGGCCGTATTGATGGCAGCCTGCACCTCCTGTTCGGCCACGTCCAGACTCAGGTCCAGGGCGAATTGCAAGGTGATGATGGAGGAGCCGCTGGCGCTCGACGACGTCATCTGGGTCAACCCCGGCATCTGCCCGAACTGGCGTTCCAGGGGCGAGGTCACCGAGGAGGCCATGACGTCGGGACTGGCGCCGGGGTACAAGGTGCGGACCTGGATGGTGGGATAGTCCACCTGGGGCAGCGCCGCGACCGGCAACTGGGAATAGGCCACGGCCCCAGCCAGGAACACAGCCACCATTAGCAGGGTCGTGGCCACCGGGCGCAGGATGAAGAGTCGGGACAGATTCATGGCAGTTTTCCGCGGCGATGTCCGGAGAGGGCGCTCGGCGCCGACCCGGGCGGACCGATCAGGAATTGTTCCCGCCCTGAGCGGCCGGGTTGCGCACCGTCACCGTCGCGCCGTCCCGCAGTCGGTCCGAACCTTCCACCACCACGGTTTCGCCGGCTTCCAGACCGGATTGGATAAGAATGTCCTGGCCCACGGTCATGCCCGTGGTCACGGACCGGGAGGCCACGGTCCCCCCCTGCCGGACCACAAAGACCGTGGCGCCCTTGGGACCCGCGCTGCCACCGCCGCCCGCCGGCACGAGGACCACGTCGTGCAGCACCCTAAGCGTCAGCACCGCGTGACGAACTGGTTGGGAACCAGGCTGTCGTCGGTATTCTCGAAGGCGGCCCGCCAGCCGGACCGTCCCCGTGGAGGTGTCGATCTGGTTGTCCGTGGTCGTCAGCACGCCTTCGGCCAGTTTCCGGGACATGGACCGATCGAAGGCCGCGACCGGCAACCGATGGTCGGCGGCCAGCCGTTCCCGCACCGCCGGCAAGTCGTCCTCGGGCAGGGTAAGACCACGCTGGT
>Ga0268359_12505_pt1 | contig 35451 bp, 27 predicted proteins | sample BioMet11_FD_194416 | JGI IMG/M metagenome (GOLD analysis project Ga0268359, IMG submission 194416) | Sewage microbial communities from Oakland, California, United States - Biofuel 11 (PacBio Assembly) | ecosystem: Engineered > Wastewater > Sewage > Unclassified | place: USA: California | collected...
AAGAAAATATCAATCTCCAGATCGAAATGGCAAAAAAAAGTCACTGACAAAATAAGCAAGTCTAATAGAGAGGCAATGCTCCGTGAGCAACTGAAGGTGATTCAGGAAGAGCTCAACGAAGGGGATGACTCGGTTTCAGGCGATGCTGCATACAGGGAGAAAATTGAAAACTCAACTATGCCTGATGAGGTAAAAAAGAAGGCATTTTCCGAATTAAAGAAACTAGAAACCGGAGGCAGTCACAATCCTGAAGCCCCTGTTATAAGGAATTATCTTGACCTCCTGCTCGACCTTCCCTGGGTAACCGAGGAGAAAAAGAGCATCGATATTGCCGAAGCCCGCCAGGTGCTTGAGAGCAACCACAACGGACTTGAAAAGGTCAAGGAGAGAATAATCCAGCACCTTGCAGTTATGAAATTGAAGCACGAGAAACAGGGCTCAATTCTGCTCCTGATAGGCCCCCCCGGAACCGGTAAAACAAGCCTTGGGAAAAGCATTGCTGATGCTCTGGGCAGAAAATATGTCCGGATCAGCCTCGGAGTGTCAAAGACGAAGCTGAAATTCGGGGACACAGGAGGACATACATCGGTGCCCTGCCCGGAAGAATTATTCAGGGTATGAGAAAAGCAGGAACAAAGAATCCTGTGTTTATTCTTGATGAGGTTGATAAACTTTCAGCTTCCTACTCTGGAGACCCGGCAAGTGCCCTTCTGGAAGTCCTCGACCCTGAACAGAACAGCACGTTCTCAGACCACTATCTGGAAATTCCATATGACCTGTCCGATGTCCTGTTTATAGCGACAGCAAACTCTCTGGCGAATATCCCCTGGCCGCTTCTTGACAGAATGGAGACCATTGAGATTTCAGGTTACACAAAGAATGAGAAACTTGCGATTGCAAAAGACCACCTGGTGCCCTGTATACTGGAAGATCACGGCCTTGATGCGGAGAAACTTAAAATTGAAGATGAAGCCCTAAAGGTAATCATCGATAAGTATACCCGCGAAGCCGGAGTCCGTGGGCTTAAAAAGCAGCTTGCCAAGATTGCAAGATTTGTGTCCGAAAAGATTGTGTCAGGCAAGGCAGACCTTCCTTACGTGGTCAGGGCGGATATGCTCAAAGAAATTCTCGGAAAAGAGATAATCCGACAGGAAGAGGCCAGAAAAGAGAATGTACCCGGCGTCGTTACAGGACTTGCATGGACGCCTGTGGGAGGAGATATTCTCTTCATAGAAGGCACGTTTATGCCAGGTAGTGGAAAACTCACGCTTACAGGCCAGCTTGGGGATGTGATGAAGGAGTCTGCAAAGATATCGTTGAGCCTTGTCCGGTCACGGCTTGCAAACACTGCAAATAGCTTTGACTTCACTTCAAGCGACATTCACATCCATGTGCCATCAGGTGCAACCCCGAAAGACGGCCCGTCAGCAGGCATAACCCTCTTTACCGCCCTTACATCCCTGATAATCGGAAAAGCGGTTGACCCCAAGCTTGCCATGACAGGGGAAATAACGTTGAGCGGTGCAGTACTGCCTGTTGGAGGCATAAAAGAGAAAGTTCTGGCAGCCCACAGGGCAGGCATAAAGAAGATAATCCTGCCAAAAGAAAACGAAAGGGACCTTGAGGACGTGCCCGAAGATGTCAGAAACGAGCTGCAATTCGTGCCTGTAGAGACCATCGAAGAGGTCCTCAAAGAGGCTCTGGGAATTGACCTCCCAGGACAGGTGCTCTCGCTTGCGGGAAAACGTTTTGCAGCTACGCAGAATGTTTGAATTTGGAAGTGCAAGCAGGATGGGTTACGGTTTGTCGGAACCGTGATACACCCTTCTTGAGAATATATCTGAATCCAAATGTAGCAGCGGTTTTGATCCCGAGAAAAAAGGCAAAAAGGCGAAAAGAAGTGGTTTCCGAAAGCCTCTGAGAAAGCCTCTGAGACGGGATTAAGATTCATAAAAAGGAAAAAAGCTCTGGAGTAAGGAAGTAAAAGCAATATATTTGAGCTACAGGATAAGCTCTTTATTGCTTTTTTCACTTATTTTTATTCGGTCTTGTCCGTGAGGTATTGATCAATTCTGAAAAACGAGCACACTCCCATGTTTGTGGAAAAATGAAAGATATTCTTATGCTTATTGTTTTCAATAACTCACCTCCACTAACTTTTATTCTTCACCACATTCTTGAAGAGCTGTGGAAAAATTCAAAGCTATCCACCGCTTCAGGAGAAAGCCCCATTTTTTCAAACATCGCTCTGAAAACGGCCTTGTATTCCTCTTCAGGTATCGATTCCCCACTGCTTCCCGGAGGCATTACAATTTCAAACCTGGCTTCCCCTGAGGCATCGAGTTCAACCATGTACTTGTTCTTTTTATCATAAGTCAAAACTTCTGCTTCCGGGACAAAGCACCTTATCGAACCCAGCCGGCTTCCTTTCTTAAAAAATACTTCTTCCATTCCCGAACCTTTTGCAGGGTATGTATGAATAACCAAACTGGGTCCGTAAGTGGAATTATCACTGTTTTCCATAAGGTAGGTATATACGGTCGGGAAATCAGGAGATTCGTCCACCTGTATTTCAGCGTCCCATGTCTGGTTTTGTGAAGCTTTTTTCAGAGCTTCAAGATATTCTTCCGGAGCATTTTCATCCGGGCCGAATAGAAGTCCGAGTTTTTCAAGCAACCAGGAATCATCAGGAAATTCCGATAATTGTAAGGGAGACTCAGGGTCGGAGTGGCTGTAGTTTGAGACTGCAACACAGGTTCCGGTTTTAATTTCCGATCCGTTTTCACATATGAAGACTGCAAGCTCGGAGCGTTCGTTATAGTTAATCTTTATATCCTGCACAAGCGCATCACTTCCGAAGTTTTCCCGGAGCTCAGGAACATCCCCGGGTTCAAAGCCCGAAAAGTTTCCGGGCCAGGGCCAGGAACCTTCCACTTCATAGCCGGCTTTCTCCGCTTTCGTAAGTACGGAGCTGTAATCAAAAGCCCCGATATCAACTTTCTCAGAATAGTACCAGGAGCTATCAATAAAAGACATAAGTACGAAAGGGCCGATTAAATACAGCACAAGAAGAAGAGGAAGGATTAATAATAACATCAGTATAGCTTTTTGCCTATTCAGAACCCACCAGCTCCGGAGAGATATCGGTAAACGGTATAGCCTGCAAGTATTACAAATAACATATCAAATTTTAAACAAACAGGGGTCTACAGATCAAGGGTTTTATAACTTTATACAAATCTACCTAATTTAATAAATAACTTCTGTTTTTTTTAGAAAATATTTAAAAAATCAGTATAATTAGAGAAAAACACGGGTAAATAGACCGATACATCCAGCTATGACACTTATCCGATACTGATAATTTCACGCTGCTGATAGTATCTCGGTCTTTTACTGCCCTTCTTGAAAATCATGTCCCCTTCACATCCTGCCTGTCTTGAATATATTATATATAAGCCACAGTCCAAAGATGCTGGCGACAACGAAACTGAATGTGCCAAGAAAAGGCACACCCCAAACAAGAGGTCTCATATGTGTCTGAATGACCAGAGAAGAAGCGACAATCATAGCAGAGATGATCAGACTGATAGATAACCGATTACTTGCAACGTCAATCTCGGACACCAGCTTTTTACCTTCCTCAGATTCAAATTTTATATTTAAATAACCATTTTCAGCATGATCAAGTATATGTGAAATTTTATTCGGGGCTTTTCGAAAGAGACGCGTCCAGCTTGAAATATTGCTGTATGCCTTACGAGCCAGGTTTTGTGGATAAAAACGCTTTTTCAATTCATTTTTTGCATAAGGTTCGAGAAGTTCACTAAAATTTAAATCCGGATCCATTATAAGTCCAAAACCTTCAACAGCCACTATACTTCTAACCAGTAAAGCTATGTTATGAGGCATCATAACCTGATGGTTCCTTAAAATACCTATTAATTCTTCGATTATCATGGAGGCATCAAGCTTTTTCAGAGCCTTACCATAGTATTTGGAGCGAAAAGATTCAACATCCTCTTTCAATAACCTTGTGTCTGCATAAGAGTCTATACAACCCATATCCCTGAGTAACTCGACGAATAATGAACTATCTCCATTAACTAAAGCTACCATGCCATCCAGAAATATATCGCATACTTCTGAGGAAAGGTGACCTGCCATTCCAAAATCAAGAAAAGCTACGTTCCCTTCTTCCATTATAAGGATGTTTCCGGGATGCAGGTCTGCATGGAAAAAGCCATCTTCAAATACCTGCTGCATGAAAGCTTTTACGACTACAGAAGCTATATTACTCCTATCAAAGCCCTGCCTGTCCAGTAAATCCACACGGCTACTTTTTATACCTTTGATATATTCCAGCGTCAACACACGTGTGTTTGTATAGTCCCAGTAAACCCTTGGAATATGGACCTGACTATTTTCTCTGAAATTGTCTGCAAAACGATCTGCGTTCCAGCCTTCCTGAGTATAATCTATTTCTGCAAGAATACTGCGAGATAACTCATCAACAATCTCAGTCGGCCTGTATAATCTCGCTTCTGGCATATGTTCATCAACAAGCCTGGCTATACTATACATAATATCCAGATCAGATTCGATTACCTCCTTTATGCCAGGACGCTGGACTTTCACGACAACCTCATCGCCATCTTTTATCTTTGCCCGATGCACCTGCCCAATAGATGCACAGGCAAGTGGTTTTTTCTCAAAACACTCAAATAATTCCTCAATGGGATGCCCAAGTTCTTCTCTTATAATTAGCTCAACTTCTTCAAACTCAAAAGAAGGCGCTTCGTCCTGAAGTTTTGCAAACTCGGCAGCATATTCCAGAGGAATAAGGTCATGTCTCATGCTCAGTAATTGACCTAATTTAATGTAGGTCGGACCAAGTTCCTCGAATATCTTACGTACTCTAACCGGACCTGAAGTATTGAGCCTGTCCACCTTATCTCTATTATTAAACTTATAGGTCAAGTCCCTGATACTGCTCAAACCTATCTTTTCAACAACATATCCAAACCCATACTTCTGGAGAACCTCGATTATCTGGCCATATCGTTTCAACATGGCATAGCGATGAAGCCTTTTACGTATCATAATGTCATTAGCCTGGAATTTTTATGGGGGTTGTTAATTTATTTTTATAATAAGTTAACAGGATATATTATATATCTTTAGTTATCCCTATTTCAGAGTTCCTGTTTCTTATCCCGCTTTCATATTATTCAAATTATTTACAAACTCCATATTCCGGAAAATAAAGAAATTCCTTAAGCTTCAGGCAGGGAGATTAAGAAATTTTTAAGCTTCAGGCAATTTCATCACATCATTAAAGAAGTGTGAAAAAATTCAAAGTTGTCCACCGCTTCAGGAGGAAGTCCCATTTCTTCAAACATCTCCCTGAAAAATGCGCGATATTTCTTTTCAGGTATCGATTCTCCGACGCTTCCGACATGCATTATGATTTCGAGCCTGACCTTTCCTGAGGAATCAAGTTCAACTATGTACTTATTTCCTATGTATCTGTTCCCCATGTACCTGTTCTCCTTATCATAAGTCACGACCCCTGCCTTTGGGACAAAATACCTTACTAAACCTACCTGGTTCCCGTCCTTTAAAAAAACTTCTTTCGTATCCGAACCTATCTTGGGGTATCCATAAAAACTCAAAACGTAATTGTCGTAACTGGAATCATCACTGTTTTCCGCAAGATAGGCATATACAGCCGGAAAATCCGGGGACTCGTTTACCTGTATTTCGGCGTCCCATGTCTGATTTTGTGCAGCTTTTTTCAGAGCCTCAAGATACTTTTCCGAAGCTTTTTCATCCGAGCCGAAGAGGAGCCCTAATTTTTCAAGCATCCAGGAGTCATCAGGAAATTCCGATAGCTGTAACGGAGACTTGGGGTCGGAATGGCTAAAATTCGAGACTGCAATACAGGTTTTAATCCCGGTTTCAGTTCCGTTTTCACATACAAAGACCATAAGCTCGGAGTCATCTTTATAGTTAAGCCTTATATTCTGCACAAGAACAGCACTTCCGAAGTTTTCCCGGACTTCAGAGACATCTCCTGGTTCAAAGCCCGAAAAGTTTCCGGGCCAGGGCCATGAACCTTCTATCTCATAACCAGCTTTCTCCGCTTTCGTAAGTACGGAATTGTAGTCAAAAGACCCAATATCAACTTCTTCGGAGTAGTACCAGGAACTGTCAAGTAAATCCATTAATAAGAAAGGGCCGTAGAGAAACAGTATAAATAGAATGAGCGGGAGCAATAATAATATCAGTATGGCTTTTTGCTTATTCATGAAACTCTCAACTCTGGAAAAGCGTCAGTGGACTGGGAAGCTGTTGGTGTTCCTTATAAGTCGAATCTTAAAAATACTGGAATTATAATTCAGTTTTTCACATTATTATATGAAATAGGTCAACTTAATAAATAATTTATATATCTCCACTACTGATTTAAAAAATTATCTATAATCAGAGAAAAAGCGCAGGTAGACCAAAAAATCTAGCTCGGAAACTTTCCCAGGTTCAGCAGCCTGCCTATTGTGATGTTATTTGTGATGTTATTTGTGATGTTATTTGTGATGTTATTTGTGATGTTATTTGTGATGTTATTTTTCCTCCGTATCTTTTCGGTCGAAATTCACTACTTCGACTTCTAAAAAACACTTTCTAAAATACTGTTTTTTTTCTAAGTTTTTCTGTTTCTGGCTATTGAGTGGATACTGTAGTAATCTGTAACGTAGTAAAACCTAGAACTTTTCAAAGTTTTCAGATAAAACTCGTCCATGATCCTAATAATCTGTAACGTAGTGAAACCTATAACCATAGTGATCACATAGAGAAAACTAAGGTACCTATATTGCCTAAGGTGCCTATATTGCGAATACAAATACAAAAGAAGTTGAAAACACGAGGTAAAAGTTATGAAAGTGATAGCGATAAATGGAAGTCCTCGAAAGAACTGGAACACAGCTACTCTGCTGGAAAAAGCTCTTGAAGGCGCAGCTTCTGAGGGTGCAGAAACAGAATTAATCCACCTCTATGATCTCAACTTTAAAGGCTGCATAAGTTGTTTTGCCTGCAAATTAAAAGGTGGAAAAAGCTTTGGAAAGTGTGCAGTAAAGGATGAACTGACACCTGTGCTGGAAAGGCTGGAGGATGCCGATGCTGTAATACTTGGATCGCCAATTTACCTTGGAAATTCCACAGGAGAAATGCGGTCATTTATGGAGCGCTATATATTCCCGTATATAACCTACTCTATTGACACACAAACATTTTATCCCAGAAATATTCCTGTTGGTTTCATCTACACTATGAACATCACTGAGGAACTTTTTGAGCTGGTTGGGACTAATAAGCTTATTGAGTCAAATGAATGGGTTGCAACAAGGATATTTGGGCATTCCGAATCGTTATGCAGCACCGATACATACCAGTTTGATGATTATTCAAAATACGCTTCGTCTATTTTCAATCCTGAGGAAAAGGCAAAAAGGCGAGAAGAAGTGTTTCCGCAGGACTGCCAGAAAGCTTTTGAGATGGGAACCAGGTTTGTGAAACGGCAAAAAACTCTGAAAGCACAGAACAAAAGCAATAAAACTTGAGTTATTTTACTTCCTGAAACCGATTTTAACTCCTATAATATCGAAAACTTCCGCCAGCTCGCCTGGCGGCCCTTCACAAAAAGGAAGAGAAGAAGAAATTTGAAAATTAGCTAACTAGTTTTGTTCTCTTATTTTTTATTGGCTCTTTTCTGTTTAGAGTGGGTAACTTACATTTATGTCTGATATATCAAAGGAACATATACAAAATTTAGGGGCATTTGCCACTGAAAATTATATTCAAGCTTGATGTTTCCTTTTTGGCCGGGCTACTTTATAACTATACAATTATTTCCAACCCACAGGAAACAGCGAAGAGCCTTTTTCTTTTCTTATTGCTTCTTTTTGAGAAAGACCGCTCTCCTACGTTGAGCGTTACAAGAACGGTTCAGTATACGAATAAGGTTGTATAGGTCAGAAAAACCCTTATCTCTAAAAAGGGCTTTTTAAATTTGTATAGTATCGGAACCTCCAGTAACTTTTATGACAGCTTTGCAAAAACAAAAAGAAAAATAAGAACGGAATTAAAAACAACACCGTTTTTTAATTTAGTTTTTTCATATATACTCGAAAACAAGACTTCCCAGGTTATTTACATCTACTCCGGGGATGATATTTATAAGTCTTATATTTCCGAATTCATCGCCGATTTCAAGGCTTATTGCATTTGCATAGTCAATGAGCCAGAGACCGTTGATCTGGACAATGCTGTCGACTGCACCCTGAAATATCTGGTTGACACGCACTTTGAGGACAATGATATCATCTTCACCCTGGATGCCATCAAGTGAAACATTCCAGGTATTGTCACTGCCACCAGCGACTGAGATGATTGCGTCGTCTACATATTCTCCATCCTTGGTGAACTCTAGCCAGACTTTCTCACCGTCAACATCAATCTGCTTTGCTTCGATAGCATAACCGTCTCCAAGGTCTAGCTGTTCACCGGCTTTGATGGTGTACTTGTCACCGCTGTCAAGAACGAGCTTAGCGAGTTTGTCAACATGGCATTTCCAGATGGGGTCGTTATTTGGTAGCAGTGGAACATGTTTCTTTCCAAAAAGATCAATTACTGGATACTGTTTATCAGACCAGCTGTTGCATTTAAAATTTGTGGCGACTGCGTGAATTTCAAAAAATGATTTAGGCATATAGCTTACACAGATCTCTTTTATATTTTTTACATTTATTGTATTTGTATCCGACTTAAGTTCACCCGTAACTTCAACAAATTTGCGGCAGAAAAACTCAAGATAGTAATCCGGTTCCCATAGATACCTGTCCACATACTTTAGCAGATACTCATTGTTATACGTCTGTAGATAGTAATCCGGCCCTTCAGATTTGGATCCAATCCGTCCATGCTTTACATAAACAAGTCCTTTTAATGTTTCCATAATAGTATTCCCCTTTTGACTTTAAGTTAAAGATTAGTCGAGAGCGTCGAAAAATTTGGTGAATTTAAAGTGTTCTAGATATAACCCCACACAGGTTTTGGGTCGTATCCATAAGTTACTGAAAAAAGTGAGCATAGGAATCTCTGTACATATTACCCAGATGCATAGTTAGTACTCATTTTTTCCGAATTGATCAATAACTCAAGATACTGCAGAATTTCGTTTTCTACCCTAACATATGATACTTATTATCCAGATCTCATCCCATTACCCCTAAATACGCTTGGAAATGCCGAATTTGGAATTCCCAATCGACTTTTAGATGAGTAAAAGCCTTTTTGAAACTCTTATTAATTAGAGTAAAATTGGTTGTGGGCTGAGATCCATTATTTTTCTAAATATTAACAACTATGGGAATGTTTTTCGTTTTCAGTCCACTAATTCGAAAGATAGCTTTCAAACGAATGTATTATTTAGAATACTCATTCTATTATATAGAACTTCTTAACGTTATAAAGTAGTAAAAATATTTGAGTATATATTAAAGTTAAGAAAAAAGTATTTTCGTTTATTTGTGCCTGTTATTCGGAGAATTTCATGTTTGTTTTGTAAAAAGTGGTCATACCAAGAAGACAAATATCTAACTTTTATTGCTAACTTTTATTGGGAAAGACCTCTCTCCTGCGTCGAGCATGACAGAAAGATTTAGTAAAGCGAATAACGTTGCACGGGTAAATTTTCTTTGACCCCACAAACCTTTAAATTCATATGGTATCAAGACGACTCTGTTCCAAAATCTAGTGATTTTCGCATTTCTTGATTGAAAATCTAAATTAGCACGAAGAGTCCGGTTTTCATCAAAATCAATATTCGATATCTAAAGACTTCAACCCAAGAGTATACTCATATAGATTGCGACCAATTACAAAATATAGTGATTTTGAATTTTACATTCATCACTGGATTTTGGAACTGAGTCATCAAGACCCTCTGCCAGCTTGTCTGGAGGATCTTCACAAAAAAGCAAAAACAGAAGAAATAAATTGAAGGTAATTGAATAAGAGAAAAAAGAAGGAAGAGAAACTTGAAGCACGCATACTTCCATACTATTTTTATTTGAGGTAAAAGTATGATGGTTTTCTTTGACATAGATGGCACTCTACTAGATCATAAAAGTGCGGAATTTGTTGGAGTCGAATTATTTTTCCAGAATTATCAAAATTTTTTTGGTATGGTCTTCAATGAATTTTATTCTATTTGGTGTAACTTATCCGAAAAACACTTTGAAAAGTATTTAGCCAAAGAATGCTCTTTTGAAGAGCAGCGCATTGAACGAATCAAGGAACTTTTTTTAAAACGAAATGTTAACCTGTCTAGTGAAGAAGCGCTTAAAATATTTGACCATTACTTATGCAATTATGAATTAAGCTGGAAACCCTATGATGATGTGATACCATGTTTGAAAAAACTTTCAAACCTAAAAATGGGTATTATCAGTAATGGCGATCTAGAGCAACAGAAGCTGAAGCTGGATAAAATGGGAATTTCCCGTTACTTTGTTGATATCGTAGTAGCAGGAGAATTTCATGTTGCAAAACCCTGTACGGAAATATTTGAAATTGCATGTAAAAGGAATGGCGAAAAACCAGAAAAGTGCTTTTATGTTGGAGATACTATTGAAACTGATATTATACCATGTAAGAAAATTGGAATGAAAGGCATATGGATTAACAGAGAAAATAAAACTTTTCCAAATAAGAACATTAAAAGTATCATCTCATTGGAAGAACTTGCCAATATATTATGCGAGAATATGCCGCAGCTATTGGATTATTGAACCATGTTCTTTGGGGACGGACATTTTTATAGATTCGAAGCTAGCTGGGACAGTTCCTGCAAAAAAAGATAAATGAATAAATAGAGAAAGTTTAAAAGTAGCAAAATAAAAAACTTAGATAAAAATATTTCTCAATATAGTTTAATCCTGTTTTTTCGGAGTCTTTTCAGGTTTGTCGGTTTTTGAATAACCTATTCTTCCAGGTCTCTTATCAATTTCTTATCAACCTCATGTATGGTTTTTAATTCTTGCTTACTACTTTTTTCTTCTTCTTTCTCTTTTTCGCAGGCCAGGCCGCTCTCCTTCGTCGAGCGTGAAAAAATGACATGATAAGGCGAATAAGGTTGTACGGGTAAGTAATATTTTAGTAAGTTTTCTTAAGCTTTCCGGTCGAAGTCCAGTTCCTCAGTTTCGGAGAAAAACCTTCTGAAAAACTGTTCTTCTTTCCTAGCTTTTCTATGTTTGACTCCAGAGAGAATTTCATAGTATGTTATAAGTAGTTGTCACATCGTTATTCATAAATTTCCGGGTCTTTTCTACACCCCTAAAAAAATCGAGAAGGGCACTGGGGTCAATACGATAATATCCTGAGCCTCGAAAATTCCCTTAGTTTTCTGGGATCTTCTTCCAGCCCTTCCAGAAGATCCTTATTTTCCAGCGACCCGAAATAAGCAGACAGATTTCTCTTTTCTTTCAGCAACCGATCAACGATCAATAGCGTCGCTGAAACTTTCCCCTCACGTTTTGCGTTTTTTAGCAGCTCGTAGGTGTCATTCCGGATTGAGATCGTCTTTGTACCCGTTATCTGTGTAGATATACACAGAAATAAAGTTTTATCAGGCTCTTCGTCGTTTCAGATGGGTAGTTTGAAATCTAACTTTCCTAATTTTAGATAGATCATCGTAATAAAATAGTGAGTGTTTCGATACCCTCTAGCATTTCTTTTTATCAACTGTACAATACTATTAATACCTTCCAAAGTTCCGTTCGTGACTCTGGAATCAAAGTAGTTTAGAATTCCATCCCAATGACTTTTAATGGTTTTAGCAACCTCAATTATTGCCTCTAATCTGCTATGAGTTGCCCGAAAATACCACTTTTTAAGATATTGTTCAGCTTCCTCTCGGCTTTTGCATTCCCATAACTTTCTAAGGCTTTCTTTTATATTATATGCTCTGAATGTATCTAGTTTTTGATTTTGGAATTCTAGAAGCCTTTCTCTCTGTTTATCAGTTAGATTTTCCTCGTTTGTAACCCATATGAATTTGGTATTTTTGAGTTCCTTTGTTTTTTTTGTTCTTGTATCCTTACTTCATTTAATCCTTCATTAATTGCTTTCATCACATGGAATTTATCGAATGTAATTTTTGCATCTGGAAATTCCTTTGAAATCCCACTGATATACGAAGGAGACATATCGCAACATACTGATCTAATGTTGCTTTTGTTTCCATTATGATCTTGCAAATCTTTGCTAAAACTGGTAATAGTTGAAGAGTCTTTTCCTTCACAAGCAAATATTACTTTCGAATCTTTTAGATCAACAACAAGCGTTATGTATTCATGTCCTTTCTTGCATGAAGTTTCATCTATACCAACAACATATACATCCGATAAATCCTCTTTAGATCTTGCATCGTCAGTGTAATGGTTTATGACTCTCCAAAGCTTTTTGTCATATTCTCCAAGCAACTTTCCGATTTGTAACACTGGCATTCTTTTTGAAAGTTCCAGGATCAGAGCTTCCATTCGAAAAGTAAAACTGCTTTTTTCGCGAGCCCATGGAACTTTTATTTGAAGAACTCCACAATTTTCACATTCTAGTCTTGGAATTCTACAGTGCAAATATGTAGAATATTGAAAGTAGTTAATATGCCGTAACACTTTTTCCTTAGTATCATAAGCTGAACAGTTTGGTTTGCCACACTTAGGACAGGGAAATTTGGAACCACGTTTAAAATCAATCCAAATATTAAGTTTTTCAGATGTTAAATCAAATTCAGTATTGGTTATTTGCCAAGGTTCTTTGACATTCAAAGGTATTTCAAATGTTATTTCACAAATGGGATATCAAACTCCTGCAGTTATTTTTATCAAATAATATAATACTTATTTATATTATATTTTTAATATAATAACTTACCCATATTATCTGACGAAGAGCCAAAATTATATTTTTGCGAATTTTGATCGGATCAATAGCTTGATAGTAACAAAAAAGGTATCTATTCAGGGTAAGGGAGGCACATCTTCAATCGCCGAATGAAGTGAACTAATAACAGGCATTTTATTCTTTATTAGTGTGGATATGTATCCCCTTATTCTACAGAATACATCCGCTCCATTTGTTTTTCTAAAATCTCCCGATATTTTTTGTTGAATTGTTATCATCCTGAGATCTCTTTCTGCCTGGTTGTTGCTAAAAGGAACTCTCAGATCCGTAGCAAACCTCAAGATCTCTTTTTCATACTTTTCAAGTCTATCAAGAAGGTTTCTTGCCTTACTCTGTGCTTGTATTCCTCTTTTAGCCTCATCGTCTTTTGATATTTCAGGTGGAGGATTATCCTCAAATCCTTTCATGAGTATTAAATGATACTTTTCTATGAATGTTTTGATCGTATCTTCACCTATTTTAGTTCCCAGTTTTCTGGCACAATCAGCTTGTTCTTTAATTTCATATAGGAGATCAGACATCTCCTTAGCCCACTCTTGCTTGTATATTTTATAGATATTCTTAAGTTCCCTTTGAATATGGACATTACATAATGCATGTTCACATTTGTATTTGAAATAAGATTTCCAAAAGTCGTGGACTATTATTCCTCTATACTTAGGCAACACTCCCATTTTATTCATTGCTTTAAAACCTCTACTCTTGTGATGGAAATAATATGTATATTTTTTTGTAGAGATTAAATGGCATTGTTCCCGTTGGCCACCAATGTTAATTCCAGTTTCGTCACCATTAATTACATCTTCTTTTATTAATTGCTTCTTGATGTGGTTTGTAACACCTTTCAATTTGTGATACAACTTCTTTTCTGCTTTAATTATTGTATCAGAGCTTATCTTAAATCCAAAGATATCTTCATATAGATTCTTGATTCGATTATAGGGAATTAATTGGTAGTTTCGTAGGTAAATTGCAATTGTTAAAACTGTAATGCCATATTGGACAGGTTTTGTAATTGATTTTGGAAAATCAGCTTTGTTTTTACAGTTACAGTAAGGACATTTTTTGATCTCAGCACGATGCTCGGTCACGTTACGCATTACAACTATGTTAAATTCCTGTCTTGTCTTGTAACCTATGACCTCAGATTCCTCTATGTTACGACCACTATGTCTACATTTATGTAGCCGATGAAAGATAATTTCATCAGGATCTTCAACCTTATTCAAAGTAGAACCCGGATGTCCTTTTTGACCACCAGGACATTTATTATTTCCGTCTCGTGAACTCCCAGTTTTAGGTTTCTTCTCGATAAAAGTGCCAGTAGAAGGAGGTTTCTTGTTGATTTGGATAGTCTGATTCAAAAGAGATTCTAATTCACTTATCCGTGCTTGAAATTCAATTGTTTGAGATTCCAGAGCCTCAATACGAGCATCTTTAAACTTGACTTGAGACTCTAATTCATGGATTCGTTCTCGAAATTCAATATTTTGAGATTCAAGATCCTTACATCGGAGTTCAAAATCCTCAATATATGAAGCAATAAAATCAGGGTTCGAGTGGCATAGAGTAAGAATCTCTTCACGCTTCATAAATCTCTTCCCAAAATACAGCGATTTTTATAATAAATATGATGAAAAAAGTAAATGTTGAGTTTATACGAAAAATAAATCAGAAATATAGATAGCTGGATAGATACCAAAAAAGAATGGAATTATATAGAATATATTCACATTTCGACCCCCTCCCAAAAAATACAACTTGATTTTTTTATTCACACAGTTTGGTGCTAATTTTGCTCTCAGTTTCACATTAATAACTTAATCTTCTCTATGCATCTTTATAGATGACTAAATTTTTATTTATTTTTCTAAATTTAAACTGGATTTTTTGAACATTTTGGGATTCAAGTCAACATCATTGATTTTATTGAGCATGTGCCCAAATATAATCCAATAAGTTTATACAGTTGTTGAAAAAATCACCTTATTTTTGAGAGGGGGTCGAAATGTGAAATATATAACAAATTTTTATAAATTTAAACAAATTGTCAAGTACATTTGGGCTAAAAAGAAGGGAAATATTCAGTACCAATTAGTGGATACTGTCAAAGTCAGGTTAAAAATTACCTTAAAAATTACCTTGAAAATTACTGGAAAATTACTGGAAAACTACTGGAAAACTACTGGAAAATTACTACTAAAATACCAGTAGGTAGAGAAAAATCTTCTCCACCTGCTTTTACGCAATTCGAATGTCCTCGAAACTTGTTTATTTCTTAAACCTTAAAGTCCTTAGAACTTAACATTTTCTCTTGCCCATTGTGCCCCAGCTTCGAGAACCATCTGGTTAAACTCAATAACTCTGGTTTTCCCTGCGAAGTTTTCGGCAAGAGCCTCCTTGAAGACTTCTTCTTTCAGGCCGGTTGCATTAAGGCCCATAAGGACTCCAAGCATAAAGGAATTGGCAGCTTTCTCAGAACCGGCTTCCTTGGCTTTTTCGGTTGCAGGAACGGCAACAGCCTTTACATTTTCAGGCATTTCAGCTTCGCCGATAGACGAGTCATAGAGGATAAAGCCTCCTTCTCGTACTGCCCCTTCAAACTTTTCAAGGGAAGGACGATTCATAGCTATCAAGATGTCCGGAGTGTAGACCGTAGGAGAGCCTATAGGCTGGCCTGAAATCACGACCGAGCAATTAGAGGTGCCTCCTCTCTGTTCAGGGCCATAGGACGGGAACCAGGAGGCATTGAGGTTTGCCTTAACTCCGGCCTGTGCAAGGATTAGTCCCATGCTGAGGACCCCCTGCCCTCCAAAACCAGCAATCTTGGTCTGGATCGGGGCAAAATCCTTTTGGGCAGGTTTTTCTTCGGCACCCACTTCAATTCCGTAAAGCTGCTCAAGAGCTTCGGTTGTAAAGTCACTGACTCCACGGTACAGTGGTTCAACTTCTTTGGATTTATCCCTGAAGTTCTTGACTGGGAACTCCTTTTCCATCTCCTCATTTATGAAATTGATAGCTTGCTCCGCATTCATCTTGAGGTTAGTCGGGCAAGCGGCAAGAACTTCAACAAAAGCATATCCTTTTCCGTCGCGCTGGATTTCAAGTGCCTTATGCACGGCTTTTCTGGCTTTCCTTATATGGGAGATATCCGAGACTGAAACCCTTTCAATAAAGACTGGAGCCTTAAGGTTGTCCAGCAGTTCGCATATATGGAGAGGATAACCTGCAAAGCGGGGATCCCGGCCTTCCGGGCATGTTGTAGTCTTTTCGCCCACAAGAGTTGTAGGCGCCATCTGTCCGCCTGTCATTCCGTAAACAGTGTTGTTTACGAAAAAGACTGCAAGCTTTTCACCCCTGTTTGCAGCCTGAAGAGTCTCGTTCAGACCAATGGATGCAAGGTCTCCATCTCCCTGATAGGAAATGACCACAGCATTTTCTTCAGCTCTGGAAACTCCTGTCCCAACCGCAGGCGCACGGCCGTGAGCAACCTGGATGTTACCTGTATCAAAATAATAGTAAGCAAAGACTGCACAGCCCACAGGACTGATCATAACAGTCCTGTCCTGAATCCCAAGATCATCGATTGCTTCGGCAATAAGCTTATGTAGAACCCCATGTCCGCAGCCGGGGCAGTAGTGAGTGGCTGTCGAGGCTACTGGTCCTTTGCGAGGGTAGTCCGCATACAGGGCCTTTGGCCTTCCTATTACTTTTTCTCCATTAATAATTTCCACTGCCATTTTCATGCCTCCCCTGCCATTTTTCTGATTTTATCCATAATCTGGTCAAGGGTCATCAAGTTTCCTCCCATACGATTTACAAGCTCTACAGGCTGTGAACAGTTGATTGCAAGCCTGACATCATATATCATCTGTCCATTGCTCATTTCCACGGAAATAAAGGAGCAGCCCTTATCTGCCAGAGCTTTCAACTGAGCCTCAGGGAACGGAAAGAGAGTTTTAGGCCTGAAAAGCCCGACCTTAATGCCTTCCTGCCTTGCAAGATCAACGGCTGACCTGCAAATCCGACTGCTAATCCCATAAGAAACAAGGACAATTGAAGCATCATCGGTAAGGTACTCTTCGTAATCGATTTCATTCTGCCTTATGAGCTCATACTTTACCTGCAGTTTTTCATTGAACTTTCCAAGTTGATCGAAATCCAGGAAAATAGAGGTTATCAGATTAGGCCTGGTTTCGGCTGTACCGTTGACCGCCCAAGTTGTATCAATCTCAGGAACAATAGCTTGCTTTGGGAATTCAAGTGACTCGATCATCTGTCCGAGCACCCCATCTGCAAGCACCACAACTGGATTTCTGTACTTAAAGGCAAGATCAAAAGCTTTCATGGTAGAGTCGCACATTTCCTGCACTGAATTCGGGGCAAGCACGATATTTTTGTAGTTTCCATGACCTCCACCTTTTACTACCTGGTTATAATCCCCCTGCTCCGGCCCTATATTTCCAAGACCTGGCCCTGCCCGCATAATGTCTACAATCACGCAGGGAAGTTCAGAGCCAGCAAGGTAGGAAATTCCTTCCTGCATCAGGCTAATTCCAGGGCCTGAAGATGATGTCATGACCCTGTGCCCTGCAGATGCTCCTCCATAGACCATGTTAATAGCAGCCTCTTCGGATTCGGCCTGGACGAATTTCCTGCCTATCTTTGGCAAATATTTGGATGCGTCATGCAGGATCTCACTTGCCGGAGTTATCGGATACCCAAAGAAACAGTCACATCCGGCATATAGTGCACCGACAATTACTGCAGAGTTGCCTTTTATTAATTGTGTTGCCATAGTTTTCCTCCTTTCCTGCCTTACCTGGCTTCCTCTTCTTTCAGGGGAATATGAATCTCGATTGCAAGCGGTTCAGGACAGGTATAATAGCAGCTTGCACAGCCTGAGCAGCCTTCTCCTTTGTATTCCACATAATGGTAGCCCCGGGCATTCAGGTTTTCACTCATGGAAAGTACGCCTTTGGGGCAGGCTAGAAGGCAGCGTCCGCAGGCCTTACACTCCAGAGTATTAATTACAGGGTATGGTTCTTTTTTATCATCCTTTAACATATGAAATCCTCTTTTTGTTCACTTTTCAGTTCTCTTTGGACTCTTCTCAGGTTTCAGGCTCATTCCTGGATTTAGGGGATCCGGAATTTTTGATTCTTCTGCCCGGACTTATCCAGTCCCTGTTTAATTCAACCGGTTTTTTAGACAGAAAGAAGAGCCTTAGATTTCCATAGTTTTCTTACGTTGTAAATTGTATAATCTATTAGACTAAATATAATCTATTAGACAGTAAGTTAGCAGAAAATTAAGATAAAACTATAAAGTGGATTTAGAACCAAATCTTCTTAGAGCAAACTTTCCAGAAAGTTTAAGGTACTTATTTCTTTCCTTTTTTTCTTTTTTGTTTTGACCCAAAGCTTATCGGCTTCCGGATCAAAACAGGCTTTGTTTACTTTATCAGGTTTTGTCTACTTTATCAGGTTTTGTCTACTTTATCAGGTTTTGTCTACTTTATCAGGTTTTGATTCCCTTTCTATTATTTTCATTTTCTAATTTGATCTGGGTTTTTCAAATGATATCTTTAGTTTATTTCATTTTGATCTTTATCCCGGATCTCGACCCTGCGAATTTTTCCGCTAATTGTCTTTGGAAGCTCGTCCACAAACTCTATTATGCGCGGATACTTGTAGGGGGCGGTGACACTTTTTACGTGTTTCTGAAGTTCTTTTTTAAGCTCTTCTCCAGGCGTGTATCCTTTTGTGAGCACAACGGTTGCCTTGATAACCTGACCTCTTACAGGATCAGGAGCACCTGTAATTGCGCATTCGAGTACTGCAGGGTGCTGGATAAGAGCGCTTTCCACTTCAAAAGGCCCTACTTTATATCCCGACGTTTTTATGATATCGTCAGCTCTTCCAATAAACCACAGGTAGCCGTCTTCGTCTTTCCAGGCCATATCTCCTGTATGATAATAGCCGTCATGCCAGGCGTCCTTAGTTTTCTCAGGATCTTTCCCGTAGTGGACAAAGAGTCCGACAGGCTTGCCTTCCTTTGTGTTGATTACGATTTCTCCTTCTTCCCCGACCTCACAAAGTTTGCCGTCTTTGTCCATCAATTCAATTTTAAAGCCCGGAGACGGCTTTCCGATAGATCCGGGTTTTGGCTCCATCCAGGGGTACGTTGCGATAGTCAAAACGGTTTCGGTCTGTCCGAAACCTTCCATAAGCTTTATTCCTGTAAATTCGAGGAACCTGTTGTATACCTCAGGGTTAAGAGGTTCGCCTGCAACGACTGCATATTTCACGGTACTGAAACTGTACTTTGAGAGATCTTCCTTGATCAGGAAGCGGTAGATGGTTGGCGGGGCGCAGAAGGTTGTAACCCCGTATTTAGTAGCTTTTTCAAGCATATTTTTGGCTTCAAACCGATCATAGTCGTAGACAAAGACCGCACAACCGGCTATCCACTGCCCATAGAGTTTTCCCCATACGCATTTTCCCCAGCCGCTGTCTGCAACCGTATAATGCAGCCCGTCATCTTCCACGTTCTGCCAGTACTTTGCGGTGAGAATATGCCCAAGAGGATAAGTGAAATCGTGTTCCACCATTTTTGGGAAGCTTGCTGTTCCTGAAGAGAAATAAACGAGAGAAATATCACTATTTTTCGTAGCAGCCTCGCCCGAAGGCCGTTCAAAATCAGGGGAGGCTTCTTCGAGTTCTTTCCTGAAATCAATCCAGCCTTCCCGGATATTTTCTCCAACGACTGCTTTCTTGAGCGGGATATTTCCGCATTCGGAATGTGCTTCGTCTACCTGTTCGGGAACTCCGTTTTCCGAGATGCAGACGATCATCTTCAATTCGGCTTTTTTAATCCGGTATACAATATCTCGTGTCTTGAGCATATGGGTTGCGGGTACAGCAATGGCTCCCAATTTATGCAGTGCAATGATACAGTACCAGAACTCGTACCGGCTCTTTAAGGTGAGCATTACATAGTCGCCTTTACCTATCCCGTGCTTTGCAAAGAAATTTGCAGTTTTATCACTGTAGTACTTCAGGTCTTTGAAAGTAAAGATTTTCTCTTCCCCATTATCATCACACCAGATCATTGCGATCTTCTCAGGGAAATCTCTTGCATAGACATCGACTACATCATAGGCAAAGTTGAAGTTTTCAGGAACAAGGATTTTAAAATTTTTATCAAAATCCTCATAAGATTCAAAGTCGGTTTTAGAAACAAACTGGTTGAGTAAAGAAGTCATTCTAGACACCCGTTTTCTCAATTTATTTAAATAGTTTTTATATTTCGAAGGCTACATGCCCTAATTTGAGTTTCAAGGTTTTAGCCCGGATATCGGATTTCTTATTGGACTTGAGACCAAGCAATATTAACTCAAATCACGTAATTCAAACTACATCAACTCGGATCAAATAAAATTGAACTGCATTTAACCAAATTACATTAAGTAAATTATATCAGATCAATTACATTAAACCAAATTACATTAAACCAAACCACATCAAACCAAATTACATTAAACCAAACTACATCAAATCAAATTACATTAGGTCTAATTGAATTCACCGAGTTAAATTTAATCGAATAACATCAAACCGAGATGCATTAACGAATTAGATTGTGATGCATTAACGAATTAGATTATTACAGTATAACTGCCAGGAAATTGGCCGGCTTTCCTTCCAGGGCTTCCATAGCGTGTTCGTAAGTGGAGTCAAAATAAATTGAGTCTCCTTCATTCAGAATAATTTCATTATTGTGAATATAGACCTTCAGGCTTCCTTCAAGCACATAGTTAAATTCCTGACCTGGGTGAGAATTTGTCTCAGGTTTTTCCCCATGTGGTTTGGGTTCAACTGTAACTACAAAAAATTCAGCCTTTTTATGAATGAATTTTTCAGCCAGGTTCTGGTACTTGTACTGCTTCCTTCTCTCAACGTTGACTCCTTTTCCATCCCGTGTAACTGTAAATATATTCATGCGCGGCTCTTCCCCTGTAAGAAGAGTAGCCATATCTACACGCAGCTTGTGTGCAATTTCGAAGAGCATACTTGCCGGAATATCCTCAGTTCCATCTTCGTATTTTCCATAAGTCTCATCGGATACCTGCAAATATTCTGCCATGTCTTTGACCGTGAAATCCGAGAGTTCACGCAGTTCACGTACTCGATCTGCAATTTCTTTTATTTTTTTCCTGCATGATACGTATTCTCCAGCTGAATTTTTCAAGAATTAACTAAGATCTACTTAAAAACCTTTGGCTTTGCAGATTTTATACCTGCTTTACAGAGGTTTTTTTCTTCCAGATCCATTGAAAATTATAATTGATATACGTTATCATTCAGTCCCTACAGTCATATTTTTATAAAAAATCTGTGGAAGAACTGAATCCTAACAAAACCGAGTCTGCAGCTTTAAAAATAAGGTTATTTTACAGGCTTTGGAAAGTAAAGTTATTTTACAGGCTTTGGAAAGTAATGGCTTAAGTCTAATTAATCTTTTAACTTCTGATTTTAACCTTTGTTTTTAACTTTTGTTTTAGAACTTATGTTTTACGCACACTTTTAGCATAACTGGATCAGGCTTAACTGAATCAGGCTTTAAACTTCAGCGTCTACTTCCGAATTTAAACCTAATCCTATAATTCAAATTTAGAGAAAGTTTATACAAGACTTTTATTTTACCTTTCACTCCACAATTTTATGTACTGGGTTGTTTAAACACAAAAACCTAAAAAGCCTCCTTTTCCTGAATAAGTTCTTTTTAAAGCTTTTAATTTTAATTTCTATTTTCCAATATTTTTTTAAATCAACAATTTTATATGTATCCTTTTAAAAAAGAATTCTGTAAATTCCTGAATTGATGTGTGGGTTAAAATGACAAAAATTCGAACTTTCAGACGTATCTGCTTATTTGCAATTTTTCTGGTTCTGGTTCCAATTTCAGAAACCGGTGCAGCAGAAAATATTTATGTTCCCCCAGGAGAATCGATTCAGGAAGCAGTAGATAATGCCTTCCCGGGTGACACTATCTTTGTGAAGCCTGGAGAATATAATGAAAGTATTCAAATCAACCAGGATAACCTGACAATAGTCTCGTACTCAAAAAACCCTTACAATACGGTTATTACCGGAGTGAACAAGGAGAGTAATGTATTCAAGATAGTTGCCAGCAATGTGACAATCAGCGGTTTCTCAATAACCGACAGTAAATGTGGAATTTACCTGAATGGCACTCAAAACTGTATCATAAATAACAACATTATATCGGGGAACAATATCGGGATCTGTCTGTCTAAGTCAGAAAATAACACCCTGAGCAATAATATCGTATCTTCAAACGCCGATTGTGGCATCAAGTTGTTTACCTCTTCAGGCAATACGATATACAATAATTTATTTAATAATACAAATAATGCCAGGGACGATAAACTCAATACCTGGAACCGGACCTCAGGCAACTGCTGGAGTAATTATACAGGTCAGGATGTGGACGCAGACGGCATCGGCGACACTGAATATGCTGTAAATCGCCTCACAAAGAGTATGGACTACAGGCCGTTAATGAACTTCATTCCGGAACTTCCCGTGATGCCAGAAGCAATTTTTACTTCCAATGTGACAGTAGGATACGCACCTCTTACGGTTGAGTTTACAGATGTCTCAGAAAACGCCAGCTCATTGTTGTGGAGCATTGGAAACCGGGTCATCTCAAACTCTTTGAACTTTTTGCATACTTTTGTCAATGAGGGTAATTATACGGTTATCCTGAATGTCACGAACGAGAACGGCAGCGATTCTACCAATGTGACCATAAATGTTTTGAAAGCTCCGGATCCTTCGGTTCCAATAGTTCCTGATGCTAAGTTCGGTGCCAATGAGACAGTTGGGTACGTTCCGCTTACCATCCAGTTTTTTGATTTTTCTGAAAATGCAGACTCGCTGTCCTGGAGCTTTGGGGATGGAAAGAGGTCTTGTTGCTCGGAACCAAAACATACTTTCTGCTGTCCAGGAAACTATACAGTTTCCCTTACGGCAAAGAATGATAATGGCAGTTCTTCAGCCTGCTTTGTTGTTCAGGTTCTGAACTCGACAAACCAGTCCTCTACCGAAAATACTGTTAGTCCGAAAGATACCGCATACATTGTTAACCCGAAAAACACTGGAGATTCAGGCTCAAGCCGCAGAAACGAGAGTAACGGTAACGAGAGATTTCTGAACCGGAAAAGTTTTGAGTCTGTTGAGAACTTCGCCCTGTCCTTTACTGGAACTCGGCCGCTTGCAGAAGTGGGACCATCGTTAGAGCACGAAATCCTCAGACTTGCTGATACTATTAAATATCTTACAGAGAACTCAGTGCCCAGAAGTGAGGTAAGAAATATTTCTACGCATGCCATTTTTTTTGGATTCCTTGGAATAGCTCTGGGACTTTCCGCATTTAGAAGAGGCAGAAAATAAGTTAAAAAAGGCAGAAAATAAGTTAATATTCACAGTTGAGATTCACAGTTGAGATTCACAGTTAAGATTCACAGTTAAGATTCACAGTTAAGATTCACAGTTAAGATTCATAGTTAATATTCACAGTTGAGATTCACAGTTAAGATTCACAGTTAAGATTCACAGTTAAGATTCACAGTTAAGATTCACAGTTAATACTCAAGGAAAGAACTTATCTCAATTGAAAAACAGTCTCTTAAGTGGAGTTTCCTATCTCACTTCCACTTTGTTTATGGGATCCTAATTTCTGGTAGAAGATTCAGTAAATGCTTACTCCTTTGACTGAGGGTAGTTCAAGGATTTTGTCCACGAGTTCTCCAGGCACTTTCTTGTCGGTAATGATTGTAAGTCTTGGGTTATCAGTTAGATAGGGGTCATCCGAGACAGCCTGGCGGATGCTTACTTTGCTTCCTGAGATCAGGCCTGCAACCTCCGCAAGGATGCCCACGTCAGCGGCATCTTCCGGGATAATAATGATTACTCCCAGGCCAAGAGAAGGAGCTACATCTCTGAGGAAGGGAATGGAATGAACATTTTTGAAGATTCTGCTCAGAAGCTCGTCTGAAATAATGGTCTTTGTAGTTGCGTCGACTACTCGCCGGTCAACACCTGCTTCTTTTGCAAGCTGGGTATGTGCGATCTCAATACTTCCGGAGGTAACCTTCCCTTCTTCATTTACCTGAAACCCGCGTTCAAAGAGCAATTTAAGCACTTTTGCCTGTGCAGGATATTTTTCAAACTTTTTAAGTAATGTCTGCCACATATAAACTTAAGTTTAAACCGGGTTCCCTGATATATAGTTTCTTATTACTATCCATTGTCAGTAGGGTAAAGGGTCTTCAGGATGAGATTTCCGAATATTCCTGGCGTCAATTGCAGCTTGCGTTAATTTGATGTACCAGCAGAGCACGAGTATTTACATGGAAGCTTCCAGCACAGGCAATACGCCGGAGTCCGAAAAAACAAATTATCAGCGACTTCTTATTGCCGGTCTCAAGAAAGAAATAGAAATGGCTCGCAAACTTGACCCCGAAAAGCTTGCATCTGAAATCCGGAAAATCGGTTTCTTCTGCCAGCACTGTGGAAAATGCTGCCGACGGGCTTTCGGGGACAACAGAGTAGCGGTGATTCCTTCCGAAATTGAAAGAATCCGGGAATATACAGACCTCTCAAAACTGGAGGTTGCAGGACCGTTTGTGACTGAGGGCCCTATCCAGGATGGGGCAGGGGAATCTGAAGAGGAATGTCGGGAAACTTCATTTAGAGCATCGGAGGAAAACGAAGAGTCTTTTTCTCCTGACCTTCTTGAATCTCTTAAGGATTATATCGATTGTGAGGGAAAGATTCATGCCTTTGGATGGATTCTCAGGCGGAAGAGGAACGGAGACTGTATTTTTCTTGAAAGAGATACGTACAAATGCCGGATCTATCCAGTGCGCCCTATGCTCTGTAGCACTTATCCTTTTTATATCGAAGGGCTGAGATTACAGACCTGTGAATGTGAAGGTCTTGGATCCCCGATCTCTAAAGAAGACAGCCGAAAAATGGCAGAGGATCTTCTCTTCAGATATATTTCGGAACTTGAGGACACTCTTGGCCTGTATGAGAATTTCGTGGACTTCAGGAGAGGGGAAAAGGGCCTCGAACTTGCAAAAAAGAGCCAGGAAAATGACACATTTACCTGTATAGTTCACGACAGCAGAGGAAGTACCGAAATTAGTGGTTAAAAGCAAGAATTGGCAAACCTTCAAATTTTACCGGTTAACATGCTTTTATTTTAGCTAATTCCGTTTTTACATAAGCCTGGAAGATTTTTTAGTTCCTGTCGACCTGCATTCATCAATTAAATTTATTTATTATAAAGAGCCAGTAACTCCCATGACCGGGATGTCTGGTAATGAAAATCGTCCGATGACCGTTTCGGAAAAGATATTTTCGAAGGCCTCCGGAAGTCCTGTAAAAGCCGGGGATTTCGTGCTGGCAAATATAGACCTGGCAATGACTCATGATATTACAGGTCCTCTGGCAGTTAAAGGCTTTTACGAGATAATGAAGGACAGAGAAGAAAAAAAAGTATGGGATCCTACGAAAATAGTGATCGTATTCGATCATCAGGTTCCTGCAGATTCTATTAACGCCACAGCAAATCATATTATGCTTCGAGAGTTTGCTGAAGAACAGGGCATTTTAAATTATGATGTATATGAAGGAGTTTGCCATCAGGTTCTTCCCGAAAAAGGGCACGTGCTGCCGGGAAACCTTATAGTTGGCTCGGATTCGCATACGTGTGCTTATGGTGCTCTGGGAGCGTTTTCTACAGGTATAGGGTCTACTGATATGGCTGCCGTTTTTGCCACTGGCAAACTCTGGTTCAAGGTACCCGAAACTTTCCGCTTTGAAGTAGAAGGAACCCTTCCAAGACGCGTTTACTCAAAAGATCTTATTCTCCACCTGATAGGCGATGTTGGGGTAGAAGGTGCCAGGTATATGGCAGCCGAGTTTGGAGGCTCAACAATTCACTCTCTCTCGATCCCCGAACGCATGACTATGTCCAATATGGCAATCGAGATGGGTGGAAAGGCAGGAATCATCGAAGCCGATGAAGTGACTGCAAACTACCTCAAAGAACGGATTCTGTATTACGAATTCGACCCCTATTGGAAATCCGATGAAGATGCAACATATGTGGGAATCAAGCACTACGACATATCTGACCTGGAGCCTCAGGTAGCCTGCCCTCACCATGTAGATAACGTAAAACCCGTAACCGAGGTCGAGGGTACGAAACTTGACCAGATCTTTATGGGTTCCTGCACGAACGGCAGATTCGAAGATATTAAAATCATGGCTGATATTATGGGCGATGAGCCAGTAGCCAAGGGCGTTCGCCTGCTTGTAGTTCCTGCTTCAAGGACCGAGTACCTGAAACTTTTGAAAGCCGGGTATATAGAAAAGCTCATGAATGCAGGTGCAATCGTAGAATCACCATGCTGCGGACCATGCATGGGTGGCTCTTTCGGCTTGCTTGGTGCAGGTGAAGTGGGCCTTGCAACCTCGAATCGTAACTTCAAGGGCAGAGAAGGCAGTCCCGAATCTTTTGTGTATCTGTCTTCCCCTGCAACTGCAGGAGCATCAGCCCTTACCGGAGAAATCACTGATCCAAGGAAAGTTTGAAAATTTCCTGTTTTTACTTTTTTGGATATTTTTTCTCTATTTGAATTTTTGAAATCTTTGTCCGTGTTAATTAAACAGGTGTTAAAATGCCGGATGCTGACCTATCAATCTTAAACAGGGTATATGAAATCATACTGGACCGAAAACAGAACTATGACGAGCGCTCATACGTCTGCAAGCTTTTGAACCATCGTAAAGGTATGAACAAGATTCTTGAAAAAGTAGGCGAGGAGTCAATTGAAACAATCCTCGCAGTCAGGAACGAGAACCATGAAGAAATCGTTTCTGAAAGTTCAGACCTTATTTTCCATCTTCTGGTAATGCTTGCGGCAAATAACGTTACCCTTGATGAAATCGCAGCCGAGCTCAGTGCCCGACATGAAAGCATGAAAAGGGATTGAAGACCTGGAGGTTTTTACCTCCTGGTTTGAGAACCCGGATAATTCGATGTTTTATAAACATCGAGTTTCCCCAGTTACTTTTACTAACTTTTACTAACGTTTATTAATTTCTAGTAACTTCTACTACTAACTTCTTTCTTTTCATTAAAAGAGTCGCAAAAAAATAATTTTTTAATACACTGCCAGTTCATTCAGGACATCGGTTTTTGACAGTGTACCTTTGGGCACTCCATTAATGGTTACGACGAGCCTGCCTACGTTATACTTATGGAATAGTTTTACAACGTCATATAGCTGCATATCCCCATCAACCGTGATAAGTTCTTTTGTCATGATATCTTTAACTTTTACGTTGGGTTTTCCCTGAGCAATAGCATGGGCAATATCGGTGTAGGTAACGATTCCTACGATTTTTCCTTTATCTTCTACAGGAGCTCCATGAACGTTATTCCGGATAAAAAGCCTCGTTGCTTCCTGGATACTTGCATTGAGATTTACAAGCAAAGGAGGATACTTCATATAATGTTTGACATGCTTTTTAGGGAGTGAAATCATTTCCGTAATATTGAACAAAATTGAATTGTTAGTATCATCTCTTCCTGTGACTTCTCCACGGATTATCAAGCGGTTTACAGGCGTGGGGCCTACCTGAAGCTTATCGTCCATTATGAAATCTTTTGTGTTTCCGATTACGCGGACGACTCCGCTACAGGCATCAGGACTCCTGACCGTAGTAAAACTAATATCGGCAGCTGTAGCTCCACTAACTAACGCATTGTTCCTGTAAAGGGGAACCACGGACTCATTTTTCAGTTGTTGGATTCTTAATGCGTCATATGCTGCTCCTGTAGGTTTATAACCTCCTTTTGGCCCGGGCACTCCCTCTACAAGCCCAAGGGCCTTTAATAACTGCATCTGATTGCGGATAGTTCCAGGATTACGCTTGATTACCTCGGCTATTTCTTCTCCCTTGATTGCCCGGTCCTTTTGCCGCTGAAGATTGATTAATGCAATAATAATGTCTTTTTGAATCGGAGTAAGTTCCATATTACCACCATTAGTTTCATATACCTTTATAAGAATGATGTATAAAATTGATAAATAGATAATGTAAGTTAACGCATATATTTACCATAATTAATGATTATAAATCTTATTACAAATTAATATTACAAATATAAATACAGTCCGGTTCTGCTTTAAATATTTACCTGGTTTTTTCATTTTAGATCAGAGTTTATCACCAGCATTTATAATTATAAATTCAAAACCGAGTAATAAATTTTCTCTCAGGGAATGGCCTTCAGGAATCTCTGCGAAACTCTCGCTTGCGAATTTATTTTGTTGAAATTCTTCATCTATAATAACGTTTATATAACTTAGCAGAGTCCCCAGAGGGTTAGAACATAATGATCTTCGAGAAAATTCACACCGTTCCCACTTCCCAGGAATTAATCAATAAAGCCTTTAAGCGGTCAGCGCGAGCTATGTCCGGGAAAACCATAGAAGACAGAGAAAGCCGATTCAGGGCCAATGAGTCCATGCTGCTGACAGCCGCAAACATTCTGACGGATAATCTCGCAAACATAGTCAGGCGGTTCCCAAGTTTTGAACAATTACCCAGATTTTATTATGAACTCACGGATATCCTTGTAGGCGTAGAAAAACTCAAGATGGCCCTTGCATCCGTAGACTGGGCCAGCAGGAAGATCCATGAGATTTCAAGAAGCTATGTTGGGAAAATTAGAAATTCGAATCTCCCAGAGCCTGTCCGGAAAGAAGCATTTGGAAGGCTTGCTTCGATTATCAAGTCAATTAATAAGGATCTTCTCTTCCTGAACGAGGCCCGAAACATCTTGCGGAAACTCCCTGATGTGCAGGATGAGCCCACAATTGTAATTGCTGGCTACCCGAATGTAGGAAAGTCAAGTTTCGTCTCAAAAATTACAGGTGCAAGCCCTGAAATCGCTCCGTATCCATTTACAACAAAAGGCGTAACAATCGGGCATTTCATGCAGGACGGTATGCGCTACCAGGTTATGGATACTCCAGGTCTTCTTGACCGCCCAATGTCCGAGAGAAACTATATAGAAAAGCAGGCAATTACCGCGATTCATTACCTTGACGCGGTTGTGATGTTTATGATTGACCCCAGTGAAAGCTGTGGATACGAATCGAAGCCCAGAAACACCTGCTTGCGGAAATTCGGGAGAACTTCAAACTTCCCCTGCTTGTGGTCGCAAACAAGGCTGACAGGTCCGAGTTCAAGAAGCTGGATGAAGTGGAATTTAGTATTTCCACAGTTACCGGAGAAGGAATTGAAGACGTAATGAACAGGCTCATGCAAATGATCGAAGAAAAACGCCTTTCCACTTCTTCCGAAGAGCTGGATGCCGAACCTGCAATCTGATCCAGCCGAGTCCCACTCCCTGAGTCCAGTCTTGGGAGGACGGTACCCTTTTCACTGCCCGAGTTCCGTCTCATCACACTAATTGTGTTAGCAATCAATTGAACGTGAAGAAGTCACTTAAATAAGAAAAAGATCACCTCGGGCAAAAAGGGTCCTATAAAGGGCTCTTTATAAATCTGCTAAAATCACGGGTTTTAATTTCACTTTGATTTTACAAACGTATTCGGGAAAGATTTCAGCAGACCGCCGGCAGCAAAAATATATTTTAATTGAATTGGATGTCAGAACAAAATATTTTAGTTATTCTCCTTAAATTACAACTATCTACCAGCCTTAAAAACTCAAACCATCGTCGGTTAATGTGATATCGTAGTTTCCAACAAAAAAAGTATCATGCACATTTACACCGTTTATGGTTTGCCTGGGAGTATCGTTTATTTCCACAGTACGGTCAGTTATACGAATCTTCTTTCCTCCTACATAGAAAATTCCGCTCACTGCTACGTATCCGTCTTCTGTGATTTTAGCATTGAAAATAACATCACCGTTTTCTCTTTTGTTAACGTGAGCCCATTTTCTTTCTCAATTTCTCCCTGTACATCAAAATTTTTGTTGATTTGAGTAAGCTCATTCCTGTCGATTTTTGCTATGAGTTCTGAGTTCTCATCCCTGATCTCGGTTGTCAGAGTAAGGTTGCCATCGGAGTTTTCCAGAGTAAACAGGTGTGTTTTGTCTCCGGTTTTTATATCTGTCTGATATGACACCATGTACACCTGGTCTGCATAGACGTTTGATCCCAAGATTAGCATATAATCATCGTGAGTCATGTGATTTTCGCCTGTGATTTTATGTATATATTTACTATATATATTTACTAATATGATTATATAAAACGCTTCTTAATCAATTTTTATTGTGGAAAAACTGAACATGTTAATAAGAAGATATTCTTTCCTCGACACTTTGCAAACAGGTTCGAAGGAGACTAAAGAAGACCTCCAACAGGAAAAATATACTTAAACTAAATTGAATAAGGAAGATTTCTTTTTCGTCTTCGACGGGCCAGTTTCTGACAACTTTCCTTGATCTATAGTTTGCTTGAAAAATAACTTTAATCCTGAAACAGCCCTCCAAAAGAAAAGATCACTTCGATCAAAAAGGTCATTTAACGGGCTCTTTCTCAAGCAATAAATTACAGGTTTTCGAGTTATGAGATTGTTATATATGTATTCTGGGAGATTGAATAGAAAAATATGGGAATATATTTGAATTTAGTTAGTCTTGACGGGATAATAGGGAAAATAATTTAAATATTAAAATACTTGAGATGGAAAAAGAAATATTAGATATGTGATTAAAGCTGTAGCCCATTTTTAAAGAATAAATCTAAAATGTAATATACTTAATAAAATCATATCACAGAGATTTATTAATAAAATCATATTAAAGATATTTATGTTAAACTCCGGCTATGAAAATTTAAGTGCAATTCTGTCTTGAATATAGAGGGGAAGTCATAATTTATGGAGTATATGTTTAAATTCTGCAATTTGCCTGATGACAAATCAACAGTAAAAATGGTCAATGAAGCTGCAAGTCGTTTGCACTATAAGCTCAAAGGAATTAATCTAGAGACTTTAGAGATCTCAGATTATAACAAAAGATACTTTGGTTCTTTATTAGGAAACTTGCATTCCAATTTGCAAAAATATGCATATATACTTGTATGGTCAATCACAAAAATAGATGTACCCTTAAACAAACTTGTTTTTTTAGATTATGGAGGAGGTTCCGGTATGTTATCCCTCCTCGCAAAAGAATGCAATATTGGAACGGTTATTTACAACGACATTTACGATGTCTCTGCTAGAGATGCAGAATTAATAGGAAAAGCTATTGGAGGTCAAGCTGACTATTATATTCCAGGGGATATTGATGAAGTAATCAACTTTTTAAAGAAGAATTCAATTAACTGCAATGCAATAGCCAACTATGACGTTATAGAACACATCTATGATATAGAAGAGTTCCTGAGGAAAATGTCTTTGATTTCAAACAATAATTTAAGAGTCTTTTTTTCCTCTGGAGCAAATCCTTATAATCCTTTTATCAAGAGGAAACTCGTAAAAAACCACCATATATGCGAACTTGTAGATCGAGAACAGGTATTTGGTGGTAAAAAAAGAGATCCTCTGGAAGCATATACTAAAATTAGAAGAAAATTGATAAAAAGTTTAAATCCGAACCTTTCCGAGGATCAAGTTGCTTACTTAGTCACTGCTACCAGAGGGATGATTGAATATGATATTAAAAAATCAGTAAATGAATTTTCAGCCAGTGGAACCGTTACTTTAAAGCAAAAATATCCTCAATATCCCTCAAATACCTGTGACCCTTACACCGGAAACTGGGCAGAACATTTGATGGATATATACCAGTTAAGAAATGTTTTACAGAGTGAGAACTTTCAAGCTGATATCTGGCGTGGATATTATGGTGACTCAAATACCTTACTAAAGTGCCTAGCAGCTCGATCTTTAAATTTGTTAATTAAAAGCTCAGGAAGACGTGGATTGTTTTTTTCTCCATTTTTTACACTTTGTGGAAATATAGCGCCACGCTCATCCAATTAATTCTTAAAAATCTTGATTTAATGGCTAAAAAGATTCATATTATGTAACTATTCAGGCACTGATAAAAAAAGTATGTTTTGGAGCAAAATGCTTCCATTCTCAGGCTAATAACGGCGCTCCCTTGAGCGCCGTTAGAATAGCATCCATAACATTCAGGTCATTCTTTTTAATTGATGATATGTATGCCCTAATTCTGCAGAAAGCTACCGCTCCTTCTATACTTCGGAAAGTCCCGAAATTTTCTGTTGTAGCTTCATCATCCTTATATTCCACTCTGCTTGATTGTTATCAAACGCAACTCTCAGGTTATTAAGAAATTTCAGAATCGGTTCCTTGTGTACTATGAACCTATCAAGGAGACTCTTTACTTTTGTTTGTGCTGTCCCCCCTCTCTTTTTGACCTGATCTTTTGAAGGATCAGGTGGACTCAGTATCAAAATCCAGTGATGAACATAAAATAAAAAATCACTAGATTTTGTAATTGGTCCCAATCCTTGAAATACAATTTTGGGATTGAAGTCTTTAGATGTCGAATATTGATGTTGATGAAAACCGGATTCTTCTTGCGGATTCAGATTTTCAATCAAGAAATGCAAAAATCACTAGATTTTGGAACAGAGTCGATCAGGTGGTGGATTTTCTTTAAATCCTTCTTGCATTATTGCATCATATATTTGCTCGAATTCCCTGACTTTTTCAGGATCTATTTGAATTTCCATCTCTCTACATTCATCAGTATACTTCTTCATCTCACTGAGAAGTTCATTGTATCCTCTTCAAATTGTATGGGTAAAGTAAATTTCATGTATTTGCTGATAATTTAAAAATTTAATTAAGTTTGAGAAACAAACTCAAGCGATGCGTTCAACTTTATAACTGTATGATAAAATAGTTGTACATTTTTTGAGTTGGAAAATGCTCCATTGAATTTGAAGAGGATACACATCACCCCTTGTTTCAAGGTAAGCTATGCTGTTTTTAATAAGAGCTTCCACCTCTGCATCCGACGGAGAGGTATCATATGTCTGCCAGAAAAGAGCGATCACAACATATCCGTCGCCTGCTATTCTGTTCACCATAGTCTGATACCCGGGCTCAAACCCTTTAAATGAGTGAATCAGCACTATAGCCGGATAATTTTCTTCTGCAGTCGGGGCCGCAGTATAGCCGGGTAAACCTGGCAGTCGCTTGTAATATTAACTATTTTAGCCTGAATCAGGGCTGAATAATTTGCAGTTTCAAGGCCGGTATCCTGTGATGAAGCTAAATATGAGCTTTCAGTTTCATTGCAAGTGCTTCCTATAGCTTCCGAAGCTCGAGAGTCAGGACAAGAAGAAGCCGTAATCCCCAAAGAGCCAAGAATGCGTACTGTGTGAAAAAATGAGATCAGTTTATTCAGAAATTCATTTACCCCCTGAAAAACATATACACCGGGAAATATCGTGCAGCTCCAATGTCTATTTCCCAGAGTATGAGAAGCTTCGGATAACTTTGAAAACCTGACCTTTAGATTAACCTGAAATGCCTAACAGAATAAAATAATTTCCGGACATATTTATAGAAATTTATATGTAAGAATATATAAAAAATATGAGGATTCGGTTTTTCTTAATGGAAAAATCTGGGAGTTTCATGTGTATGTTCACAATACATTTTTGATGTGAATTTTCTATATACCTGCGATATAGACTTTTGATATTATTTTTTAACTTGAATTTTGACTATTTATTTCTGGGGTCGTTTTTCTATCTGGCTAAGCATCAAGCAAGCCCTTTGCTCTCGGGTGTGAAATTTGAGGGTTTCGGGCAAAATAAATTGATTGTTGAACATAATTAATGAAGTCGGCTTTAGTACATCTATAAATTTTTTCTTATATTTGAGAGATATATAAATTTTTCCTTATTATGCTAACTGTATTCAGTTAAATATCCAAATATTCATATTAATAAATAAAAGGAGATATATACATGGTAAGTGAAATGACTCCAACCCGAAGAGTTATGGCAGCCGTGCTTGGAGGCAGGGTTGATTACGTGCCCCCCGCAAATCCCCTCGCTCAGACTACAACTGAACTGATGCAGGTATGCAACGCTTCCTGGCCAAAAGCCCACTTTGACAGCAAGATGATGGCAGACCTTGCAGCCGCTCCCTATGAAGTTTGCGGCATAGAGGCTGCACGTCCTCAGTTTGACATTTCTCTCGAAGCGGAGGTTCTGGGGTGCAAGCTTGACTGGAACAAACCGGATAGACCTCCCGTAACAGGTCCTGCTTATACCGATCCCGCCGATGTAACCTGGCCTGACAATCTGGAAGAAGCCGGAAGAATCCCGGTTGTGCTTGGAGCAATCGAGGAACTGAGGAAAACGCTATGACGGCATGCTTCCTGTTATCCCACTGCTCACATCTCCTTTTACGATAGCAAGTCATATAGCAGGCGTCGAAAACATGGCAAAGTGGACAAAGACCACCCCGGAAAAAGCACACGCCTTCATTGAGGCAGCAACAGATTTCGTGATAGCTTACGGGAAACTGCAGACTATTTACGGAGCACACATCGTCTTCCTCGCCGACCCTTCGGCTTCCGGGGACCTGATTTCTGCTGAGACGTACAGAGAATTCGTACTCCCTGCCCACAAAAGAATAGCAAGGAGATCAGCTGTCCCCAGATCCTGCACATCTGCGGAGATACCAGTAAACTTCTGCCCTACATAAAGCAGAGCGGAATTGACTGCTTCTCCTTCGACGCCGTTCCGGTCTGGTATTGCCGTCAGGTAGCGGGCAATGAAATGTCCATCCTCGGAAGCCTGGATGTTATAGATCTTATGCCAAACGGCACTCCCGAACAGGTTTATAACAGAACAAGGGAATGCATCCTGCAGGGAGCTGATATTGTTGGGACTTCGTGTGGACTCTCATTTGGAACCTCCCTCGAAAATCTCAGGGCCTATGTCAGGGCCTGCAAGGAGACGCCGATTCCGAAATGTGATGATGTGGAAGACCTCATCAGACAGATTGGAGTCGGTATTGGAAGAAACATGAAGGAAAATGTCCTGGGAGGGATGCAGGAATGATCAGGCATATCGACATTGCAGTTCAGAAGATATTCGAGATGAAAGAAAAAGAGCCTGCAAAATTTAAAAGACTCATTGACGAAGGGATCATGATAGGTCTCGGGGTGGGCCCTGTAGATCGGAGCAAAGAAATGGCCCCTGCCACCCAGATAAAGAAACAGAACAGGCCAAAAGATCCCGAATATGCAACCATTGCAGAAGCCGTAATCCAGGAAT
>Ga0268359_10624_pt1 | contig 35428 bp, 35 predicted proteins | sample BioMet11_FD_194416 | JGI IMG/M metagenome (GOLD analysis project Ga0268359, IMG submission 194416) | Sewage microbial communities from Oakland, California, United States - Biofuel 11 (PacBio Assembly) | ecosystem: Engineered > Wastewater > Sewage > Unclassified | place: USA: California | collected...
GCAAGAAAAAATACAGCATTGAAATCAAGAAACCCTATCGTAAAAGGTCCTTACAGGCGAATGCCTATTGTTGGGTGTTAACGCAGCGGATAGCTGAAAAGCTGTCACAAGATGGCAGCTATCACAGCAAAGAAGATGTATATCGTACCTGTATTAAAGATTGCGGCCATTTTGTTCCGGTACCGGTGCGGGATGATGTTGTAGATGAATGGTGCCGGAGATGGGGAAGCAAAGGCTTGGGGTGGGTAAGTGAAGTTCTAGGCCCCTGTAAAAACACAAAGGGATATACCATTGTTGCCATGTATCACGGAAGCAGTACCTATACCGTAGAAGAAATGACAAGGTTAATTAATTGCCTGCTTGATGAAGCGCAGCGGTTAGGCGTAGAAATAGAGCCACGGGAATATGTCGATACGTTATTGCAGGAATGGGGCGAGCATGATGAGACTCAGCGGGAAAAAGCTAAGAAAATTGAACAATGATATCCACGATAGAGATCATCATCAGTGCATTGTCTGCGGAGTATATGTCCCGAATGGCATTAAATTCCATCATGAACGCAGCGGTCTTAAAAATGATTGTATCGAAGAAGGTGTAACGCTTTGCTATGCCTGTCATCAACAGCGGCATTTTGGGGCGGTCGCTAAAATAAGAAAAATTTGTCGTGACTATCTAACTAAATTGTATGGAGAACGCTGGCACGGCCGGAGGTAATATATGTCGACAAAAATAAGAGTTGAAAAAGTAAAAAATTTTACAATATTATCGAACAAGTTATTGCAGGATAAACGCTTATCTTTTAAGGCGAAAGGGTTAATGGCTTTTATGCTTAGTCTGCCGCCTGATTGGGATTATTCCATAGAAGGGTTAGCTTACTGTTCCAAAGACGGAATTAACAGTATTACCACGGCTCTCAAGGAATTAAAACAATGTGGGTATCTTACCATGGAACGGACTAGAGATACTAAAGGCCGTCTGGATGGAACGGAATATATTATCAGGGAAGAACCGGAACAGCCAATCTTAGAAAATAAGCCACAGGCACCTAAATGCGATTTTCCAAGATTGGAAAAACCTATCTTGGAAAAACCTATCTTGGAAAATCGCATGCAACAAAATACTAATATACAAAATACTAATATAACTAATAATAAAAATAATATATATATAAAGGGCAAATGTGATACACCGGACTCATCAAAATCAGAAGAAGTTGAACCGGATAAAAAAGTTTGCAGTATAGAAAACCATCACGGTGAAATAACTGAGATTATCGATTATTTGAATGATAAGGTCGGAACACGGTATAAACCAAATACCCCTCTGACAGTGAAATTAATACGATCCAGAATGAAAGAAGGGTTTGCTGTCAGCGATTTTAAGTTTGTCATTGATAAGAAAGTTGCTGACTGGGCCGGAGATTGTGAAATGAGCAAATACCTTCGTCCGGCAACACTCTTTGGCAGCAAATTTGAAGGATATTTGAACCAAGTAAGTACAAGAAAAAAAGACAGCAGACAAGCTGCCATTGATGTTGTCAATGAACTGTATGACGAGATGGGAGAACAAAATGGAAACTAGGGATCAGCAAGTAGTGAAGGCTTTATCAGGATTGCAGCTTGCTTATCGGGACAGCCTTTCAAAATCACAAATGAAGTTTTATGCAGATATGTTACGAGATATTCATCCCGTTGTTCTGGACAAGGCAATTAAGAAACTGATATGTACATCAAAATTTCTTCCCACGGTAGCAGAAATACGGGAAACGGCTGAAAAGATGATTACTAAGGTTAACGGGACCAGACAAAAAGATATGAACGAAGCTTGGGAAGAAGTAATGGAGCAAGTCAGAATTTGCTTTGTCTATCAAGCTCCGAAATTCTCTACTCCTGAAATAGCGGAAACAGTGAAAAGCATGGGGTGGCGGAATCTCTGCATGATGGAAACACGGCAAAGCAGCACATACAGGGCTCAATTTCGAGATACCTATAAAATTGCGTGTACCCGGCATAGCGAAAATGCTCTTGATAGAAAACTGGGAGTATATGAAATTCCGATATCGGCAACAAAAGAATCTAAATTACAGCGAATTGGTGAATATATGGGAGGTCATGAGGATGACTAACAGAGAACTGCCAGACCGTATAAAAAATATTTTTAGCAGCATTAAGACGGGTACATTCCGGAAGGAAATGCAAATGCGTCCGGAAGTAGTGAAATATGCAAAACGATGTTTCCCGGAACTGACAGAAAAGATGCTGCGTGATAACTATGCTGAAATCGCCTTTGCCTATGACAATAATCAAGTACAGTACGTGAACTGGCAGGGAATGACGGGTACGCTTGTAACGCAAAAGGCAGTATTGGATATAGATCAGTTTACTGGCTGTATTGTGGCGGAAATCGAAGGCGAAAGCGTTCACCATGAATGAATTGCGAAATTTCGATGATAGGAGATTTTTAAGGAGGAATGTATATGAATACAGCAATTATAAGCGGCAATCTGGGACGAGATCCTGAACTGCGTTTTACGGCAAACGGCAAAGCCGTGGCAAGCTTTAGTGTGGCTGCTGCATCAAACTACGTGAAATCCAATGGGGAAGGGACAGAAATAACGGATTGGCTGAATGTGGTATGTTGGGGCAAGCTTGCTGAGTCGGTGGGGAATATGTTGACTAAGGGTGACAACGTATTAGTAAAAGGTAGAATCAGTATCCGATCCTACGAGGCGAAAGATGGGGTAAAACGGTATGTAACTGAAATTATTGCAGATTACGTCAGCCGAAATATAACGAATGATGAAAAAATACAGAAGAATGATAGTAGTTTTGATCACTACGGGTCCGATGTAAATGAAGAAGAAATCCCATTTTAGTAAAAGGGAGCAATAGTATGAAAACTACAAAGAAAACGAGTTGTAAATGTGGGTATAGTGCCTGTTTAGAAGTAAATAGTAGCAACGGCATTACGATATATCGTCTGGTATGTCACCACTGCGGACGTACCGGCGGATGGTCTACCACAAAGGACGGGGCAGTAAATTTATTTAACGATGATGATATTGCTAGGAAGGTGAAGGGAAATGTGGATTTTAACACAAGATGGAAACATTGTAAATCTGGATAAGAGCATAGCGGTTGAAATTCATAATAATGAGATATTTTCTTATTGCGGATATGATTCATTAGAACATGATTACCTGTTTGATGTACTTGGAAAATACAAAGATCCAGAAAAAGTACGGGATGCTATATATCAGGCTATTGCAGAAGGTAAAAGAATATGGACTATGCCAATGGATGGTGAAGATAATGGGGTTAAATAGAACGGATGAATACATCATCAACATAAATAAAAGACAAGATACGTGGTTTGTCTTCACATATCTTGTCTTACAGCAGAGTTTCATTGGAAGATTAGCAGGTGTGGAACTTTTGATTTGTCATAATTTGGAAGTTTTTGCATGAATGGAACTCTGCTTGGCTCCATTATAGTACAAAATATTTAAAATAAAAGTAGATAGTTAGTAAATTTTTGTATATATAAATAACAGTTAAAGGAGTAATTAGAAAGTGAATCAACCGTATACATTTACAATTACAGGTCGTCCGATAACTAAAAAGAACAGTATGAGGCGGACAAAAAATAGTTTGATGCAAAGTAGGCAGTATGCAGCATATGAAGAATCGGCTTTATGGCAATTAAAAGTCAGGCATAAAGAAAATACAATTGACTGCCCTGTCATTATGACAGCGTTGTATTATATGCCAAATCGAAAGTCATGGCCGGACTTGATCGGATTGCTACAGGCAACATGTGACATATTGGAAAAAGCGGCGATCCTTGCAAATGACAGGCTGGTTGTTGGTTTTGGTGACAGCCGGATAGCAGGGATAGACAAGCAGAATCCTCATGTAGATATTGGTATAGAAATTGTGCCAACGGATGGCATTGCCTATACGCTTGATCCATACGTGCTTAAACATGGGAGTCGGGCATAAGGTTAGTATCAGTGATTTAGTGGGAGGGTAAATAATGCAAAAAGAAACCATAGATGAATATATTATTAGAAAAGATAAATGGAGTATTTGCAAGAAGCATTTTTTAAGAAGTTTGGCCGTACATGTGAGTTTTCTGCTAGAAAATGTAATAAACGGACATGTACTGATTTACAGTATGATGATTGTTTGGAACGTGTAAGCGCATTAAATATTGCTAGCTCCAGAGCGGCTGCTGAATGGCATAAACGTGGATGGAATAAGATATGGCGCAGGAAGCAAGCCGGTACATTCAGACCACGGCAGATGATCCGATGTTGGAAATGGGAACATATCCGTCTTAGTTCTTTTTGTTTACGATGCAAAATAAAAGAGGAAGAGTTATGTTCTATTGAAAATAATAAGGGGATTATTAGAAATTCAAAATGCATTCATCCGTTATAAAAAGGAACAAATAAATTGAAGCGAAAAGCAGCATAATTATCCTTTGATAAGGAAAATAGAAAAATATACGTCTTACAGCGATTTAGAGCATGAGGCTGTTAGAGTACATAAACAGTGTATTTTAAGCGTGTTATTGTAGGAGACAGGTAATGAAAAATACTATGAAAAAGAGTGTAAAAACCATAACAGGATCATCTAAACAGTGTAAGGATTGTAATTGTACTGATTGTCATAATACGGCATGCAGGAAACATAGCTGCTCATTTTGTGGTAAGAAGGGGCAATGGTTCCCATTACAAGAAAAATGTAAACATGTGTGCTAAAGGAGTGATATCCCTTGATAAAAAAAGGACAGCGGACGCGAAAAGATCCCAAGAAACAAACAATACAATTTATATTCTATCATGAACAGGTACTTAAACGGGCTGTCCGGGAAGCGCGAGAAGAATCACTCAGTACAGCGGGGCATACAGATGGTTCAGGTAGTCAGGCTTTTGTTTCTGATCCTACTGCAGTGCAAGGTATTAAATTAGCGACGGAATTAAAATCTGTAACACTTCGGAATGGAATTGTGATTGATAATCCCGGAAAGTGGATTAAAGTAATTGACGCTACGTATGATGGCTTGGATGATGTTAGTCGCAAAGCCGTAAAAATGAGGTATGAAGGCAGCCATTGGCGACGAATATGTAATAAGCTGAATATGGGACGGACAATGTATTACAAAATTCTAGAAAAGGCGGATAACCATGCGATCGAGATTGCAATTGATTTGGGACTGATTCATGTGGTGTGAGTTGTTGTGCTACAATATCAATAAACTCTTATTGGTAGGATAAGGTTAATTCGTATGATTATGGATATAAAATATTGAAAAATACAAAATGACTACCTTAAAATCAATTTTTGGTAGTCGCTTTGTTGTTTATTATTAAGTGTAAATTAAGCAGTTGACCAATATTCTTTTGAGAAATAACTTATATATAAACAATTATCGAATAATAATTAAAATGGTATAGGGAATTTTGTATGAATAAAAAAATAATATATAAGCGAATTGATGCAGCAGTATGATACGCGCTGTTAAAATTTATTTACACAAAAATCTTGATACACCCGTTTTACTTATATAAATGGAAATAATTTTATAGCTTAATCTAAAATGTAATAACATTTGCACTAGTACCTGATCGAGCCGTCAAAAAGATACTGCGAGACCGTGGCCCATATGATATAATAAAAACATACAGAAATTGTTACGGAAGGGTTGTTTGAGCATGACAAAAAATACTATAGATTGGGATTTGAAAACTTTCAAAAATCTCATTGATAATCTCCATGACGAAATCATGATTTTTGATAACAACTACAAATTAGTTTATCTCAACAAAGCTAGTCTCCGTCACTACGGACTGCCGCCGGAACATTTTATCGGCCAGGATTTTTTCCGTGTTAGATAACACTTTTTGGGGTAATTCCACACTGCCTATAGTGTACAGAGAGAAAAAAACTATAACCCGCCGACAGATCACGAATCTTGGCGCCGACATTATTACTATTTCTGTTCCCATCATGGATAAAGATAAAAATATCCAATATGTAGTCATGAACGTCAATGACTTGTATACTATCAACGAGTTAAATGATAGCGAAAGAAATCCATTGATGTTACTTATCCTAAAACTTCAAAGGGTGACTATATTTACAGTAGTAAAGTCATGGAAAAAATCATGTCCCTGGTCGGACAATTGGCGGCTTACGATATGCCCTGCCTGATCATGGGTGAAAACCGGTACTGGTAAGAGCTTGTTAGCCAAATATATGCATGACATCAGTCTCCGCAAGGATAAACCGTTTGTCAGCCTAAATTGTGCCTGTATCAATCCGAACCTCATAGAGTCGGAGCTGTTCGGTTACAAGTCTGGTTCTTTTACTGGAGCTGACAAACAAGGAAAAAAGGGTCTGTTGGAAATCGCCGATGGTGGTACCCTGTTCATGGATGAAGTATCGGAGATTCCCATGGAATTGCAAAGCAAGTTCCTACAAGTCCTGCAGGATCAGGAATTTATCCCCGTGGGTGGACATAAGCCGGTCACCGTCAATGTCAAAATTATTGCTGCTACCAATTGCAATCTTCAAAAACTAGTTGCGACAAAGAATTTCCGTCAGGATCTTTATTACCGCCTGAATGCTTTTGAAATCGTCCTGCCACCACTCCGGGAAAGACCCGATGACATTAAGGCGTTGTCCTATTTTTTCCTGAATAAATACAATAAGAATTTTAAAACGCAATCAACTTATTACGGAGGAAACACTCAGCGTGCTGATGAATTATTCTTGGCCGGGTAATATCCGTGAGCTGGATCATATCATCCAAAAAATGGTAGTCCTGTCTACAGATAGCCATGAGTTACTACCCCAAGACTTGCCAAAGAATCTTTTTAAATTTTTTTCTACGGAGCAAATAGTTAAAGAAGATACATCGCTTGACGATTTACTAGCCGATTACGAAAGCCGAATCATCCATGATGCTTACAACAAATACAAAACCAGTACTCATGTAGCCAAGGCCCTGAAAATCAGTCAACCAAAGGCTTACCGTCTGATCAAGAAATATATCAAGGATACTGAATAACAAAAAAGAAGCCTATTTGTACAGATAAGGCTTCTTTTTTCATGCGTTCATGACATGTTTCGTTTTTATTCCACAGGTTTGATGTCTTCGCTCTTTGCAGCTACTTTCTTTGTATCCAAAATTTCACCATAGTCTTCGTGAAGCCATTTCATAAAGGACAGTACCATCATTACCATAACTGCAATCAACGGTAATGCCAAGATAATTGAGGACAGCTGTACGGACTGTAATCCACCGGTAGTGAGCAAGCCAGCGGCGTAAACGCCGAGCAAGATAGCCCAAAGAGTGCTGACTTTGTTATTCGGTTCTTCACTACTACCGATATCTTTGGATACCTGAGAAGATAGTGTATACGCAGAGGAACTGATCGTGCCACTCAGAAAAACCAAGCACATGACAGCAAATACCGGAATGATGAACGTTTCTGCCATTGGCAAGGTGCCTAGGATAGCAACGATAGTGCCATCTGGTGTCATGGTTTTAACAATCTGGGAGATGTTCAAGACATCCGTAATCTGGAGATTGATGGAATAACCACCCCAGACAGCGAAGAATACCCAGCAACCAAGGCTACCGAAAAAGAGTTCACCGAAAACTAATTCCCTGATTGTACGTCCCTTGGAAATCTGGGCTACGAAGAGTCCCATCATCGGTGAGTAAGCAATCCACCAAGCCCAATAAAAAACGGTCCAGCTTTCGGTAAATCCCGTATGAGCAATGGGATCGGTAAAAAGACTCATGCGAATAAAGTTCGTGGCCATGAGGCCGATGCTGTTGACCCAGGTGTTGAGAATAAAGATAGTCGGCCCGACGATGAAGACAAAGGCTAATAGAAAATAAGCCAAATATGTCTTAATGTCGTAAAGCTTGGAAATACCTTTCTTCAGTCCAAAGAAGACCGTGACACAAACGAGAGCCACAAAAGCAACAAGGACTACTAGCTGCAGATACAGGCTCTGTTCCAAGCCCATGAAATGGGCGACCAAAGCAGATACGAGTGGTACAGCCAGACCTAACGATGTTCCAACACCACCAATCATGCCGAAAATAACTAGGATGTCAATGATTTTACCAATAATACCGTCAGCTTTGGAACCAAGTACTCCCTTGCAGGCCGTGCTGAAACGCAACGTCCGCAACTTCTTGACATGGAGTGCATAAGCAATGGGAAAGGCCGGTAAGGCATAAATAGCCCACGGGGTAATGCCCCAATGGAACTGACCAAGCATACCGGCCCATTCGGCGGCCTCCGTGCTGTTCGGCAAGATTCCGAGGGGTGGTGCACTTATATAATAGGCAGGTTCAATAAAGGCCCAGCGAGCGATAGCAATACCGATGCCGGCGCAGAACATCATGATGCCCCATTTATACGTAGAGAATTCCGGTTTGTCATCAGGTCCTCCAAATTTGACATTACCCCATTTGCTCAGACCGAGCCAGAGCAGAAAGGTGACACAGAAAAAACCATAAAGCAGGAAGATAAACTTAAAGTTTCCCGTAACACCTTTAAAAAGTGCATTGACGATGTCCGCACCTTCTTCTTTAAAGAGTACGAGTGGCAGGGAGATCAGCAACGTAACAAGAATTGCCGGAAGCATTAATGCATAGTCTATATTACCCTTTGTGTTTTTCATTAATTTCATCTCCTTATACAATATTTTTACTGTGGAAATCGACTAACTCCGCATCAGTATAGCCTAATTCTCGCAATACTTCATCCGTATGTTCACCTAACAGCGGTGAAGGAATATTTGTTACCGGTGGATTTTTGGAAAGCTTGATAGGATTGCCAACCAGTTTGATCGGTCCGAGCCCCGGATCTTTCAAGCTGATGACCATATCACGAGCTTTTAGTTGGGAGTCTTCAAAGGATTCGGCAATATTGATGACACCTGCTGCGGCAATGCCTGCCGGAGTCAGTAGGTCCACAATTTCACGACGTGTTTTGTTTTCAATGGCCGTTTCAATGATTTTCTTCAGCTCTGCTGCATTAGCCAGGCGCCGATCATTCGTAACAAACCGGTTATCATTGGCGATGGTAAGATTCAAAGCTTCGCAGAAGGGTATCCACATGACTTCCTTCTTTACAGAAATGGCGATGTAACCATCAGCACATTTATAGATATCGCCCGGTGCGTAGTAAGGGTTCACATTACCGATACGGGAAATCTTTTTTGCGAAATTAGCATATTCCAGAACCGGATATTCTGCCATAGAAACAAGCGAGCCCAGCATAGAAACGTCGACACGCTGGCCCTTGCCGGTCTTGAGTTTGTTATAATACGCCAATAGAACACCGACCAACAACATTAAACCACTGTAGCTATCGCCGATAGCTGGTCCGATTTTTGTCGGTGTCTTGTCGGGGAAGCCGGTCATGTCCATAATGCCGGCCATGGCCTGAATAACATTGTCATAAGCTGCAAATTTAGCATATTTACCAAAGCGGCCAAAGCCGTTGATAGCTGCAAAGATGACTTCAGGATTAACTTGTTTGAGTTCATCATAGCCGAGACCGTATTTTTCTAAGGTACCGCTCTTAAAATTAGAAATGACAATGTCTGCATTTCTGACCAAGTCAAATACGATATTCTTGCCTTCTTTTGAAGTAAGATTCAATGTCAAGCTTCGTTTCCCTCTGTTAAAGGAAGAATAGTAAGCACTATAGCAATTTTTGAATGGTCCCCAAAGACGAGCCTGATCGCCTGTATCGGGTCGTTCTATTTTAATAACTTCAGCACCGAAGTCTCCTAATTCGAGTGAACAGTATGGACCTGCATAGGCATGTGTAAAGTCGATGACTTTTACTCCTTCTAATAATTTCATAGGTATCCTCCTAACAATGTTGATTTTCAACAAATTCTTTAATGGCATCTGCTGTATAGCCGAGGCCGTCCAATACTTCTTCTGTGTTTGCCCCAAGTTCCGGGCCATCACAGGAAATTTCTGCTGTGCTTCTACTTAATTCAAAAGGCAGGTTGGGTACACACATCTGTCCGAACTGTTTGCTTTCTAATTCACACATGAAATGATTAGCTTTCGTATTTGGGTGAGACATGATTTCACTGATATCAAAAACGGCGCTGCATGGAATGCCTTCGACGCGGCATTTTTCTTCGATTTCACTTTTCGTGTAAACCATGGTTTCCTTTTCTACAAGGGGGCGCAACTTGTTGAGATAATCATCGACACGACCTTCGTTGGTCTGGAAACGCGAATCTTCTTTCAAATGTTTCAGTTCTAAGGCGTCACAAAATTTGAACCATTGGGCATCGGTGGCAATGCCGATAGCGATGAAACCGTCTTTTGTCTTGAACGTGTCATAAGGAGCACAGGACGGGTCAAAATTACCCTTACGCGTATGGATTTCTCCGACTGTCGAATAAGCTGCCGGTGCTGCTTCAATACAGTTGAACAGTGAATCGACGAGAGAAACATCTAACTTTTGTCCGCCGCCATGGCGTTCCCTGTTGATTAAAGCCAGCATAATTCCGGCAGCTAGATTGCCGGAAGCATAGTGTTCTCCAACAGAAGGTTCCGATTTGATGGGTTCCTGTCCAATGACACCGGTCATGTCCATGGCTACGCTCTTGGCCTGGGCTACAAGACTAGAACCCGGGCGGTTCTTGTCGGGGGCCGTTGTCACCAAACGTAGAATATTGCACGTAAATTAAATCTGGATTGATATCCTGCAAAATTTCATAACTCAGTCCGATAGTTTCCATGTAACCGGGTTGGAAGCTTTCTACAAAAACATCAATTTTTTTGACCAATTCCAGAATAATTGCATTTCCTACTCCGGAAGCAATATCCAACGCTACAGACTTCTTACCGCCATTTAGATAATTGAAATATAGACTCCGTCCGTCTTTCAGTGGTTCCCATTTCCGTGTCATATCACCGGCACCGGGTTTTTCCACCTTTATGACTTCAGCACCAAAGGCAGCTAAGTATTTTGTTGCCAAAGCAGGGGCGAGACCTGTTGATAAATCAAGTATTTTAATACCGTCTAAAAGTTTCATTCCATAACCTCCTCGATAATGATAGGTAATCAAAACATCATTGTTATATTTTTCACAAAGTTTTTTATAAGAAATGTATTTGCCTGCACAGTTTATAGACAAATACATTTCTTACTTTGGAGGATTATTTCAACAAGGCACCGGCAATAACCATTTGCTGTACCTGTGTGGTACCTTCATAAATCTGAGTGATTTTCGCGTCACGCATATAGCGTTCTACCGGGTATTCACGGGTAAAGCCATAACCACCAAAAATTTGTACTGCATCTGTCGTAACTTGCATCGCTACATCTGAAGCAACCTTTTTGGCAATAGCTGCTGACATGGTATAGTTGGCACCAGTCGACATATCATACGCTGCCTTGTAGACTAGCCAACGGGCTGCTTCTACTTTAGCCTTCATATCTGCCAGCATAAAACTGATAGCTTGGAATTTAGCAATGGGTTTGCCGAACTGGATACGTTCCTTCGAGTATTTGATAGCATGATCCAAAGCGCCTTCGGCAATACCAAGTGCCTGAGAAGCGACCCCAACACGACCACCGTCGAGGGTCATCATAGCAATTTTGAAACCTTCGCCTTCCTTTCCGAGTAGGTTTTCTGCGGGAATCTGCATGTCCTGAAAAATAAGTTCACGTTGTACGGAACCATGAATACCCATCTTTACTTCTTGTTTACCGTAAGTAAAACCAGGTGTTCCTTTTTCTACAATAAAAGCACTTAAACCCTTGGAACCCTTGGATTTATCTGTTACAGCAAAAACCACGGTGATTTCTGCTTCGCCACCATTGGTGTTAAAAATTTTGGATCCGTTAAGGATGTAATGATCACCATCCTTAATCGCGGTTGTACTACCGTTGAGAGCATCCGTGCCAGCATTCGGTTCAGTAAGGCCAAAAGCACCTAATTTGGTACCGCTTGCCAATGGTACTAAATATTTTTTTCGTTGTTCTTCCGTGCCAAATTTGTAAATTGGCCAAGAGCATAATGTCGTATGTACTTCTAAGCTGAGGCCGATGGAAGCATCGACCTTGCAGAGTTCTTCGCAAGCCATTGCCATGCTCAGATAATCAGCACCGACACCGCCATATTCTTCAGGAAAGGGTATTCCCAACATTCCCAATTCTCCTAATTCGTTTACCAAGGAGCGGTCAAAAACTTCTTGTTCATCCCGTTCATGTACTGTCGGCAACAGCCGTTTTTCGGCAAAGTCCTTCGCCAATTTCACAATATCTTGATTCATTTCGTCATAAACAAATTCCATAATATACCTCCTAATGATGTAATGGTGATTAAATTATTTCATGCGATAATATATATGCAATATTTATGCCAAATATTTTTATAGAAAAAATGCCTGTAATAAGGCATTTTTGTTTGTGTGCTATTCGTTTAAGAATAATCTATTCACTTTTGAATATATTCAAAAGTGAATAAGATACATGATAAATATGATTTTTAGTAATTATAAAATATATTTGAGATAAATAGTTTATTTTTATTCGCGGAATAAGAAGCTCCAAAAACTGTTATACTATATACAGTAGAATTATGTAAAACACTACTACAAGTAATGAGTTTGCATGGGTCTATGATTCAATGCCTCCTTTCTGGATAGCCGTCACTTGATACAGTGACGGCTTTTTAATTGGCGGTATAAATCTGGTAACTTTTATGGTATAATGTGGCAAAAAGGATGTGCGGACATGTCAGAAATCTTATTGCCAGACCAATTTTGCATTACTGTTGAATATGATCAAAACGCTTCTAATCCAGAAAAAATATTCCAAAGTATTGCAAAAACGATTGAAGGGTTTCAAGCAATAGATTCTCAACTTGTTACGTGTATTTCCAGTAATATTGAGCCGTTAATTTTGTTGGAAGATATTGAACATGGATCATTAAAAACATATTTAAAATCATTCATCAAAAGTCTTCCAGATGACGGCTTGAAAGAGTGTAATTTAAAACGAATTATTGGAGAATATTTAGTTCGTGGAAAATATATCATTTTGGCTGCACTAGAAGGAAAAGATGAAATTGAAAAAAACGAAGTTATTACATTAGAACAACGGCTTTATCAGGAAGCTAAGAATACTGGCGTTAGCCAACTAGATTGCTATTCACGCCCTAACAGAAAAATGCTATTAGAAGGGATTGGAACTTTAAGTACGGGAATATCTCTATTAAGGGATTCTGATCACATGTATCTGGAAACAAATAAAGAGAAAATAGTAGTAAATAAATTTAATATGTTTCCTGAACAGATTGAAGAATTATGTGTAGGCCAAAAAGTGGAAAATGAAAATGAGTTAATATTAAAACTAAAAGAAGTTGATTTTTAGGAGAATCCCAGTGGACATTTAGGCATGGGGCTCAGACAATTAAAGCAAAAATAATGGATGAAGAATGGTTGAAGAAATATCATAATAGAGAAGTTGTACTTGTACCCGGAGATTCGCTTAGAGTTAAGATAAAAACGCAAACTTATTATGATGAAAATGGGTTTTTCATTAAAAGTAATAGCCAAATAATGAAAGTAATTGAAGTTGTAAAAATAGATGATTTTATGCCTAATGAATTAATCAACGAAAAAATGTAAAATTAATTTAATAAGTAAAGCACTCACAACTATGTGGGTGCTTTTTTAGTACATAAAAGTAGGTGATAGTATGGCAAAAGTAGGACGTAAAGGGAAATATGAAAAATGGTTGACGAATGAAGGACTATTACGTATCCAAGGCTGGGCACGTGACGGATTGACGGATGAGCAGATAGCGGAAAACATGGGAATAGGACGAACCGCATTGTATGAATGGAGACGGAAATTTCCGACCATTGCGAACGCCCTAAAAGATGCTCAGGATGTAGTCGACCGGCAAGTAGAAAATGCATTACATAAAGCTGCCTGTGGTTGGGAATATGACGAAACAACGAAAGAGCCGGGTAAAGACGGCAAATTAGTGGTAACAAAAGTTGTACATAAAGTTGTGCAGCCTAATCCAACGGCACAGATATTCTGGCTTAAGAATCGTAAGCGGGATACATGGCGTGATAAGCAGGAAAATGAGATTATCGGTAAAGATGGCGGCCCCATCAATGTATGCAATATGAGTGATGAGAATGCTGATAAGCGTATTGCGGAATTAGAATCAAAGCAAAAGCATTGATAGTTTGATGATTATTGTATATTTACACATTAATATACCTAGTATAACGGGATTGATAACATAAAGTTGTCAGTTCCGTTTTGTGTTTATGCAAAATAATTACAAAGGAGACTGAATTATGAATAAAAAAAGCGAAATTGAAACAATAATATTTAATACAATGGACGAATTAAAATATATATCTATTGGGAAAATGGATTTAGCTGCGCTTGTAGTTGTCGTAGCATATAGGGCTTATGATAAGGGAAAAGCAGAAGGACTTCATCAAACAAAGATACCGCAAAATTAAAACTTTCTTATTTTAACCATTTTTATTTATATTTCATATAGATAAAATATGGGGGAAAGTATTATATACCTCGTTTGGCATGCTATAACTTAAAAATTTGATCAAGAGAGATAACCGGGGGAACTGATTGACATTGTTTCATTATAACAGCAGGAGGCAATAGGGCATGGATCATAGTAAAAATGTAGCGGTAATAAATACTATCTGCAGCACTATCAGGAGAAGATGACGTATATAGAAAACGTGAAGGCGGATATTGCTGATTATGAAGCGATACTGTCACTAAATGCGGCACCAAAAATTCCATCTTTATCTTTTGCGCCCGGAGGCAGTGGTAGTAATCTAAGTCAGCAAGAACAGGAATATTTGAAGAAAGAGAAAATTCCAAAAAAGATTGCTGCACTTCGGACAGAACTTGCGGAGAAAGAACCTGCCATGAATCGCTTGAACAGATCATTGGAGGCATTAAATAAAACGGATCATGCGATTGTTTGCAATAAATATATAAAAGAAATGTCATGGAAAATGACGGCATCCTGTGTGAATTGCTCGGAAGGGTATTGTCGCAAACGCAGTGAAAAGATATTGGAGATATTGGCAGGTATGGTATTTGGGACAGAGAGTATTTCGGCGTAAACGAGCTTGGAGATTTTGTAACATACCTAATAAAAAAGCGGCACTCAAATTTTAAATGAGTACCGTTAAAATATTATCCTGTAATTGTAATTTTATTTTCTTTTATTAATCCCAATAATCGGCTCGAAGGGCCAGATGGAGTAGTTCGCCCTGATTCCCAAGCTTCAATTGTTTTTTTAGAAACTCCTAAATATTTAGCTAAAAGGGCTTGTGTTAATCCTGCCTGATGACGAATATTTTTTACTTCTATTGCAGTATAATTTTGCACAGGATCTATTTGGATTGTTCTTACATGGCGTTTTAATTTTTTTTGATTACTCTGTTTGTCTTCGATAACCTCATCTAAGGCCGTGGAGAGAATTTCAAATGCTTGGCTCATAGTTATACCTCCTGACCAGTTCTTTGTATTACAGGACCTGCTTTAGGATTTTCCAATAATTTATCTTACCCTATTTAATAGGGTAGAGTCAATGATTATTGTTTAAGATTATGGATAGCTTTTTCTTGTAGCAGGTTTGAACAGAAACTATGTGGCATGATAGTAGTGTAGAAAACTGAATACAGTATTAAATAGAGGTATCAATATAAAGTTGATAATTTCTATGATATAATTTAAACATTAAGGAGTAAATAATTAGAGCCAGACTGATTATTGAAACTTCCTTTTTGGAAGGGCTGGAATGGGTAAACCCTTCCACCATAAGCACTCATGTATATGGGTGCTTTTTTCATGTATAGAAACAGGTGATTCTATGATAGACTGTGACAACAAACGATGTCGATTTAATCAGTATGGTATATGTCTTAATATGAGACTGACTATTAAGCATGGCCATTGCATATCCGCTTCATATAGGCGATATCAACAGAAAAAGACACATGAAACGGATATAAACCATCGGCCTGTTGTACAGGGCAGACGAAACAGAATTTTAAAATAGGAGAAAACATAAGTTAGAGTATAACCGGATTGTCGTTATTTGCTATAGGGCTCAAGTAGGTAGTTACTATCATTAGGGAAAACAGGTAATAAATTAGGTTCCATATAATTTACAGGCACTCAGAGATGGGTGCCTTTTTTTGTTGCCAATTTTAAATTGAATGTAAGGAGTGATGAGTATGCGGACAAAGATATGTTCTTACTGCGGACAGCAGTACCCGATAGATGGTACTTGCTCATGTAATCATAACCGCCATAAGGAATATGACACATATTACCGTAATACAATAGGCAAGGTGGTATATCATTCAAAACTTTGGAAGCCTATCCATATGCAGGTAAAACAACGGGCCGCCGGTTTGGATGAATATATGAAAGTAATACAACATCATATTATGAAAGGAACGATTGCACATCATATTATCCCCGTGGAAGAGAATCCGCAGCGGGTATTTGATGTGCATAATTTAATTTACGTAAGTGCTCAAACTCACGCGGCCATCCATGCAGCTTATAATAAGTCGCAGCAGGATAAGACCAAGATGCAGAAAGTATTGCTTGCTATAGCCGGGGGAGTGCAAAAAGTTTTTAAGTTCGAATGCCAGACCGCGTATGGCCTATTCTTTTGAAAAAATGCCAGAAATTCAAAACCAAAAAATCAGGGAATAAATTAAGCAAATAAAAAACTAAATTTCAATAATTATTAAAATAACCATACATGTATACTAATGTGTCGAAATATCAAAAATTAATTAATCTTTAAAGCATAAAGAAGGTTGTTTTAGAATTAAGAAGATACATTTTTTGCTGTATTTATAAAATGTACCGATACACTGCTATTGATGAATGGGATGAAAGTAAAAGTTTTACTCTTCTTGTAAAACCTTTATTTAATTTATTTTTTGTAAACAGTTTATGTCAATATTTATATGAAGTACAATTTAAAATATGAAATACTATTGAAAATCAAAAAAATGATGATATAATAAAATTAAAAATATATCTCATAAATATTTTTATTTACTAATAAAATAATTGATATTTTTTAATGTTTAAACTTTATTCCCGATTTTTCAATATTTGTAAGGAGGAGAGCAAAATTATGTCCAGTTACAGTTTATTTGATGTTGTAGGACCTGTTATGCATGGCCCTTCTAGTAATCATACTGGAGGAGCTGTCCGATTAGGATATTACTATAGACAAATTATAGGAGGACTTCCCCAAAATATTACTTTTATATTTCATCCTTTTTTAATGAAATTTTATAAAGGACATGGAACACACTTAGCATTGATGGCAGGTTGTTTAGGAATGCGCGAAGACGATTTGAGAGTTAATAATTCACAAAAATATATGGATGAAAAACATATAACTGTAAATTATGAAGCAACAGATGAAAAAGATCCAGATCGTAATTTGATGAGAATTAAAACAAGATTTGAAAATGTAGATTGGGTAATTAATGGTATTTCGATTGGTGGGGGAAATATTGTAATTAATAATATAAATGGAATGGAGACAAAAATTACGGGCAATACATATTTGTATTTTTATTTATTAAAAAAAGTACAAGATTTAGGTACTATAAGAGAAAATATTATTGTTGATGATGTGAATGAAAAAACAATTCCGGAAGGACATCTTATTTATATTTCAACAATGCATCCATTGACGAAATACCAAGTAAAATTTATTGAATTAACATTTCAGAATAATATTATTTTAAAACGATATGTAAAACCACTACATCCATTTTCTGAGAAAATAAAAAAAGATCCACTTTTTAAGAATTTTGATCAATTAGAAGAGTTATGTAAATCAAATGATATCGCTGAAGTTGCAATTGCATATGAAATGGATAGAAGTAAAACAACACGTGAACAAATCATGAGAGAAGCTCATCGAATTGTGGATACAGAAGAGATAGCTATAAATCAAGGATTGAAAGGAAATGTTCCTTTAATTGGTGGGTTTATTGGAAATAGTGATGGAAAATTGGTAGCAGAATGGAGTCAAACAAATAAGACTATTATAGGGGAAACTTTTTCAATGGCGTTGGCACGAGCTATCGCTGTTGCCGAAATTAGTGCTAGCGGAGGTATCATTGTTGCTGTACCTACATGTGGATCTGCAGGGACGCTTCCAGGTATTTTATTTTCTGTGGCACAAAGATTTAACAAAGATAAAGAAACACTAGCCAAAGCATTTCTTATAGCAGCGGCGTTAGGAACTATAGTTGGGAATAAGTCAACTTTTTCTGGCAGTATAGGGGGATGTCAGGTTGAAGTTGGTGTGGGTGCGGCTATTGGTGCAGGTGCAGCAGTATGGTTGGCAGGAGGTGATTTTCAAAAAATTAAGAATGCATTTGCTATTACATTGAAAAATGTACTTGGATTAACTTGTGATCAACCTGTCAGTCCAGTTGAAGTTCCCTGTGTTAAAAGGAATGCTATGGGAGTTTCAGTTGGTTTTATGGGAGCGGAGTTAGCCTTGGCTGGTATTAAAAGTGCTATTCCGCCAGATCAAGTTATAGATGCATTAGTTGATACAGCAAAAAGAATTCCCAACGAATTAAAATGTAGTGCTATAGGGGGGCTTGCTTCTGTTTCGAATGCAAAAGATATGCAGAAACAGTGGAACGAAAAAATAGAGGCGAAAAACAAAAATAATAAATAAAAGGGGAGAGGTTCTATGGAAGGCAATTTTGGAAATATCATGATTATTGTTTTAAGTACAATAGCAGTACTTAGCATTGCAGTAGGTATGTCATTATATTTGGGACGTAAAGCAACCGATAGTGATTGGGCGGTTGCGGGACGTAATTTGCCTTTGTATGTTGTTGTGGGGACACAATTTGCTACTGCACAAGGTGGCGGTTTTTTAACGGCACATGTTGGTAATGGATATGCTGGCGGATGGTCTGCATTGACATATGGGGTATTTGTTGCTATTGGTATATGGATTATTTGTTTTATTGCAAAGTGGTTGAGAAGTCAGGATTTTGCTACTATACCAGATATTATGACAAAACTTTATGGTGATAATAAGATTTTGACAATTATTTCTTCTTTTTTGACAATGGTAGTTCCTTTTGGTTGGATTGTTGGTAATTTGATTGCATTTGGTAAATTATATTCTGGATTAACAGGAATATCTGTTCCCGTATTAATCATTGTTTTTTCTATAATTAGTCTTCTATTAGTATTACCAGCAGGATTGAAGTCTGTTGCATGGACAGATTTTTTCTTTGGTTGTCTTATACTATGTATTTGTGGAATAACATTGTATTTTCTTTTTGATATGGGTGGCGGGTATTCTGCAGTTATGGCCAAAGTTCCAGAAAATATTAAATCATTTCCAGAAGGGATGGCAAGCTTAGGTTGGGGAACAGTTATTTTGTGGTGTATGGCGATTATTCCAGGTAGTTTGACAAATCAGATGTATTTTCAACGAATATTTGCTGTTAAAGATATTAGTTATGTGAAAATGAGCTTATTTTTAAGCGGTGTGACAATTATTATTTCGGAAGTATGGGCATCGTTATTTGGAATGGGAATCAGAGCTATGAATCCTGGGTTAGAAAGAGAAATGGCAACTGGTTGGTTCCTTACACAAATTCCAGTATGGTTTTTAGCATTATATGCAGGGCTTATTGTAGCAGCTATTATGTCAACAGTAGAAAGTGGAATTCAATCTGTTGCGTTAAATGCGGTAAATGATATTTATAAAAAAGTTATTAATCCAAATGCAACATCCAAAGAAATGCATATCAAATCTAAAATTATTTCTGTTGCTGTATGTATTTTTGCGGTGGTTATCGCATTGGTATATCCAAAAGTTTTAGATGTTATTGTGGCTACTTATGCTTTTTCAGCAGCAGGATTGCTGTTCCCTATTTTTGCAGGCATTTTATTACGGAATAAACACATTATTACGGCAAATGCGGTTATTATTAGTATGCTTGTTGGGTTTAGCGTATGTTTTGTGACTATGTTAATGAAAACGACAATTCCATATGCAATCTATGGGTTGCTAGGTTCTGGAATCGCTCTTTTTATTGCAACAATTTTTACAAAGAAATCATCAATACAACAAATTGCAGACAAGTAACTTAATAGGAGATATTTTATGGAAGATAGTGTTCAATTAGGAAAAACAATTTCTCAATTCAGACGAATGGAGAAATTTACGATTACTCAATTAGCTGAAAAAATAGGTATTAGCTCTTCAATGTTAAGTCAAATCGAAAGAGGAATATCTAATCCGTCAATTAATACTTTACGTATGTTGGCAGAAACGTTACAAATTCCTTTGTACAGATTTTTACTTCATCTGAAAATACTTTAAATTTGATTGTTCGATCTGATATGCGTAAAAAAATAATATTTCCAGAATCACCTGATTTAGTGTATGAAATAATTTCTCCAAATCTAAATGATGCGATAGGAATGTTAATGCTAAAACTCAATCCATATGCAAAATCAGCAACGCAAATTACTAACATACCGGAGAAGAAATTGCATATATATTAGAAGGGGCTGTACAATTAACGCTAGAAAAAAAAGTTATAAAATTAACGATGGGTGATAGTGTAAAAATTCCACCCCAAATGACTCATAAATGGGAAAATTTAACTAATAAGGAAGTAGAAATAATTTTTGCTATCATGCCACCACGTATATGAAAAAACTTAATAATTATATTATAAGGAGGAAAAGGAAATGGAAGAAATGTTATTAAAATATTACAGAAAGAAGTTGCTCCTGCATTAGGATGCACAGGACCAACTTCTGTTTCCTTTGCGACAGCAAAAGCACATGAAGTTATAGGTGGTGCCGTCAAGGAAATAAAGGTGATTATGGACCGAGACACATATAAGAATTCTATTTCTGTAGGCATTCCGGGGACGAAATATAAAGGATTGGACGTAGCAGCAGCTTTGGGTGCTATTGGGGGAGATGCCCAGAAAGAACTTGAAGTTCTTAGCGGCATAACGGAAGAGGACGAAATAAACTCGATTCAGATGATAAACAATGGCAAAGTACAAGTTGATATTGCATGGGAAAGAAATGGAATGGGACTTTTTATTGATGCTGTTGTAATTACTGATCAAGGATATGGCCGTGCGATTATTTATGGTACGCATACAAATGTTGTATATTTAGAAGCTAATACAAAAGTTATTTTTGGATCTATTGATGATGCGAAAGATTCCGTATATACATTAGATGACCCGATTAATAATTATTCTATTGATGATTTTATTGAATTTGTTAAAATCGTTGATGTTGATAAATTAGATATTATAAAAAAAGCTATTGAATTAAATTTTTCATTAGCAAACAGGGGATTAAAAAAGGCTCTGGCTCTGGATTTGGAATAGGGTGGAGTAAACTAGATCAGGGTAATGTTGTCTACAAAGCAAGAGCTAGTGTGGCAGCTGCCGGTGATGCGAGAATGAGTGGTGAAAATTTACCTGCAATGAGTTGTGCAAGTAGCGGTAATGTAGGCATTACAGCATCTGTGCCCATAAAAGTGTTTGGTGATTTTTATCATTGTACAGAGCAAGATATTATTAAAGCGGTGGCGCTAAGTTACTTAGTAACAATATATGCAAAATGTCATATTGGACGTTTATCGCCTGTATGTGCATGTTCTATTGCAGCTTCACTTGGAGTAGCTGCAGGATGTGGCTTTTTAAATAAACTTTCTAATCAACAAATTGGACATGTAATTAGTAATGTGATAGGTGCTATTGGAGGAACTTTCTGTGATGGGGCTAAGAATGGTTGTGCCATTAAACTTTCTACTAGTATTGGGGTTGCTATTGAAAATGTTTTCTTAGTTGAAAATGGTGCTTATATTAACGCTGATGAAGGTTTAGTTGGAAATAGTGCAGATGAAAGTTTGCAACTACTTGGCAAAATTGCACGTGAAGGTATGTTGCAAGCTGATATAAAAATGTGTGAAGAAATTATTAAACGTAATAAATCCAGAAATAAATAAGTGTTTTAAAATAACAATTTAAAAACTAACGATTAAACGTGAGATTCATATCGCTAGTTTTTAAATTGTTTATAAATTAAATTTTTAACTTAATATATAAATTAGATTAGCTATTTTTTTATTTAATTATGGTAAAACTTTATAGTTAAATTAGAATAATTTTTATAGCGTGTGTATTGTTGTAAAAATAAAAAAGTTTTGTGATGTGTTTGTATAAATATTTTAGTTTTTAGCAAGAATGCAAAAAGATTATCTACGATGACATTCCGTTATCGTAGGAGGTGAAATTTTTGGCAATTGATACTATGGAAGCAATAGTGATCTTTGTGATCGCCTATGTGCTTATTATTTCGGAAAAAGTTCATCGTACTATCGTTGGCATATGTGGTGCGGTACTCATGGTTCTTTGTGGGATTATATCGCAGGAGGCAGCGGTAGCACATATCGATTTCAATACATTAGGACTTTTGATGGGGATGATGATTATTGTCAATATTACCAGTGAAACGGGGTTGTTTAGTTTTTTGGCTATTTGGTCGGCAAAAAAAGTTCGGGCAAACCCCATTGCATTATTAGTGGCCTTGTCCTTTTTGACGATGGTTTGTTCTGCGTTTCTTGATAATGTAACGACGGTTCTATTGACGGTACCTATCACGTTTAGTATTACATCACAGCTGAAAATCGATGTAAAACCTTTTTTAATTTCACAGATTCTGGCAGCTAATATTGGTGGTACGGCAACTCTTATTGGAGATCCGCCTAATATTATGATCGGCAGTGCTGTCGGATTAAATTTTATGTCTTTTATTACCAATTTGTCGGCTGTTTGTGTAGGTATATTTGCTGTGACGGAAATCGTACTTATTTTTATATACCGAAAACAGTTTCATACAACCGCAATACTACAGGAACAGGTTATGCGGCTTGATGCAAAAAAACAAATTCACAAGCCGGGACTGCTGCGAAAATGTTTGCTTGTTCTATGTATAACAATTGGGTTATTTGTATTTCACAGTACGCTCCATTTGGAAACAGCGACAGCGGCACTTACCGGTGCAGGGCTGTTGTTGTTAATCAGCTGCCGCCGTGACGAAGGTACGATTACCAAGGTGTTAGGAAAAATAGAATGGACGGCTATATTCTTTTTTGCTGGATTGTTTGTTCTGGTAGGAGCGCTTGTTGATACGGGAGTTATTGCCATGATGGCTGCGGAGGCTGTGAAAATTACGCAGGGAAATTTAACAGCAACCGCCATGCTGATTCTTTGGATGAGTGCTTTTGCATCTGCTTTTATTGATAATATTCCCTTTGTAGCAACGATGATTCCTCTTATCAAAGATATGGGAATCATGGGTATGACTCATCTCGATCCTCTTTGGTGGTCATTGTCCTTAGGAGCTTGCTTGGGAGGCAATGGTACATTGATCGGAGCGAGTGCCAATGTTGTGGTCGCTTCAATGGCTGCACAGCGGGGCAGACAAATTTCTTTTATTGGTTTTATGAAGATTGCGTTTCCATTAATGGTACTTTCTGTTTTTATCAGCAGTATTTATATATACTTTCGATATTTGTAAAAAAGTAAATTTTTTATATGAGTGAATTTATTATGTATTTAATAAAAAGTCGTTATCTTTAGGACGTTGTTTTGATTCAGCAAAAGGAAGATGACTAAATATGGATGTCAATGAACTTACGCAGAATTTTACGAAAAGGCCGGTGTGGGTACAAATCGATTTAGATGCAGCTGCACACAATATGCAAAATATCCGTAATTTTATTGGCCCGAAAAAAAAGATTGCAGCTGTCGTTAAGGCAAATTCATATGGACATGGTTCAGTAGAAATGGCTAAAACTTTTTTGGCTAATGGAGCTGACTGTTTAGCTGTAGCTTGTTTGGATGAAGCGGTAGAGCTACGTCAAGCAGGTATTACTGCAAAAACAATTATATTAGGGCATACGGACGGTAGACGTGCGGAAGAACTAATTAATTATGGTGTTGATGCCGCCGTTTTTCATTATGATGATGCGAAGAAATTTTCAGATGAAGCAGTGAAGTTAAATCGTTTAGTTAACTTACATATTGCTATAGATACCGGCATGGGGCGGATTGGGTATCGTCCATGTCTAAAAAGTATTGAAGAAATTAAGAAAATTCATAAACTTCCCAATATTATATTAGAAGGTATTTTTACCCATTTTTGTGTATCTGATAGGATCGAATCGAAAAATGTGGTTTTTACAAAAGAACAGTTTAAACAATTTTCTTGGTTCTGTGATACATTGAAAAAAGAAGGGGTAAACATCAATCTTCATCACTGTTGTAGCAGTGCAGCAATAATTAAATATCCGGATTTTCGATATGATATGGTACGGCCTGGTATTATCCAATATGGGTATGATCCATCTGATGAAGTATTAGGGAGAAAATTTAATGTTCAACCAACCATGTCGTTACATTGCTGCATTACGCATGTAAAAGTGATAAAAATAGGAGATACGGTATCATACGGACGTTGTTTTACAGCAAATAAACCGACGATAATTGCTACATTACCATTAGGATATGCCGATGGATACTCACGCTTGTTGTCTAATAAGGCCAATGCATTATGCCATGGAAAACGGGTACCACAAGTAGGCAATATTTGTATGGATCAGTGTATGATTGATGTTAGTAGTATCCCAGATGTCAAAGTTGGAGATGAAGTAGTTCTTTTTGGTAGTCAAGGAAATCAAACAATATCTTTAAAAGAAATTGCTAATACAATAGGAACAATTGTGCATGAAATTACATGCAATATAAATCGCCGAGTACCGCGTATTTATGTTAGAGGTGGAAAAATTGTTAAACGTGTAGAATACCTGTTTGATAAATTATAGATTTTAAAAGTTTATATGAATGGGGGCAATCTCTAATTTTATGTAAACCTTACACTTTTATTTTCGAACTTTTATAGGTAAATCAAAATAGGGTGAATAATAAAAATAATCATGTTACATAAATGGCATGATTATCATATATTTTTATAGTAAACTAGCTAGAAAACGTATTTTTTTGTAAGTTAGTTTTAGATCGGGTTGCGGAAAGCGGCACGGTATGTATTGCTGCTAAAAAACATAACCGGCAATATATCGGGTTTGAAAAGGCAGAAGTGTATTATGATATAGCAGAAAAAAATAAAAGATATTATGTAGTTATAAGCCCTGCTGGATAGTGGGGCTTATTTTTGTTTACAAAAACAGTTTATTGACAAGGTGCAACTTTAGGTATAATTTATCTTTATAAGTATTTTTCGGTTTTTAATAGAAGAATAATATACATTAATAAGAGTTGAAAATTTTTTGAAGAGGAACAATTGTGATTGATCAAGCGAAGATTTTATTTTATCTCAAGTAGATAATCTGGCATTAGATCATTCTGGGTTAGATAAGAAAAACAGAAGAAGTATTATGAGAAGTAGGGCTCTGATTAGAAATATGAAAAAGACAGGATATTTATATCGTTATTTAAAATGGTTTTATGCGTTACCTGAGGAAGGAAGAAATAAAGTTTATGATTCGTTGAGAAACTTAATTTAAAAACATATAATTAGCACAAAAACAACCCCCAAAAATACAAATTATTGTAAATACATATAAGAAGACTGCAAATGTTATTGCAGCTGTATTAGAAAGAGAAAATAGATTTTGTGAATCTTGTAAAACACCGGCAGCATTCCTGCGTCGTAAAGATAATACACCTTATTTAGAGGTACATCATATTATACCTTTAGGAGAAGGTGGGGAAGATACTGTAGAAAATGCAGTTGCACTTTGTCCAAAATGTCATCGAAAAGTCCATTTTGGGTGAAAATATTCATAAATATCTTACATATATTAGCGTATATTAATTAAAATGAAACATGATTTGTAGTTTTTCTGATGGAAATGGAGGACGTGAAATTATGATTAAGCCCAATTGGGATATATTTAAAGCGAAATTTAATGAAAATCCGCAGAGTAATTTTGAGTGGTTTTGTTATTTGTTATTTTGCCGAGAATTTAATAGGGAGCGCGGGATATTTAGATATAAAAATCAGTCAGCTATAGAAACCAACCCAATCAATGTTAATGGTAGTGTAATTGCGTGGCAAGCAAAATTTTATGAAACATCAATTTCGAATCACCAAACGGATTTAAAGGATACATTAAGGAAACTAAAACGAGATTATCCTGACGTAAACAAATTGTATATCTACTCAAATCAAGCGTGGGGACAAAATAGAGGGAAAACCAGTGACGTAAAAATTAAAATTGAGCAACTAGCGAAACAGGAAAATATTTGTTTGGAATGGAAACTAGCTAGTTTTTTTGAATCTGAATTTGTTGTTATAAAAAATGAAGTTATTGCAAAGCATTTTTTTTCGTTTGACAAGAGTATGTTTTCTATATTAGAAGAAATGCAACAACATAGTGAAAATCTATTGGAACACATAGACTCTAGTATTCATTTTAATAACAATATATTTAGTATCAACAGAGAAAAGGAATTGGGACAACTTGTTGACTATTCAAATCAAATATGTATCGTTAGTGGGGCAGGAGGTGTTGGAAAAACTGTTTTGATAAAAAATATGTATGAAAATCTCAAAGAAGAAGATGTTTGTTATATTTTTAAAGCAATTGAGTTTGAATTGAGAAATATTAATGATATATTTGATAATTATAATTTAACCGATTTTCTTAACATTCATAGAAATATTAAACATAAAATAATTGTGATAGATTCGGCTGAAAAACTATTAGATTTAAAAAACACAGATCCATTCAACGAATTTTTAACAGAGATAGTTAAAAATAACTGGAAAGTTATTTTTACAACTAGAGATGTGTATCTGAAAGATCTAAACTATCAGTTTTTTGAGATTTATCATATTACTCCATTAAATATAGGTATACGTGTATTAGAAAAAGATGAATTAATTACTATCTCTCAAAGGCAATCTTTTACATTACCTAAAGACGAAAAATTGATAGAATTGATTAAAAATCCTTTTTATCTTAATGAATATTTAAAATTTTATAAGGAAGCTGGCTTTATTGATTATACTGAATTTAAATCGACTTTATGGAATAAAACAATTAAGAAAGGTAAACCTGAAAGAGAACTGTGTTTTTTAGAAATTGCATGTCAAAGAGCAAATACCGGTCAATTTTTTATTAACGTAAGAAATGGGTTAAGTAATTATTGTGATGAATTAATGAAAGATGGAATGCTGGGATATGAAGAGGCAGGGTATTTTATAACTCATGATATTTATGAAGAATGGGCATTAGATAAAAATATAAATAAAGCATTTATTAATATGTCTAATGAACATGATTTTTTCATATCAATTGGAGACTCTTTGCCTATGAGGAGATGTTTAAGAAGCTGGATATCGGAAAAGTTATTGCTTGAAGATGTTGAAATTGTAAGATTTATCGAAAATATTATTAATAATAATGAAATTGAAAATTTTTGGAAAGATACGATATTCAGCGCGGTTTTGCTGTCAGATTATTCAGAAAAATTCTTTAACGTTTTTAAAATCAAATATTATCAAATGAATGCAGTATTTTAAAAAGATTGATTTTTATTTTACGGATTGCCTGTAAGGAAACAGATTATGATTTTTTTAAGAAATTAGGTATAAATATATCGTCCTATCAATATGTTCAATATGTTTTAACTAAACCTAAGGGAGCAGGATGGGGATATTTAATTGAGTTTATATATAATAACATTGAAAAAATTGAGGATAAAAACATTAGTTTTATTGTCCCTTTGATCTCTGATTGGAGTGATAAATTTAAGAATGGAAATACTACTAAATATGCTGGACTTATTGCTTTAAATTTTTATAAGAAGATTACTCAGAGTGGTAGTTATAGTTCGAAAAATATAATAACTATTCTTCTAAAAACTATTATAAATAGCGCTTATGGATTGCAGACAGAATTGAAAGAAATTATAACTGAAATATTAAATCATAAATGGAAAAATTACCAAGATCCATATTATGATTTAGTTAAGTTTATATTAACAGAAATTTATAGTCGGACAATTTGTGAAGTATTACCAAATGAAATTTTAGCATTAGCTGATTTATTTTGGACCTATACACCAAATAAAAATCACTTATTTTATGGCGGGATAAATGGTAATTTAAATGCTTTTGGTATAAGTAGCAATCCGGGTGATTATTTTCCAGCAAGTGCCTATCAGACACCTATTTACTTTTTACTCCAGATTAAACTAAAAGAAACTGTGGATTTCATAGTAAACTTTACAAATAAGTCTATAAAAACGTATGTTTCTTCAACTCCAGATTCAAGACTTGATAATATAAGTGAAGTGGAAGTTATAATAAATAATAAAAATCAAAAACAGTACATTAGTAACTCTTTGTGGCAAATTTATAGAGGAACCGGGTCTCCGGTAAGTCCCTATTTACTGCAATCTATTCACATGGCTTTGGAAAAGTTTTTTCTTCAAATAGCTAAAAATATGGAAGCTAAGACATTAGTAAATTGGTTAAATTATTTACTAGAATCATCTGATAGTGCCTCGATTTCAGCTGTAGTAACAAGCGTTGTTTTGGCATATCCAGAAAAAACATTTGATACGGCCAAAATATTATTTAAAACTAGAGAATTCATTATTCATGACACGATTAGATTGCGTTCAGAAGAGCATGCTAAGGTGATATATTCGATAGAACAATGTGGTATTAGTAAAAATAAAATATATGATGATGAGCGGATAAAGACCTGTGAAGATAAACATCGTAAATTATGCTTAGAATGGCTCTTTTTAGATTATCAAGTAGGTCTAGTGAAAAAGTCCGAGAAAAATGAAGTAGAAAAACGACAAAAAATTTTATGGAAAATTCTAGATGATTATTATAATAAATTACCACTAGATTCTGAACAGAGTGAATACGATAAAATTTGGAAGTTGTTTTTAGCAAGAATGGATTATAGAAAAATGAAAGTTAATACTCAAGAAACTAAACAAGGTGTTTTAGTTCAGTTTGAACCAGAAGTCGACTCAGGAACAAATGAATTTAGAAAACAAAAAGAAAAAAAAATTCAAGAAGACATGCAATATCAACCATTAAATTTATGGGCTGACTATAAATTTAATCATAATAAAATGTCAGAAAAATATAAAGAATTTGAAGATAATCCACAAAAGGCATTATATTTAACTAAAGAATTATTACAAAAACTTGATGAATTTCGTAATCTGGATTTTAATCAAGTAAAATATGTTGAGGATATGGTATTATTTAATTATTCAATACCACCACGTGTTTGTGCAGTACTAGTTGAGTATTATAGAAGTCAATTGAATGATGCAGAAATAAATTTTTGCAAGGATGTTATTTTGGATAGAGTAAAATCTTGCTTGCAGGGGAATTATTCGTATCAATTAGGTGATGGTGTTCAGGAAGCAATAACTTTGTTACCAAAACTTATGAAATTATTTGTTGACAAAAAAAATATTAAATTATATTTATTATTTATATTATTTAAAGATGAACATGTTGGAGGAATTTTTTTAAATGAAAGTTTAGTTGCTTTTCTATGATGGCAATATGTCAATTATGGGGAGAAAATTATGATGATGCATATTCATTACTATTAGGGTATATGTTATTCCAACCTAAGTATATTGATTTAATAAATAAAGTACGAAAAGAAAACTTAGAAAATGGGAATTATACACTTGATTCAGAAAAATTATTAGGTGAATTTAAAACTGTAAACAAGACAGATTTAAATAGAATGGTTAATAACGAATTATCTATTTCAGATTTAGGTGATATTCAAAACCTTGATTTATTTATATTATCAAATGCTATAAATTTAATGCCAAATAAGCTACAATCCAAAGAACATAGTTTTATTGCTTATAAGATAATATCTGCGTTTGTAAGAAAACTAGCTTACGATAATAATGATGATAAAATTGATTATATGGTATGTAATAATTTTTTGCGAAAATATGCTCATATTGTTTTGTGTTCAGAAAATAGTGAAGTGTCTAAACTGATTGAACCATTTATAGATAATTTCAATGTATCAAGATCAACCGCTAAAATGTTTCAAGAATTTATTTATGCTGAAGATCAGTTACATAGTTATGATAATTTTTGGTTGGTATGGAACCAATTTAAAGATAAAATAATTAAAGTAATTAATAATAAATCTAATATATGGTATGCAGATGAAATTATTAAAAGTTATTTATTTGCGAATGTACAATGGAAAGATACTACCAAAGAATGGCATTCATTAAAATCAACAAATATGAGATTGATAAAAGATATATCTGAGCAGATAAATCCACATTCCTCAGTTTTATATTCTATATCTAAATTATTAAATGATATTGGGAGTCCATTTGTTGCAGATGGGTTAATATATATCTCTAATATGTTATCAGATCATCCGGAATATGATATTTTTGAACTTGAGATAAACACAGATTATTATTTAGAAAATATAGTAAGAAAATATATTTATAAGGAGAGAGAACAAATCAAGAAAAATAGACAGCTAAAATCAAAAATTTTAGTTATTTTAAATTTTTTAGTAGAAAAAGGGTCTACAATTGGTTATCTTCTTAGAGAAAGCATTCTTTAATTTACAAACAACATAAAGTGTTTTTTTATTAATCGGATAATCTTTGTCCAATGGTTATCCAATAAAATTAGTCAAAAGAATAATTGTCATGTAGTCAAGGCGATTAGAGTACAATTAAGTTCGCAAAAATAAAAAAAGAGAAAGCCATCAGAACTTCGAAAAGATAAGTACCGAACACTCCTAAAATAATGAATAGGAAATTAATGGCTTACCCAAATCCTACCGTATTTTTGAAAAAATGCTATTAAAATTTATATTGAAAAAAGATCCCATGAAAGCTATGCTGGAATGGCTTTATGAACGATTGATGGAAGTCGAAGTGGATAGTAAACTTTGTGCCGAAAAATCAGAGCAAGTGTATTATGTGGTAGATGAAAATAAATGATATTAAATGAATTGCCCCCCCTGTTGATTGAGCAGGGGTTTGTTTTTATAACTATACAATGTATAATTGTTTGTAGAATAGTAAAGTTTTAAACGGTAGCTACCCAGTAGCCGACACCATTGCATCTTAAAATGCCGATAAGCGTAGTATTTATCTATGTTTTTAAAAATTACTAAATTGCAAGCCTTATAATGTCATATAGAGCGTATAGACCGTCATAGGATGACGGCGTATGTATGGGAGGATTTGCTATGGGATTTATGGAAAAATTTTTTGGTGCAGATATGACAAAAACAAGAACGGAGCAGATTTATGATGATGCATATACGTTATTTAATTCGGAGAAATTGCAAAATGAATGCCTTTCTAAAAATTTAAAGAAAAAGTCCTTGCCGGAACCGATTGTGATATGCTTCCGGGGGCCAGCGGTAATTTTGGACATTGTGCAGCAAATCCTATTCCTTGCAATGGTCCTATAGGAGAGTTGACATATTTATCTAAATTGCGTATGAAAACAACGGGAGCAAAAGTTTTTTTTCATAAGATCGATAGTATTAACGGAACGATTGATAAGTTTGAAATTATTAATGCGACGGGAAAGTTTATTGATTATCTCTACTTGGATATGTATCATCCCCGTAAATCTTTATTGTGTCCGATCCAGTATATGATGGAAGGAGAAGCGGTATTTCCCAGAGGGATTCTTACCGAATGTCCGGATTTTCCAAAAAATTTATATAAACATATTAAGAGAGAAGCGGAACATATTTTGAAAGTCAGTGTAGCCGATCCTGAAGCAAAAGCCATTGATACCGCTCGTGTGCAGGCAGCACTGCGGGAATTACGAAAGTAGTTACGTTGTGATTTATATTATTTTAGATAGAAAGACATAGGGACATATATGGAAAGTGCTGCTTTTTTGGGGGAGGAAAGGATTGCCCCTTTGTTATGGAGATTTTCGATACCGGCTATTGCAGGTATGGTAGTAACAGCCTTATACAATGTAGTGGACAGCATTTTTGTGGGACAGGGAGTTGGTGAAATTGCTTTAACGGCGGTCACTATTGCTTTCCCGGTAATGACGTTTCTCATGGCGGTGGGTATGCTTGTCGGTGTGGGTGCAGGGACGATGGTGTCCTTGCGTCTTGGAGAACAGAAACGTGATGAAGCGGAAATGATATTAGGAAATGCGCTGACACTCATTGCCATTTTATTAGTTTTTACAACAGGCGTGTTTTTATATTTTTTGGATTTTATTTTAGTTGACTTTTTAGGCGTTACACCCGATGTTTTACCCTATGCGAAAGATTTTATTTCTATTATTCTTCTGGGCAGCGTATTCATGCACATTGGATTTGGACTCAATAATATTATTCGAGCACAAGGGGATCCTCATACAGCCCTTAAGACACAGCTTATTGCAGCTGTTGTTAATATTATACTGAATTATTTGTTTGTATTTGTTATTTACTGGGGCGTAAAAGGCGCAGCTTTGGCAACTATCTTAGCACAAGCAACCGCGGCGGTATGGGTTGTATATTATTTTACATACGGACCCGGTATACTGCGATTTCGCTGGCATTGTTTGATTCTTCGTAAAGGAATTGTAAAGGATATTTTTCGTATTGGCATAGCACCCTTTTTAATGCAGGTTGTGGCGAGCGCCGTTATGATTGTTTTAAATGTGCGTATTCAACTATTTGGCGGTACTACCGGCGTTGCCGCGTATGGAGTTATCAATCGGGTACAGATGCTTCTTCTGATGCCTATTGTGGGAATTAGTCAAGGAGCACAACCTATTATCGGCTACAATTACGGAGCCCGTAAGTATAAACGAGTACTGCAAACTCTTAAAATGGCAATCACGGCAGCCGTACTTGTGGGCATCATGGGATTTTTTTTCGCTGAATTTTTTCCTCAAAACATTATTCGCGTGTTTAATAATTCGGCGCTGCTTGCTTCTATGGGTGTCCCGGGAATGCGTATTTTTCTATTCATGTCGCCTATTGTAGGATTCCAGATTATTTCAGCCAATTATTTTCAAGCGACAGGAAAACCTATCTATTCTATTATTTTTAGTATGCTGCGTCAGCTTATTGTATTTATTCCTTTGATTTATATATTGTCAAATTATTGGGGCCTTTTAGGGATATGGCTGGCAAGTCCTCTGTCGGATTTAGCATCAGCTATAGTGACAGGAATTTGTTTGCGGCAAGATGTTAAACGGGAAAAATTACGGATGATTTCTGAACAAGGTGCGTAAATATATAGGGTGTTAGAGTAGGAAAGTATAAAAACAGCAGTCTGTCATATGATTATATGACAGACTGCTGTTTTTGATTTTTGGATTTTGAACTAAGAAAATATAATAAATTATAGTATACAAAACAATCATAATGATTTTATGTTATGAAATAAAGAAGTAATTGAATTTTTATTGCATAATAAGCAAGAAGTATGTTGTTTTTTTGATTGAAATATTATATAAATTGCAATATAATTTTATTTAAAGAAATAATTATTTCATATAGTGAAAATAAAAGAAAAAGGAGTTGGAAAATTAGTAATATGATTTAGGAAAATATAAAATTGTACTAGAAATTTAGCATTACTTTAATTATAATTCGATTATTTGAGGAGTTGAAATTATGTTTAAAAAATTTAGAAATTTTATTTTATTTATGTTGTTTATTGCTAGCTTTATTAATTATATTGATAGAGCTGCATTATCGATTGTTGCACCTTATGTTTCTAAAGAATTCAATTTAACTGCAGCAGATATGGGGTTAATTTTTAGTAGTTTTTTTATTGGATATGCTTTGTTTAATTTTGTGGGAGGATATTTGTCTGATGTACTGGGACCTAAAAAAACTTTTGGCATTTCTATGTCGTTTTGGTCATTATTTGGAGGGTTAACTGCGGGTACATTTAACTTTACATCATTATATGTAGTCCGAGTATTATTTGGATTAGGAGAAGGTCCAATAGGATCATCGAATAATAAGGCAATTAACAATTGGTTTCCTGCTTCAGAAAGAGCTCGTGCAGTAGGAATATCAACTGGAGGTATGTCTTTGGGGGCAGCTTTAACTGGACCCATTATTGGTTTTTTGGCATTAAAATTTGGCTGGAGGATTCCTTTTATTATAATTATGCTTTTAGGTTTTGCATGGACAGCAATTTGGTTAAAATATGCAGCCGATTCTCCTGAAAAAAGCAAATTTGTGTCAGAGACAGAAAAAAAGAGATCATTTCTGGACAGATAACAGAGTCTACTGTATCGAATACTGTTTCATTAAAATATTTTTTAAAACAACCGACTATTTTAGCTACGGCAATGGGATTTTTTGCGAGTAATTATATTTTGTATTTTTTTCTAACATGGTTTCCTTCTTATTTAGTAATGGAACAAGGTTTAAGTGTTAAGAATATGGCGATTGTTTCTGCTATTCCTTGGTTAGTAGGATTTTTTGGCCAAGTTGGAGTGGTTTTATTTCTGATTTTGTTTACAAAAAACCGGTAGACTAATGTTTTCTAGAAAACTAGTTATTGTAGTTTGCCTGTTTGGAGCGGCATTAGGTGTATGCACGAGTACATTGGCTAACTCTGTTACTATTGCTGTTTGGCTAATGTCTTTGACTATTTTTTGTCAATATTTGACAACATCTAACTATTGGGCCATTATTCAAGATGCTGTGCAAGGGAAGAATGTAGGCGGTGTTGGTGGTTTTGTTCATTGCATTTCAAATTTGGCGGGTATCATAGGGCCTGCGGCTACTGGGTTTATTGTTGAATTTAGCGGTAATTTCAATGCAGCCTTTTTGTTAGCAGGTATATTGGCGGTAGTTGCCGGATTAGCAGTGGCTTTTGGAGTAAAGCCCATTAAAGATATTGCATAATGGAGGCTGGGTTATTATGTATCATTCAATAATTTTACGTGGAGGAAGAGTTTTAGATCCCGTTTGTGGATATGATCATATTAAGGATATTTATATTCAAGATAATCATATTGTAGATAAGTTCACTCCATCTTCCGATACATTAGAAGTTTCAGCAGAGACTTATATTGTTTTGCCAGGACTTATTGATTATCATACACATATTTTTTATGAAGGAACAGATGTTAGTATTCCTCCAGATTTAAGTTTATTACCTTATGGTGTTACTTCAGCAGTTGATGCCGGAACAACAGGGGTATCTAATTATGAAGTCTTTCACCGACATATCAT
>Ga0268359_10042_pt1 | contig 35117 bp, 30 predicted proteins | sample BioMet11_FD_194416 | JGI IMG/M metagenome (GOLD analysis project Ga0268359, IMG submission 194416) | Sewage microbial communities from Oakland, California, United States - Biofuel 11 (PacBio Assembly) | ecosystem: Engineered > Wastewater > Sewage > Unclassified | place: USA: California | collected...
AGTATTCCGGCGGCCCCGGCACCAACCACACCATCACCAACGGCGTCTATCTGGGCGGCCAGTTCCGTTTCGCCCCCTCGGCCCTGGCCACGCCGACCGCCGGCCTCTACGTTTTCGGCCTGGCCCGGGGCGGCCTGGAAAGCACCAGCCAGCAACGGACCGTCGTTATCAACAGCTACGTCCGGACCGCCAAATCCGATTGGCTCTCCCCCGTGGGCTCCCTGCTGGGCGGAGCCGGTTGGGACTACACGCCGCCGGCCCTGGGCAACCGGCTGACCTTCGGCCCCCTGGGCTGGCTGGAATACAGCGCCGCCTGGCGGCCGCCGGTGGCGGAATACGGCGGTCTGGCCGCCAACCTCAAACTCCGGGACAACTGGTCGCAGTCCCTGCGCAGCAGCCTGGGCGGGCACATCAGTCTGGACATCCCGACGAAGGCCGTCGCCACCAGCCTGCGGCTGGAAGCCTCCGCCGTCTGGAACCACGCCCTGCTCGACGAATACGGCAGCCTCCAGGCCCGGTTCGCGGATTTCGGCGGAACGTTCACCTTCCATGACACGGTCATCGACCGCGACACCGCCACCATCACCACCGGCCTGACCGCCACCCTGGCCAACAACGTGAGCCTCGGTCTGAAGCTCGGCACGGAGCTCGGCCCCAACCACGCCGACGGCTGGGGCGGCCTCAAGATCGGCTGGACGTTTTAAGAGGGCCCAATCGCGCGCCGGCGGCCTGGTGCCCGGCGCGCCGCCCCTTGACTTATCTCTTTGAATTCTTGCTTGTTTTTGGAATATCCTCAAACCGCATCCACAACCGGCCGGACTTCGGCTATACTGCCCGAATCATCGGTTGCGGACGGCCGCAGCCCACCACCTGACAGCAATGCGGGGGGCGCGCTCCCCCGCTGGAGATCACCCCATGACCATCGCCATCATCGGCGGCGGGTTGGCCGGCTGCGAATGCGCCCTGGCCCTGGCCCGCCACGGGATCGACGTCACCCTGTTCGAGATGAAGCCGGAACGCTTCTCGCCGGCCCACCACAACCCGGACCTGGCCGAACTGGTCTGCTCCAACTCCCTGCGCTCCGACGAACCCGTCACGGCCGTCGGCCTGCTCAAGGTGGAAATGGCCGAGCTCGGCAGCGCCGTCATCGAGACGGCCCGGGCCACCTGCGTGCCGGCCGGCAAGGCCCTGGCCGTGGATCGCGCCCGCTTCGCCGCCGCCCTGACCGCCCGGATCGCCGCCGAACCGCGCATCACCCTGGTGCGCCGCGAAGTCATGGGCCTGGCCGACCCGACCCTGGCCGGCCACCACGCCATCGTGATCGCCGCCGGCCCCCTGGCCTCGGACCGGCTCGCCGCCAGCCTGGCCGAAACCGTCGGCCAGGAAAGCCTCGCCTTCTACGACGCCATCGCCCCCATCGTGGAGACCGATTCCGTGGACATGGCCCGCGCCTTCTGGGCCTCGCGCTGGCAGGAGGGCGAAGGCGACTATCTGAACTGCCCCCTGGACGAGGCCGAATACAAGGCCTTCGTCGCCGCGCTCCTGGCCGGCCAGAAGGTGCCGGCCCGGGAGTTCGAGACCGAAACCCATTTCGAGGGCTGCCTGCCCATCGAGGTCATGGCCGAACGCGGCGAGCGCACCCTGGCCTTCGGCCCCATGAAGCCGGTGGGCCTCACCGACCCCACGACCGGCCGCCGGCCCTACGCCGTGGTCCAGCTGCGCCCGGAAAACGTCGAACGCTCCACCCTGAACCTCGTGGGCTTCCAAACCAAGCTGGTCTACGGCGAACAGGAACGCATCTTCCGCATGATCCCGGCCCTGCACGACGCCCGCTTCACCCGCTTCGGCAGCATCCACCGCAACACCTTCGTCAATGCCCCCAAGGTGTTAAACGAACGCCTGGAACTCGTCGCCCGGCCCGGCGTCTCCCTGGCCGGCCAGATCACCGGCGTGGAAGGCTACGTGGAATCGGCGGCCTGCGGCCTGTGGCTCGGCCTGTCCCTGGCCGCCCGCCTCGCCGGTCGCGAACTGCCCCAGCCGCCCCGCGAAACCGCCCTCGGCGCCCTGCTCGGCCACCTGCAAAGCGACGCCAAACACTTCCAGCCGTCCAACGTCAATTTCGGCCTCACCCCGCCCCTGGCCGAACGCATGCGCAAGGCCGACCGCAAACACGCCTACCCCGAACGCGCCCGAGCGGCGTTCGCCGCCTGGCGGGAAGAAAACGCATAAGATGCCTCCGGCGGCCGGGGGAATCATTCCCCCGGACCCCTGGAAGGGGGACCCGGATCGGGGATGGAAGGGAGAATCGGTCGATGGCGGGGGCATGGTCGTTTGCGCCGCGATAGGCCACGGCCCGAAGCCGTGGCCTATCGCGGCGCAAAGGTGCCGGCGGCGAAGCGCCGCAAGGGGAAAGAAGGGGAAGATTCCCCCCGTGCAGGGGGTCTGGGGGGAATGATTCCCCCCAGCCGCCGGAGGCATCTTTGTCTTATCCGCCGAAGCCCTTACCTGGTCTTGCTTACACGGCCCAGGCCGTGCTGGTCTGGCGGGGGCCGGAGCAGAAGCGCATGGCCAGTTCGTAGGCCACGTTCACGTCCTTCATGGCCTCCTCGTCGCCGCCCAGGTCGGGGTGGTGGATGCGGGCCATATGGCGGTAGGCGGATTTGATTTCATCGGCCGAGCAGGGATAATCCAGGCAGAGGATGTCGTAGGCGCATTTGAGGTTCATGCCGCATTTGCGGGCCATTTGCCGGGCCCGGTACTGGCGGTCGCTGTCCATGTGGAAGCCCTGGCTCCGCGTGGTGGTGCGGGAGGCGGTCCGTTGCGAGGAAGCGGTCTGCCGCGTCCGGGTTTCGCGTTCGGTCCCCTGGCCGGTCGTCCGGGTTCGCCAGGTATGTTCGGTCCGACTGCGCTCGCGGCTGCCGAAGCTGCCGGCCGAGCCGGTCGTCCGCGAGGACGAAGCGCCGGCGCGGAAGGACGTGCCCTTCCCGGTCCCGGCACTGTCGCCGGAGGCCTCGGTCTTGGCCTGGCCGCCGGCCGTAAGCGAAATTGGCTGCCGGCGCCGCTTCGGGTCTGGCCGCCGAACGCGGCGCGCCCCTCGAAGCCCGGCTGCCGGGCCTTGGTCCGAAAGCGTTCCGACGTCCCCTGGGCGGTGCCGGCGGAAGCGCCCTGGAAGCGCTCGCGGCCGGTCTGGGTCTGCCGGGTGTTCTGGGCCCGAAAGGGTTCGCCGGCCCCGGCGGTAGCGGACCGGGACTCCCGGGCGTGTCCCGAGGCTTCGCCCCGGGCCGCGCCGGCAAAGGCGTTGGCACCGTTGCGAACCGATTTCAAATTGTGGAGCACTTCCTGGAGATGAAGCAAAATTTCCTGCAAAATGACCCGGGTGCGATTGAGTTGCACCTCCAGGGCATGCCAATCCGTAACGCCGTGGGAAGCCTGTGCGCCGAAGCCCCCCTCGCCTTGCGTTTGCGTCTGCAGAAGTGTCTACCGTAGGTTCCGACGGAGGCCGGGCTGGCCGGCGGTCCGGGCTGGATGCCGTAACAGAGCGGGATTGCAGAAAAAACAAAAAATAGTCATCATTTTTCTCTATCTGCTTGTACTGAATCGACTTCGCCAAGGCAAGGCCAATTTCCCACGACGCCGATTGTCGGACTCTGGCCTAGTGACAGAGGGTTGCGTTTTGTTGTAAGAGCGCAGGCTATACGTCAATCACCCCGTGCATGGGCAAGGCGCATTGTCCGGCTGCGGGGGTCCCGAGGACTGCATGAAACCGACCGACGCCGAAGTCGCCAAGCCTTTTGTCGACGCCACCAAGCACGTACTGATCATGATGGCGCAGCTGGAGCCCAAACCGGGCGCGCCGTACGTCAAGAAGGACCCGAGCGCCTCCGGCGACGTCTCCGCCGTGGTGGGGACTTACCGGCGACAAAAACGGCAGCATTTCCATCAGCTTCTCGAAAAAATGCGCCATTGCCGTCGTCAAGAACATGCTCGGCGACGATATCGCCGACATTATTCAGGATGCCAAGGACGCTGTGGGCGAAATCACCAACATGATCTCGGGACAGGCCAGGGCGGGCTTAAGCCAGCTCGGCCTCAACCTGTCCGCCTCCACCCCCACTGTCATTTTCGGCGACAACCACAGCATAAGCCACGTGACCTCCGGGCCGGTGGTAGCCATTCCGTTTTCCACCGAGCACGGGGAGTTCACCCTGGAGTTCTGTTTCGAGTGATGCACACGACACCGCGCGTCTCCGGACGGACGGCCGCCCTTGTGGTGACCCCCATGCCGGAGATCTGCTGTCAGGGCAAACGCCGCCAACCGGCTCACGCCGGTGAGGCCGCTTTGGTATCGCGTCCATCGCACCGATCGACGGACTGGGGGGTGTTGTGCGCCGCAGCCGTCCTGGTGGCCTGCTGGCTTCTGGGCCAGGCCGCACCGGGACGGGCCAGCGAAAACGCCCCGGCGCCGGTCAGCATTGACGCCCAACTCTACAAACTCCCCAGCGACGACCCCTCGGGGCCGCTGCTCGCCGTGCTGGAGCTCAAGCCGGCCCCGGGTTGGCACGCCTACAGCGCCGATTCCGTGGATGCCGGCCGGCCGGCCGCCGCCGACCTCTCCGCCGGTAATGCCTCGGTTCCGGCCCTCTTCCCGCCGGGCGAGCCCCGGCCCGACGCCTTCGAACCGGACAAGACGGTGCTGGTCTACGACAAACCGACGCCGATCTACGTGCCCTTGACCGCCGACGAGAGCGGCGCGCCGGCCTTGACCGGACAGGTGCGGATCTTCTCCTGCTCCAACGTCAGCTGCTGGCCGTCCTCCCTCCAGGTGCATCTGCCCCTGGCCGGGCGGACCGACGAGTCCTTGCCTTCGGCCGCCAAGGCGCCCTGGTGGCCGCAATTCGAGTCCCTGCGCCAAAACGGCGGCGCCCAGGGGAAGGCCAATGCCCCCCCAGGTGGCCGAAGCCACCGCCGGAACGGACGCCGGGCCCCAGGCCGCACCGGCCTTTGTGCCCCGCTTTTTCGCCCCCGTCCTGGAAGTGACCGGCCTGTTCAAGGCCGCCGCCCTGGCCTTCCTGGCCGGACTTATTCTCAACTGCATGCCCTGCGTGCTGCCGGTGGTCAGTCTCAAGCTGTCGGGGCTGCTCGCCCTGTGCGGCGACGAAGGCCCCAGGGAACGGCGGCGCATCCTGCGCGAGCACAACGCCTTTTTCGCCCTGGGCATCGTGGTCTATTTCCTGGTCTTAAGCGCCATCCTCGGCGTGTTCGGCCTGGCCTGGGGCCAGATGTTCCAGTCGCCGTCCCTGGCCGTCGTCGTGGCCGTGGTCATGTTCGCCATGAGTCTCAGCCTCTTCGGGGTCTTTCATCTGCCGGTGGTGGATCTCCGGCTGCCGACCGGCGGCCGGCGGCACACCCGGCGGGGAGCCTTCCTGGCCGGGGCCCTGGCCACCCTCCTGGCCACGCCGTGCAGCGGCCCCTTCCTCGGCGGCGTCCTGGCCTGGACCGTGCTCCAGCCCCTGCCCGTCATCATGACCGTTTTCGCCACCATCGGCCTGGGCATGGCCTCCGCCGTACGCCTTGCTGGCCCTCCGACCGCGGCTGGTGCGTTTCCTGCCCCGTCCCGGCGGCTGGATGACCGGCCTGGAACGCGGCATGGCCTTTCTACTGGCCGCCACCTGCGTCTATTTACTGACCCTGGTGCCGGCGCCGCGTCTGCCGTTGGCCCTGATCGCCCTGTGGAACCACCGGCGTGGCCGCCTACCTCTACGGCAAGGGCGCCAACCTGAGCCAAACCGCCCTGCGGCGGCGGACCATCCGCGGCCTGGCCCTGGCCGTGGCCGGTGCGGGCCTGGCCCTGGCCCTGTTCCACACGCCCGGCGCCGAACCCCACTGGTTGCCCTACACGCCCGAAGCCTTCGAGAACCGGCTGGGCAAGAAAAACCTGGTCGTGGACTTCACGGCGGACTGGTGCCCCACCTGCAAATTCCTGGAGCGCACGGTCCTGACCCCGCCCCGCCTGGCGCAGTGGGCCCAAAGCCATGACACCGAGTTCATCCAGGTGGATTTGACAAATCAAATCCCCGGGCCATGGACTTTCTGCGCAGCTGGGAAGCGTCTCCATTCCGGTGGTGGCCTTCTTCCCCGCCGGAACCGCCTCCGGCCGGCCGCTGGTCATGCGGGACCTGTACACCGCCAAGCAGTTCACCAGGCCCTCAATCAAGCGTTCGGCCCATTCGCCTCGCCCGACGATCGCCACTAGGGCCTCCGCGCCGTTTCGGAGGTGCCCCGGCGTCTCGGGCGCACGGCGTGACCGCGCCTTGGAGCGCATAACACGGGGATTGCCACCGCCTCCCGTTCGTACGGTATTGACCTTTGCCGATGACGTCTTCCCGATCCAAAAAATGGCTATTCTGTTCGCGGTGGGGCTCACCCAGTTCGCCGTGCCGTTCTGCTGTCGGCCGTGGGCGTCTGCCTGCCGGCCTCGGCTGACGAGAATTCGGTGCCTCGGCCGTCCCCTGAGCCTGGTCGAATCGGTCTTCCTCGGCGTCAACGCCATGTTGCTGCTGCCCCATCGGCCGGGCGGCCGACATCTGCGGCCGGGGGCCGTGTTCCTGATCGGCCTGGTGCATCTTCGCCCTGGGCACCCTGGGCCTGGCCATGGCCCCGGACATGACGACCTTTTTGACCATCCGGGCCGGGCAAGCCGTGGGCGGCGCCATGACCCTGGCCACCGGCCTGGCCCTCATCTACGACGCCTTCCCCATGGAGGAAACCGGCCGGGCGCTCGGCATCAGCGTGGCCGGCATCTTCTCGGCATCTCGGCCGGACCGTTTCTGGGCGGCCTGCTCGTTTCGCTGCGGGGCTGGCGGTTCCTGTTCGAGGCGGGGCATGGTGCCCTTCGTGGTGGCGCTCGCGGTCTGCCTGCGCAATCTCGACTGGCGGCTCTCCCCCGTGCCCGGGGAACGCTTCGACTGGTCCGGCGCGGCGACCAGCACCCTGGCCATCGGCCTGTTCGTCTGGGGCAGCGCCCACGTGGACGGCCTGCTGGGCCGCTGGTGCCTGTTCGCCAGCGTCCTGTGCTTCGCCGCCTTCTGGTCCTGGAACACCGCTCCCCGACGCCGCTGTTGCAACTGAGCCTTTTTCCGCCACCGGCCCTTCTCCCTGGGCCATCGCCGCCATCGCCATTCTGGCCCTGGGGGCGTTCGGCATCGCCTTTCTGCTCATGTCTCTATCTGCAATACGGAAAGAACATGACGCCGGCCCAGGCCGGGCTGGTGCTGGTGGTCAGCCGATCATCCAAAGCGTGGTGGCTCCGCTTTTCGGCCGGTGGCCGACCGGGCCCCGGCCATGTCCTGTCCGGGGTCGGCGCGCTGCTCGTGGCGCTCGGCCTCGGCCTGGCCGCCGGTCTGACGGCGGCAGCAGTCTGACCACGGTCATCGGCGTGCTGGTGATCATGGGGCCTCGGGACCGGCATTTTTTCCACGCCGAGCACCCTGGTCGTCATGTCGGCGGTGGATCAGACGCGCTATGGCATCGCCTCGGCCGTCACCGGCCAGTCCCGCACGATCGGCATGATGGCCTGCATGGCCGCCGTCAGCATGGTCATCGCCGCCTTCATCGGCGACCAGCCGCTCGGCCCGGCCGTTTTCGACCGCTACATCCAGGCCATGCACGTGCTTTTCGGCGGCGGCTGTGCGCTCAGTTTGCTGGCTACCGTCCTGTCCTTCCTGGCCGGCGACAGCCGACGCAGAGAAGAGAGCCTCCGGCGGCCGGGGGAATGATTCCCCCCAGCGGGTCCAGGGCAGCGCCCTGGTCAGGTGAGTCCAGGGAGGGGCGACGCCCCTCCCTGGCCGCCGGAGGCATCTTCGTCTTCCTCTAGAACGCCCCAGGCCAGGTCAGGGTGATGTACGGCATGCCGGACAGCACCAGGATCATAGCGCCGATGGCGCCGGCGGCGATGGCGGGGCCGTAGCAGATCCGGAAGCCTTGGCCGCCCGCGAGTCCCCGAAGACGCATCCAGGCCAGCCAGAGAACGATTTGCAGTCCGCCGGCCAAGCTGGTGAACAGCACCGCCGTCACGACCCCCCCACTGCCGAGTCCCGCCCCCACGACGGCCATGAGCTTGACGTCGCCAGCGCCGAGCACGCCGAAGGCATGGGGAATGAGCATGATCAGAAAGCCGCCGACCAGGCCCAGCGCCGATTCCTTGAGCCCGGGCAGGCCGGAAAAGATGCCGTGCATGACGAGCAGCAGGACCATGGCCGGGAAGGTGATGCGATTAGGGATACGGCGGCGGCACACGTCGACGACCGCGCCGGCCAGGCAGGCGGCGGCGGTCAGGCCAAAGCTGAGGGCGGTTTCCAGGTCGGGGGGCATGACGACTCCGGGGTTTCGGCTTCCTTAGCGGCCGCCGGTCCTTTTGTCCAACGCCGGCCGTTCCTCCCTTGCCGGATGCGCGCTCCGTTGCTATTGACCCACGTTAGGGTCACTGACCACGGCGGGCGCGGCGATGGACGAACCGAGCCGAAACCTTCTGGCGCAAAGGCGGCGGATATGCCGACAATCCCTCTCCTTCAGGCACGGCCGGGCATGGTGCTGGCCACCGGGCTGGTGAGCCCCGACGGCGCCTCTTCGTTGCCGGCCGGCACGGTCCTGACGCCGGACCGGCTGCGTCTGGTGCTCGGCTGGCGGTTGCGGGAAATCGACGTCCGCGACGCGACCGCGGCCCAGGCGTCACCGACCGGCGACGAGGCATTGCGGGCGCTGTTCGCCCTCCAGCCGCTGGACGAGCCCATTCCGTCCGCCCTGTTCGCCCTGGCCGGGGAACGGGCGGACGCCCTGGCCGCCTCCCGGCCGGCCCGGCTTGTGCACACCCCGGCGACCGCCGACGGCTACGGTGCCCACCCCCGAGGAGATCCTGGCCAACGATCCCGTTCTGGTCTCGCTGCCGGAAATCTTCATGCGCATCCGGGAAGTGGTGAGCGACCCGTCCTCCACGGTGGAGGAGGCCACGGCGGTCATCAGCAAGGACCCGAGCCTCACAGGCCAAGCTCTTAAAACTCGTCAACAGCGCCTTTTACGCCCGGACCCTGCGCATGGCCGGCGGGCTGCCGCCGGGCCGGGTGGACACCCTGTCCCGGGCCGTGATGCTCCTGGGCCTGAACCAGCTTTCCACCCTGGCCATGGGCGTGTCGGTGCTGCCGCTTTTCAAGGATATTCCGGCGGAGTGCGTCAACATGGCGCAGTTCTGGCGACACAGCGTGGGCGTCGGCATCCTGACCAAGCTGCTGGCCGCCCGCCTGCGCGACCCGAGCCCGGAGCGCTTCTTCGTGGCCGGCCTGCTCCACGATATCGGCCGGCTGGTCCTCTTCAAGCAGACCCCGGAACTGGCGGCCGCCGCCCTGGCCGAGGCCGGGCGTTCCGGCCGGCTCCTGCTCGACGTGGAACGCGAGCTGTTCGGCTTCGACCATGCCGTGCTCGGCGGCATGTTGCTGCGCAAATGGCGCTTTCCCGAAAGCCTGGAACAGGCCGTCTGGCGCCACCACGATCCCCTGGCCGGCGACGTGCCCCTGGAACCGGCCCTGGTCGGCGTAGCCGACATGATCGCCGGCGCGGTGTTGCCCGGATGCAGCGGCGAACGCCTCGTGCCGCGCTTTCATCCCGAAATCTGGAAGCTTGCCGGCCTGGGGCCGACCGAACTTCCCGAGCTGGTGGCCACGGCCGAAGCCCATCTCGAGGTCATCAGCAGCATGTTTTCCTGAACCGGCCGGGGCCGCCGTTTCCCGCCTGGCCCCAAGGATCGCCATGTCCACGCAGCAGCCGCCGTGTCCCTTGTTGTTGCCCGCCGACCAGGCCGACGCCGTCCGCTACGCCTCGCTCCACTTCCGATCGCTTTCCCTGTCGCCGCGCCAAATCTGCGACCTGGAGCTGTTGCTGACCGGGGCCTACGCACCATTGACCGGCTTCCTGGGGCAAAGCGATTGCGAAAACGTGCTGGCCGTCATGCGCCTGGCCGACGGCACGCCCTGGCCGCTGCCCGTCAGTCTGGACGTGCCCGACGCCCTGGCGGAGGAACTCCGGCCGGGCGAACGCCTCGCCCTGCGCGACGGCGAAGGTTTCATGCTGGCCGCCCTCGACGTGGAAAGCGTCTTTCGCATCGATCCGGAGCCAACGGCCCGCACCCTCTTTGGCGTGGACGACCTCCAGGCCCATCCCGGCGCGGTGGCCTATCTCCGGGAGACGCATCGGTACCGGGTGGCCGGTGCCGTGCACGGGCTGTCCCTCCCCATCCACTGCGATTACACGGCCTTGCGCCAGACACCGGCGGCCATCCGATCGGCTCTGGCCCAACGCGGCTGGCGCACGGTGCTGGGCTGCCTGAACGGCCCGTTTCCCGGACGCCGGGACAGGGCCGAAATACTGGACGCGGCCATGGGCTGTGGGGCGAGCGTCCTGCTCCTGCACCCGGCCGGCAACGTCATGGCCCCGGGAGCCGAACATTTCGCGGCCGTGCGCTGCGCCGCGCATTTTGCCGACACCTTTTCGCCCACCCTGCGCTTCCTCGGCCTGCTCCCCTATCAACCGCTCTGGGCCGGCCCGCGCCAAGCCCTGCTCGAAGCCCTGATCGCCAAGAACTGCGGCTGTACCCATTTTCTGGTGGAGCCGCACCACGGCGACCCGATGGCCCATCGCGGCGCCACGCCCTGTACCCCGGCCGGAGCGGCCCAGCGCCTGGTGGCCTCCTTTGCCGACGAGACCGGCATCGCCATGGTGCCGCGGTCCGGCCATGGTCTATGTGGAGGAGCGGGCGCAATACCTGCCCCGGGCAGCGGTTTCCGCCGACGAAACGGTCCGGGAACTGGCCGACACCGAACGGCGCCGCCGGCTGGAGTTCGATCTGCCGTTGCCGGACTGGTACACCTTTCCCGCCATCGAGGCCGAACTGCGGCAGGCCTTTCCACCGCGGTCGCGCCAGGGCTTCACCCTGCTCATGACCGGCCTGTCCGGCGCGGGCAAATCCACCCTGGCCAAGCTGCTCTACGTCAAATTCATGGAACTGCGCACCCGGCCGGTCACCCTGCTCGACGGCGATATCGTCCGCCGCCACCTGTCCAGCGAGCTGACCTTCTCCAAGGCCCATCGCAATCTGAATGTCGAGCGGATCGGCTTCGTCGCCAGCGAAATCACCAAGAACGGCGGCATCGCCCTGTGCGCCCCCATCGCCCCCTATGCCAGCGCCCGGGCCCAGGCTCGGGAAATGGTCGGCCGCTACGGCGGATTCGTGGAAATTTATCTGGCCACGCCCCTGGCCGTCTGCGAACAGCGCGACCGGAAAGGGCTCTACGCCAAGGCCAGGGCCGGCATCATCAAAGGCGTCACCGGCATCGACGATCCCTACGAGGTGCCGACCGACGCCGAAATCGTCCTCGACACCACCCATCTTTCCCCAAGCCAGGCCGTCCAGGAAGTCCTGCTCTACCTGGAACGCCAGGGCTACCTGGCCTGACGCCACGGCCGCGCGGCAAAGGGAGTCGGGAGGAGGGAAGGAGGGAAGGAGAGAAGAGGCCTCCGGCGGCCGGGGGCATGATGCCCCCGGACCCCTCAGTGCGCGGCCGTCCAGGCGGCAACCGAAGACGCTTGCCGTCTGGGCGGCCGCGAAGGGTGCGTCAAAAGGCCCTGGAGTACAGGGGGAAACAGGATAGAGGGGTGGGGGGAATGCATCCCCTAAGCCGGGGAGAGCAGCGCCCTGGTCGGGAAGGGTCCGGGAGAGGCTGTCCTGGTCGCTCCTGGGGGGAGGGAATGGAGCGGTAGGGCAATAAAAAAGGCCGGAAGCACGCGGCTTCCGGCCTTTGGGGAAAAAGTCCTGGCGACGACCTACTTTCCCACGCAAAAATACGCAGTATCATCGGCGATGGAGGGCTTAACTTCCGAGTTCGGAATGGGATCGGGTGTGACCCCTCCTCTTTGGCCACCAGGGCAAATATAGAGTTAAAATAAGGGATGGGATCATAGCGGATAGAATCAAGCCGAACGGACTATTAGTACCGGTAAGCTAAGTGCGTTGCCGCACGTGCACTATCGGCCTATCAACCAGGTAGTCTACCTGGGTCCTTCAGGGAGACCTCATCTCTGAGGCAGGCTTCCCGCTTAGATGCTTTCAGCGGTTATCCTTTCCGAACATAGCTACCCTGCGGTGCCGCTGGCGCGACAACAGGTACACCAGAGGTTCGTTCATCCCGGTCCTCTCGTACTAGGGACAACCCCTCTCAAGTCTCCAACGCCCACGGAAGATAGGGACCAAACTGTCTCACGACGTTTTAAACCCAGCTCGCGTACCACTTTAATCGGCGAACAGCCGAACCCTTGGGACCTGCTCCAGCCCCAGGATGTGATGAGCCGACATCGAGGTGCCAAACCGCATCGTCGATATGAACTCTTGGATGCGATCAGCCTGTTATCCCCGGCGTACCTTTTATCCATGAGCGATGGCCCTTCCATGCGGGACCACCGGATCACTAAGGCCCACTTTCGTGCCTGATCGAGATGTCTCTCTCACAGTCAAGCTCCCTTATGCCTTTGCACTCGACGGCTGGTTTCCAATCAGCCTGAGGGAACCTTTGCATGCCTCCGTTACTTTTTAGGAGGCGACCGCCCCAGTCAAACTACCCGCCAGACAATGTCCCCGAGCCGGATAACGGCATCAGGTTAGAAGCTTAAACAACCGAGGGTGGTATTTCAAGGTTGGCTCCGCCGACGCTAGCGCGCCGGTTTCACAGCCTCCCACCTATCCTACACACGGTTGCCCAAGCTCCAATGTCAAGCTATAGTAAAGGTGCACAGGGTCTTTCCGTCTTTCCGCGGGTAGACGGCATTTTCACCGCCACATCAATTTCACTGAGTCTCTGGCCGAGACAGCTGTGGAGATCGTTACGCCATTCGTGCAGGTCGGAACTTACCCGACAAGGAATTTCGCTACCTTAGGACCGTTATAGTTACGGCCGCCGTTTACCGGGGCTTCGGTTTAGAGCTTCGCTTACGCTAACCCCACCCCTTAACCTTCCGGCACCGGGCAGGCGTCAGTCCGTATACGTCGTCTTACGACTTCGCACAGACCTATGTTTTTAGTAAACAGTCGCCACCACCGTTTCACTGCGGCCCTCCACGGCTTACGTAGTAAATACTTCACCACGGAGGGCACCCCTTATCCCGAAGTTACGGGGTCATTTTGCCGAGTTCCTTAGCCAGAGTTCTCTCAAGCGCCTTGGGATACTCTCCCCGCCCACCTGAGTTGGTTTACGGTACGGTCTGTTTGCGCTAAACTTAGAAGCTTTTCTCGGCAGTATGGGATTAGTCACTTCTGTCGGTGAAGACACGGCATCACGTCTCGGCCGTAAAGGAGAGCGGATTTGCCTGCTCTCCAAGCCTACGCGCTTGCACCGGCATCCAACAGCCGGCTGACCTACCCTTCTGCGTCCCTCCATCGCACACGCACACAGGTACGGGAATATTAACCCGTTTTCCATCAGCTACGCCTTTCGGCCTCGCCTTAGGGACCGACTCACCCTGGGAAGATTAACTTTACCCAGGAAACCTTGGGCTTACGGCGAACAGGTTTCACACCTGTTTTATCGTTACTTATGCCAGCATTATCACTTCCCGTTAGTCCAGCAGGCTTTACAACCTGCCTTCATCCCATCCGGGAACGCTCCCCTACCGACTATCTTACGATAGTCCCGTGGCTTCGGTGCCATGCTTAGCTCCGTTACATTTTCGGCGCAGGACCACTAGACCAGTGAGCTATTACGCTTTCTTTAAAGGATGGCTGCTTCTAAGCCAACCTCCTGGCTGTCAGAGCGGTCCCACTTCCTTAACCACTGAGCATGGACTTCGGAACCTTAGCCGACGATCTGGGCTGTTACCCTTTTGACCCTGGACCTTCGCACCCAGAGTCTGACTCCCGGACAATAAATCGACGGCATTCAGAGTTTGATAGGGTTTGGTAACCTGGTGGGGCCCCTAGCCCTTTCAGTGCTTTACCTCCGTCGATCCTATCCGAGGCTATACCTCAATATATTTCGGGGAGAACCAGCTATCACCGAGTTTGATTGGCCTTTCACCCCTATCCACAAGTCATCCCAATGGTTTTCAGCCCATATGGGTTCGGTCCTCCACTCGGTTTTACCCGAGCTTCAACCTGCTCATAGATAGATCACCCGGTTTCGGGTCTTCCCCGCCGTACTAGACGCCCTATTCAGACTCGCTTTCGCTACGGCTCCGGCAGTTTAGCCTTAACCTCGCACGACAGGGAAACTCGCTGGCTCATTATGCAAAAGGCACGCTCTCACCTGGCAAGCCAGGCTCGAACCGCTTGTAGGCAATCGGTTTCAGGTTCTCGTTTCACTCCCCTCACAGGGGTTCTTTTCACCTTTCCCTCACGGTACTGGTACACTATCGGTCGCCAAGGAGTATTGAGCCTTGGAAGATGGTCCTCCCAGATTCCCACGAGATTTCTCGTGTCTCGTGGTACTCAGGTACCTCCAGCGCCACGTTCGATGTCGGGTACGGGGCTTTCACCCTCTATGACGCGCCTTCCCAGACGCTTCCCCTGTCTAATTGTGGATCGCTTGATGGAGGCCCTACAACCCCGGATGCCCGGAGGCACCCGGTTTGGGCTCTTCCCGGTTCGCTCGCCGCTACTTCGGGAATCTCTGTTGATTTCTTTTCCTACGGGTACTGAGATGTTTCACTTCCCCGCGTTCGCTTTCCAAGGATTATGAATTGGTCCTTGGAATGACAGGACATGACTCCTGCCGGGTTTCCCCATTCGGAAACCTCCGGATCAAAGCACGTTTGGCTGCTCCCCGGAGCATATCGCCGCCTACCGCGTCCTTCATCGCCTCTTGGCGCCAAGGCATCCACCGATTGCCCTTAATTACTTGAGTCTACCCAAATCCCATCCCTTATTTAACTTTCAAAGATCAGTTGCCGCGCTCGAATCCGTTTCTTCCAATGGTGGAGGTGAACGGGTTCGAACCGATGGCCTCCTGCGTGCAAGGCAGGCGCTCTCCCAGCTGAGCTACACCCCCGATAGGAGTGGTGGGCCTAGATGGACTTGAACCATCGACCTCACGCTTATCAGGCGTGCGCTCTAACCAGCTGAGCTACAGGCCCATTGGCGCGGCATTGCAAGAACCGAGGGGGTCCTTGCAATTAAATAGCGAGTCGGGAGTGTGTATCCATAAAAGGAGGTGATCCAGCCGCAGGTTCCCCTACGGCTACCTTGTTACGACTTCACCCCAATTATTAGCCCTACCGTAGACGCCTGCTCCCTTGCGGTTAGCCTGGCGGTTTTGGGTAGAACCGACTTTCGTGGTGTGACGGGCGGTGTGTACAAGGCCCGGGAACGTATTCACCGGAGCATGCTGATCTCCGATTACTAGCGATTCCGACTTCACGGAGTCGAGTTGCAGACTCCGATCCGGACTGGGACGGGTTTTTTGGGATTGGCTCCACCTCGCGGTCTCGCTGCCCATTGTACCCGCCATTGTAGTACGTGTGTAGCCCTGGGCGTAAGGGCCATGATGACTTGACGTCGTCCCCACCTTCCTCCCCGTTGACCGAGGCGGTCTCTCTAGAGTGCCCAGCTTTGCCTGCTGGCAACTAAAGACAAGGGTTGCGCTCGTTGCGGGACTTAACCCAACACCTCACGGCACGAGCTGACGACAGCCATGCAGCACCTGTCACCCGTTCCCCGAAGGGCACTCCTCCGTTTCGGGAGGATTCGAGGGATGTCAAACCCAGGTAAGGTTCTTCGCGTTGCATCGAATTAAACCACATACTCCACCGCTTGTGCGGGCCCCCGTCAATTCCTTTGAGTTTCAGCCTTGCGACCGTACTCCCCAGGCGGGATGCTTAATGCGTTAACTCCGGCACCGAGGATCGCTCCCCGACACCTAGCATCCATCGTTTACGGCGTGGACTACCAGGGTATCTAATCCTGTTTGCTCCCCACGCTTTCGCGCCTCAGCGTCAGTACCTGTCCAGGTGGCCGCCTTCGCCACCGGTGTTCCTCCGGATATCTACGGATTTCACTCCTACACCCGGAATTCCGCCACCCTCTCCAGGACTCAAGCCTCGCAGTATCGAACGCAGTTCCCCGGTTGAGCCGAGGGCTTTCACGCCCGACTTACAAAGCGGCCTACGCGCGCTTTACGCCCAGTGATTCCGATTAACGCTTGCGCCCTCCGTATTACCGCGGCTGCTGGCACGGAGTTAGCCGGCGCTTCCTTTGAAAGTACCGTCAGTCCCATACCCTATTCGGATATGGAAGGTTCTTCCTTTCTGACAGAGGTTTACGACCCGAAAGCCTTCTTCCCTCACACGGCGTCGCTGCGTCAGGGTTTCCCCCATTGCGCAATATTCCCCACTGCTGCCTCCCGTAGGAGTCTGGACCGTGTTTCAGTTCCAGTGTGGCTGATCATCCTCTCAGACCAGCTACCCATCGTAGCCTTGGTAGGCCATTACCCCACCAACAAGCTAATGGGACGCGGACCCATCCAAAAGCGACAGCTTGCAAGCAGAGGCCGCCTTTCCCCCAACCGAAATTGGAGCGTATCCGGTATTAGCGGCAGTTTCCCGCCGTTATCCCGAACTTTTGGGGAGGTAATCCACGCGTTACTCACCCGTGCGCCGCTCTACTAGGAACCCGAAGGTTCCGTTCTCGCACGACTTGCATGTGTTAAGCACGCCGCCAGCGTTCAATCTGAGCCAGGATCAAACTCTCCAGTTCAAATCCTTTTGCTGAAACCCAAGGCACGTTGCCGCACCTTAGGCATGGCTTACAAAATCACCCGACTCGCTATTTAATTGTCAAAGATCCCGTCGACGTGGCCCGCCAAGGCGGTCCGCGTGAGCCCTGGGTAGTTAGTCCCGTCGGCTCATCCCGTCAACACTTTTTTTTCAACTTGCCGCATCGCCGTTTGCGATGCGCCCGTGCCGGCTTCCCGTGCGCGGAGTTGGACTTTCTATCCGTCCCCGCTCGGCCCGTCAACACTTTTTTTCAACTTTTCGAACCGCCGTTGCGGCTCGTCCGTGTCCCGGTTTTCCGTACGCGGAGTTGGGGTATCTACCCGCTGCCGCTCGGCCCGTCAACACTTTTTTTTCAAATTCCGTCGTCTGCCTTTCGGCCGTTCGGCGGCCCGCTCCGGTTCTCCGCAGCGGGAGAAGGGCTTCTACGCAGACGGGCCGGCCCCGTCAAGCTCAATAGTGCCCTTCCTGCTTCGTATGTTCCAAAACATCATCAATTCCAAAGGATTGCTTCTCAATATTTCCGGGAATCAGCCGGTAGCGCGTGAACGTCCAGGCCGTGTTGTCGATGATGTCCACGTCCCCCTCCCCGTCCGGGCCGAGGGCCGCCGCCACGGCCTGCACAAAGGCTTCCGCGTCCACCCAGCCGCCTTCGTGGGTGAACGACACCACCCCGTCCGCCGAGCGGGCCGCCGCAAAGGGGCACACCCCGGCCAACGCCTCCCAGGCCGCCCGGCCCAGTCCCCGGATCTCGCCATAGACCCGCAAGGCCGGCTCTAGGCGCACGGTCCGCCCTCGTCGGCCAAAAGCCGCTTGGCCACGGCCACATCGTAGAGCGTCAGCGGGTCCGAACCGGCCTTATGCTGCCGGTACAGAGCCGCCGCCGCCTCGATGGCCGCATAGGGCACCCAGCCGTGGCGCTCCCATATTTCGGGATGCTCCTGGTTCCACAGCCGGAACTCCACCTGCCCCGCCCCCTGCCGCACGTACATCCGCACCCGCTTCTCGTTCGGGGCCGGGTAGTAATACAGCCCATTCGTATCTTTCATGAAGCCTCCGGCGGCCAGGGCGCTGCCCTGGACCTGCTGGGGGGAATCATTCCCCCCAGACCCCCTGTCCTGTTTTCTTCAGAGCCCAAGGGCGTTTTGACGCACCCTTCGCGGCCGCCCAGGCGGCAAGCGTCTTCGATTGCCGCCTGGGCGGCCGCGCACCGAGGGGTCCGGGGGCATCATGCCCCCGGCCGCCGGAGGCATCTTCGCCTTTTACAACGGCCGCACGGGCACGGTACGGCCGCCGACGAGCCCTTCGAGGTCGGCCGGAATGGTGATGACGCCGTCGGCCAGGAGCAGGGTTTTCAGCAGGCCGGACTTGCCGAGCACGGGATGGGCCAAGGGCAGTTCGCCGGGCCGGTGTTCCAGGCGCACGCGGACGTGGTCCTCGCGCCCCTGCTTGGAGGCGACGTTGCGGGACAGCTCGGCCGGGAAGGTCAGCGGCGGCCGGTCGAAGGCCTGGAGGTCGCCGGCGAGATGTCGCACCAACGGCACGCCGAAGAGCAGCATGATGATCTGGGCCGAAGTCACCTGTCCGGGCAGTCCCAGGACCGGCCGGCCCTTGGCCCGGGCCAGGATGGTCGGCTTGCCGGGACTGACGGCCACGCCGTGGGCCAGAATTTCGGCGCCGATCCGGCGCAGGGCGTCGAGGGTGAAATCCCGAGCCCCGACCGAACTCCCGCCCGAAAGCAGGGTCACGTCATAGGTCTCGGTGGCGGCCTCCACGGCGGCATGGATGCCGTCCAGGTCGTCGGGGACCAGGGGGAAGGCGGTGGGCATGGCCCCGGCCTGGCGCAACATGGCGATGAGGGCATGGGTGTTGACGTCGCGGATTTGCCCCGGGGCAGGGGTGGCCGTGACGGGCACCAGCTCGTCGCCGGTGGAGAGGACCGCCACCTTCGGCCGGGCCACCACCGGCACTTGCTGGATGCCCAAGGCGGCCAACATGCCGATCTCCTGGGGCCGCAGCCGGTCGCCGGCGGCCAGGACGCGGCTGCCGACAGTCGCATCCTCGCCGGCCAGCATCACGTTGTCGCCGGGGGCCACCGGGCGCCGGATCTCGATGGCGCCGGCCCCCATATCCTCGGTATATTCGACCATGACCACGGCGTCGGCCCCGGCGGGCAACAGCGCCCCGGTGACGATGCGGGCGCAATGGCCGGGCGGCAGCGGCTGTTCGGGACGGATGCCGATGGGGATGTCCATGGCCAGGTCGAGATAGGCCGGATTGGTGTCGCCGGCCCCGAAGACCTCGGCCGCCCGCACGGCGTAGCCGTCCATGGAGGCCCGGTCGGCGGCGGGCAAATTCTCGGCGGCGACGATGTCCACGGCCAGCGAGCGGCCGCAGGCCTCGTCCAGATCGACGGTTTCCCCGGCCAGGGGGGCAAACTGCCGCAACATGTCGGTGAACTCGGCCGTGGAGACGGCCCGGAAAAAACCTTCGCGCATCAGGATTCCGTCCTTTTCAGGCAAGCGGCGTCAGATGGTTAGCCGCATACCGGGCCGCGCCGAAGAGCCCGGTATGGTCATGGGAAATCAGGCGTACGGGGATGCGGGCCAAAAGCTCCCCGTAGGTCGGGGATTCCAGAAATTCTCGCGTAAATTCCGGATGCCGCACCAGCAGGGGATTCTTGGCCGCCACGCCGCCGGAAAGGAACACCCCGCCCGCAGCCACCACGGTCAGGGCGTAGTCGCGCACGGCCCGGCCGTAAAAACGGGCGAACAGGGCGGCCGTCCGGGAATGCTCGGTCAGCCGGGCCGACACGGCGGCCGGTTCCAGGTCCTCGCCGGTCAAAAAGCAGTGGAGACGGGACAGCCCCGAACCGGATAGCACTGTGTCCACCCGGACATAGGGCTCGCCGGTCAGCCGGCCGAGGTACTGGGCAAAGGCCTGCTCCACGGGATCGTAAAACGTGGCGGCCGTCTGGCCGCTCTCGCTGGCCAGGGGGAGGAAGCCACCGTCCGACAGGGGGACGAGGGCGGCCATGCCGCAGCCGGTGCCGGCCCCGATCACGGCCTGGACCAGGTCGGAGTGCAGCTCGCCCGGGCGCAGCTCCACGGTCTCGGCCGTGGCCTCGGTACGGCAGCCCAGGGCCTGGGCGGTGAAATCGTTGAGGCAGAAGACCCGGCCCGCCCCCAGGGCGGCATCCAGGGCGTCGAGGTCAAGGTCCCAGTCGATGTTGGCGAATCGGACCCGGCGATCGACCACGGCCCCGGGCACGGCGAACACGAGGGCATCGGCCCGTTCCGGCGGCAGACCCACCGTGGCCTGGCCGAGGGCGGTCAGCAGGGCGTCCTGGGAATCCACCGCGGCCGTACGCACCCGGGAAACGGCCATCAGCCGCAGGCCGCCGGCCGCATCCAGTTTGAAATGAGCGAATCGGCAATGCGTCCCACCGATGTCAATCGCCAGAATACGCCGCGTCTGCCCGGCTTCCTCGGTCATGGTCCGGCTCCTTGAAGAAGGTGGAAAATTACGGCACGCTTCGCGTCTCGCACCATGTTCCATAATAGCCGGGGGAACGACAGGAACGCAAGCATGCCGCACGATACACTGACCTTCTGCCTGGCCGGAGCCAGCCTGGGCCTGTCCGCCGGCCTCGCGCCCGGCCCCCTGCTCTCGCTGGTCCTGGCCCAATCCCTGGGACACGGGGCGCGCGAGGGCGTCAAGGTGGCCGTGAGCCCCCTCGTCACCGACGCGCCCATCGTGCTGGCGGCCTGGCTCGTGCTCTCGCGCCTCGCCGGCCGGCCCGCCGTCCTCGGCCTGATCGCCCTGGCCGGGGCCTGCGTCCTGACCCGCTACGCCTGGGACTGCCTGCACGCGCCGGCTCCGGCCGCGGACGCTCCGGCCAAGGCCCCGCATTCCCTGCGGCGCGGCGTGGTGGCCAATTTCTGCAATCCCCACCCCTATCTCTTCTGGACCACCGTGGGCATGCCCACCCTGCTGGCCGCCGCCGGCAAGGGGCCGGCCGCACCGGTCCTTTTTCTGGCGACCTTTTACGGGGCCGTCGTCGGGGTCAAGATCCTCGTCGCCGTGCTGGCCGGCCGCTTCCGGGCCTTCCTGGCCAGCCGGGCCTACCGGCTGCTCATGGCCGGACTGGGCCTGTCGCTGTTGGCCTTTGCCGCCGTCTTCGCCCGGCAAGGGTATACCATGCTTTTTTAAGCACGACTGGATTGTCCTTTATCGGGTTCGCCCGTATCATGCCACCCCGGCGCGGGAGGCCGCGCCGCATCTTCTGCCAAGGAGTCCGCATGTCCAACGCGTTTACCATCGGCCTCGTCCAAATGGCCCCGGAAGCGAGCGTCGCCGCCTCCCTGGACAAGGCCGCCGGTCGCATCGCCGACGCGGCCAAGGCCGGCGCGAACGTGGTCGTCTTGCCGGAACTTTTCGCCACGCCGTACTTTTGCCGCACCGAGGACCACGCCGCCTTCGACCATGGCCGAACCCATCCCCGGCCCCACCACCCGGGCCATGGCCAAGGCGGCCAAGGCCACCGGCACCGTGGTGGTGGCTCCGCTGTTCGAAGCGCCGGGGACCGGGCGTCTACCACAACGCCCTGGTGGTGCTCGGGCCCTCCGGCGACATCCTGGGCCGCTACCGGAAGATGCACATCCCCACGATCCGGGCTTCGAGGAAAAATTCTACTTCACGCCCGGCGACCTGGGGTTCCAGGCCGTGCCCACGCCGTTCGGCCGTATCGGCACGCTCATCTGCTGGGACCAGTGGTTTCCCGAGGCCGCCCGGGCCACGGCCCTGCGCGGGGCGTCGATCCTGGTCTATCCCACGGCCATCGGCTGGCACCCGTCCGAAAAGGCCCAATACGGCGCCCGCCAGCGCGATTCCTGGATGACCGTCCAACGCGGCCACGCCATCGCCAACGGCATCTACGTGGCGGCCATCAACCGGGTGGGCGTGGAAGGCCACGGCGACGGCTACGGGGAAACCCTGGAATTCTGGGGCTCCTCCTTTCTGATCGATCCCTCGGGACAGGTCATGGCCCAGGCCGGCACCGACACCGAGGAGATCCTCACCGGTATCATCGACCCTGACGTGCTGGAAACCGCCCGCCGTCACTGGCCCTTTTTCCGCGACCGACGGGTCGACGCCTACGCGGATCTCACCCGTCTCTATGGAGAGTGATCCCCATGAAACGCAACATCTATCTGCGCACCATTCCCCTGGAAGAGGCGATTTCCCGGCTTATGGCCGAACTGGACCGCGCGTCGCTGGTCGGTGTGGAACGCATCGGCGCCGATCAGGCCGCCGGCCGCATCACGGCCGAACCGGTCATCGCCCGCTATTCCTCGCCCACCTTCCACAGCGCGGCCATGGACGGCATCGCCGTCCGCGCCGCCGACACCTTTCCGGCCCGGGAAGGCGCGCCCGTGCGCCTGGCCCCGCAACGGGACTTCGTCTTCGTCAACACCGGCCACCCGCTGCCGGCGGGTTTCGACGCCGTGATCATGATCGAAAACGTGGTCATGGACGGCGAAACCGCCTGCATCGAGACTCCGGTGGCGCCCTTTACCCACGTGCGCCGCATCGGCGAGGACATCGTGGCCACCGAGATGATCCTCCCCCGCCACCGCCGCATTTCGCCCTACGACGTGGGCGCCCTGCTCTCCTGCGGGGCCTACGAGATCGACGTCTACGAAAAGGTGCGCATCCGGGTCATCCCCACCGGCGACGAGGTCATGGACTTCACCGCCCGGCCCGCCCCCGGTCCCGGCCAGGTCGTGGAAGCAACTCCATGGTCTTAACCTCCCTGGCCAACGAATGGGGCATGGTCTGCTCCCGGATACCGCCGGTGCGCGACGATCCCGACGCCCTGGCCGCCGCCCTGGAAGCGGCCCTCGACTCCGACGCCCACATCGTCGTCATCGTGGCCGGCTCCTCGGCCGGCAGCAAGGATTTCACCCGGGCCACCATCGAACGGGTGGGCAAGGTGCTCGTCCACGGCGTGGCCGCCATGCCGGGCAAGCCGTCGCTTTTGGGCACGGCCAAGGGCAAGCTCATCGTGGGCGCGCCGGGCTATCCGGTGAGCTCGGTGGTCTGCTTCGAAGCGGCTGCTCTATCCGCTGGCCTGCTGGCTGACCGGACCGAACCCCGCTGCCGCCCGACCGTCTCGGCCATCCTGGCCCGCAACGTCACCCTCGCGGCTGGGCATGGTCGATTTCATCCGGCTGGCCGTGGGCCTGGTCGGCGACCACTACGTGGCCCTGCCGCTCGGGCGCGGGGCCGGCAGCATCTCCACCATGACCAAGGCCCAGGCCGTGACCCAGCTTCCGGCCGTGGCCGAGGGCCTGGAGGCCGGCACCCCGGTGGTGGCCGAACTGATGGTGGACGCCGACGAACTGGCCCGCACCCTGGTCTGCGTCGGCAGCCACGACAACACCCTGGACACCCTGGCCGACCTGCTCATGCGCCGCACCCCGGCCATCCGATTGGCCTCCAGCCACGTGGGCAGCATGGGCGGGCTGATCGCCCTCAAAAACGGCTCCTGCATGATGGCCGGCTCGCACCTGTTCGACCCGCCCACCGCCGACTACAACTTCCCCTTCCTGGACAAGTACCTGCCGGGACTCTCCGTCCTGGTCGTCAACCTGGCCATCCGCCACCAGGGACTGATCGTCGCGCCCGGCAACCCCAAGGGCATCACCGGTGTGGCCGACCTGGCCCGCAGCGACGTGCGCTGCATCAACCGCCAGCGCGGCGCCGGCACCCGCATCCTCCTGGACTACCACCTCGGCCTGAACGGCATCGTCCCCAATCAGGTCCAGGGCTACGACCGCGAGGAGCACACCCACATGGCCGTGGCCGTCAACGTCTCCTCGGGCTCGGCCGACTGCGGCCTCGGCGTCTTCGCCGCCGCCCGGGCCCTCGGCCTCGATTTCGTGCCCCTGGCCCGGGAACGCTACGACCTCATCATCCCGACGGCCCACCGCGAGGACCCGAAAATCCAGGCCGTTCTGGATGTCGTGGGCAGTCCCGCCTTCAAGGAACAGGTCCAGGCCCTCGGCGGCTACGAAACCGACTGGACCGGCCGGGAAATGCAGCCCGGCATGGGTCTGCCCGGCGAACCGGCCAAGGCGTAAAAAAGCAGGAAGAGGCCTCCGGCGGCCGGGGGCATGATGCCCCCGGACCCCTCAGGGCGCGGCCGCCCAGGCGGCAATCGAAGACGCTTGCCGCCTGGGCGGCCGCGAAGGGTATGCTAAAACAAGACAGGGGGTCTGGGGGGAATGATTCCCCCCAGCAGGTCCAGGGCAGCGCCCTGGCCGCCGGAGGCGTCATCAATGGATTGGAAGCTGTTACTGACGACGTTCGCCACCATTTTCGTGGCCGAGCTGGGCGACAAGACGCAGCTGGCCTGCGTGTTGACGGCGGCCGACTCCCGCAAGCCCTGGATCGTCTTCACCGGCGCCGCGCTGGCGCTCGTCACCACAAGCCTTCTGGGCGTCCTCTTCGCCGAAGTCCTGTGCACCTTCGTGTCGCCGGAAATCATGAAAAAGGTGGCGGCGGTAGCCTTCGTCGTCATGGGCGTTCTGATTTATTTCGGCAAGTTATGACGACTTCGCCGCGAGCCCGCCCAGACTGTTTACGGGAGCGGCAAGCTGCGGTAGGTTGCCAAACGTCGCGGCCCCGCCGGCCGACGACATCGACTTTTTTGTCAATAACCTGCAATCATGACATGAACGCATCGCCGCCATCCCTGGCGGCGCCCTTTTTGCGCAAGGAAAGGAACCGTGGAAGCCATGACCCTACCGACCCCGCCCGCCGATCTCCCCGAGGTTCACGTCAACGCCAACGCCCAGGTGGTGCTGGCCAAACGCTATTTGCGCAAGGGGCCGGACGACGAGCCGATAGAGGACGAGCAGGGACTTTTCTGGCGCGTGGCCTCGGCCATCGCCACCGAGGAAGCCAAGTACGACCGCTCGCCCTATGGCGTGGACGCACTGGCTCGCCGTTTTTTTCGACCTCATGACCACGAACCGCTTCCTGCCCAATTCCCCGACCCTGATGAACGCGGGCACGCCGCTCGGCCAGTTGGCGGCCTGCTTTGTGCTGCCGGTCGGGGATTCCATGGAGGAGATCTTCGACGCCGTGAAGTACGCGGCGCTCATCCACAAGTCCGGCGGGGGCACGGGCTTCTCCTTCTCGCGGCTGCGCCCGAAAAAGAGCCGGGTCGGGTCCACGGGCGGCGTGGCCTCGGGGCCGGTCTCGTTCATGCGCATCTTCAACACCGCCACCGAACAGGTGAAGCAGGGCGGCACCCGACGTGGGGCCAACATGGGCATCCTGCGCGTCGACCACCCGGACATCCTGGAATCATCACCTGCAAGGAACGGGAAAACGAACTGACCAATTTCAACATTTCCGTGGCCCTGACCGAACGGTTCATGCAGGCCGTGGAAAAGGGCGAGGACTACGACCTGGTGAGTCCCCAGGACGGCTCGGTGACCGGCCGCCTGAACGCCGAGGAGGTGTTCACGCTCCTGGTGCGCAAGGCCTGGGAGTCCGGCGATCCGGGCATCGTCTTTATCGACCGCATCAACCGGGACAATCCCACCCCGGCCCTGGGCGCCATCGAATCGACCAATCCCTGCGGCGAGCAGCCGCTTTTGCCCTACGAGGCCTGTAACCTGGGCTCCATCAACCTCTCGGTCTTCCACGATCCCGCAGCCGCGGACGGCATCGACTGGACGGGGCTGACCGAGACCGTGCACCTGGCCGTGCGCTTTCTGGACAACGTCATCGATGCCTCGCGCTATCCCCTGCCCCAGATCACGGAGATGGTCACGGCCAACCGCAAGATCGGCCTGGGACTCATGGGGTTCGCCGATCTGCTCTACCTGCTGCGCATCCCCTATGACAGCCAGGAGGCCCTGGCCCTGGCCGAGAAGATCATGGAGACCATCCAGGCCGAAGCCCGGTCCGCCTCCAAGACCCTGGCCGCCGAACGCGGCCCCTTCCCGGCCTATCCGGAGTCGATCTACGGCAAGCGCAACCTCGGCCCCTACCGCAACGCCACCACCACGACCATCGCCCCCGACCGGCACCCTTTCCATCATCGCCGGCTGTTCCTCGGGCATCGAACCGCTGTTCGCCCTGTCGTTTTCCCGCAACGTCATGGACGGCGAGAAGTTGGTCGAGGCCAACCCGCATTTCGTGGCGGCCCTGCACGAATCCGGGGCCTACTCCGAGAGCTTGATGGAGGAGGTCACCCGCAAGGGCTCCATCGCCCATATCGAGATCCTGCCCGAGGAACTGCGCCAGGTCTTCGTCACGGCCATGGACATCGAGCCGGTCTGGCATTTGAAGATGCAGGCCGCCTTCCAGAAATATACGGACAACGCCGTGTCCAAGACGGTCAATCTGCCGAGCAGCGCCACCCAGGAGGACATCCGGGAAATCTACCAGCTCGCCTACGAACTGGGCTGCAAGGGCGTCACCGTCTACCGCGACGGCTGCAAGTCGAATCAGGTGCTGCGCACCGGCGACGGCGCCGCCGACGCCACGACCAAGCCGCAAACCTGCGTGCGCGTGCGGCCGGACATCGTGTTCGGCTTCACCCAGAAGGTCAAAACGGGCCTGGGCAGCTCTACCTCACCGTCAACGAGGTGGACGGCAAGCCCTTCGAGGTCTTCGCCACCATCGGCAAGTCCGGCCGGTCCGTCACGGCCAAGGCCGAGGCCATCGGCCGGCTGGTGTCGCTGGCCCTGCGCTCGGGCGTGGACGTGGCCGCCATCGTCGGCCAGCTCAAGGGCATCGGCGGGGAGAATCCGGTCTTCCAGAAAAAAGGCCTGTTGCTCTCCATCCCCGACGCCGTGGCCCGGGTGCTGGAAAACCGCTACCTCCAGGGCAAGTTCGTCAACGATCACAACCGATCAGCTCGGCCATCCCCGCTGCCCGGACTGCGGCGCCGAACTTGTGTTCGAGGAAGGCTGCCACATCTGCAAGAACTGCGGCTACACGAAGTGCGGCTAGGCCGTGCCGACGCGAAAAAAATATCCCGCCATTTCCGGGGGACACGGCAAGCGGCCCTTTTTCCCCGACACGTTGATTGACAAGGCAAGCCCGGCAAGGGCACCCCAAGAAAGGAGAGACATACGTCCGGAAGGACCCTGAACAGGGAGCGCGGACATGACACCGGCAACAGTAATGATCGTCGAGGATGAGGCTATCACGCCATGGCGACCGGAGCCATGCTCAAACGCCTGGGATACGAAGTGCTGGCTTCCGTCTCCTCGGGCGAGGCCGCCCTGGAGGCCTGCCGCTCCCGACGACCCGACCTTGTGCTCATGGATATCCGGCTGGACGGCAAGCTGGACGGCATCGAGACGGCCCGGCTGCTTCGCGAATCCGAAAACGTGGCTGTAGTCTTCGTCTCCGCCTACGCCGACGACAACACCCGGGAACGGGCTTCCGCCATCCATCCCCTGGCCTTCGTGGCCAAACCCCTCGATGAAGTCGACCTGGGCCGGCTGCTCCGGCTCGTGGACAGCAAACCCAAGGGCTGACTTCCCCCTAAAATAACCAGATATGTTCGAGTTCCGGGCCCTCCCGGCCTTCGGTGCGGCGTTCCCGCAGCACCGTGGCCGGCCGTCCCGCCGCCACCATGTTGTCCGGCACGTCGTGGGTCACCAGCGAACCGGCCGCCACGATGGCCTGGGCGCCGACGGTCACGCCCGGCAACAGCACCGCCCCGCAATAGATCTTGGCGTACGGGCCGATGGTCACCGGCTTGTAGGTCCGTTCGATGTGCGAGGCCTCGCCGTGGGTGTGGGTGAAGATCCGGACATCCTCGGCCAGGGCGACCCCGTCACCGATGTCGATGCCGCCCTTGGCGTCGAGAAACACATTGCGATTGCAAAAGACGTTGTCGCCCACCCGGATGAGCTGGGCGAAATTGAAGCGCACGTTCTCTTCGGCCGTAAAGGCCGCCCCGCAGGCCCCGAACAGACGCTTGGCCAGGGCCCGCCGAAAGGGAATGGCGAAGGACACGGACAGGCAGAGCGGCAACTTGTCGAAGACGTCCCACAAGAATTGCAGATGCCGGCGCGCCGGCGTCAGCGGATACGCCTCGGCCCGGGGCAGGGTTTCCGCGTACAGGCGCAGATGGGCGATGCTTTCCACGTCCATGGGCGGTGCCTGCAAAATGGCCATGACATCCTGCACGGCCTCGGGGTCGTCGATGTGATCGAGCAATTCGTCGATACGGGAAAGACAGGCGTCAAACCAGGAGCTCATAGGCCGCCCCCCTCTGGATTTCTCCTTTTCCCTAACCCGGCCGACGGGCCGGCGCAACGTCCGGGAAACGCCCCGTCCCCCCTAATCCCGCGAGCGGCGGTGGCCGATAGGAGCATGGGATGGCGGAAAAAACCGCCGGGGAGGTGGCCATGGGCGCGGCCTTTTTGCACAATTTGGAGCGACTGGGACTGCTCAAATACGTCCTGGTCACGCTGTTGACGGGCTTGGCCTTCGTCCTGACGGCCCGGCGCCTACCTTCTCGACGAGCGCGGCCGACGCCCGGTCACGCCCGCTCCGGCCCCGGCCGCCTGGCTGAAGGCGCCGCAACGCCCCGCCCCCGGCTGGAGCGTCCGGGCCCCGGTGGCCCGGGCCGAACGCTTCGCCGCCGCGAGCGACGCGCCGGCCGGCTTCGCCTTCTATGACATCACGGCCCGGGAGACCCCGGCCTCCCTGACCGCGAAATTTTTCCGCAAGCATTTTCAGGTGGGCCAACGCCAGGGCGAGGCCTGCGATTTCGCCCTGCCCCTGTCCGGCCCCAACGCGCCGAACGCGGCCGTGGCCGCCTTCATCCGGGAACGCGGCCGGGCCTGCTGCGACGTGACCAGGGCCGTGCCCCGCCAGCTCGCCAACCTACGTCTTCGGCCAGGGTCGGCCGGGACGGGACGGATCCATGGCCGGCCCCATCACCGGCTCGGCCGTCTTCTCCACGGTGGGCGGCGGCCTGCTGACCCTGACCCTGCGCTTCGCCGAGCAGCCCGACGGCTACGCCAATGCCGTCAGCCGCTACCTGGGCCAGCGCTACGGCCAGCCCATGGTCCTGCCGCACGACGGCCGGGCCTGGACCAGGAACGGCGGGCTGGTCACCCTGCGCCGGTCCACCCGGGGCCTCGTCGTGACGACCTACTTCGCCGCCAACATCGACCGGCACGCCAGCCTGGCCCGGCAACTGGCCGCCAAGGGCCGGCCCCGCGCCACCGGCGGCCGCCTGGCCATGGCCGAGATGCCCGACCCCAGCCTCCCCTGAAAAACGCCCGACCGACCGTCAACCGCGCCCGGACGAGGCTGGCGCCGGCCAGGCGTTCGGCAACAGCCGGACCAGCAACCCGTCCAAAAGACGAATCAATTCCCCGCATACGCCGCCGCCGGCCGGGCCATCCCCGAAAAGCGCCGTCTGCTCGGCGGCCAGGGCCCCGATGCCGTCGTCCGGCCCCGCCACCAGGGATCGGGTGATGGCCAGGCGCTTGGCCGGGAAAAATGCCTCCACCCGCCGGGCAAAATCGGCGAATTGGGCGGCGAACACCGGCCCGGCCTGCCGCCAGTAGGCGTCGCCGACCGGCGTCCGCGGCCAGGCCGTGACCCCGGCCAAAAGCACGGCCAGGCTCGACAGGGGAAAACCCGGCAGCCCCGGCCGCCAGCCCAACAGCCAGTCCGTGCGCCGAAACAGCAGATGTTGGGCGAACCCCGCCGCCAAAAGCGCCGCCATGTCCCGCCGGGCTGCCGCGAGATGGGCGTCCTCCCAGCAGGCCGGCTCCCGTTCCGGGCGCCAGGCCGGGATGACCCGGCCGAAAACCTCCCCGCCGGCAAAGACCCCGAGCAGGTGGGCCAACCAGATATTGGCGGCCGGCGAATCCGGGGTTTCCAGATGGGCGTGGGACAGCACGTAGCGCCCGCGGCCGAAGCGGCCGCCGATCAGGCAGGCCCCGCCGTCGAGGAAGGCCGGAGCCAGGCGCAGGCCGAACCGCTGACGGCAGGCGGCCAGCGCCGCCTCGGACATGGCGCCCAGGGGGATGTCGGCCAGCAGCAGATCCGCCGCCGCGCCGGCATAGGTGGCCAAAATCGCGACGCCGTCGTCGGCCGCCGCCCGTCCGGCGGCACGAAACCCGACGGCCACCAGACCGGAGCGGCCAGTTCCCCGGGAAGCTCCGGCGGAAAGAGCGGCGACGCCGTGTCGGCCAGCAGCCGGACATGGCCGCTCACCAGGTGGTCCAGCCGGTCGGTAAACGTCCGGCGGACCCAGGGGCACAGATCCAGCCCCCCCGACCGGGAGAGGGCCAGGCCGGCCCCGCCGCACACCCCGAAATAGGTGCCGCCGGCCGCCACATAGTCGCGGATGGCGGCCGCGCCGGCCGCACCGAGGGCGGCGAAGCGGCGTCGGGCGAAACCGCCGGGCACGATCAGCGCCGGGGGTTGGCGGGCCAGGGCCCCCGCCGCCACCCGCCGCGCCCGAAACCACGCGAAACGGCGCGCCCAGGGCCAAAAGACCCCGGCAGGCAAGCAATCCCCAGACGTAGGCATGATCCCACAACACCCAAAACGGCGCACCCATGCCTTCGTGCTAGCAAGCCGGCCGGGCTTCCGGCAAGACAAACGCTTGAATCTCGGGAGGCAACCATCTAGGGTTCCTGGGCGCGGCAGGCCCATGGCCTCGGTCCGGTCCCGCGAGAACGCGCGGGTCCCGTCCGGCCTTCCGGAGGCGGTCGTGCGTGGACGGGGGGATGTATGACCGATCCGAAATTGGCCGCCGACCGCTTCTGGTCCTTACGCGACAGAGCCGAAAAACGGCTGCGGGAAACCCCCGGGCAGGGACAACCGCAGACTTCCGATGCCCTGCTGCACCGCATCGAACTCGAACTGCAAAACGAAGACCTGCTGCGGGCCAACCGGCAGTTGGAGGCCCTGCGCGACAGCTACCGCAAGCTGTTCGACTTCGCGCCCCTGGCCTATTGCCTGCTCGACCGGGACGGCCTGATCCTCGACGCCAACCTGGAAGCGGCCCGGCTCCTCGGCGTCAGCCGCGCCATGCTCCCCGGCACCCACGACGCCGAGTATCTGGCCGAAACCTGCCGCCAGGCCTTCATCCAACACCGCAACCGGGTTTTCGAGCTGGGCGTGCCCGGGCGGTGCGAGCTGCGGCTGGTGCCCCGAGGCGGCGCGCCGCGGTTGGCGGAAATCTTCCTCATGGCCCTGGACGATCCGGCCGCCCTGTCCCGGCGCTGCCTGGTGGCCCTGACCGACATCACCGAACGCCGGCAGGCCGAGGAGCACAGCCGCTACCTCGCCTCCATCGTGGAGTTTTCCCGGGACGCCATCATCGGCGTGGATCTCTCGGGCTACATCATGAGCTGGAACGCCGGGGCCGAGCGCATCTACGGCTTCACCGCCGCCGAAATGATCGGCCGCCATATCCGCGACCTGGCCCCTCCCGGCCGCACCGAGGAAACGACCAAGCTCACCGAGGCCATGCTCCAGGGCCGGCGCATCTCCCATTTCGAGACCAAGCGCCAGCGCAAGGACGGCGTGGCCGTGGACGTCTCGCTCAACATTTCGCCTATCCGCGACGCCTCGGGCACCATCGTCGGCCTGTCCACCATCGCCCGCGACGTGACCTCCCGCAAACGCCTGCGCCGGCAACTGGTGGCGGCCAAGCGTGAAGCCGTGGCGGCCAACCAGGCCAAAAGCGAATTCCTGGCCAACATGAGCCACGAAATCCGCAATCCCATCAACGCCATCCTGGGCCTGACCCGACTCGTGCTGTCCGACACGGACCTGCCGGAGAAGCAGGCCCAGCGGCTGTCCATGGTCCTCGAATCCTCGGAAAGCCTGCTGCGCATCGTGGGCGACGTGCTGGACTACTCCAAGATCGAGGCCGGCAAGCTGGAGCTGGACAAGCGGCCCTTCGACCTGCGGCGGTTGGTGGCGGCCGTGGTGGACGAGCAGCGCCTGGCCGCCGAACACAAGGGCCTGGGGCTGCGCCAGTCCGTGGCCCCGGACGTGCCGGACCGGCTGACCGGCGATGCCCAGCGCCTGCGCCAGATTCTGATCAATCTGATCGGCAACGCCCTCAAATTCACCGACCGGGGCCGGGTGCTCGTCACGGTGGAATGCGCCCCCAAGGCCGCCATCCAGGAAACCACGGGCATCGGGCTGTGTTTTTTCCGTCTGCGATACCGGCATCGGCATCCCCCCGGAACAGCTGGAACGCATCTTCGACAGCTTCGTCCAGGGCGATTCCGGGCTGACCAAGAAATACGCCGGTTCGGGCCTGGGCCTGGCCATCTGCCGGCGGCTGACCCGGCTGATGAACGGCGACGTCTGGGCCGAATCCGAACCCGGACGGGGCTCCACCTTCCGCTTCACCGCCGTGTTCGATCCGGCGGAGCACCACGCCCCGGCCGAAGAGCGCGACCCGGAGGCGGCCGAACGCGGGCTGCCGCCCTTAAGCATCCTGCTGGCCGAGGACAACCGCATCAACCAGCTCTTCACCGAGGACCTGCTCACCAGCCGCGGCCACACGGTCGCCCTGGCGGCCAACGGCGCCGAGGCCATGGACCTGCTGGCCAGCCGCCACTTCGACCTGGTGCTCATGGACGTCCAGATGCCGGTCATGGACGGCCTGGCCGCCACCAGGGCCATCCGGGAACACGACGGCAGCCAGTTCGACCCGGACATCCCGGTGCTGGGCCTTTCGGCCTACGCCATCAAGGGCGACCGGGAACGCTTCATGGCGGCGGGCATGGACGACTATCTGACCAAGCCCATCCGCTTCGAGGACTTCTTCCGGGTCATCCGCCGCCTGCTGGACGGACGTTGCGCCTGCGGCGACGGCCCGGCCTACGATCCGGGGCGCTGTCGCAACGAACTGGGCGTCTCCGAAACGATCTTTCGCCGCATGGCCGCCCTGTTCGTGACCGACACGCCCGAACGCCTGCACAGCCTCGAAACGGCCATGGCGGCCGGCAACCACAAGGCCGCCCGGGAAACCGCCCATATCCTGGCCGGTTCGGCCGGCGCCGTCCGTGCCCGGGCGGCCCTGAGCCTGGCCGGCCGTCTGGAGACCTCCCTGGCCGCCGGCGACCCTGGCCGGAGCCGGTCCGCTGCTGCCCCACCTCCAGACGGAACTCGACAAGGTCGTGCAGGCCCTCGGAGGCTTCCTGGCCGAGGAATGCACCACCCCGCCGCCCGGCCCGTGACATTAGGGCCGATCTCTTGTATCCAGCACCGCTTGGACGCGGCGGAAAAGCCGGCGTACCGCAAGGAGCGCATCATGACGAGCGAGGCCCTTCCCAAGGGGTACGAACCGGCGGACGTGGAAGCCCGCTGGATCGCATATTGGCAGGAAGACAAGACGTTCACCCCCGACCCCGACGGTCCGGGGGAGCCCTATTCCATCGTCATTCCGCCTCCCAACGTCACCGGCGCCCTGCATATGGGCCATGCCCTCAACATCACGCTGCAGGACATCCTGTGCCGCTACCACCGCCAGAAAGGCCGCAAGGTCCTGTGGGTGCCGGGCACCGATCACGCCGGCATCGCCACCCAGAACGTGGTGGAACGCTCCCTGGCCAAGCAAGGCACCTCCCGGGAGGAACTCGGCCGCGAGGAATTCATCAAGCGGGTCTGGAAATGGCGCGAGGACTACGGCGGACGCATCCTCAACCAAATCCGCCGGCTCGGCGCCTCGGTGGACTGGAGCCGGGAACGCTTCACCTTCGACGAAGGCCTGTCCCGGGCCGTGCGCGAGGTCTTCGTCCGGCTCTATGACGAGGGGCTCATCTATCAGGGCGATTACATCATCAACTGGTGCCCGCGCTGCCAGACCGCCCTGGCCGACCTGGAAGTGGAGTACGCGACCCATCCGGGCAAGCTCTATTCTATCCGCTATCAGGTCGAGGGCATGGGCGCCCCCCTGATCATCGCCACCACCCGGCCCGAGACCCTGCTCGGCGATACGGCCGTGGCCGTGCATCCCGACGACGAACGCTACACGGACTACGTGGGCAAATACGCCATTCTGCCCCTGATCGGCCGGCGGCTGCCCATCATCGCCGATGCCTACGTGGAGCGCGAATTCGGCACCGGCTGCCTCAAGGTCACGCCCGCCCACGACATGAACGACTTCGAGCTGGGCCGCAAACACGGCCTGGATACCATCGCCATCATGGACGAGGCCGGCCGCATCAACGACAACGCCCCGGAAAAATATCGGGGCCTCGACCGCGACGCCGCCCGGGAAGCCATCATCGCCGACCTCAAGGCGGGCAATTTCCTCGAAGGGATGAAGGACTACGAGCACAACGTCGGCGAGTGCTACCGCTGCCACACCGTCATCGAACCCTACGTGTCCAAGCAGTGGTTCGTGCGCACGGCGCCCCTGGCCAAGGTGGCCCGCGAGGCCGTGGAACAGGGCCGCACCGTCATTTTGCCCGAGCAGTGGACCAAGACCTATTACGACTGGCTGGACAACATCCGCGACTGGTGCATCTCACGGCAGATCTGGTGGGGACACCGCATCCCGGCCTGGACCTGCGACGCCTGCGGCAGACTCGTGGTCTCGCGCGAGGACCCGACGGTCTGCCCGGACTGCGGCGGCCACCTCACCCAGGACCCGGACGTGCTGGACACCTGGTTCTCCTCGGCCCTGTGGCCGTTTTCCACGCTGGGCTGGCCGGACAAGACCCGGGAACTGGAGGTCTTCTACCCGACGACCGTACTCAGCACGGCCTTCGACATCCTCTTTTTCTGGGTGGCCCGCATGATGATGATGGGCCTGCACTTCATGGACGAGGTGCCGTTCCGCAACGTCTACATCCATGCCCTGGTGCGCGACGCCGAAGGCCGCAAGATGAGCAAGTCCCTCGGCAACGGCATCGATCCCCTGGCCATGATGGACCGCTACGGCACGGACGCCTTGCGCTTCACCCTGACGGCCTTCGCGGCCATGGGCCGGGATATCAAGCTGTCCGAGGACCGCATCGAGGGCTATCGCCATTTCGTCAACAAGATCTGGAATGCCGCCCGGTTCGCCCTGCCCCATGTCAGCGGGGAGCTGGCGGACATCACGCTGGCCGAGGCCTCCCGCACGGGACTGTGCCACGCCTCTATCCTCTCGCGCCTGGAACGGCTCAAGACCGCGGTGGCCGCCGCCATCGAGGGCTACCAGTTCAATGACGCGGCCCAGGACCTCTACGCCTTCTTCTGGCGGGAATTCTGCGACTGGTACCTGGAGATGGCCAAGGTGG